>PVMN01000668.1_pt1 | contig 66421 bp, 57 predicted proteins | sample 1853401 | NCBI WGS metagenome assembly PVMN01 (sample SAMN08533510, study PRJNA380276) | Human gut metagenome, whole genome shotgun sequencing project.
ATGTGTTAGGCACGCCGCCAGCGTTCATCCTGAGCCAGGATCAAACTCTCATGTTTAAAAGTTGATTCCAGGTTTCAGACTACTTAGCTTGGCTAGTTATCTTTAACCTTCATTACTTGGTTTTGTTCTGAATTTTCTCAAATCCAAAGGTCTAAACCAGACCTTTTTCTTTAGAATTTTCAGGGTTTTACATACTGTTCAATCTTTGATTTTCAAGGTTCTTTGTTGTCTGTTTCAGTAGCAACTCATTTAGTATATCAGATGTTGTTCTGTTTGTCAACAACTTTTTTTATTTATTTTTTTGAACTTTTTAAAGGTTCGTGCCCCGTTCACACGGGGCGAGTATTATAATAGCAAATGTGGAGTTAAATGTCAATAACTTTTCCAAACTTTTTCCAAGCTTTTTCAGTTTTTTACAGATGTTTTTCCATTCAGAAAACGCCTGCCCATGTACAGTAACACAGACGCTTCTTTTACTATGTCAAAATTCCATGAAGAATTCCCAGTGCAATCCTGCTGATCGGATTTATATGATAAAGAACGGAGAGCCAGGTACTGGTCTCAATCTGCATCAAAAGAAAGCTTCCCCAGGCAGTTGTGGCAAAAGCAGTCAGCAACAGCGCTGCAATCCAGAAAAAAAGCAGGCCCTGCACGCCGCCTAAAATAGCTCCTGCAATCTTATTCATGCCAGAAAGAATGGGAAGTCTGGTTACAATGTCCAACCAGCTTACCAATACCTTGATCAGCAAATATACCACAATCAGCATCATGACATAAGCCACCACATTTAAAATTGTATTGGCAATGTAGCTTCCAATATATTCCTGAAACCTTGTGACTCCGAGTGCTTCATAAATCCGGCTATTATTATTTTCAATCAGAAGATCCTTCAAGGTATCTGGGAGCCGCATTTCTTCAATGATCTGCCGCTGCTGCGCAGACATCTGGACATCTTCTGGTATCAGCGTATTTTTGACCCCTTCTTCAATCATAGATACAACAGGCGTGTTATCCTTAATAAGGGTACACGCCTTGGGCATTCCCAGATTTACGATTGCAAAAGTAGCCACCAGAGCAAACATGGATACTGCCTGACGGATAAATCCCCGATAATGGCCATATAATACCATCCCAAGTAAATACACGCCAACCGCAATCTCTACCCAGTTTCTCACTTATTCTCCCCGGAAAGCACCAGTTTCTCAATAGCCTGAGCCACACCAGATTCATCGTTGGTGGCTGTTATATAGTCGGCAATCCCTTTTAAGTCAGGATCTCCATTTTCCATCACAACGCCAATTCCAGCATCCCGGATCATAGAAGCATCATTATTACCATCGCCAAAAGCCATGGTCTCCTCCCGTCTGATTCCAAGCATGGAAGCAAGGCGCAGAAGTCCTTCCCCTTTAGACGCCCCTGGTCCATTGATCTCCAGATTATTGTATAAAGAAGTGCTTACCAGAATATCATCTCTCTGCTTCAACAGCTCCCAAATCTCCTGGCGCTCCTCAAGATCGTCAAAAAAGTAATTGACTTTATCAATCATGCCATTCCATTTTTTTATATACTCCACAATACTCGGAACCATGATCCTGGTTTTTTTCACCAGCATCTGTATCTCTGGTGTAACGCGATAGTCTTCCAGATGATTATAAAATTTGTCCTCTGAAATTCCCTGTCCTCCTATATAAGCGTCATACATGATATGGCGGTCTTTCACCAGATTGATCAGTTCCAGCGCAGTTTCTTTCTTTAACAGATGCTCATCCAGCACCTTGCTTTCCTTCATATCTTCGATCATACCGCCATTCACTGTAATCGCATAACGGACACCCGGAATTCCTCTGACGAAGTCTGGAATACCACTGGAAGTCCGGCCTGTGCAGGGAACAATCCAGATTCCCTGCGCAATACAGGTTTCAAGAGCCTTTCTGTTTCTCTCCGTCAGTTCTTTTTTACTATTTAACAGCGTTCCGTCTAAATCTAACGCAATTAATCGGATACTCATATCTTTCCTTTCAAAAATAAGATCTTTTGTAACTATTCAGTAGGTCTGCGCACATGCTGCGCTGACCGTAAGAAGGCATAGGCTGGAAAGCAAAAATCCCATCAGCGAAGCTGATCTGGAATGGATTTTTGCCCGTAACTATGAAGGTACTGAATAGTTACGATCTTTTTAAATAAAATGCTCTTCTTTCAGAATCAGCAGACCATCTTTATCATATTTTGAAGAAAACAGACCTTTAATCCGTTTGCCGAGAGATGGTTTCTCTGCCTTATCTGCCGCCTCTTCGATCAGCGCTTCCGCATTCGCCTTTGTCAGCGGAATTCCATCCTCTTCCATAATTTCGATCCGCTCATACAGAGCCAGCATGCTCTTATCCTTCAGGCTGCAATCAATCGATCTGGCATAATCACAAGCATAGTTTGCAAATGCATCCAGATCCATCTCTGTGTCATCCTCTGGTTCTGCATAAGTCTCCTCTGGCTGTTCTTCTTCTGATTCTGGAGCATCCTCTTCTTCCTGATCCATTTTCTCTTCAATCTCACCAGCGGCTTCCGGCTCCTGATCCATGATTTCCTCGTTTTCGGAATATTTCTCTTCTGAAGCCAGCTTCTGGACTTCCTCTGAATTTTTATCCGTGATCTCTTCCCGCGGTCCCTCTGTCTCCGGTCCTTCTGCCTGTCTGGAAAGCTCTTCTTCTCTGGCGATCTGGGTTTCCAGTTCAATCTGTTTCTGAACCGCACGTTCAATGCTCGTCTGAGTATCATCTTTTTCACTTCCAATGCACTCAAACTGAGCGGCCAGCCCCGGATTCTGCTTATGCAGCTGCTCCATCTGATATGGATTATCAATCAGGACAATGATCATGCCGGTCTCGTCACGGCTGATCAGCTTCTGCAGTGCCTCTAACTCGTTTTCCTGCAGGTCGCCTGCTTCTTCAACAATCAGATCTTTTCCAGCCAATTTGTCAGCAATGGTCATCAGACCACGCTGGTTCAATTTCCCAGCGCTGATTTTTACGACCTGGTTATTACAGCCAAGTTCATTATGGATCTTTTTCAACGCGTCAATCGCAATCTGAAGACCCTTTTCTGGTGTTTTGGCTTCAATCATCAAGTGGTTCGCCATCATTGGCTGCATGGCTGGTTCCTCTTCGACGCCGTCCTCTTCGGTACCCGGAGCATTCTGAACCTCCATGGCTTCTGCCGCCATTTTCGTCACAGGCTTAATGTTATGTAAATCCCTCTGCGTTCTTACTGGCTCCTCCACAAGTTCTTCTGTTTCCTGGTCTCCCTTTTCCGTCCGGTCTTCCTCTGCGATTTCCGTATCCTCTGTTACAACCACCTCTGGTTCCTGATAATCATCATATTCCGGCTGGATCTCCTCCGGCTGCTGCTCATCATACGGTGGCTGGGCCGCATATGGCTCTTCCTGGGTTTCTGCATACTGCGGCTGCATCTCATGCCGGGCCGCATCAACATACTGGCTCTGACCTGCTTCCGTATACTGACTCTGGTCCACATACTGATTTTCACCAACATACGATCCCTGATCTGCATACGGATCCTGATCCACATACTGCTGCTCCTGCTGCCCATATTCCGGCTGGTCCTGACCCTGATCCTGGAACTGATCATCAGGCTGGAACTGGTTATCATACTGGCCTTCATACTCTTCTTCAACAGCCTTTAATTTCGCCTCATATTTATCACGATTCTCTACAAGATCCACCTGGTAATCACTAAGTGGTGCAAACTGGGTCTTTAATTCCATAGCCATGTCCACGTACTTGCCAATGCCAAACATCAGCATGATCCGGTCGCACATCTGGATACACTCCGGAACCATATTGGCTCTTGCATACAGTGACGCCAGCTCATACATCCACTTTTCATCCAATTCAGTGCTGACATAGCACTCCAGTGAATGGATCAGCTGCGCATCGCTCGCTTTTTTCTCTTTTAAGATCATATAACGGAGCAGATGCTGTCTGGAATCATCCGGAGCCATATCACAAAACTCCCGGTAATAATCCTCTGCTTCCTTGACGCTGCCCTCTTTTAAGGCCAGTTCCGTCAATTTATATAACAGACGTTTGCCGATCGGCGCACGTTCAAAGGCCAGAAGCAATACTTCTTTTGCCTCAGAATACTCACCATTTTTCTCATATACCTGGGAGATCATGGCCAGAAGATTGGCATTACGCACTCTTCTCCAATCGATGGTATCTGCGATCTTCATAGCAGTCTCGAAGTCGCCTTTATTGACCATTTTTTTAATCTGTTCAACTTTTATGTTAAACTCATACTTATCCATTGCTTTTTCTCCTAACTCTCTTCATCGGCGGTTACAGCGCGGTACGCCCTTCCAAAGCCCGAAGCAGGGTCACTTCATCAATATACTCCAAGTCTCCGCCCACAGGAACGCCGCTGGCGATTCTGCTGACTTTTATTCCAGTAGGCTTGATCAGCTTGCTGATGTACATGGCTGTTGTCTCTCCCTCAAGACTTGAGTTGGTCGCAATGATCACTTCTTTCACATCTCCCTGAAGGCGCTGCATCAGCTCCTTCAGTCTGATCTCTCCCGGACCAATTCCCAGCATAGGGGAAATGGCGCCATGCAGCACATGATAGACGCCATTGTATTTCCCGGTTTTTTCATAGGCCGCAAGGTCTCTGGTATTTTCCACCACCATAATGGTCTGGTGGTCGCGCTTGTCGCTGCTGCAGATGGGGCATAATTCCTGATCCGTCAATGTAAAGCACTCCTTGCAGTAGCGGACATTCTTCTTTGCATCCATCATGGCACCGGACAGACGCTCCACCTGCTCCTGTGGCATGTTAATGATGTGAAACGCAAGTCTCTGGGCTGATTTTGCACCGATTCCCGGAAGTTTGGACAGTTCTTCAATTAACTTTATGATCTGACTGCTGTAGTAATCCATCTTAGAATGGGAATCCTCCTCCTAAGCCGCCCATGCCGCCAGTGAGTTTTGACATGGCATTGTTGTTTGCTTCCTCCAGCTGGCGGAAAGCTTCGTTAGTCGCTGCCATGATCAGGTCCTCTAACATCTCTACATCGTCTGGATCAACTGCTTCTGGGGAAATCTTCACTGCAGTCACTTCTTTTTTACCAGATACGGTCACGCTGACTGCGCCGCCGCCCGCTGCTGCTGTATACTCTTTGGCCTCCAGTTCTTTGGTTGTCTCCTCCATCTGTCTCTGCATGCGCTGTGCCTGCTTCATCAGATTGTTCATATTGCCAGGCATTCCTCCTGGGAATCCACCACGTTTTGCCATTCCTTTCTCCTCCTGAAATTACTCTTCTTCGATTGCAATATCCATATGGATCCGTTCCCGCAGCTCCTCATCGCTGACGTATACCGTATCCATCCGTTCCCCGGTTCCCATGAGCCGGGCTTTGAAATAAATATCTTTACCGTAAGTATTCTTGACGTACTGTTCCAGTTCGCCCATGATCGTCGGTCTTCTTCCGATCTCAAAATTGTCCACACTGGCAAAGACCACGCATAAGCAGCCTTCGCCGCTGGGTTCTACCACCGTGTCGCGGAAACTGGAGCGGATCACACCGCCAAGGGTGCGGACGATCTTGCCCCACTCATTGCGGATCAGTTCCAGGTCTTCGTACTGGGCCTTTGGAAGTGCCACCTGTTCTCTGGGAACTTCCGGCTCCGTAGGCCCCACTGCCTGGCTTACTGCCATCTGAGTGACAGGAGATGTCATCCCGGCTAACATGGATGGGTTTACCGGGACGCCTTCCTCCAACTGATCTTCGATTTTATTTAACCGCTCAATGATGGAATCGTAGCTGTGTTCCATCTGCGGTTTTGTCAATTTGATAAATGCCAGTTCCACCAGCACACGCTTCTGGCTGGCATATCGGATCTGATTAGACAACTCGGAAAATACGCGGATATAGCGCATCAGAGTCTCCCCATCTGCCATTTTCGCGTCTTCTTCTAATAATTTGCGGTTATCCGTGGACATATCCAGAATATCTTCTGCGTCATCCGTTGCCTGGATTAACAGAAGATTTCGCAGATACCAGATAAAATCTGTCACAAACTGTCCCAGCTCCCGACCCTGCAGCACCAGCTCCTCCAGTTCATAAATGCACTGGGTAGTCTGCTCCTGTCTGACCGCCCGGAACATCTTACTGAAAATGGTAGTGTCCACTGCGCCTAAGATATCCAGCACATGGTCATACGTAAGCCTCTCTCCAAAATGGAACGCCACGCACTGGTCCAGCAGGCTCAAGGCATCTCGCATGGAACCATCTGCCGCCTTAGCAATATAAGTCAGAGCCTTGTCCTCCACATCGATTCCCTCTGCTTCAGAAAGCTCCTTTAACCGGGCCGTCAGCGTCTGGATGGTGATCCGCTTGAAATCGTATCTCTGACATCTGGAAAGCACCGTGATCGGTATCTTATGGATCTCTGTGGTCGCCAGAATGAAAATCACGTAAGACGGCGGCTCCTCTAAGGTCTTTAACAGGGCGTTAAATGCTCCTGTCGAGAGCATATGCACCTCATCGATGATATAGACGCGGTACCGGCCTTCTGTAGGCGGGTACTGCACCTGTTCCCGGATATCACGGATATTTTCCACGCCGTTGTTGGACGCAGCATCGATCTCCACTACATTCAGGGACGCACCGGAAGCGATATTTTTACAGGTCTGGCACTCCCCGCAGGGACTTCCGTCCACCGGGTGTTCACAGTTGACCGCTCTGGCAAATATCTTCGCGATACTGGTTTTTCCTGTTCCTCTGGTTCCGCAAAACAGATACGCATGACCGATACGGCCGGATGTGATCTGATTTTTTAATGTCTGGACAATATGATCCTGTCCTTTTACATCCTCAAATGTGGTTGGACGCCATTTGCGGTACAATGCCATATATGACATGGGATAACTCCTATCTATGACCCTTATTCATCACCAAAGCTGATGCCCAGCATCTTAGCTTCTTTGATCGTGGAACATTCTGGATCTACTGTTTTTAATTTTCCTGCAACTTCTTCTAACGGAACCCTGCTGATCTCGTTATTCTCAACACAGACCATATAGCCATATTCCTTATTCAGGATCAGGCCCGCTGCCTCTGCACCCAGTCTGGTCGATAATACACGGTCATAAGCACATGGCTCGCCGCCTCTCTGGGTATGTCCAGGAACCGTCACACGGACTTCCTGGCCAGTCAGCTCTTCGATCTTGGCACCCAGCTCATATGCAACAGACGGGTATACCAGACCATTCTTTTTCTTTTCTTTTAATTCTTTCTTGGTAAGACTTGCGTCTTCCTTGGAAATTGCACCTTCCGCTACAGCAAGAATCGAGAAACGCTTGCCCTGACGGTTTCTTTCTTTCAGCGCATTGACCACAACATTAATATCGTATGGAATCTCTGGAATCAGGATGATATCTGCGCCTCCTGCAATTCCTGCATGAAGAGTCAGCCAGCCCACCTTATGCCCCATCACCTCTACGATAAATACACGGCCATGGGATGCTGCTGTGGTATGGATACAGTCGATGGCATCCGTTGCTACGTTCACTGCACTCTGGAATCCGAAAGTCATATCCGTTCCCCACAGATCATTATCAATGGTCTTTGGCAGAGATACGATATTTAAGCCCTCTTCTCTTAACAGATTCGCTGTTTTCTGGCTTCCGTTACCACCAAGCACAACCAGGCATTCCAGTTTCAGTTTCCGGTAGGTATGTTTCATGGCCTCCACTTTGTCCAGACCGTTTTCATCCGGCACCCGCATCAGTTTAAACGGCTGTCTGGATGTTCCAAGGATTGTTCCTCCTTCTGTTAAAATGCCTGAAAAATCTGAAGGCTTCATAATCCGGTAATCCGCATAGATCAACCCTTTATATCCATCTTCAAAACCAATGATCTCAACTTCGTCACCATAGCTTTTATACAGAGATTTCGCTACGCCGCGCATGGTCGCATTTAAACTCTGGCAGTCACCACCGCTGGTCAACATTCCTATTCTAATCATGTATTTGGTTCCTTTCTTTGTGTAAGGTCATACAATCCCCATTTTGTAATTATAATACAAAGGGTTTCACAGGGCAAGGGGGGAATTCATTGGGAAATTCATAAGAAAATGTAAGAAAATACGTGGTTTTCCGGAAATCAACTGCTGGAACGAAAGCCTGTTTGGGGGTGTATATGAAAAACAACCGTTCAAACTTTAAAAGTCTGAGCGGTTGTCAAAAGTGAAATTAATTCTATTTATTAATTAAATCCGCGCATCTCACCTTGTGCAGGTGTCACAGACGTTACCTGGGCAGTTAACTCGGTCCAGGCTGCCTCACGGCACACAGAAAGATCTACTTAGTGCTGCTGCATTCCTGCCCTGACACGGTTCATAGAGTTCTGTTGCGTAAGACCCAGACGTCATCGCCACTTACCAAGGGCAGCTCCACAACACGTAGCCCGCAATGAGATATCACCCCTGCTAGAGCGGATTGCAGGTACAGGGCACCGCTATCTCCCCGGCTGCGCGGAAACTTTATGACTGATTGGTTCTTTATGAAAGGCCACACCGACTGTCTGGCGGAACTTTCATCGCATATAGCCTGTTAAGTATACCTTGCGGGTCTTTATTTGTCAAGGGATTTCCGTTTCCGCAGGGCTTTGAAGAATTCTTTTAACATGGTGGAACACTCTTCTTCCAGAATTCCTTTTTCCAACTCCACCTGGTGGTTGAAGCCGGGTTCCTGCAACAGATTCATGACAGATCCGGCGCATCCGGCTTTGGGGTTCATGCTGCCGACCACCACTCTGGGGATCCGGGCCTGGACGATGGCTCCGGCGCACATGGGACATGGCTCCAGAGTGATATACATGGTACATCCTTCTAAGCGCCAGTCGCCCATCTTTTTGCAGGCTTTTTTCATGGCCAGAATCTCCGCATGAGCCAAAACCGTATGATCGACCATCCGGCGATTGTAGCCCCGGCCGATGATCTTGTCTTCATAAACGATGATGCAGCCAATGGGGACCTCGCCGATGGCGGCAGCTTTTTTTGCCTGACGGATGGCTTCTTTCATGTATTTTTCATCTGTTGTCATAGTTTTACTCCATTTTCTTCTGAAACTGTAATGATTCAATCCCTTCATCGTTACGAGCAAAAATCCATTCCATTACCTGGCACCGGAGTTTCCGTATCAATCCGATGCAGCTTTGCAGTTTTCGCTCTGGGAAGCTCAAATGATTTCTTTCTATTATCCTATATGTATTTCGTTCAGTCAAGACGGATATCGGTATACCAGTAACCGAAGCGGCCGTCTCCGGCTGGCTGCATCTTGGAGAGAACGAAATTCGGGAATCCGAACATGGAGGCCATGTATTTTTCATTGTTGTAATAGTGGCCTGGAACACCGATGAGGAATCTTGGCTTTCCCTTAGGAGTATTCAGGCGGGCCAGAACCAGATAACGGTGATTGTAGTAGCCGTGAAGCAAAAAGCTATTATTCCCGTACACCCATGTTTCCCGCGGAAGGAGGCCGATATCCTGGGGCTTGATGGTCAGGATCTCGCAGCCACCGCTATAATCAAACGCCTGGATCTTCGGATATGTGTGGCTGAAGAAATTCCAGAGTTTCTGGGCTTCCATATGTTCTTCCGGAAGCGGAAATGTGAGATCCGGGGCGGCGCTGGCGGCAGCCCGGGCGGCTGGAGCTGATTCCCGGGCGGCTTGGGCTGATTCCTGGACAACTTGGGCTGATCCCTGGACGGTTTGAGCTGATCCCTGGACGGTTTTGGCTGACGAAGGTGTTTCCGGAGACTCCTGGGGCTGAGGCGCCGGAGCTGGGTCTGACGCCTCTGATACAGTCATCTGTGGGGTTGCAGGCTGTGGTTCTGTGGCTGGTTCAATCACTGGAACCGGTTCTGGTTCCGTGGCCGGTTCCGTCACTGGAACCGGTTCTGGCGGATTTGGAAGGATTTCTGGCATTGGCGGAAGCTGTGGTTCTGGTGGTACATCCGGGATTTCTGGTTCCTCCCACGGCACCTTCTGTTCTTCGGCTTCTAATTCTGCCTCAATGGTCTCTGCTACCGACCTCTGGCAGACCGGATTTCCTGGGGCTGGCTGTTCTGGAATCTGATCTGTTGGAATCTGCTCCATTTCTTTCTGCTCCATTTTTTCGGAAACGGCATCTGACAGATCCACCTCAGCAGCATGGGCAACCGCATCTTCCCAGATCGTAGTATAGCTCTGCCAGGAATCCCCGATGCTGTGGATCGTCAATCCATAACAGTCAGACATACCATTGTCCATCTGGACCATACAGCGGAACTCTCCTGCACCGCCGCGGATAAACATCTTGCCTAAAAGCCTTTCTCCTTCTGTGGACATCAGATAAACGCCGATATCCTGGCTCCCTACATACACCTTGCGCACGCTGACCTGGATACGGCACTGATCTTTCCGGTTTTCTATCTTGGCAAAGCCCACGTTTTTCCCTTTTATCCCACCTTCATAAGCGTATATGTAAGAAATCAATCTCCGATAATTTGCCATATAGTCTCTCCTTCTTTCTTTGGATTTTGCCGATGCTTCACATTCCCAATCAGCAAAATCTGCTGTCACCACTGCATCATACGGAACTTTCAATTCCGAAAATTCCTGTCCGTGAATGGCAACAACAACTACTTTTATTTTATGTATTTATCTATTGAAAGTATGCAAAAAAAATGTTATCCTTTTATTGAGAGGATTTTGAAATTTTTTTCTTTTTTGGAGGTGCTGGCATGAAACTATATCGTGCAAAGGATTATAAAGATATGAGCCGTAAAGCGGCTAACATCATTTCCGCCCAGGTTATTATGAAACCAAACTGTGTCCTGGGCCTGGCTACTGGTTCTACTCCTATCGGAACCTATGAACAGTTAGTGGAATGGTACAAAAAAGGGGATTTAGACTTTGCGGAGGTAAAAACCGCAAACCTAGACGAGTACAAGGGACTTCCGAGAGATAATGACCAGAGTTATTATTACTTCATGAACTTCCATTTATTCAGCCATGTAAATATTGATCCGGCGAATACCCACATTCCAGATGGCATGGAACCGGATGCTGAGAAGGAATGCAGCCATTATGAAGAGGTTCTGGCCGGTCTTGGCGGCGTGGACCTGCAGCTTCTGGGACTGGGCCACAACGGACATATCGGATTCAATGAGCCAGATGAGGAATTTGACAAGCTGACTCACTGCGTAAACCTGACCGAGAGTACCATCGAGGCCAACAAACGTTTCTTCGAGAAGGAAGAGGATGTTCCGCGCCAGGCATACACCATGGGCATCAAAACCATTATGCGGGCGAAAAAGATCCTGCTGATCGTCAGCGGTGCAGATAAGGCAGACATCTTATACCAGTCCTTATGCGGACCGATCACTCCTCATGTTCCAGCTTCTATTCTGCAGTTACATAATGATGTGACAGTTGTTGCAGATGAGGCGGCATTGGCAAAATTTGCAAAATAAACGGAACCGTTACCAATTAAACGGATAAAAAAATTCCTGTACTCTGACCAGTGATCTGATCGGGTACAGGAATTTTTTTATCCATTTATCACAAATTTGAAAAATAATCGGAAAGCGCCGCAAACTGCTCCAGAGTCAGTGCCTCACCTCGCACTGCGGCCGGAAGTCCCAGGCTTTTGATGGCTGCTGCGATCTGCTCCTTGGTAAATGAAATGTCCGGCGAGTTATTGAGACCATTCTGCAGGGTCTTTCTTCTTTGGTTGAAGGACGCCCGGATCAGGGCAAACATCAGCTTCGGATCTTTAGCAGTGACCGGAGGCGTCTGGTGCCTGGTGAGACGGATCACGGCGGAGCCTACATTTGGACGGGGCATAAAGCAGTTCGGCGGAACATTCGCCACGATGTACGGCTCCGCGTAATACTGGACTGCCAGAGACAGCGCGCCATAGTCTTTTGTTCCAGGACCTACCTGCATCCGGTCAGCTACCTCTTTCTGAACCATAACGGTGATATTGTCAATGGGGACATTGCTCTCAAACAGGCCCATGATGATTGGGGTGGTAATGTAATACGGCAGATTCGCTACCACCTTGATCGGTCTTCCTCCATTATACTCCTGTGCCAGTGCCTGAATATCTACTTTTAAAATGTCCTTGTTGATAACCGTGACATTTTCGTAAGCGGATAAGGTGTCCTCCAGGATCGGGATCAGGTTCTGGTCGATCTCCACGGCGATCACATGGCGGGCAGATTCTGCCAGGTACTGTGTCATGGTGCCGATGCCAGGGCCGATCTCCAGCACACAGTCATCTTTAGTCACACCTGCCGCTGCAATGATCTTCTCCAGCACATGGGTATCGATCAGGAAGTTCTGTCCGAATTTCTTCTGGAATACGAACTGGTATTTCTGAAGGATCTCTATGGTATTTTTCGGATTTCCCAGTGTTGCCATCTAATTTTTCCTTTCTGTAAGTAACTGTTTTACCTTTTTATTCTGTCATCCGGTAAAGCGCCTTTGCGTTTTCCCAGGTTTTTTCCATAACCTCTTTGGCAGTAATGCCTTTCAGTTCCGCGATCATGTCCACCACATAGGGCAGATTCAGGGAAGAATTGCGCTTTCCACGGTTAGGAACCGGGGATAAATATGGGCAGTCGGTTTCCAACACGATCCGGTCAATAGGGGTTTCTTTTGCTACTTCTTTTAATTTCTTCGCGTTTGTGAAGGTCACGACACCGCCGATTCCCAGATAGTACCCCATCTTCAGATACTCTCTCGCCATCTCCGGGCCATAGGAAAAGCAGTGGATCACGCCGCCTAAGTCACGGCCATGCTCTTTCATGATCTCCAGGGTGTCTGCCGCTGCGTCACGGCTGTGGATGATCACCGGAAGCTTCACCTTTCTTGCCAGATCAAGTTGACGGACAAACCAGTATTTCTGGACATCCCTGGCAGGTTCTTCCCAATGGTAGTCTAAGCCAATCTCACCGATCGCCACCACTTTTTTCTCGTGGCTTTTCTCTTCCAGCCAGTTCATCCACTCTTCGTTCAGTTCCTCAGTTTCGCTCGGATGAACGCCGATAGCGCCGTATAGAAAATCGTGTTTCTCAATCAACTCTAAGGTGGTGTGACTGCTATGGATACTGGCTCCTACATTTACCACCCGTTCAATTCCAGCGGCTTTTAACTGCGCCAAAAGCGTCTCTCTGTCCTCATCAAATGCATCATCATCATAATGAGCGTGTGTATCAAAAATCATAATATTCTCCAAAATCAAAATAATTCAGATAATCAAAATAATCCGGATATTTGAATGAAATCAAGCACTTTTCATAATCTAAAACAACTTAAAAATAAATCTTCCAGCCACCCACAGTGCCAGCAAATGCGCCGGGTAAAAGGCATAAAAGAAATATCGATTGCCGCACCGTCCCCTGGTTCCATTATATAACCGGATCGGAATAAATGCCAGAATTCCGGGCAATTCCCAGATCAGGGAAATGGCGCCAAGTACCGTCTGGGTCTTTTTATCATACCGTGTCATATAGAGTAAGATAATAAAAAATACGCCAAAGGCACCATAATCGCAGCTGATGAGCTGGGCTGTGCCAACACACAGAATTAAGACAAACGCCTGCTTCCACAGACCTGCACCCGCAAACATTCCGCTGCTCTGATGAATCACGTTCTCTCCCGCCAGCGCCAATAGTCCCAGAAACAGCGTAAAAAACACATTCTGGTATCCCCAGTAAAACGGCGTGTGGAACACTGCCAGATCAAAAGGGATCTCCGACACCACTGCAAACGTAAGCATCCGCGCCAGATACTTCTTCACATCCCTGGTGTGCAGAAAGCCCTCTACCAGCAAAAACGCATAAATGGGAAAGGCAATTCTCCCAATCCCACGCATTAACACATAAATCTGGGCCCAGATGGGATCTGTAAGAGCGGCATTATGGTTTATAAGGACCTCTGCTGTATGGTCGATCAGCATGCTGATGACTGCGATCCATTTTAGTGTGGTTCCGCTCAAAGGCATCCCTCCTAAAATTCCAAAACAGAGGCGATGAATCACCGCCCCTGTTTTTTACTCCCGGAATCGCACCGGGAACGTATTGAGTACCCCCCCTCACCCGCCGCTTAGTGCTCCGCGCACTTGAAGCGGGGGAATGCTTATCTGCGTTCAATTAGCAGATCTCTGCTCCTGAAGGCATCGGTTTCTCTGGTGTCATCAGGGACAGGTTGCCATCAGCGTCTTCTGCGCATAACAGCATACCCTCAGACAGAATGCCAGCCAGTTTAGCAGGTTTTAAGTTCACAACAACCATAACCTTCTTGCCTACCATCTCTTCTGGAGTATAGTGGGCCTTGATACCGCTGACGATCTGTTTTACCTGGCTTCCGATCTTCACCTGGGAGCACAGCAGCTTCTTGGATTTCTTTACTGCCTCACAGGCAATGATCTCGCCTACCTGGAACTGCAGCTTTGCAAAATCATCGTAAGTGATCTCCGGTTTTGCCTCGATGTCAATGACTGCCTCCTCCGGTTCTTCTTTCTTCTCTTCCTTTGGAGCTTCCGCTGCACGCATTGCCTCAACCTTTTCCATAACCTCATTGATATCCATACGCGCAAAAAGGATCTCCGGCTTATCGGTTACCTTGCCGCCATCTGGATACAGACCGAACTGATCCATTGCGGACAGCTCTCTCTTCTCTGTCTGAAGCTGAGATAAAATCTTGTCGGAGGTCTCCGGCATAAATGCTTCTAACAGGGAAGCGCCGATGGTGATCGCTTCAACCAGGTTGTAAAGAACGGTCGCAAGACGGTCCTTCTTCGCCTCGTCCTTTGCCAGCGCCCATGGCATGGTCTCATCGATATATTTGTTGCATCTGCGGAAAATGTTGAAAATCTCAGTGATGGCATCAGCCACACGAAGCTGATCCATCTTATCATTGATCTTCTTCACCTCGTCTAAAACAACTGCCTTTAAGTCAGCGTCCACATCCTCCGTTACACCGGCATTTCTCACAACGCCGTCAAAATACTTATTGGACATGGAAATGGTACGATTTACCAGATTTCCTAAAATATTAGCCAGATCGGAATTCAACCGCTCTACCATCAGCTCCCAGGAGATCACGCCATCGTTATCAAATGGCATCTCATGGAGAACAAAATAGCGGACTGCATCAACGCCGAAGAAATCAACTAAGGTATCGGCATAGAGAACATTTCCCTTGGATTTGCTCATCTTGCCATCACCCTGTAATAACCACGGATGGCCAAATACCTGCTTTGGCAGCGGCAGATCCAGAGCCATCAGGAAGATCGGCCAGTAAATGGTATGGAAACGGATGATATCCTTTCCGATCAGATGCAGATCTGCCGGCCAGTATTTCTTGAACATCTCACTGCTGTTGCCATCACAGTCATAGCCAAGTCCGGTGATATAGTTCGTCAGCGCATCCAGCCATACATAGGTGACATGCTTCGGATCGAAGGAGACCGGAATTCCCCAGTTGAAGGAGGTTCTGGATACACACAGATCCTGAAGTCCTGGAAGCAGGAAGTTGTTCATCATCTCGTTCTTTCTGGAAACCGGCTGAATGAACTCTGGATGGTCGTTGATGTACTGGATCAGGCGGTCAGCGTATTTGCTCATTTTGAAGAAATATGCCTCTTCCTTGGCTGGCTGAACCTCACGGCCGCAGTCCGGGCATTTGCCGTCCACTAACTGGGACTCGGTGAAGAAAGACTCACAAGGAGTACAGTACATACCCTCGTAATAGCCTTTGTAAATGTCTCCCTGATCGTATAATCTCTTAAAGATCTTCTGTACCTGGGCCTCATGGTCGGCATCGGTGGTACGGATAAATTTATCATAGGAAGTGTTCATTAAATCCCAGATAGCTTTTACCTGACCTGCAACATCATCTACATACTCCTTTGGAGTAACGCCTGCTGCCTCTGCCTTTAACTCGATCTTCTGACCATGCTCATCAGTTCCGGTCTGGAAACGGACATCGTAGCCCTGAGCTCTCTTAAAACGGGCAATGCTGTCTGCCAGCACGATCTCGTAGGTGTTTCCAATATGCGGCTTGCCGGATGTATAGGCAATGGCCGTTGTAATATAATATGGTTTCTTACATTCTTTACACATTTCTTTCATTCCTCCTGTCAGGAAAATGCGCAACTGTTCTGTCTTTCCACAGTTACGGGCATACCTGCTTTTAGTGTACCGTTTTCCAACTCTTTCGTCAACATTTTGTTACGATTCTGACTGGAATTCTGGCCCGAAAAGCATGAGTTGCATTGATCGGAAATATAAATTATACTGTCTATAATATAAAATCAACGCAGAAATGGAGGTTCTGACCCGATATGACTCATAAAAAACGCCGCATTCCGGCTGCCGTCCTGGCCCTGTTTCTGGTACTTGGAATTCTGGCTGGCTGCGCTGGGCGAACACCTGACCCCAACGTCCCACTTCCATCCCAGACAGAAACAGAAAGTCCTGAGACACTCCCTGATATTTCCAGTGAAGAGGCTCAAAAGGCCCAGAGTACCTTTGAAGATTTATGTAAACAATTATTTACCGATCAGGTAACCCAGTCTTATCTGACCCTTCATTATACATTAAAGGATCCGGCTGCCTATGGGATCACGGATTATGACATTTCCTTCGGCGATTTTTCCAGGGAAGCCATGGAACAGGCCCATAAAGAACAGGAAAACCTGTACCAACAGGTCAATTCCATAGACCCGGCGCTTCTGTTAGACAGCCAGAAGCTGACTTACCGAATCCTGATGAAGTCTTTAGAGTATGAACAGGAGGCCCAGGGACTGGAGTTATATTATGAACCGCTGGTTCCTTCTTCTGGTATCCAGTCACAGCTTCCCGTGCTTTTGACGGAATATGCGTTCTATGATAAGGAGGACGTGGAACATTATCTGACGCTGCTTTCTGATATTGACCGGTATTTTGAACAAATCCTGGCTTTTGAAAAAGAGCGGTCCGCTGCGGGACTTTTTATGACTGATACATGCGCTGACGAAATCATTTCCCAGGCGCAGCCTTATCTGCTTTCAGCAGAACATAACCTGATGGGAACGGAATTTAATGCAAAGATCGATGCGATGGAAGGATTAAACGCCGAAGAGAAGAAAGCGTTCAAGGAACAGAACCAGCAGGTAGTGACGGAGCACTTTATTCCGGCTTATAAGGCGCTGCTGGAAGGGCTGGAGGCATTAAAAGGCACAGGAACCAATGCAGAAGGCATCTGTCAGTTCCCGGACGGAAAGCTTTATTATCAGTATCTGGTGGATTCCTCCATCGGGCCAACTTATCAAACTATGGACGATCTTCAGAAAGCGATTGAAGACCAGATCGATGATTCTTTAAGCGCCATGTCCCAGATCATGAAACAGAATCCGGAAATAAATGACGAACTGGATCAATTTCATTTTTCGGAATCTGACCCAGAGAAGATCCTTTCGCTGTTAAAAGGGGCAGTCAGCGAAGATTTCCCGGAAGTGAACGGCTACGAGTATGTGACCAAATACGTGCCGAAGGAGCTGGAGCAATCCTTGAACCCGGCATTTTTCCTGGTTCCTCCTATTGATGATTACAAGAACTGCACCATTTATATTAACGGTGGAAGCAGTGCCGGAACGGATACCTTATTCACCACACTGGCGCATGAAGGGATTCCTGGCCATCTGTATCAGAACGTGTATTTTCTGTCGCACTGTGATGATCCGGTACGAAAAGTCTTATCTTTCCTGGGTTACAGCGAGGGCTGGGCCGTGTACAGCGAATATTATGCCTATACCTTAGATACCTCCGTTTCCCCGGAAGTCAGCCAGATCATGTCCTACAATGCGTCTGCCATGCTGGGACTTCATGCACTGATCGACTTAAATGTCAACTATTACGGCTGGACCCAAGATCAGGTTGCCGATTACTTAAAGCAGTTTTTTAGTATCGATCAGGAACAGGTAGCAGAAGCCATCTATCAGGCCGTCCGCAGCAATCCTTCCAATTATGTGGCCTATTATGGTGGGTATTGCGAGATCATGAAGATGAAAACTGAGGCGGAAAATACACTGAAAGAGCAGTTCCAGCCATTGAGATTCCATCAGTTTCTGCTGGATATGGGACCGATGCCGTTTGCGGTGATGGATAAGTATTTTAAGGCGTGGCTGTTGACGTATTCGTTGGGAGGGGAGTAAGCTAAAAAAATGGACATTTCTGAATTTTATACTTTCGGAAATGTCCATTTTTTCTCTCCTACTATACTTCTTCCCCTTTCCCCAGCTTCTGCTTCTTATATTGATACGGCGTCAGTCCATAAATCTCTTTAAACACCTTGATGAAGTACTGCGGTGAATGATAGCCCATCCGTCCAGCAATATCTTTTACGCTGCAATCTTCTGCCAACAGCTCTAAAACCCTGGCCATCTTTTTCTCTTTGATGTATTCAGTATATCCTTTGCCCATGACCTGCTTAAACTGGCGGCTTAAGGCATCTGGACGCATATCCAGGCGGTCACATAAGAAATCCAGGGAAATCTCATTTTCCAGATTTTCATCAATCAGGGCAGTTAATTTCGCCTGCAGATCCGTATCCACATTCTGCTTCTTCTGGCGCATATTTTCCAATAGAATGCTGCACAGATCCAGCATCCAGATTTTAAATTCTTCCAGACTTTCAATCTGCTTATAATACTCCCGGATATCATATCCAAAAATGATCCACATATCCAGCTGCCGCTGATTCATAATCTGATACAGAAGAGATACCAGATCCCGCAAAGTGGACATGCAGTAATCAACCGTATAGTTGCCTTCCTGGAAAGATACCGTCAGAGCTTCAATGTGATACTGGAAGTCCTGGAAATTCTCACTGAGAATATCCCTCTCAATGGCCTCAAACAATCTCAAATGACTGCCAGAGCCCTTTCTTTTCTCGATTTCTACATCCGCATCCGTCAAAAGTAACCGATCCGAATAGATAAAACGATATCTGGCGATTTCTGCGGCGTTTAAGTAACTATTCCGGATATTTTCTTTTGACAGTTCAAATGCCTTTCCCAAAATCAGATGACAATGCTCTGCCACCGCGAAAAGCCGCTTCTGAAAGTCTTGATATACCAGCTGCATATTCGCTGCATCGAAAGACAGGATCACTGCCACCTCTCCCTTTTCCATGGTGGTAAACAGGCTATGATAACTGCCATTTCCATTTAAAAGCTCTTCCTGCAGACGAAACACCAGATCACTGGCTCCATTTAAATCTGGATGGTAGAGAACCGCTGTACTGACACTGTCATACTGCAGATACTCCGCCGCCTGCTCATAGGCCTGATCCATCCGCCGGTTTAAGATCAGAGAACGGACTGCATTCTGTAAAAGCAATGGTCTGGAGGAGCGGACCGTTTCATTTAAGGTTGTGATCTCTTCCGACGCCTTAGACATTTTCTTTTTAAAAGCACAATGATTAAACCAGGAAAAAACACTTAATATAGCCAGATTAAAGAAAATCGACAACAAAAAGTTCATCAGAAAGATCCGGTTCTGAACATTATAGTCCGCATAAAGCCGGTTATTCTGAATGTAATAATAATATTCCAGCCCTGTTCTCTGAAAACCAGAATGAAATACTGTAGTTTCCCCGGAATCCAGATGGACAGGCAACAGGGTAACCAGTTTTTTCTCTTTCTCTTCCTGTTTTTTCACGTCATTTTCTACCAGACCGGCTTCTTTATAATCCCGCCCTTTTGTCAGATACAGGATTTTTCCAGAAGGCGTGGTCACCATCAAGGTTCCTCCTTCTTCATCCATATATTCTTTTAATGATTCCGGAGAAATATGAATAGCGACAACAATCCCCCGGTCTTTCCATTTCGATCGGGAGATTCTGCTGGCATAAGTGATAACCGGTTCTCCAGTTGGGTATATTCCATGAGAAGACTCTAAAAACGCATTCAGTTTTCCAGTCTTCTGAAACTCCTCATACCAGGGAAGGTATTTTTTTATTTCCTCATCTGACGCAATATGATGAACCAGATTAAATCCGGTCACAACTGTCTGTGTCCCCTCATAATACACGTCCATGCTTTTCACATAGGAATAGAACTTTTTGATCTCTTCCATCTGGTTCACCAGCCCCCGGATTCCGGCTGGTGAGCCCATCACATCCTCTTCCTGAGGAAGAAGGAGATCCTCATTCTGTTTCATATCTGAAAAATACAGCTGAGGAATCTCCGTTGCTGCCTCCATGATCTGTCGGTCTATATTCTGAAAAGCCAGGTCATTAATTCTCTGATTGTAGACAGTGAAGCTTTCCAGATACGCCTTACTGTTCAAATTATGAAATACAAGATAATTAAATAACGCCAAAAATGTAATGCTGAACAGATTAATATAAAGCAGCTTTTTAAACATAGTTTATCCCTTTACAGATCCTACCATCATGCCCTTTACAAAATATTTCTGTAAAAATGGATACGTACATACGATCGGGATCAGTGACAGTATCAGAGCCGCCATTTTCATGGTTTCTGTATGTACGATCACATCCGTCACCATCTCCATATCCGCCGTCTTTCCGTTGGTTAAAATCGTTTGGATCACATACTGCAGCACATAAAGGCCACTCTTGGTCACATACAGCATATTATCCATCCAGGCATTCCAGTGCCGCACACTGTACCATAAAGAAACGGTTGCCAGCACCGGGGTGGAAATCGGAAGATAGATCTTGAATAATACCTGAAGATTCGTAGCCCCGTCAATCTTTGCAGATTCCTCTAATGCAGGAGGAATGCTCATAAAGAAGTTTCTTGTAATGATCAGCGCAAATCCAGTGATCAGGTCCGGCAGAATATATACCAGAAAATTGTTAGTCAGATGCAGGTTTTTCATTAACAGATACTTAGGTATCATACCACCTGAGAAGTACATGGTAAATACCACAAACATCATAATTCCTTTTCTGTAAGGCAGATTTTGTTTTGCAAGTGGATACGCAGTCAGTACAGTCACCAGAACTCCACTTGCAGTACCCAGAACAGTTCTTAAAATCGTATTAACATAGCTATGCCAGAAATTGTCATCTGTTGCAATCTGTACATAACCGGAAAAATCAAAGCTGGTGGGGATCAAATGAAATCCCGTTTTATTCACTACAGAAGCTGGGCTCATGGAGATCGTAATTACCTGCATAAATGGAAGGATAATGGATATAACCAGAATCGCCACGATACCGTAGGAAAATCCATCAACGATCCAATCTTCTGCACTTCTTTTCTTTTTCCGTTTTCGCTGTATGTTTTCCTCTCTTTTCTGATCTTTCATGTTACATTTTCCTCCTACCACAGAGCATAATCGTTGGTTTTTCGTGCGATATAATTCGTCATGACTACCAGCATAAATGAGATAATGTTCTTAAACAGATCCACTGCTGTTGTAAAACTGTACTGCATCTTCTGAATTCCCATCCGGTATACAAACGTAGAGATCACATCGCCAACCGCATAGGTGCTTGGTGTCAGGAAATTATATACCTGCTCAAAACTGTCATTTAAGATTTTTCCAGATTCCATAATAAACATAACCGTAATAATCGGTGCTAACGCCGGAATCGTCACATGGATGATCTTTTTGATTCTTCCCGCACCGTCCATTTCTGCTGCTTCATAAAGAGTAGGATCTACAGAAGTAACTGCAGCCAGGTACACGATCGATCCCCAGCCAACGGATTTCCATAAATCAGAAAGAACCAGTACCCCCCGGAAATATTTAGGCTCCGCAACGAAAAAAATCGGTTCCATGCCCAGATTCTGCAATAAGATATTGATCGGTCCTCTGGACGGAGATAAAAACTCAATGATAATTCCGGATACCACAACCCATGATACAAAATGCGGAAGATAAGAAACGGACTGGGCAATCTTTTTAAACCGGTAATTACTGATCTCATTTAATGCCAGACACAACAGAATCGGCGCCGGAAAACATACTAATAACTTATAAAAACTGATCACAATGGTATTTTTTAGTACCGATAAGAAAAATGGATCCGTAAATAATGCCCGGAAATGCTTCAGTCCCACCATCTTACTTCCGGTAACGCCTTTCAGGGGATAATAATCCTGAAAGGCAATTACCAGACCATACATAGGGCCGTAGCAAAATACTAAAAAGAATAAAATTCCGGGAATCAGCATGAGGTAATATTCCTTATAGTAACACAGGTTGCCCCAAAAGCTGCGCTTGTGCTGCGGCACCAGCTTCTGTTCTTTTTTCTTTTTCATCACATTCATGTCCATACCTCCCGGATTTTACGGATCATTATTTTCCAAGAGCAGCTAGTTTTTCTGCATACGCTTCCTGAACTGCCTTTTCTGCTGCTTCGCCACCAGCTTTTTTAAACTCTTCTACGAAAGTATCAAAGTAGTCGATTGGTTTCGCTCCAGTGATCATATCGAAATATGCCTGTTCTGTTAAAGTATCCAGTGTCGCGATCACATTAGCGAATTCCTCTACTGGAGGAGCGTTAAAGCGATAATATCCATTGCCAGTTACTTCATGACCAAATTTGGTCTTCTGCGGAGTGATATTCTCTGCAAATGTTACTGTGCTTCCGAAATCAACCTGCAGAACGCCTTCTTTTCTTAACTCAGTACCTTCCATAATACGCACTGGACCATTGTCTGTCATTTCAAAATGTTTACCCTCTAAGCCGTAGTTTACCAGACGGGCATAATCCATATCTGCATAGTATGCGTCTAACATTGCTAAGAACGCATCAACTTTACGTGGGTCAGAAACAGCTTTGGTAGTCAGACAGGTCAGACGTCCGGTTAAGTTCCATCCTTCTGTACCGGATTTGCCATCTGGGCCAACCGGAGCCGGTCCAATGACGATATCTGCATCTGGATTCAGGCCTTTTAATTCCTTCATACATACGCCCCAGTTGTTTTCATCAGAGGTGTCGGTACTTGCATTTAAATAGTGATATGGCTGCGCGGAGGTCAGACCGATCTTGCCATTCATGAAGGAATGGGACAGCCAGGTATATCCGCCATGGTTCTCGCCAGTGATAAACTCTTTGTCCACGATGCCTTTCTCATACCAGTCATGTAATTTTGCCAGAGCCTTCTTTGCATCTGGATGAATGTATGGGAAGAATGGAACATTGTCTTCGCCAAGCTGCATTTCTTCTACTTTAAATCCAGGCTTACCACCAGTTACACAACGAAGTCCATAAGCGCCGAACATAGCTCCGAAAGCACGCTCTGCCAGTCCAGCCGTATCCTTTTTTCCATTGCCATCCGGATCTTCTTCTACAAATGCAGTCAGGACCTTCTCATAATCATCCAGAGTTTCCGGAACCTCCAGTCCCAGCTTATCCAGCCAGTCTTTTCTCCAGAACATTGCCATTGGAACTGCATCCATCGGATTGGTAACGCCATAGTTCTTTCCATTATAGATCAGGGTGCTCCAAAGCGTTCCATCATCATTTGCATCTGCCACTTTTGTATAGTTGGGCGCTTTCTCACGAATCTCTTCAATTGGAAGTTCTCCGATGATTCCACCATCTACATAAGTAGGAAGCAGTGACAGGTTATCAATAACCAGAACATCCGGCATCTCTCCACCTGCAAACCGTACATTTAAATTCTCATAAAACTTGTTAGAATCCACATACCAGGCTTTTAAATCAATGTTAAATCGATCCTCTATCATTTTTACTACCTCTGCATTGTCATCTACTTCTGCAGAAGTCTGTCCAACCAGCCATTCCATCTCCACAGGCTCACCCTTTGTTTCCTCAGTCTGGCTCTCCTGTGCCTGAGCAGTTGTCTGTTGTCCCTGTGTCTGCGCTGCGTTTGTCTCTTTTCCATTATTGGAAGAAGCAGAAGCGCCACATCCAGCCAGTGTTGTCAATACCATGACTGATGCCATCATGCCGGCAGCCAGCTGTCTTTTGTTTTTTCTCATACTGTAAATACCTCCTCTAAAAATTTGTTTGTAGCTTGTAAACACCCCTTATTTCTGAATTGATCGTAGCACGTCTGCTATTTGTTGACAATTCTGGACTTTTTGCAAAATATCATTTTTTTGCATCTCTAATCTAATTTATATTGAAAAACACAGGTTTTTTGTGTTCAATTTCTCAGATACAAAATACTGATATTTTACAAAAAGCCGTCATTGAGTACCAAATCTGCTTCCTTTATAATGAAATTATCATTCGTTATACCATATGCGCCCAGACCGGGCAGAAAAGAGGAGCCTTTATGTCTAACCGGGAATATCCCAACATCCTTTTCTTAATGACAGATGAACACCGTCCGGATCTGGCCGGTTTTGCCGGCAATTCCATTGTCCGTACTCCAAACTTAGACCGTTTGGCCAAAGACAGTGTCGTGTTCAATCATGCTTACACACCATCTCCTGTCTGTATTCCAGCCCGTCAGTGTATCATGAGCGGACAATTCCCACGGACTTGCGGCTGCGAAGTTTTTGGAGATGACCTGCCTCCGTTCTACCGGACATTTGCCAGGACTTTCAGTGAAAACGCCTACAACACGGTCTGCTGTGGAAAACTTCATCACACAGGTCTGGATCAAATGCAGGGATGGCAGCGCCGGATCGGCAATGAAACCAGAATCAGTGAAAAATTTATTCCAACCATGGATCAGGACAAATTAAACCGTTTTAAAGTTTCCAAGACAGATCAGCGATGGACCAACTGCAAAGAAGTACTTCGGGCAGGAGTTGGCCATTCCCGCCATAGGATTTCCGATGAGTATACACTTCAGGGCGCGCTCAATGTGATCGAGGAAATCTTTGAGTCCCCTTACTATGACAAACAGCAGGTGAATCAGCCGCTCCTTTTAAAGGTCAGCTTTGTTCTTCCTCATTATCCGTATTTCTGTGATGAAAAACTGTTTAAATACTATCTGAACCGTGTTCCAATCTTCGGTGCAGAACAGACCTTAAGCGGCCACCCCTACCTGGACACCAAACACCTGGAAATCGGTACGGATGTCACTGTCCGGGATATCCAGCGCACTACCGCTGCTTATTATGCCATGATTGAAACGGTAGACGGTTACATCGGACAGATCTTAGACAAACTGGACGAAGCCGGGGAAGATTTAGATAACTGGATCGTGGTCTTCACCAGCGATCACGGCGAAATGCTGGGAGAACATGGAATCTGGGCAAAACACAAATTCTATGAGTCTAGTGTACGGGTTCCACTTTTTATCCGCTATCCGGCGCGTTTCGCCCCAAGAACCGTCTCCGAAAATGTAAACCTGTGCGATCTGTACGCCACTTTATGCGATCTCTGTCACATCGAAATTCCAGAGCATCTGGACAGCCGTTCCCTGACTGACCTCATGGCCGGTAATTCCTCTAACTGGGACAATGAAAGCATCAGCCAATATCTGGGCCAGTACCTGATGATCAAACAGGATCAGTTAAAATACCACTATTATGGACCAGAGATGTCAGAGATCTTATGGGATCTGGAACAAGATCCCGGTGAAACCATCAATCTAATCTCCAATCCAACCTACGCAGACGTTCTGGAACAATTCCGCAACCGCCGCGACCAACTGGGTTTTTCCCCAGAGAAATGAGGTACTTATGATTTATACAAATAACCGCAAATCTGTCTTTGCCCATGGAGCTGTCATCCGTGAATGTTTCCCCGAACTGACTGATCAGACTATAAAACTGGCAGAAGAAGCCATGAAGGGAATGTTAGTGCTTCCTGGCACTGGCCCGGAACTTTATTTTGTGGGTAATCCACCGAAATGGACAGAAAATCCGGTAAATGATAACGAATATACCTTTCATTTAAACCGGATGCACCACTTAAAGACACTGGCAGAAGCTTATGGTCTTACTGGTAACCTGACTTACGCCCAAAAAGCTATTGAAGAATTAAGCGACTGGATCGACCATGTTCACGCTCCTTCTCTTTATGATGAGCAGGGCAATCTGGCTCCTCTGCATTTTGACGGATTATCCCCATGGCGTGCCCTGGAGGTAGGCATCCGTGGTTACCGCACCTGGCCACTCATCATAGAATTACTGGCAGATACTCCTTGCTTTACAGAAGAATTCCAACAGAAGCTTTATCAGAGCGTCCAGCTTCACTGTAAGATTCTTTATGAAATTTCCCCACTTTTATGGCCTAAGGCAGACCACAACCACTATCTGATGGAAAACTTAGGTCTTATGGCTTTGTCCTGCCTCTTTCCTGAGATGCCGGACAGCGCCAAGTATCTTGCCCATTCCCAGCAGGAATTAGACCGTTGTATGGAAGCCCAGTGTACTCCATGTGGAGGACAGATTGAAGGATCTCCTTCCTACCACAATGGCTGTGTTTTCTGGTTCTCCCTGCGTCTGGTATTTGCCCGCAAATTCCATCTAACTGTCCCTGAACACTATACAGAACAGTTAAAGAAGATGTTTATCCACTCCGTCCACGCCACCCGTGCCTGCGGAGGCAATTTCCCATGGGGTGACAGCCATATTGCGGAAAAAGAAACCATGGCACTGGCAGCCACTGCCTGCTACATGGCTTTTGAAGACCCATTTTATTTACAGACTGCCTTATATTTCTATCCACCAAAAACACTGATGAATGACATCCGGGATAACCTTTGGCGAATCCCTGACATCCGGCATTTGAAGGAAATTATGGATGATGCGGTTACTGCCCCAATCCGTCCAGATCTTCCGCTTCTGGCATGGCAGAAAGACTTAAATCAGGTCTATCTGCGAACCAGCTGGGACAAGGAGGCGATCAGCCTGATGACCGCTTGCCGGACCCCCGTCCAGAACCTTCACGCCCACATTGATGCCGGAGGCTTTGATCTTACCGCTTTCGGAGAGACCCTGGTAACAGATCCTGCGATCTATACTTATAAGGATGATGAGAACCGCAGACATTTTAAAAGCTCATTCTGGCACAATTGCCTGACCGTCAATTGGAAAAACATGTGGGAGTACAAAGGGTCCTGGGCTTATGGGCCACAAAAAGAAGGCTATATCCGTTCCGTAACAGCCGGTGACCGTATGACTGCCATCATTTCTTTCCATAAGAATTACGAACCGGCAGAAACTACCAGAATTCTGGCTCTGATCGATCAGCAATTTGTGATTGTGATCGACCAGGTGACCGGGCTTGTATCCGGCGACTCAGTTCAGATCCATTACCACCTGGACCGGACCCAGGTCAGCCAGACCTCCCATGGCTGGATCACAAAAAAAGAAGGACATCCAAATATCGAACTGGCCGTATCTCCTTCCATGGTTCCGCAGTTGGAGGTCGGCAAGATTTCTACTGCTAATGATGTATGGCACGATTCCCTGCTGCTGCACCTGGAACACACCCAACGGGCAAATCAGATCTTTTATCACGGAACGATCCTGATCCCGCATACAGTTGAAGACTGTGCCGCAGGCTGTACTGCTTATACATCTGGTCTTTCTTCCGAAGGATTTTTTATGGATTTTTCGATTCACCAGAAAAATTTCCATCTGGTTTGGGACGGTACAACCCTTCATCTTGATTAATATGATTTTATCCCCCTGCAATTCATCACCGAAAGGAGAACGCTTATGCTTCAGATACCAACCGAAGAACTTCTTGTCACTGATGAGGACGTATTTGCCGCGTTTCAGCTGGACACCCCAGAACTGAAACCCGTACAGACCGCCTTAGACCACGGTAATCAGGAACTGGCGAAAAAACTGCTGATCCAGCACATGGAAACACGCCGCTCACCCCAGTTTTTATATGATTACCGTTCTCTCCCGCTGACTCCCATTGATACGGACACCTGTCCTTATTCTTTTCAGTCCTCACTGGGACTTTGCGGTAATTTAAAGGATTTCTGCCTTCACGTGGCTCATCGGCTGATGGATGATCATATCTATATCCTTCCTGGCAACAGAAAACGCCAGGTGAATCTGGGAAAAAACTGGGAACACATGATTCATTTTAATTTTAATGAGGACATGGGAAAATTTCACCGCAGCTACTTAGACATGATGGTTCGCGGACAGTTTTTCGAATCCCTGTGTATCCTGTACCATGAAACCGGAGATACGAAAGTCCTGGATTTTTTCGAAGAATTTCTTCAGGTTTATTTCCGCACCTACCCATTGAGTGTCGTTCACACAGAACCTTCCGCCAACCGGTTCCAGTACACCGAAGACCGGGATGTCATGAGCGTTGGCTGGCTGACAGTGGTCTACACCAGCCTTTTCTACACGCGGATTCCGTATGAGATTTCCTATTCTCTTTCCTTCGAAATTCTGAAACGGATCTGGTTTTTGGGAATCCAGTTCCGCCGGTTTGACCAGGATAGTTACCGGCCTTATAATCATCATATGTGGGAGAGGGGCCTGGTTCCATTTATCCTCGGCACGATGTTCCCGGAAATTCCTGCCTTTACCGCTATGAAGGACCGGGGAGCCGCTATTGTACGGCGTCACATTCTGGAAGATTTCAATCCTTCCGGCGGTTACAGTGAACATTCCATCGCCTATTGGTCCGGCGCTGCTGTTGGAGAAATGCTCTACCGCGGTATTTATCTGGCACGTTTAAACAATGTATCACTGCTAGATCAAGAAACTACTAACCGAATGAACGCTACCTTTCATGTCCTTGCCATGCTCTGCCCACCTGGACCACGCTATCCTTCCCTGGGCGATAATGGCGGTCCTATGACAGATCCGATCCTGAACATCGGCTGTCGTACCATGAAACATGCAGAATGTGAGGCAATCTTAAAGATCCGTACCTACAACCAGAGCATTTCAGATTCACAATCTCCATCTATCACATATGATCCAAGCTGCAATCAAGATGCGCCTATTCATCTGCCATTGGATTTCTGTGATCAGGATGCCGGTTTTATCTGCTCCAAAAGCGGATATGGCAAAAGAGACAACTATCTGCTCATGTCTGCCAAAGTAAATTGTGGATACTCCGGTCACAATCACATGGATATGCTGTCCCTGTTCCTTACCATGCGTGGGGAAGAGATCATAGGAGAGCCTTATGTAAGTCTTATGTACCATGATGTAACGATGAATTCCCCGCAACGGGGTTACATGTATAACATGGCCAGTCATAATACAGTCCTGGCTTACGGAACTCCGATTGTTCCCGACAGTATGTACGCAAACAAATGGGGGGTTCTGCGCCCTTCTTCACCAATTACTGCTTATTTCCATGATGCAAATGGAATTTATGCAGACGCTTACCATGATGGCTATACCTTCTGCCGCCACCGCCGGGAAATCCTGTTCCACCGGGAGCGGGGTGTCCTGATCGCTGACCATATCTTAAGAGGGAACCGGCTTCCGGCAGATCATATCCAGCGATGGAATTTTATGCCAGAAACCCAGATCCAGATTTTAAATGATCATGCCGCGCTTATTACGAAAAACAAGGTCTCCCTGATCTTTTTATGGTCCGGAGCCCCACATAGCTTCCAGATTCATCAGCCTGATATCCTGGTGCCTGACCTGGTCGACAGCCCAGATCATCTGGCAGATATTCTCGATGTCTCTTTCCATGCTCCTGCTGAAAAAGATAACGAAAATATCACAGTCCGGTTAAATCTTCTGATTCTGGATGTCTCTGATGCAATAGCTGTCGGACATCAGATCAATCATGCTGACTTAAAAAATCTTCAAAAACAGGTCGATCAGTTAAACCGCCAGTGGAATTGTCCTGATTCTCTGAAACACTTTCCTAAGTTGCTGATTCCGGCATCTGGCCTTAATACCTGATTGAAAATAAAAGAAAAGGAGTTTTCTCGTTATGAACATTATCACCGTCATGTCTGATGAGCACTCTTATCAGATGATGCAGTTTATTGACCACTCAATCTTAAAAACGCCAAATCTTGATCGTTTGGCAGCAGAAAGTACCGTTTTTGACAACTGTTATACCACCTGTCCTGTCTGCGCACCGGCCAGGGGCAGTTTTATCACCGGACGGTTCGTCAACCGGATCGGGACCTGGGATAACTCTACGCCTTATGATGGAACTGTTCCAGGGCTTTCCCACTGCCTGACGGAACATGGAAAACAGTATATCTGCATTGGAAAGACCCACTTTCACCATCAGGGCTCCTACGCATTCAGTCATGAAGAATATGCCGGTTACCTGCACCGTCCCGACATCGGCTGCTTTTTCCGTGACCAGAAAACCGGACGGGTTGGCGCTGAAAAGCGCTTTGAAAAAATCGGCTTAAAAACAGAAGAAAGCTACGATGACCGGGTTTTAGCCTCCAGTCTGGACTGGATCGACAAACATGCACAGGAAGACAACTGGTATCTCTATGTCGGTTTTCTGGATCCACACTTCCCTTTTTATGTAAAAAAAGAAAACTGGGATTATTTTGAAGCCAGGATTAAGGAAATTCCAGAAGCCCTGAAACCGCCATTTACTTCCCTGAATGAACCGTTAGAATGGCTTCGCACCTATTTTAAATGCAGTAATGTGCCAGAGGAAACTGTCCGCAAGCTGCTGATCGGCTATCACTGCGCGATTGCTGAACTGGATGAGAGAATCGGTATTCTGTTAAAGAAGCTGGATGAGACTGGCTTACGAGACCGCACGATTTTCTGTTACACCAGTGACCACGGAGAACAACTGGGATATCATGGCTTGTGGTGGAAATGTACGATGTTTGAACAGTCCTGCCATGTTCCTATGATCGTCCGTGTTCCCGGACAGCCTCCACGCAGGGTCAGTGATCCCGTCAATATCACCGACTGGTTCCCTACCGTCTGCAGTTATATGGATGTTCCTGTTCCGGAAGGTCTGGATGGTCAAAGCCTGCGCTCCCTGATTGAAACCGGGCAATCAAACGAACACCGGGATTTTGCATTCAGTGAATACAACTGTCATGGCATGCCTCATGGCATGTTTATGATCCGCTGGAGACAGTACAAATATATCTTCTACTGCTATGACAAACCACAGCTTTTTGATCTGTCCACAGACCCCGCAGAGGATCATTCTCTTCTTGATGTTCCGGTTCCATCTCCGGAGGCTATGATCACCGCAGAGGAATGTCACAAACGGCTGCTCTCGATCTGCAATCCCTACGAGGTTGATCTGCGCGCCAGAACATTCCAGAAAAAATCAAAGGAAGCTCTTGGCATTCAGGAATATGATACCGATATGGCTAACTGTCCGGTTCCACACCCGGAAGCACGGATATAAAATAAGATACAAAAATGGAGCTGCTGTCCCGGTTCAGGGTATTCCCATCTACCGGAGCAACTGCTCCATTCTTCTTATGTCTGGATGTTTACTTTCCATCCGCATTTTTTCGATATGCCATCGGTGTTTCTCCGTAGTATTTCTTAAAGTACCGGATAAAGCTCTGCACATTATTATATCCCAGCTGCTCTGCGATCTCTTTTACCTTCAGCCCTGGCCCCTGCAGCACCAGTTCCTTAGCCTTACTCATACGGATCGCAGTGATATATTCCAGTACCGTATACCCTGTTTCCTCTTTAAAAATAATACTCAGATAACCAGAAGACAAAAACACGCTGGCCGCTACATCATCGATAGAAAGATCCTTCCCATAATTGACTCGGATAAATTCCATCGCTTTTTCTACATTGGCAGAATATCCCTTCTCCCGCTTCTGGAAATACCCGATACAGCAGGTCAGGATTTCCTCTGCCAACGCATCCAGCTCCTGGATTGTCCTGGTTTCAAAGATCTTCTGGAACAGCTCTTTTTCCCCGTAATCCTTTGGAATCTTTGCCCCAAGTTCAACCACATTTTCCAACAGGTTCTGACATATCTGGAAATACTGGAATCTGGTATACTGGATATCTGCAGCCTGATCTTCCAGGCTTTTCGTCATATTTCTCAGCTGTGCAAATGCCTCTTCTGCTTCTCCAGATACTACATACTGGATCAGCTTATTTTCCCCATATTTTCGGTCCTGATCCTTCTGTGTTCCTTCCTGTGTCTGCTCCCCATGAACAAATGCCGCATCCCCTTTAAAAAAGGTTTTTTCCAGCATACAGAGCACTTCTGTATAGATCAGGCTCATATTTTCCGGATTCTTAAAATTCTGGCTGACACAGCAGATACATGAAACAGCTTCTTCTGCCAGCCGGTTCTTCGTTTCCTTCGCTTTTTCCAGAAATTGCTCATAATCAAGTTCCGTATTAAAGATACCGACACACCGGTACGGTGTCATATCTACAAAGAAACCATTGATCTGCGGTTCCTCATCGATCAGCTTCTGATATGCTCCACTGATCTTTCCTGTACAGGCATTGTCCCTGCACTCCGTCACCATAAGAACATACCATGAAAATTTCATCGGCTGGTGCAGCGTTTCCTTCAGATAATCCATCCATTCCTGCTGAAATTCTTCCATCACCAATCTGGCTGCTGCATTACGGATCGCATATGGCTGGGCATACTCCTTCTCATACTGCAGCTCATCGATGGCTGTCTCGATCAGACTGTATTCGTCCATGGACTTTCCAGCTCCACTTCCTCCATTCATTCCTCTGGCCTTGCTTCCCAGACGCTTCAATGGCCGGTAAAACTGCAGGGAACACAGATAAATGATTCCCGAAGCCGCCAGGATCATGGCAATACTGGATATGATGATCATCTGCTTCAATTCTCTGGTCTGCCCCTCCAGATATGTATAATCCTCATAGGCTGCGATCGACATATCTGATACTTTCGATGGATTCTTATACAGTACCAGTTTCTGCCCTGAAGTCTCAAATTTTTCTGTCCCCTTCTCCAAACCCTGTAACTCTTTTTGAACCGCAGGGGCACATTCATCCAATCCATCTGCAGTCAGCACATCTCCCTGCCTGGTCATCAGACAGCTTTTTAACATCTCGGATTCTTTTCCAACAAGCAGATTACTGGTAAACACTTCTTCGTCCACCGTTAAGATCATATATACGACCTTTTTCCCACGGATCGGTTCAAAACGCTTCACAAATTCCAGTTTCCGCTCTTCTCCGTCATTGGTGACCACAAAGGAATTCTGGCCCTGATAGCGGTCATACCGATTCCCCTCGATGGTCATTTTCGTGTTCTCTGTAATCACGATCTGGCGTTGGAGATCCACCAGACAGATTCCACGGACCAGGCTATTGCTGGAACAGATATTCCGGAAACGACGTATAATCTTAAGAATCGCCGTTGGCTTTTCATAATCCTTCTCATTCGTCATAAGAAATTTAAAAGTAGATTCATCTCCAATGATCAGATCAACCGTCTCATCCAGATGCTTTACCCTGTCATCCAGGACATTCACCTTTTCCGCGATCATATCCTCATTAAATGCAATAAAATTATTTAAGATCAGCCTGGAACTGAATGTGCTGCACAAAAATGAGATCAGGCAAATAAATACAATGGTAATTACGATATTTACTACATATAGTTTATAAAAAACTTTGCTTTTCTCTATTTTTTTATCCTTTTTCATCTGATGTCTCCCAATCTATGATACTCGGGGCAAAAGGTCAGAAGTTTGACGCAAGTTTGCTTGCAGGAAAACCTCTGACCTTAATATATTTAATATATCAGAATAAGATGCAAAAATCAATTTCTCCGTTCTCCGGTAATATCGCAATTTTCAAAGCTTCCATACCGGGAACCAGCTGATAGATCCGTTCTGTTCCATATGGAAGTTCCATCTTTCCTTTATTTACCAGTATTGTTATTATTTTTTCATTTTTTTGAATTTTTACGAAATTTTCTTCAATCGTGACTTGTTCTGTCTGTTCCGATATGAGCGGAAGAATCCACTGTCCAGCCGCCCGACACTCTCCGGATATCCTGACCCCATCCTGTAAAAAAGTGTATTGCAACCGGTAATTACCGTCCATTTCCACCTTCTGCTGATCAATAGACGACAGAACTCCTTCTGTTAAAAGGATGGTCTCTGACCCATTCTCCGGACTTACATCCTGGAGTTTACAGCTTCTGTCATAGATGCTGCTATAAAGCTTTCCATCGATCTGTGTTTCCAGTCTTGGAGTCAGACATTCATGACGGTTAAAACGCGGAAGCTGCATATTACCTGCCTCTTTTAAGGAGTATTGGCTCATTCCAGCCGTGATCAACGGTCCAACCGACTCATGCCACAATAGCGACAAAGTTCCTCCGTTTGCATGGCCTCCGGGCAGACCGATATACACCCAGTCATACCCTGTCACCGTTGCAGTCCAGCCATTTCTGCAAACCAGATAGGTATCTGTCTCTTTTAGATACTCCACCCCGTTTTTCTGCTCCCTTGGCAGTTTTCCATCAGAAAATCTCTTCTCCAGATCCCGGTCAAGAACCGCTGTCAGAACCTTGGCATGAGCAAATGTATGGTGGATACACGGCAGTTCCCCCTTTTGATACATCTGCGGTCCGCCGTACAGGAATCCATCATGAGTACAGGCAGAAAGCAGGTTTAAATTCTTTTTTGCGGCCGCTCCAAATACCGGCTCATCCTCTGCTGCCAGAAGATATCCCAGCATACATCCATCAGAGGTCCTGCTTCCCCAATAGGTCCACTTATAATTTCTGGTACCAAAGCTGTTGTCGATCGCTCCATCTCCCAGCATAAACTTCAGATGGTATTTCAGCGCTTTTTTTACGGTTTCTTTTAATTTCTCATCGTCTGTTTCATATGCATACTGGACTAGTGATGGAAGAGACTCCTCCATATTGTAGCCAATGTCTACTGGTCTGCAGCCCTTAGGACTAAAACCATCTACCGGCCTTCCTTCTCCTATTAAAAGGCCATCCTCCGTCAGACAGTCCAGGGCCATCTTTTTTAACTGACGTCCTCTCTCGCGGTAATGTTCCTCATTCAGAAGCTTACCGCTTAATTCCATCGCCAGGCTATTTGTGATCCGGTAATTGACATTACAGACTTCAAACTCCTTATAATGTTCCAGATACGCCGCGGCTTTGGCGATCCGCGCCTTCCATCGTTCCCTTGTCTCCTCATCCAGCAAATGACCGTGATATTCCAGAGCCTCTGCTAACTGGATCACGCTGAACACTGTCGTTCCCGTCCACTGGCTTCCCGGATCATTGACATAAGAGCCATCTTCTCTGGATACAGTCTTCTCCGCCCACTCAAACAGGCTTTTTGCACCTTCCAGATACTCCATATTGCCTGTCTCACCTGCCATATACATAAATGGATAAATGGCATCAAAGCACCTTCCGTGAATTCTCCCACAAGCCGGACAGAGAATCCCTCCATCAAGGAAAGGATTCTCTGTATTGTGGACCTGCAGTTTTAATAAGGTGCTGCACCATTGACTTAATAATGTTCTGCAAGTATTCATATTTTTATTCTTTCTTTACATAAATCGGAGATACATATGCCCACTGGCGGTTCTTCTGTGCAACCTCCAGATGGTAGACATCCCACTCATTTTCCGGGTTGATATCCTCCAGATCCAGATCAAAGGTATATCTGGTCTCTGGAACCGCCTTGTAGATCTTAAATGCCTGAGAATGGTAATATTCCATATGATTGGTATAACCGTAAGCCAACAGATCTTTGATGGTTGCTGTGTAAGTCTTGTCATTCAGCTGATAGGTAATCTGGGTATTTAAATCACCTTTTACTTTAACAACCACACTGGAGGTACATGGATGCAGAGTCGATTTATTGCCCACGGTATCACAGCGCCATGCAAACTCCTGACTGTTCTTTAACTCAGAGAAGGTTTCAATATCATTGATGGAATTTTCATCATAGGACTCATCTGCAGATGGAGCCAGTACGCTTCGGCCTCTGAAATAAGTATTATAGCTTTCGATCGAGCCGCCTTCTACACGGATATTGCCATTCCAGTGATACAGATTGGATTTCCCCCATCCCATCTCCACACGGAGCTTATAGCAGCCCTCTTCATTGACCTTCTGATAGAACTCACCATTGATGATATGATATGGTTTTAAGTTCTTATATAAAATAATCTTGTCCAGAGTTCCTTCCGTTTCCACATGTGCATGGATCTTTCTCTTATTACCCGTGATCTCACTTCCCATCCAGGAATCATTGATCTTAAAGTCACAAAGGATCTTATCTCCGGTCACCGCATAGGTTCTTCTGGCATTGATCGCCTCCCATAAGCTCTCTCTGGTTTTCTCCTCTGCCACTACTGCAGCAAGACCATCACCATAAGAGCCAGGGAAACCGGCATGATGATCTGTGGAAGCTACAAATCCAAAATGATAGCCTCTGCGCAGACCCTCGTCTACCATATTTCTGGTATCTCTCGGTCCCATATTGTGATAATATGGATAATCTGCATCTTCACTCATCGCACAGCCGTGCTTGGAATATACCTCTATCACAGGAGAGATCTTTTCCTGATACTTATCCCAGTCGATTCCCCGGTAATCCGGTGTATAACCGATATGATGCGGAATTGCAATGGTATGACCACCGCAGCCCTTCACCAGCTCTTCCGGTGAATCCCGGTAAATCAATGGCAGATCATCATCAATCGAAAGCAGATGATGATCACCATACTCTCTGGAATGCAGCTCATATCCCTGGAATGTGACGAATTCCGGACTGTTTGCCTCTGCTACCTTCTGACGCACTTCTTCCCAGTGATCTCTTAATTTTTTAAATCCCTCTAAATGGAAATTAACCACAAACTCCGTTCCCGGAGCCTTCTCATACATATCCGGCCACATGGCATGTCCGGTAAATGCGGAGAAATCCAGCTGGCTTTTTGCCCGGTTAATGGCATTTTCCAGGCTTCCAAAGCCGTATGTAATACCACAATGATCATGCAGATCCCCAAAATAAGTTTTCATACCTGTCTCCTTTAAAAAATGCTCGTCAGCCCTTTTAATTTCAGCAGCGCTTCCGTGAAAAAGTAATCCCCATAAATAATCGGAACATTCACATGTTTCTTCTTTGCATAATTCACGGTTCCGCAGCTGATCATTGCCTGACTGTCATCTGATGCTATAAAGTAATTATCATAAATTCCTTTCAAAATAGCAAGTGCCTGATCCAGATAAAATTGCTTTTCTGCCTCTTCTTTCACAAGACTGTGCAGCTCAAGAAGTCCGCTGGCGGCACAGGCAGCTGCTGAAGAATCTTTCACCCATTTATCTGCCTCATCGGTCCGGAAATCCCAATACGGAACCTTATCCTCCGGCAGATGAGAAAGAAAATATGCCGCTACATTTTTTGATGCAGTCAGATATTCTTCTTTTCCTGTTTCCCGGTAAGCCACTGCCATTCCATAAATCGCCCATGCCTGTCCTCTGGACCATGCAGAATCCGGATCTTTTCCCTGACCGCCCAGATTTTCAATTTTTTCACCGGTATAAGGATCAAAGCTGACAATATGGGCTGACGTATTATCCGGTCGTAAAAAGCATCTCAGCACCGTGTCTGCATGTGCCTTGGCAATGTGATAGAATCTTGGATCATTCGTTTCCTTAGAAGCCCAGAATAACAGTGGAATATTCATCATACAGTCAATGATCGCCCATCCCTGGGTCCCCACCTGGACCCGGTCTGTCCAGGCCCGGATAAACTGGCCTGCCAGGTTAAACCGGCCCGCCAGATGACTTGCTGCCTTCAGTCCGCGGATCTTGGAAGCCTCATTTCCTGTCAGTTTATAATCGATCACTGCGGAAGGCAGCCACATAAACCCGACATCATGGTGCAGGGTCATAAATCCATCTAATACGGAATCCATCACATCTTCCAGTTTTCGAGCCAGCTCCAGGGCTTTTTCATCCTTGGTTCCCTGATAACGCAGCCATAAAAGTCCTGGCCAGAATCCTGAAACCCAGAAGGCCGGTCCCTGATCATTATAAACATTATCATAAGCTACATGTGGGAAATGTTCCCCAATTCGTTCCATATTCTGTCCAATTCTATCCAAACACCGTTCTAATGCTTCCTCTGTCCAGTTCATTTTCACTTTCCTTCCCAATCAAAATAATCCTGATGATCCTGATGGAATCGTTTACAAGCTTCATACAGTTCCTTAAGAACCGTTTCGTATCGCGGATCATCTGCCACATTATTCATCTCATGAGGATCTTTTTCCAAATCATAAAGCTCATGTGCATGACTGCTGTCATATATATATTTATATCGCTCCGTCACAACCGCTCTGCGGACCGTCCCATAACTTGGATTTCCAGAATACTGGATATATGCCGGCTTCTGTTCAAGCTCTTCCTTTCCCTCCAAAAATGGTACCAGAGAACGCCCATCACAAGCTCCTGCGCTGGCTCCTCCAATCTCGCAGAGAGTCGGCTTTAAATCCAGATGGGACACCAGTTTTGCTGTCTTTCCTGTCTTAGCACCCGGAAGACGGATCACGAGTGGAACCTTCACCGACTCCTCATACATTTCCATCTTCTGATACATCTGGTGCTGTCCAAGACTATCTCCATGGTCTGCCGTAAATACCACACAGGTATTTTCATATTTCCCCTGTTTTTTCAATTCTTCCAGGATCATTCCAAGAACATCATCTGCCATGGTTGTCAGTGCCAGATGTGCAGACCATACCTGTCTCCATTCTTCTTTTGGTACCTGCTCCGCCAGCTGGGCTGGCACTCCTTTCCGCCTCAGCGGTGGCTCTCCTTCCGCTGTAATACCGATATTATCCGGCAGAACCAGCTTTTCCGGCGGATACATGGACGCATATGGCTCCGGTACACGTAATGGTGGATGGGGCGCCCACAGATAGGTAAACATGGCAAATGGCTTTCCTTCTGGAAGCTGTCTTAAAAATTCCAGTGAATGATCACGGAAATAGATATCTTTCAATGTTTCAAATGGATTCTCCCACTGGCTTACTCTGTGACCGCTGTATTTCTTTTCTACATACTGGCCATCGACCTCTTCCTGAACTGTCACCAGCTCCTCCGGTTTTCTCACGGTCTTCACGTTTTTAGCCGCCGCCCACGCCTCATAATCCTCCTGATTTAAAAAGAACTCAAATCCCTGTTCACGCATGGGCGGTTTTACGCGGATATGATCCACTCCAATATGACCAATTTCATATCCTGCTTTCTGTAATGCCTTATGAAGCGGTTCAAAGCCTCCTGCCGTTACCCCTTTCCAGTCATTATAGACCACGCCGTTTTTCGTCGGATAAACTCCGGTAGCCAGCGCAGTTCTTGCCGGGACACACAGCGGGCAGGTGTCATACGCCCGTTCAAATACCATGCCTTCTCTGGCAAGACGGTTTAAATTCGGTGTTACCTCTCTTCCACATTGTTCCATAAACAGACTGTCTGCTCTCTGATGGTCTGTCATAAACAATAAGATATTCGGTCTTGAATCCATCGTTTTCTCCTTCTCATCAACCCTTTACAGACCCCATCATCACGCCCTGTGTAAAATGCTTCTGTAAGAACGGATATACACAAATGATCGGGAATACTGTGATGACGATCGTTGCCATTTTGAAGTTTTCCGGATTCATAAATACCTCACCGCCACTATTTAAGTCATTGGCAACCATATCAATGATATTCCGCAAAACCACCTGCAGCGGCCATTTTGAATCCGTATTAATATAAATCGTTGCCCTTAAGAACTCGTTCCAGTGCTGGACTGCATAGAACAGGGAAATCGTTGCCAGAGATGCCTTTGACAATGGCAGAATGATCTTTACCAGAGTCATCACATCACCACATCCATCAATCTTTGCCGCCTCGATCAGACTCTCCGGAATGCTCTTAAAGAATTTTGACAGGATCAGAAGGTTGTATACATTGATCGCCAGAGATGCGATCAGGGACCACAGGCTGTCCATCAGGCCAAACTGCTTGATCACCAGATAAGTCGGGATCATTCCGCCGTTAAATAACATCGGGAATACGACAAATGCAGAGAAATATTTCTTGCCCGGAAGCTTATCTCTGGAAAGCGGATATGCCAGACAAATCGTAAGAAGCATATTGACACAGGTTCCGACAACGGTTAAGAATACAGAGTTGAAGAAACCGGTAAACAGGATCTTCTTGGAAAATGCATATTTGTAGGATTCCAGTGTAAATCCCTGCGGGAGCAAATACAGACTGCTTAAACTGGATTGGGTCGGATCACTGAAGGAATACATGACCACATACCAGAACGGATATACCATAATGATTCCGATCACAATAAAAAGCAGGTAATTTAAAACAGTAAAAGGCGAAACTTTCTTTCTCTTGCGCGTCATACGATTCCTTCCTCTCCGAACATCTTACTGATCTTATTAGCGCTGGTAACTAAAATCAGGGCTATCACTGATTTAAAGGTATCCACAGCAGCCGCAAAGCTGTAAGAACCACGTCCTAAGCCTTCCCGGTATACAAAGGTATCAAAAATATCGATCTTCTCCATGGTGATCGGGTTCTGCAGTACCAGGATCTGTTCAAAACCGGCATTCATGACTTTACCGATTCTTAAGATCAACATGACAACCACGATCGATGAGATTGCCGGAAGTGTAATATGAAGCATCTGCTGGAACTTATTTGCTCCATCCATTCTTGCCGCCTCATATAAGCTGATATCCACCTGCGTCAATGCTGCTAAAAAGACAATGGTACTCCATCCGGCCTCTTTCCAGATATCTGACAGAATAACCACCCAGAAAATCGTGTTCTTCTTTGCCATGATGTTGACCGGTTCCATTCCAAAGGTCCTGAAGAACTGTCCCGCCAGTCCGAAAACCGGCGAGAACAGATTCAGCATGATGCCTCCAATGACAACCCAGGAAAGGAAATGTGGAAGATAGATAAATGTCTGGGTCACTCTCTTAAATTTGATGTTCCTGATCTCATTTAAGAGGATCGCTAAAAGAACCGGGATAGGGAATCCGATGACGATCTTCGTCAGACTGATCACCAGTGTATTTTTAAATACATTCCAGAAATCCGCAGAATGAACCAGTTCTTTAAAATTTTCCAGTCCTACCCAGTCACTGGCCCAGATTCCTTTAAAGATATTATAATTTTTAAAAGCAATCACAAGGCCAAACATGGGCAGATACCGGAACAACACAAAGTACAGCAGACCAGGTAACATCAGTAAATAGAGGGTCTTATGCTCTTTGATCGATTTCCAAAGCTTTCCTTGTTTATTTTGCGTGCGTGATACTGCCTCCATGTCAACCTCTCCTTATATTTGTTTCATGATCGTTGTTTTGTTATGTTACTGTTCACGCGTTGCGCAAACAGCAACTTTGTTATTTCTGCTTTGCCTGATATGCTGCGTCAATCGCCTCTGTCAGCTTATCACCGCCACGAGAATTCCACTCTTTTACAAAGTCTTCAAAACCGCCATCGATCGGAGTTTCACCGACGATCATCTCGATAAATCTGGTATTGGTGATCTCCTTCAGTTTTGGATAAATATCATTTAACTCATCAATGAAAATACCGTCTGCCGGATTTGGTGTGCAGATTGTGTGAGAGAACTCGAATGCATCAAACAGCTCATCAGAAGAATGATCAAATAATACGGTATTGCCAATAAAGAATTTGTTCAGATCCAGCTCATTGGTCTTTTCATCGTCGATCAGTCTGACAAGCTTCTCACCTTCCCATTTATAATGCTCTCCCTCTACACCATACTGTGCAAAGCGGTTTCCTTCCTCAGACATCAGATAATCGATCAGTCTTAAGCAAGCATCAATGTTCTTGGAATCCTTAGAAATAAAGGTTCTTAACCAGCCTCTCTCGCTTGCCATACGGATACCTACCGGGTTCTCACAGCCACCCTTCAGAACCGGTCCATAGACATGCTTGCCTTCCGGATATGCCTGGATAAATGGCTCATAGTAGTTGGACCAGTTATTCTGATCAAAGATATGGATCTTGGTCACACCTGCGCCAAATACACCGCTTTTTACTTTCTGCTGCCATCTCTTCGGATCATCTGTTACAAACTCCGGATCGATCAGTCCATCTGTATACATCTTATTTAAGAATACTAACGCATCCTTCATGCCAGGCTGAATGGAACCATTCACAAGATGTCCATCCTGCAGCATCCAGTAGTTTGGCAGTGCTCCATATGCGCCAAAGATATGATCGAACCATGATGTATCAACATTCTGATAACCGCCAAATGCAAAGGTATCATCCACACCGTTGCCATCCGGATCTTCCTTTGCAACTGCAGTTGCTACTTTATAATACTCGTCCAGAGTGGTTGGTACTTCCAGTCCCAGCTTATCTAACCAGTCCTGACGATATGCGATGATCGACAGTGGGTTTGGATTTTTGATACCGATTGAATAGATATTTCCATCCGTATATCTCATCAAATCCCAGGTTGCTTCATCACGGCCGTTTTTAATGTTTGGATAATTATCCCAGTATTCATTGATTGGAAGAAGAATACCTGCAGATAATAACTGGCTCTCCATGGTCTCTGTCTCGCACTGGATGATATCAGGACGATCACCGGATGCCAGGAGAATATTCAGTTTGTTATCTAATTCTTTTGTCGGAACCTGGATGATCTCCAATTCTGTATTGGTTGCCTGCTCGATCATTGTCTTCGCATATGATCCATCCACGATGTTTTTATTGGTTAAGAATAATTTTAAATGTGTAGGTGCTTCATTAGAAGTATTTGCCTCTCCAGCCGCTCCCCCTGCTGCTGTTGTAGTCTCTTCTGCTTTCGCTGTAGTTTCCTCTGCTTTCTTGGAAGAACCACATCCGGCTAATGTTCCGGCTGTCATACAGACTGCCAACACCCCTGCTGCTGCCCTCACTAATGTTTGTTTTTTCATAAACAACCTCCTTTGTGCATTTTAGATAGTTTTTCTTAACTAACCCCTGTTCGTTTGTGTATTTATCATAGTATCAGTCTTCTGTTTATTCAATTCTCGATTTCTTAGATTGTATCCTTTTCGCTATATTTCGCATGCTATATCTGGTTTTTTTCGTATAATATGGGTTTTTTAATATGTTTTTCCACGTTTTTTATTGTATATTATTCTATATACCATGTTGTATTAATTACTTTTTTTATTCATATCAGACAAATTCAGGGGGATATTTCATGAACACTTATTACGGAACCGTTGACATTGGCGGCACAAAGATCATGGCCGGAATTACTGACTCAGAGGGCTGCATCAAAAGCTGGGAGAGTTTTCCTACGCTGGAACTGGAGGTCTCACAGACGATGGATCGACTGATTGCTTCTTTAAAGCAACAATGTGCCAAGCTTCTATTGGATTTTTCTTCTTTAAAGGGGATCGGCATCGTATGTGCCGGACCGGTAGATCCACAGAAGGGAACGATTGAAAATCCCTACACGCTTCCGGGCTGGGATCATTATCCAATCGTTCAGGTCTTAAACGAACGGACCCAGCTTCCGGTCCTTCTGGAAAATGATGTGAATGGCGCGCTTCTCGGAGAAGCCTCCATCAAACACCTGACCCACCGCCGGGTCCTCATGATCGCTTTTGGCACCGGGATCGGCTGTGCCTTTCAGGCTGACGGCAACCTGTTCCGGGCCGGGGCAGGTTTTCACCCGGAGCTGGGACATATCCTGATCTCACCGGATTCTGACACTGATCCACTCAATCCACCAGAGCCGTGCTACTGCGGTCATCGAAGTTGCTTTGAAAATCTCTGGTCCGGCTCCGCATTGCATCACCGCGCCAAGGCACTGGGATTCCAGGATTTTAATGATCTCTACGAAAAATGGACAAAAAAAGATCCAGACGCCGCTGCATTCATCCGGAAAATCCGTTTTGAACTGCAGACTGCCGTCTGGAATCTCAGTATTATATTCAAACCAGATATCATAATCCTGGGTGGTGGCGTCATGAAGACCTATTATTCGTTCGCCAAAGACGCACTCTCCGAAACCAATGGCTCCTTCACCGCTTTCGTTCCGTCCTATGAAATCCTGCAGGCTGATCCGGATAAAAATCCGGCGCTGGTGGGGGCGATGCGGCTCTTTGCGGAAACTATCTGATTCATAAAACGTAAAAAACAGGGCTGCCACATTTTTATCTTTTGCGTGGCACCCTGTTCTTTATATTTTTATTCGACTGTCTTATAATCCTCTACATAAGTCAGCACATCGCCATCTAAGTTCTCACCACTGTAAGCTTCGCCATTTACCAGAAGCTCTAAGCTGTCTAACTCAAAATTTTCACAGAAGGTGTTGCCAATGGCACATAACACAGCCTTAGAAGCATATGGGTCTAACTGGGACAGATCCAGGGTACCGACTCTCTCGCCGGAACCAGTTTCGGATGCGTCTACGCCTGGGCCTGCTTTCTCACCACCGGAAATATCAAAGGAATTCACGGTAGTTCCTTCATCCAGAATGGATTTCTCTACCAGAAGTGCTGCAACTGTATCTGCATCAACTGTTTCTGCGTCCTCCATCTCTGTCTTTAAACCGCTTCCCTCGTCATTTAACATATAAACTAAAACACTGTCCATCACCTCTGCGTTTGGATCCGGGGTCTCCAATTTAGGGTCAACTGCCGGTTGATTCAATGCTCTTGCCTCTTCTGGTGTTAAACCGTCCGGGCTTAAATTCTCTCCGCTCTTCTCACCTGCCTGATTCTCCGTCTGAGCTTTCGTTGGCTCAACCTTTGTTGGGGAACAAGCGGCTAAAGACAGTGCCATCATCATTCCTGCAGCGTATACAGCTAATTTTTTCATAATTTTCGTCTCCTTCTTTAGTTCTCTTGCCAATTTCGAAACCATTTATCTAATTTCGTCAGGGTTTTAATCAGTAACTCCATCTCCTCCGATGTCAGTTCATCGGATATGCTGTCGATCATCGCCTTATGAAACCGTGCATGATGGACATAAGCGGCCCTGCCCCGCTCCGTCAGGGAAATATAAACCACTCTCCGGTCCTCTTTGCCACGTTCCCGAAGAACATATCCTTTTTTCACAAGGCTGTTCATGGCAATGGTCAGAGTTCCTACTGTTACAGAAATTTCTCTGGCGATGGTTGACATGTTTTTAGGCTCGTTCATGCCGATCGCTTCTATAATATGCATATCATTGTTGGTGATATCCTGAAATTCCTCCGTGATAATGGCTTTCTGTTCGATATCCATCACATCCCGGAACAAATTCACCAAAACTTCATTCAGCGTCTTGTAAGTATCCACTGCTTATCCTCTCGTCTGACGATCTTTAAAGTTTCTTAACGATTATACATGATTTCAATTTCAATGGCAACCACCTATTCTTAGAGTTTTCTTACAAAAAGCCAGCTTTTACCATTAAAATGCTCATGAACATCCCGAAGACTGTCGCCATCAGCGCCCCGGGAAGTGTATAACGGGTTTTTTTGACCTCTGCTGCCATAAAATACAGACTCATCGTATAAAAAATAGTTTCTGTACAGGAAAGTAGCAGCGATACCATCAATCCGATCTGGGAATCCGGCCCGTATTCCTTGAAAATGTCCAGCGCCAGCCCGGTTGCTGCGCTGGAAGAAAATAATTTTACCACCGCTACCGGGATCAGCTGGGACGGGACTCCTGCTTTCTCCGCCACGGGAGCAAGAAATCCAGCAAACCATTCCAGTAACCCCGATGCCCGCAGAATCCCGGTTCCCACCATCAGCCCAACCAGTGTAGGAAATACACCCACAACGGTTCTGGCTCCTTCTTTGGCCCCTGCTGCGAAATCATCGTAGACTGGGCGCTTCATCAGTAACCCAAAGGTTATCATGTATACAATAACCAAAGGAATCATGAAACGGGAAATATAAAGGAGGAATCTCATAGGCGTCCGCCTCTTGGGGTTCCATCGATCCGCAATTCTCGTTCCGGTATTTTTATGTTCTGTACCCTTCGTTCACAAGTTTCTTCATCTTGTTTCCCTCTAGTTAGCACTCCACAGCCCTGCTTTGCCCGACAGAATACCACTGCCACAAGCGTTGTCGCCAAGGTGATCACAAGAGCCGGGCCTACGATCGCCATTGGCACGCGGCTGCCATACTGGCTGCGGTAGGCGATCATATTCACCGGGATCAGCTGAAGAGAAGAAATATTGATGATCAGAAAGGTACACATTTCCCCGCTGGCAGTGCCCTCTGGAACGCTTCTGGCGTACATAGGATCTGCACTGCGGCGTTCTTCTTCCAGCTCTTTTAAATCTTCCATGGCCTTCAATCCCGCAGGTGTTGCCGCCCAGCCGAGTCCCAGGACATTGGCAATGAGATTGGCAGAGATGGAGCCAACTGCCGGATGGCCACACGGCAGCTCCGGAAATAAGAAATGGATCAACGGCGTCATTTTCCTGGTCAATGCTTCGATCACCCCAGCCCGCTCACCAATTTTTAAGATCCCGGTCCAGAAGGACATGATCCCAAGCATGGTGATGCACAGGCTGACGGCCTCTCCGGCAGACTGGAAAGCAGCTTCAGTTACTGCCTGGATGTTTCCATTAAAACTCCCATATATGATTCCGGCGATCATCATGAACGCCCAGAGTCCATTTAGCATATTGGTCTGTCCCTGGTCTTTTTTTCACTATATGAAGAAGATAGGGTAATTCATGCCTGTGAGTTTTACGGAAATGAATCCTGTATACAACATTCACAGCCATAGGACGCGGCACCAGATTTCTTATGAACGGAAACTGGGGAATCCCGCGTCTCTTACTGCGAAATCCCCCTTCGTAAATCTTATATTATATCCCAAATACCAGATCATCCATCACTTCCTGCACGGTCTCGATCCGTTCTGCCCGATATGCGTTGCTTCCGCAGAATAACAACGCCTGGTCTAAATGACCCTCTGCAGCCTGAACCAAAGCGTCCGTGATACAATACGGGATCTTAGCACGGTCACAGCGTTCCAGACACTGATAGCAGTGTTTTGGCGGCTTCCGCTCTGCTTCTACCTGTTTTAAGAATGCATTGCGGATGGCTCTGCCTGGCATTCCCACCGGGCTCTTGGTGATGACGATATCTTCCTGTTTTGCCTGAATGTACGCCTGCTTGTAAGCCTCTGGCGCATCACATTCCTCCGTGGTGACAAAACGTGTTGCCACCTGGACACCGTCTGCACCTAATTCCAGCTGGCGAAGGACGTCCTTATGAGTATAGATGCCACCAGCAACGACAACCGGGATCATTTTCCCATATTTTTCACCTAACTTTTTCACAAAATCGATGATGGAACGGATCTCCGCCTCATAAGCTTCTTTATGGAAGGTATGAGTCGTATCGGTGGTATCGGCCTCCAATTCTGCCAGCTGCTCTCTGGAAAATCCCAGATGCCCGCCTGCCAATGGCCCCTCGATCACCACCAGATCCGGAGTGGTCTGGTATTTCCGCTCCCATAATTTACAGATCACAGAAACGGATTTTAAAGAAGAAACAATGGGCGCCAGTTTGGTTTTTAATCCCGCCGCCGGATCGCCCGCCTTACCTTCTGCCTCTCGGACATACTCTGGAAGAGAAACCGGAAGACCCGCACCGGAAATGATGATGTCAGCGCCGGCTTTCACTGCGGTTTTGACGTATTCCTCGTAGTTTCTGGTGGCTACCATGATGTTAAAGCCGATGACACCTTTGGGCGCAATCTCTCTGGCTTTTTTCAGTTCACTTCCAATGGCTCTTAAGTTAGCTTTTAATGGGTTTTCCTTAAAATCCAGCTTCCGGAAACCGATCTGGGCCGTGGAAATGATTCCAACTCCTCCGGCTTTTGCCACAGCTCCGGCCAGAGAGGACAGGCTGATGCCAACTCCCATGCCGCCCTGGATCACTGGTTTCTCGATCACCAGATCACCGATTACTAATGGTTTCATTTTTTCCATCATTTTCCTCCTAGAACGCCCGGAATCTTTCGTATCTCTGCTGTGCCAGTTCTTCTCCTGACAATCCGCTCATTTCTGATAAGAATCCACCAATTTTCTGGTCTAATGCTTCCGTGATCCGTCCCATCTCCTCTGCACAGGCCGGAACCGGCTCCGGGATCACCTGGTCAACTACGTGAAGTTCCAACAGGTCTTTGGCGGTCATTTTCATCACTTCCGCCGCCTGGGCCGCTTTTTTGCTGTCTTTCCAGAGAATGGAGGCAAAGCCTTCTGGGGATAGTACAGAATAAACCGCATTTTCCATCATCCAGACCTGATTTGCCACAGCAACTGCCAGGGCGCCGCCGGAACCACCTTCTCCGATCACAATGGAAAGTACCGGAACCTTTAAATCCGCCATCTCAAACAAATTTCTGGCAATGGCTTCGCCCTGTCCACGCTCCTCGGCCTCGATGCCGCAGAATGCGCCTGGAGTGTCCACGAAACAGATCACCGGACGTCCAAAAGCCTCTGCCTGCTTCATCAGCCGAAGAGCCTTGCGGTAACCTTCTGGAGATGGCATACCGAAGTTGTATTTTAAGTTCTCCTTGGTGGTCTTGCCTTTCTGCTGTCCGATCACTGTCACCGGCATTCCATGGAACGTAGCGATTCCACCGATGACAGCGCCGTCATCGCCGTAATAACGGTCTCCGTGGAGCTCCATGAAATCCGGAAACAGGCGGGTGATATAGTCAAGAGCGGTAGGACGGTCAGCTTTTCTGGAGAGAAGGACGTGGTCCCAGGCTGTCTTGACGCCGGATACCGTTTTCTGCTGCGCAGCTGTGTGAGCCGATACGCCTGCACAATTCTGGACATCCGACTGACTCTCTCCACCAACATCCTGGATTTTATCTGAATTATCCACAATCTCATCCGCAGTTTTCCCCACGCCATGCACCCGCAGGATCTGGCCCAGCACCTCTTTCATCTCTTCACGAGGCACAATTTTATCCACAAATCCATGCTCTAATAAGAATTCTGCTCTCTGGAAGCCCTCCGGCAGTTTCTGCCCGATGGTCTGCTGGATCACTCTCGGTCCTGCAAATCCGATCAGCGCTCCCGGCTCGGCTAAGATCACATCACCTAACATGGCAAAGCTGGCAGTTACGCCTCCGGTAGTCGGATCGGTCAGGACACTGATAAATAGCTGTCCTGCCTCATGGTGCCGTTTCAGCGCCGCGCTGGTCTTCGCCATCTGCATCAGGGAGATACACCCCTCCTGCATTCTGGCGCCGCCAGAGCAGGCAAAGATGATCACTGGAAGTTTTTCTTCGGTTGCCCGCTCTACCATCCGTGTGATCTTCTCACCCACTACATGACCCATGCTGCTCATCATAAATCGGGCATCACAGACACCGATGGCAGATTTCTGCCCCTGGATCTTACAGCTTCCGGTGACAATGGCCTCATTTAACCTGGTTTTCTCCTGAGCTGCCCGTACCTTTTCCTCGTAGCCTGGGAAGCCTAACGGGTTGGAGAAGTCCATCTGGGCGTTCCACTCCTCAAAGGTTCCTGGATCTGCCACCAGATCGATCCGACGGTAGGCGTGCACCCGGAAATATGCCTTACACTTCGGGCAGATATAATTATTATTTTTCACGTCCTCGCCGTACACCGGCTGTCCGCATTTTTTACATTTTCTCCAAAGGCCCTCTGGAATATTCGGTTCATTTTTTGAATGATTCTTGTATTTTGTATCAATCAGCGTGTACGTTTTCTTAAACATATCTCTCAACATGTTCTATGGCCCTCCTTTCCAGTGCCTTGGAGTGTACTAGAGTTTTTCTCTTTCATTCTTTACAATACTGTGGGAAATACGTGGGAATAAAATGGGTATCCGTATGCCCCTTCTGATAAGCCTCGTGGCTTAAGATCTCATACTGGAAATCCAGATTGGTCTCGATTCCCTCGATCACCAGCTCACCCAGAGCGCTCCGCATTTTGGCGATGGCAGTCTCCCGGTCTTCGCCGTGAACAATTAATTTCAGCAGCATGGAGTCGTAGTTCGCCGGAACCTGATAATCATTGTAAATATGAGTGTCGATGCGTACTCCATTGCCGCCCGGCACATGGACATTGGTGATCTTTCCAGGACACGGCATAAAATTCTTCGCCGGATTTTCGGCGTTGATCCGGCATTCGATGGCGTGTCCGGTGAGATGGATGTCATCCTGTGTCATAGACAGCCGCTCGCCAGCCGCGATCTTGATCTGTTCTTTGATCAGATCCAGCCCTGTCACCATCTCCGTAACCGGGTGCTCCACCTGGATCCGGGTGTTCATTTCCATAAAATAGAAATTTTTATCTTTATCTAACAAAAACTCGATGGTTCCCGCATTTTCATAACCAACCGCTTTGGCTGCGCGAATGGCAGTCTCGCCCATTTTCTTGCGCAGCTCCGGGGAAATGGCAGCGCAGGGGGATTCCTCCAGCACCTTCTGGTGACGGCGCTGGATGGAGCAGTCACGCTCTCCCAGATGCACCACATTGCCATATTTATCTGCCAGAATCTGGAACTCGATGTGCCGTGGGCGTTCCACGTAGCGCTCCAGGTACATCGTATCATCGGAAAATCCTTTGATGGACTCCATCTGGGCATTCTGGAAATTAGCGTCAAAGTCCTCCGGACCTCTGGAGATCCGCATGCCCTTTCCACCGCCGCCGGAGGATGCCTTGATCATCACCGGATAACCGATCTCCTCTGCCATTTTTCTGGCTTCTTCCACCGTATAGACCGGAGTTTTGCTTCCCGGGACTACCGGAACTCCTGCCTCCATCATGGTTTTTCTTGCCTCGGATTTGTTGCCCATCCGGTGGATGATCTCTGCGGACGGTCCGATAAACGCAATATTGCATTTTGCACATAATTCCGCGAATTTTGCATTTTCTGATAAAAATCCAAATCCCGGATGAATGGCTTCCGCACCCATGGCAACGGTTGCCGCCAGGATCTGTTCCATATTCAGATAACTTTTGGTAGACGGAGCCGGTCCGATGCAGATAGCTTCATCCGCAAGCAGGGTATGAAGGCTGTCCCGGTCTGCCTCAGAATAGACTGCGACTGACTGGATTCCCATTTCCCTGCAGGCCCGGATGATCCGCACCGCGATCTCGCCCCGGTTGGCAATCAATATCTTACGAAACATAGTTTTCCCCTATCCGATCATAAATGTTAATTCTGCAGAAACAGCAACCTTGCCGTCAACCGTAGCAACCGCTTTTCCTATGCCAACCGGTCCCTTCTGCTTAATGATCTCGCATTCCAGCTTTAATTTATCTCCAGGAACCACTTTCCGTTTGAATTTTGCTTTATCAATGGCTCCAAAATAAGCGGTCTTGCCCTTATTTTCCTCTACACTTAAGATGGCAACCGCACCAACCTGAGCTAACGCCTCGATCATCAGGACGCCCGGCATGACCGGCTCCTGTGGAAAATGGCCGCGGAACTGCGGCTCATCGTAAGTGATACATTTATAGCCTACAGCTCTCACTCCCGGCTCCAGTTCTTCGATGCAGTCGATCAGAAGAAATGGATGTCTGTGGGGAATGATCTCCTGAATTTCTTTAATTCCCAGCATATGATATCTCCTTAATGAATCCGGAACAGCGGCTGGCCATACTCAACGACCTCTTCATTGCCGACCATGATTTCTTCCACCACTCCGTCATACTCGCTCTCAATTTCATTCATCAGCTTCATGGCCTCAACAATGCCCAGAACCTGTCCTTTTTTCACGGTGTCACCAACTTTTACAAAGCTCTCTGCCTCTGGGGAAGAGGAGCTGTAAAAGGTTCCTACCAACGGGGAAACCACGATTTTATCAGAATTGATCGGAGCCGTTTTCGCTGCCGCGCCAGTATTTGCCACAGCGTTGCCTGTCTCCTGTGCTGCTGCCACTGTACCTGCTGCAAGAGCGCCTGCTGCGCCGAAACTGCCAAAATCCGGCATCTGCACGCCAGCCACCTGCATTCCGGCTCCTGCAGATCCAGCTCCGGTATTACCGGCTACCACGTTAACCACCGGATGTTCCTTTTTCAAAGACAGCTTGACATTTCCATCATCTACCTTCAGCTCCGTCAGGCCATTGTCCGCAACCGCCTGCACCAGTGCTAAAATATCCTGAATTTCCATTTTCCTCCTCCTACTCTTCGAAACGCTTCACCAGAAGGCTGGCGTTGTGTCCGCCAAAGCCTAAGGAGTTGCTGATGGCATAGTTCACATCGGTAGAAATGCCCTCGCCTTTGGTGTAATCCAGATCGCACTCTTCGTCTGCTACCTCCAGACCAGCCGTTGCGTGAACGAAACCATCCTCAATAGATTTCACACAGACAATGAATTCCACGCCGCCTGCTGCACCTAAGAGATGTCCGATCATGGACTTGGTAGAGTTGATATGAACGTCCCTGGCATGATCGCCCAGAGCCAGCTTGATCGCTTTTGTCTCAAATAAATCATTGTGATGGGTTCCGGTTCCGTGGGCGTTCACGTAATCAATCTGCTCTGGTTTCACGCCGCCATCCGCCATGGCATATTCCATGGCTTTTGCCGCACCGCTTCCGTCCTCTGCCGGAGAAGTGATGTGGAAGGCATCACAGGTGGCACCGTAGCCAACTAACTCCGCGTAGATCTTGGCTCCTCTTGCCTTTGCGTGCTCCAGTTCCTCTAATACCACCACGCCAGCGCCTTCGCCCATGACGAAACCGCCTCGTTCCTTATCAAATGGAATCGACGCCCGTAACGGGTCCTGGGAGGTGCTTAATGCAGTCAGGGCAGTAAATCCAGCAACACCGATCGGTGTCACGCTTGCCTCAGTACCGCCAGCTACCATCACTTCTGCCTCGCCGTACTGGATGGAACGGAACGCCTCTCCAATAGAATGAGTTCCGGTAGCGCAGGCTGTCACTACGTTAAAGCATTTACCCTTTAAACCAAACTGGATGGCTACGTTTCCTGCTGCCATATTGCTGATCATCATCGGAACCAGAAGGGGATTCACTCTTCCAGGTCCTTTTTCCAGTAATTTCTGATGCTCACGCTCCACTGCCTGAAGGCTTCCGATACCGGAACCGACACACACGCCTACACGGTACGGATCTTCATTTTCCATGGAAATACCTGCGTCCTCTAATGCCTCCTTGGAAGCTGCTACGGCAAACTGGGAGAAACGCTCCATTCTCTTAGCTGTTTTCGGATCCATGCATGCCTTCGGATCGAAATCCTTCACTTCTGCTGCCAGTTTTGCCTTATATTCCGTTGTATCAAATGCGGTGATCGGAGCGATTCCTACTTTTTTCTCTTTTAAACCATTCCAGAAAGACTCCACATCATTTCCGATAGGTGTCACTGCCCCTAAACCGGTTACTACGACTCTTCTTTTCATGTTCATGTCCTCTCTACATTGCCATTCCGCCATCTACACACAGCACCTGTCCGGTGATGTATCGGGCCTCGTCGGATGCTAAAAATGCCACTGCGTAAGCGATATCTTTGGTTTCACCAAAGGTTTTTAACGGGATCTGGGCGGTTGCCGCCTCTTTCACGCTGTCGGATAACACCTCTGTCATTTCTGTATTAACAAAACCGGGTGCCACTGCGTTAACGGTAATACCGCGGCTTGCCAGCTCTCTGGCTGCGGATTTGGTCATTCCGATGATTCCTGCTTTGGATGCGGAATAATTGACCTGTCCTGCATTTCCCATAACACCGGATACGGAGGAAATGTTGATGATCCGGCCGCCTCTCTGTTTTACCATCTGTCTTGCCACATGACGCATGCAGTTGAACGCGCCTTTTAAGTTGGTGTTTAAGACTGCATCAAAATCTTCCTCGGACATCTTCATCAGAAGACCGTCCCTGGTGATTCCGGCGTTGTTCACCAAAATGTCTACCCGACCGTAGGTTTTGATCACATAGTCCATCATTTCCCCAGCCTTTGTAAAGTCGGAAATGTCACACTGAAGGGCTTCTGCCTTTCCGCCTGCTGCTTCGATCTCCTGCACTGTCTCCTCGGCCCGTTTTGCGGAACCGCAATAGTTGACGATCACCAATGCACCTTTTGCCGCTAAGGTCTTTGCGATCTCTTTTCCAATTCCACGGCCTGCGCCGGTTACGATGGCTATTTTGTCTGTAAACATTCTGCACACGCCTCCACATCTTCCATTTTTTCTATATTAAGAACGGTTACGTTCCGGTTGATCTTTTTCATAAATCCGCTTAAGGTCCTGCCTGGTCCGATCTCAATGAAAGTATCCACGCCATCGGCGATCATCATTTCCACACTCTGCTGCCACCGGACGGAGGAAGAAACCTGTTTCTCTAACAGTGGTTTTACGGATTCTGCATCGGTTACATACTGGGCAGTCACATTGGCCACATATGGGATCTGTGGCTTGGAAACGGATACATTTTCAAGCACCTGACCCAGTTTTTTTCCTGCTTCTGTTAACATACGGGAATGGAATGGTCCACTGACCTTCAGTGGGATCACCCGTTTGGCTCCCGCCGCTTTTAAACTCTCAGCAGCCGCTTCGACTGCCTCTTTTTTGCCGGAGATCACGATCTGTCCCGGACAATTATAATTAGCGATCTGCACATCATCCATGGAGGCTAAGACCTCCTCGATGGCAGATGCCTCCATGCCAAGCACAGCGGCCATGGAGCCAATGCCCACCGGAACCGCCTGCTGCATGAGGATACCTCTCTGCCTTACGGTGGTGATTGCGTCTGCGTCCGACATAACGCCAGCCGCCGCCAATGCGCAGTATTCTCCCAGGCTTAAACCAGCCGCCACATCCGGACGGATTCCGGTGCGTTCGGTAAATACCTTCATCATGGCGATGCTGGTGGTTACCATGGCTGCCTGTGTATACTCGGTGATGTCCAGACGGTCATTTGGCTCAAACACCAGCTCCGGCATAGAAAATCCCAGAAGCTCGCTGGCCTGGTCAAATACCTTTCTTCCGGTTTCTGTCTGCTCGTAAAAATCTCTGCCCATTCCCGTATACTGGGCTCCCTGTCCTGGGAAAATAAATGCGATCTTGCTCATCGTAAAGCTCCTTATCTTATACTGTGTGCCCGCCTGCCCTTATCACTTTCTATAGACTGACCTGGTGGACACGTCAGGCTGATTTCCTATCTGCCAAGCAGTTTTTCTGCCTGTTCCATCATTTCATCGATCATTTCTTTACAGGTCTGCTCTTTGGTGATCATTCCTGCGATCTGTCCTGCCATAACAGTTCCATTGGTCACATCGCCCTCCTGAACTGCTTTTCTTAAAGTTCCTAATGTCAGGTACTCCAATTCCTCGAAGGATTTTCCTTCCTGCTCTAACTTGATGTACTCTCTGGTCATCTGGTTTCTCAGACAGCGTACCGGATGTCCGTGGGTTCTGCCCGTTACGGTAGAATCAATATCCTTTGCTTTGATGATCCGCTGCTTGTAGTTCTCATGTACAATGGATTCTTTGGAAACCACAAACCGGGTTCCAATCTGAACTGCCTCCGCACCCAGCATAAATGCCGCTGCGATACCTCTGCCGTCTGCGATACCACCTGCTGCGATCACCGGAATGGATACTGCATCCACCACCTGTGGAACCAGGGTCATGGTAGTCTGCTCGCCAATATGGCCGCCGGACTCCATTCCCTCTGCAACAACCGCGTCAGCGCCGTATTTTTCCATACGCTTTGCCAATGCCACAGAAGCTACAACCGGGATTACTTTAATGCCGGCTGCTTTCCACATATCCATGTATTTCTCCGGGTTACCTGCACCTGTGGTGACCACCTTGATGCCTTCCTCGACAACCACTCTGGCCACATCGTCTGCATGAGGGCTTAACAGCATCACATTGACGCCGATCGGTTTATCGGTCAGTTCTCTTGCCTTGCGGATCTCTTCCCGGACTACCTCGCCAGGAGCGTTTGCCCCACCGATCAATCCCAGGCCGCCAGCAGCGGAAACGGCCGCCGCCAGATGATGCTCCGCCACCCATGCCATACCGCCCTGGATGATCGGATACTGGATTCCTAAAAGTTCTGTAATTCTTGTTTTCATATCTGCCTCCGCTGCTGATGGAATTTCTTTACTCTAACTTTACTTCCTGATATACAAACTGCCTATATGCCTGCACGCAGGAATGCCGGGCTGTTTATTCAACACCCTTTGCCTTTAAATAATCCATAACCTCGCCAACGCTGGTCAGCTTCTCTAAGTCCTCAGCCGGGATCTCAACAGAATACTCATCCTCTAATGCCATAACTAACTCAAATAAGTCTAAGGAATCTGCACCTAAATCCTCTTTGAATTTAGAATCCTCAGTGATGGTGTCTGCGTCTACACTTAACTGGTCTGCGATGATCTCTTTCATTTTCTCTAACATGGTTTTAATCTCCTTTTTGTCTTGAATTTTTATTTATATTTTTGTTGCTTCGCTGCCTTTTACTCTGCCCTCATCCTACCATCTCACAAGCGTCGCGCCCCAGGTCAGTCCTGCGCCGAATCCGGCAAGTACCAGCAGATCACCTTTCTGGATCTTTCCAGCCCGGTTTAGCTCATCTAACAGAAGCGGGATCGAAGCACCGGATGTATTGCCGTAATGCTCCATATTGGTAGGAATCTGCTCCATGGACACATTTAACCGTTTGGCGATAGCCTCCGCGATCCGGTAATTGGCCTGATGCAGAACATAATGTTTTACATCCTTTGGCTCCAGTCCATTCTCATCCAGAAGCTCTTTGATCGTCTCCGGAACCTTCTTCACCGCGAACTTAAAGACTTCCTGGCCATCCATGGTCGTGTAGCCGATCTGCGGTTCCGTATTAGTCAGGAAATTACCAACCGTCCGTGATACACAGGAAAGTACCGGACCTTTTTTTCCGTCAGAGCCCATCTTCATAGCGAAAATACCAGATTTTTCACCTTCCTCGACTCTCAGCACCGCCGCTCCCGCGCCGTCACCAAACAGCACACAGGTGCTCCGGTCGCTCCAGTCTACGATCTTACTCAACGTATCCGCTCCGATCACAAGCGCTGTCCTGTAAATCCCGGAACCTAAAAATGCATGGGCCGTGTTCACCGCAAACAGGAATCCCGAACAGGCCGCGCTGATGTCATAGGCCACCGCCCGTTCCGCACCAATAGCTGCCTGGACCATACACGCCGCATTTGGAAAGCAATGATCCGGCGTCGAAGTTGCCACCAAGATCAGATCCACGTCGTCTGCGCTGACTCCGGCATTTTCCAGAGCTGCTTTCGCTGCTCCCGCTGCCAGCTCCGCCGTATCCGCTCCTTCTGAGATCCGTCTCTCCCGGATTCCCGTCCGGCTCTGGATCCACTCATCACTGGTCTCCACGATCTGAGACAGATCGTCATTGGTCACGATCCGCTCCGGAACACAGGAACCAGTTCCTATTATCTTTGTTATCATTCTTGTCACCATTTCACTTTGTGCTTCAAATAGTTTGAATATCAAAGTAATAATATAGAATGAAATGGTATTTGTCAAGAACTTTTTCTCGACAAATACCATTTCGGTTCTATCACAACAGCTGCTGATACACATCCCTTTTACTGATTCCCCGGTCCTTCGCCACCCGTCTCATGGCTTCTTTGTGGTCGATTCCCTGGCTCTCGTACATCTCCATGTGTTCTTCCAGAGTCATCTCTTCCCAGGATTTTGCCAGTTCTTCTTTCTTCTGGGCAATGCTCTTACCCTCGATCACCAGCACGCACTCGCCCTTTGGTTCTTCCACCTCATAGCGGGCCAGTGCTTCCTCAAACGTAGTCTGATACGCTTCCTCATACTTTTTCGTCAACTCCCGGCAGATGGTCAGGCGGCGGTTGCCCAGTGTCTCTTTTAATTCTTCCAGAGTCCGCACCAGACGATGTGGCGCTTCATAAATGATGATGGTGCGGCTTTCATTTTTCAGTTCATCCAGAATCCACTGTTTTTCCTTCTTCTCTGACGGCAGAAATGCCTCAAAACAGAATCTTCTGGTAGCAAGGCCGGACATCGTTAAGGCCGTAATACACGCCGCCGGGCCTGGAAGGGAAGTAACTTCGATTCCAGCCTCATAACACTGGCGTACCAGCTCCTCGCCCGGATCTGAGATGCCTGGAGTTCCTGCATCGGTGACTACCGCAATGTTCACACCTTCTTTTAACTGTTCCACCAGGTATCTGGCTTTCTCTACCTTGTTAAACTCATGGTAGCTGGTCATAGGTGTCTTGATGCCAAAATGATTTAGCAGCTTAATGCTGTGTCTGGTATCTTCTGCCGCGATCAGATCCACTTCTTTTAATGTGTTCAGCACCCGGAACGTGATATCCTCCAGATTACCGATAGGGGTCGCGCACAAATATAATTTTCCTGCCATATTGTTCCCTTCTCTTCCTAGTATCGTAACTATTCAGTACCTTCATAGTTACGGGCAAAAATCCATTCCAGATCAGCTTCGCTGATGGGATTTTTGCTTTCCAGCCTACGCCTTCTTACGGTCAGCGCAGCATGTGCGCAGACCTACTGAATAGTTACCTAGTATCCATAAATATCATAGATCTCATCTGTATACACACCCTGTTCTTTGTATACAACAATCGGTGCCTCCACCTTGATCATGGACTTCCCTCCACGGACTGCTTCGATCAGCACCATGTTGGCATCCTTATCCACAAACGGGTGCACCAGCTTCATCCGTTTCGGCTCCAGCTTATATTTCGTCAGCGTATTGATGATCTCGATCAGCCGGTGGGGCCGGTGGACCATATAGAACCGTCCACCAGGCTTCAAAAGTCCTGCTGCTTCCCGCACCACATCGTCCAGTGTACATAACACCTCATGCCGTGCAATAGCTTTAGGCAGGTCCGGATTTTTGAGTCCATGGGCATCATTCATATAAGGCGGATTAGAGGTCACCACATCAAACTGTGCTCTACCAAACCGAACACTGGCCTCCTTGATATCGCCAAGGGCAATATCCACCTTATCTTCTAATCCATTGAGCCGCACGCTGCGTCTGGCCATCTCTGCCACTTCTTCCTGGATCTCAAGACCTGTATAATGTTCGCCCTCATACCGGGCTTCCAGCAAAATAGGAATGATTCCTGTTCCAGTTCCCAGATCAATAGCCCGTTCCCCCGGATTTACCCTGGCAAACCCGGCTAACAGCACAGCGTCCATGCCGAAACAGAACCCATTCCGCTTCTGGATAATGTGATACCCATTTCTCTGCAGATCATCCACCCGCTCATCTTCCAGGATCTCCACCGGAAACTGCTCCCTTGCATCCGGGCAATCCTTCTTTTTCGTCTCTGCGGACTGTTCCATACTCCGCCTCCCTTCTGTTTTCCGTCAGACTGACACACATCTCCGTCTGCACACCAACCAACAAAATCTGCCATAACAGCTTCTGTGGATACTCTCCAATCGGCAAAATCGCCATAATAGCTTCTGCAGATGCTCTCTAACCACAAAGGGACACTGCCCGATCACAGTGCCCCTCAATTCCTCTAATTGTCATTCAGCTTGGATCTGGACTCTTTCTTCTCCAATGCCTCTAACTTCTTCAACTCCTCGTCCTGCACATGGGATTTCTCCTTGCGGCGTCTCGGCTTGAACTTTAACTGAGCAACCTTATAGTCGCGGATCTCCTTTTCGTCCTTGTCCACAACCACGATCACCTTCACGGTCTGACGAAGGACATTAACACTGTGTACCTCACCCTTCAAGCCATCGTCTGTGGTCACATAATCGCCTACATTCGGAAGTTTACTATTCAGGTACTCATAGGTCTCTTCCTCATTTTTCAAACAGCACATCAGTCTTCCGCAGACGCCGGAGATCTTGGTCGGATTTAAGGACAGGTTTTGCTCTTTCGCCATCTTAATGGACACCGGGATAAACTCGGATAAATAAGAATGGCAGCACAGCGGCCGTCCACAGATACCGATTCCGCCTACGATCTTGGTTTCGTCCCGGACGCCTACCTGACGAAGCTCGATCCTGGTCTTAAATACCGCCGCCAGATCCTTTACCAGCTCACGGAAATCAATCCTTCCATCTGCGGTAAAATAAAACAAAATCTTGTTATTATCGAAGGTATACTCCACATCGATCAGCTTCATTTCCAGATTGTGCTTGCGTATCTTCTCTAAGCACACCTTAAATGCATCCTTTTCCTTCTTTTTATTCGCCTCTTCTACATCCTCATCTTCCTTGGTTGCCATGCGGATCACGGATTTTAACGGCTGAACCACCTTGCCGTCCTCCACCTCACGGGTTCCCAGCACTACATATCCATACTCGATTCCTCTGGCCGTCTCCACGATCACGTGCTGACCGGATTTGATCTCATATTTGCCCGGTGCGAAATAATAGATCTTTCCCGCATTCCGGAATCTTACTCCAATTACTTTTACCATTTATGAATTCTCCTTCATCGCCAGGAACATCAGTTCCAGAGCAAGTTCCATATTAACATTCGCATCCAGACGGATTCTCGCCTTGTCAATGGCATTTAAAATATTCTCAAAGCCATCGTATCCAATCCTGGTGCTCATCTCATTCATCGCGCTGAATTCATCCTTAAAGATCAGCAGATTGGCATCCTTGGTCACCTTAAACATCAGACCATCCCGGTACCACACCTGCATAATGTCCAGACACTCGTGCAGATCCATATTTTCATCCTTCAGGCGCTTGATAGCGTCCAAAAGCTGGGAAATGTCCATCTGGCGGATATTTTTCAAAATATTTAATATCTGCTCGTAGGACTGACGGAAATCCTCTGATTCTGCCAGCCGTTTCGCCTTACCCAGATTTCCCCTGGCAAATGCAGCGTACAACTCGCTCTGGCTCTCAGACACGCCCATCTTCTCCGTCAGATAACCACGGATCATGGAGTCCGGGAGCGGTTTTAACTTCAACTGAACGCAGCGGGATAAAATCGTAGGCAGAAATCCATCCGGGTTGGTGGTCAATAATAGGATGACCGCATAAGCCGGTGGTTCCTCGATGGTTTTTAGCAAGGCGTTCTGCGCCTGTACCGTCATCTTCTCCGCTTCATCCACGATATAGATCTTATAATTCGCGCTGTAAGGCCGGATCTGGATGGTATCATTGATCTGCTCACGGATATCATCCACACCAATACTGGCCGGTTTTTCATGAGTAACGTAAATCAGATCCGGATGATTGCCAGACAGCACCTGCTTACACGCATGACACTCCAGACAGGGCTCTGTCTGTCCCTTTTCGCACAGAAGCGTCAAAGCAAATGCATTGGCCAGGGATTTGCGCCCCATTCCCGCTTCTCCCGCAAGGATATACGCATGGGAAACCTTGTGAACTGCTATGGCTTTCTTAAAATGCTCCTTAATGGTCTCATGTCCTAAAATGTCCTGAAAACCTGGCATAAAATCCCCTCCTTCACGACTTACTTTTGGTCATTATAGCATAAAATCGCTTTTATGTATAGAGACTGTGAACCAGAATCCCGTAAAGTAAAAAGTGAAAAAGAATCCTGCTTGCAGGATTCTCCGCCTGCGGCGGGTCGCTTTAGCGACATTCTTCCACTCCGCCGCAGTGCGATCCTTAGCGGTCGCTTGCGACATGTTTCTTTTTCGCGCGAGTGCGCATCCCGCGGAGCGTTTTTGTGTCATAGGACGAAGTTTCCTATGACATAAAAAAGAATCCTTCTTGCAGGATTCTACGCCTGCGGCGGGGCGCTTTAGCGACACTCTTCCACTCCGCCGCAGTGCGATCCTTAGCGGAGCGTTTTTGTGTCATAGGACGAAATTTCCTATGACACAAAAAAAGCAGATTCCACGGAATTCACCTCCACAGAAATCTGCTTTTCCCACTTCTATTTCATTTCATCTGACCCGTATCTTTTTCCTACAATACCTTTTCAATCTCGATCCTCTGTCAATCATTGCCTTCACAACACACAAATGCCATTCACTGTTCTGACAATCTCATCTGCTTAAACAGACGATCCAGATTAAATCCGGCTTTTCTCAATGTCTTGGTGAAGTTCTCGCAGTTATATAACTGCTCTCCAGCCATCCACTGAGGACATGTTGTCTTTTCTCCACACATCGATGGTTCATTCACAAATCCCATATCCATACCGCCCATAACTGCACCTCCCATTCGCAATCTTCATTTTCCTGCTGCTGCATTTCCGGCAATTTTTTTATTGCCTGCTCCACCATACCGTTTCCACCTTTGTCTTTGTTGTTTACACATGATTTGTATTTTCAGTATGGTTTTTATTAATATTTTGTTTTGTCTTTTTCTGTTTATAGTATATCGTTTTCTGGACATTTCGTCCATAATCTGCTAATCTGAAAATAACGCTAAAATATGTACTGTTAATACATAAAATTTACAGATGTCCTTATTACGCGGACACAGAAAGGACTCCTCATGGCCATCCGTCTTGATGAATTATTTGATAAAACCAAGCGAACCTTTGAACTGAAGCTGATTGCCGGAAAAGGCGGTCTCAACCATATCGTAGGCTGGGTTCACCTCCTGGAAGACGAGATCATTCTCAACCGGTTCGGTGGACAGGAGCTGGCTGTCACCACTGGTATGAAATCCCAGGAACCGGACTGGCTCCTTCACGTAGTCACCTCCATGAAAAAACGAGACTGTTCTGGTCTGATCTTAAACACCGGCATGTACCTAAAAAACATTCCACAGTCTGTTATTGACTGGTGCAATCAAAATGATTTTCCCCTGTTTGCCATGCCATGGGAAATTTCCTGCACCCAGTTAGTCCAGGAATTTTGCACCATCATCATGAAACGGGCCCAAAAAGAACGGGAATACGGTGATATTTTTCAGTCCATCATTCAGGGCGCACCACTGAACTCTGAACTTTTAGCACCTCTGAAGAATCGTTTCCAGACGGACAGTACCTTCCAGGTCTTCTGTATCCGGATCCGTTTTGGCGTGGAAGATACCACTGCCTTCCGTCAGGCCATTCTTCACCTGGAAAACCATCTGACTCTCTGGCAGAAATCCAAACGCCTTCAGTCTCCTTATCTTCTTTTTGAAATGGATGACTGTTACACACTGGTCATCAATCACCTGCCCCTTGCTTACACGCAGGAAATTGCCGACCAGATTTTAGACCAATTTTCTTATTTTACCAGGAGAAATATGATCTCCCTCGGCATTGGTTCCCAGGTCAACGGCATTGCCTCGGTAAAATCCGCTTTTTCCAGCGCCCGGATGGCTGCGCAAATGGCCTACCAGACAGACAAAAAGATCATCAATTTCCAGCAAATGGGTTTTTTCAAGATCCTGTTTGCCGCCGATGACACAACGATCCTGAAATCCTACGAACAGCAGCTCCTTGGACCTTTGGAAGAGCATGACCGGCATCACCATTCCCAGTATATGGAAACGTTGCGTTCTTATATTGAAAATGACCGTAGTCTGATGGGCGTGGCAGAATCTACCTTTACCCACCGGAATACGGTCAATTACCGAATCCAGAATATCAAAAAAATTTTAAATAACCCTTTAAAAACCGCCCAGGATCTGTTCCCATACCAGGTGGCTTTCTATATCCGAGATATGAAGCTGTAAACGCATTCCGCTTACACGCTTTTATAGCTGTTTCTACAATTGTTTCTACAATTGCTTCATAATCATTTCATGAATTGCTTCGATAGACTTCATATTATCGGTCTCATCGCAGCATGGAATTTTGATCCAGCCATATTTTTTACTTAAGATCATGCTGTTTTCATAAGATTTGACCAAAAATGCCTGATCAGACTCATGGATATCTTTCTTCGCCTGATGAGTGATCTTATTTTCCCGATCCTTCATCAGGCGGAAGGTCACCTCCGGTTTTACATCCAGGAAAAATACCTTCTCCGGCACCGGAAGTCCGCCTTTTACAAACTCAAAATCATACTCCCAGTCCAAAAATACCAGTTTCTCCTCCAGGGAGTTCAGTTTCGCCGTCTGATGAAGCATATTACTTGTCACATACCGGTCACAGATCACAATATGGTCTTCGCCGCTCTCATAAAATTCCTTCCACTCCTTCAGATAAGAAGCAAACCGGTCCACCGCAAAAAAGGAAGATGCCACATACGGATTCACAGCCGCCGGATCCGCCCCAAATTCCCCTTCCAGATACATTTTCACAAGCGCCGAGGAATCACTCTCGTAACAAGGATAGGACACCATCTTCACCTTTTTTCCCTGTGCTGTCAATGCCTCGTACAATAATTTTGTCTGTGTTGCCTTTCCGCTTCCGTCACTGCCTTCGATTACGATTACTTTTCCCACTTTTCTAACTCTCCTCTATCGCTATTTCGTATTTTTTTCTTCATTTGTAACCATTTAGTACCTTCGTTCTATGCTTTCTGTCTTCACACGCCAAAGGTACCTACTTTACTACACGTATCTCTTTACAGCTTTTGTCAGCCATTCCCTGCACCGAATATCCACATTCCTGGTATCTCTTTACCAGATCCACCACATCCTGACTGATCTGCTCACCCGGTACCACAAATGGGATTCCCGGCGGATACAGGTAAATATATTCCCCAGAAATCCGTCCCGCACTATTTTCCAAAGGAATCTTCTCATCCGCCTGTTCCCAGCCATCCGCGATGGTCATCACTGCATTCTGACTTTCTCCACACAGACTTGTCAACGCCCAATGCTCCTTACAATCTCGTCCATGATCATTTTTCAATGCCTCAACAGTCTCAGCACAATCGCCATTTTTCTGTTCATTCATCACATATGGCTGATTTTCTGCCATTTTACCTGGTTTTTCATCAAGCTTCAAAAGCGCATTCCGGAGCCGCCGCAATCCTTCCTCCGTATCCATCACCGTCGTGATCGCTGTCACATACTCTGCCGCGCACATCTCCATTTCCAAATGATACTCCCGGCGAAGCCATTCTCCCAGCTCTTCTCCATTAATTCCAGTTCCCCTTGTGGAGATGATCACCTTGGAAATATCCAGGTCATAGACCCCGTTTTTTCCTTTCTGGTCTTCTTCCAGAAGCCGCAGATGCTTCATCGCCCCCAACTCCTTCCGAAGTTTCACCAGCCTATGATAAAACTGATCCATCATACTCCGTCCGCCGGTCATTCCCTCTTCTGTCCCTTTACTCTCTTCCATAAATCTCAGGCACCGCTCCATCCCAGCCATAAACAGATACGACGGACTGCTGCTCTGAAAGATCTGCAGATAATGCTCCAGCCGCTCCCGGTCCACCAGATCCCCCTTCACATGAAGGATCGATGTCTGGGTAAACGCCGGCAATGTCTTATGAAGACTCTGGATCACCACATCCGCTCCCAGATCCAGCGCCGACACCGGAAATCCCTTATGATACCGGAAATGCGCCCCATGAGCCTCATCCACAATCAACGGAATCCCACACCCATGACAAATTTCCACAATTTTTTCTACATCAGATACAATTCCATCATACGTCGGCGACACCACCAGCACCGCCTGAATATCGTGATCAGTTTTCAACACCTGCTCAACATCTTCCGGAACTAATCCACCTTGTATCCCAAATTCCTCTATGATTTGTGGATAAATATATTCCACGCGCAGCCGATTGAGGAAAACTCCATGATAAGCCGCCTTATGGCAGTTCCGGCTCATCAAAATCTTCCCTCCATGCTGGGTCATCCCGCAAACCGCGCTCAAAATTCCACAGCTGCTTCCATTGACCAGATAATAACTCCGGTCTGCCCCGTACCTCTTTGCCGCCCAGTCCATGGACTCCCGAATGATCCCTTCCGCATGGTGTAAATTATCAAATCCATCAATCTCCGTAATATCAATGGCATATGGATTAGGAAATTCCTGTAAAAACGGATTCCCCACCTGCCTTTTATGTCCCGGCATATGAAATGGATACACATCCGACTGACTGTAATCCACTAATTTATCATATAGATCCATACTTCCAATCTCCACTCTTTTTCAAACCTTTTTCGTAACGATTCAGTACCTTCATAGCTACCCTTTTCTTCGTAAATTGTATCATAGAATCTACCTATTTCCAATCCTATTTACTTTCTCACAAATTCCCACTATAATACTCTTACGGTTTCAAAAGAACAGTTACCTTTATTTTTCAAAATAACCTAGATTTTTCAAAATAATGTAGATGAAAGAAAAGAGGCAAATCAATATGAGAACGATTCAATTTAAAATGGAACGCCAGGGCCTGGTAACCGAAGGCCAGGAAGTCGAAATCACCGATCACGAAGCTGACAGCGGAAGCTGCTACATCATCGAACCTGCAGTTGCCATGTCCGGTTGCTATAAAGGCCGTGACCGTTTAAAAAGCACTCATGGAATCGTAAAAGAAATTCAACACAATGATCGTGGATATTATGTGATCGTAGAATTTGATGAATAACCATAAAATGGTGTCTGGGATTTTTGTGGATTTTAGAGCAATAAAAAAG
>PVMN01000670.1_pt1 | contig 66310 bp, 57 predicted proteins | sample 1853401 | NCBI WGS metagenome assembly PVMN01 (sample SAMN08533510, study PRJNA380276) | Human gut metagenome, whole genome shotgun sequencing project.
AGAAACCTCTTCGTGTTATCCTGAACGGTCTTGGAAAAGATGCTGCAAAGATCATTTCAAGAATTAACGGATTCACATATGTTCAGACAGACTATGACTATTATACAGGAGAACTGAAAGAAGTTCAGAGAATCGCTTACTCTGACGGACTTCGTTCTAAAGTAAACTGCTACGGTGCAAATGATGTACGTGAAGGTGTAGCTATCATGTGGAAAGAAGGCGTTGACGTTTCTATCACAGGTAACTCCACAAACCCGACACGTTTCCAGCATCCGGTTGCAGGTACATACAAGAAAGAATGCGTAGAAGCAGGAAAGAAATACTTCTCAGTTGCTTCAGGTGGTGGTACAGGACGTACACTTCACCCGGACAACATGGCAGCAGGACCGGCTTCTTACGGTATGACAGATACACTCGGACGTATGCACTCTGATGCACAGTTCGCAGGATCTTCATCTGTACCGGCTCACGTAGAAATGATGGGTCTTATCGGTGCAGGTAACAACCCGATGGTCGGAATGACAGTCGCTGTTGCTGTAAGTATCGAGGAAGCTCACAAAGCTGGTAAATTCTAAGAAAACCGCGTAAAATAAGGGCTTGTGAATGCAGTAGATGGTAGTAAAAAGTAGGAAAATGTAGTTAACTCATACATTACTCATACATTAGTCCTACACCTTACTCATACACTATACGAACTAACAATTTACTGTATTTTCAGTATTTCATTATGCAACCATTGTGGGTCACGCTTAGTATAGACTTTTTCAGTAATGTCGTATATTTCGTGACCCACCATTTTTTTAATGGCATATTCATCAACCCCAGCATTCTTGCACATCGTTATAAAAGTATTTCTACCGTCATGAGGTCTGTGATCTGGATTCAATTCTAAAGCATCAACAAGTGCTTCTATTCTACGTCTATACTTATCATATGTTAGCATTAAATTAGATTTTGCCGTATTCGTATCGGTACAATTAAATAAGTATTCACTGTTCAACTCTTGTGCCTTATTGTACCATTTAATAACAAGAGGTCTAATTCTAGGATGAATAGGAACTGTTCGGTTAGTACCTGCTTTAGTCTTCATATCACCAGTTATTTCCCGGTTTTCAAGATCTACTTTTTCAAGCTCAATCTAAACATTGATTTGATTCGTTCTTTTGTAGATGGAGACGGTGTTCTACTTTCACCCTTCTTATCTACATATATTCCATTTTCCATTGCATCTTTTAAATGAAGCACTCTTACTGAGCTATTTGTACGATGATTTAGATTATGCACAAAGATTAGTTGATAAACACAGTGAAAAGGGAACCCCGTTACTTGACAAAAATGGAAATTGGTTACGGAAAGAAAAATTTACAGATACGAAAGCTATTGGTGTTCATTTAGATATAAACGGGAAGAAAGTAGAAACTGATGCCGGTATGATCGTATATTCTAAAACCGGAACTCATGTATATCCAAGAAAGGAAATCAAATAAATATGAAAATAACAAAGGATTTAGAAGGAAAAAGAGTAAAAATTACAGATATTGATAACGAAATATTTGAGGGAATTGTATCTGACTATATTTATCCTGAAGATAATGAGCCAGAAGGAGTAGCTGGAATTTGTATCGAAGATTGTCCTCAACGTCCTGGCGACTGGATAGGGTTTAATGAACACGATATTAAAGAAATTAAAATAACAGACTAAAAACATTACGGAAGACTTGGTTAATAGCTGAGTCTTCTATTTTTATGTATGGAGGTAAAAGCAGTGAGTGAAGAAAAAGTAAATTATTTTGAAGAGGAAATGAAAGCTCTTTTAGCCGGTTATATAAGTGATCAGGATACGCATTAAATCAATACGTATGCAAAATTAAGCCAACAGGGTATTACTTTCTTTTGACACCAAATCCTGTTTCTCACATATACTAATATCACATCTGATTGAATCGTTTATATATAAAATCTTCCTTAAAGTTCTAAAAAAGAAAGGCAGGCTATCCAGATAATGGAGCAACTTATGGATTATGTAAAACCGGAACTGCTTATTGTGACCGCAGTTCTATACTTTTTCGGAATTGCACTTAAACAAGCAGAATTTATCAAAGATAAATATATTCCGATCACGCTTGGGGCGACAGGCATTATCATCTGCGGGATCTGGGTGACATCTACCGCACATTTCGCAGGAGCACAGGATGTGTTGACCGCAGTTTTCGCATCCGTAACGCAGGGCATTGTTGTTGCAGGACTGAGTACCTACATCCATCAGATTATCAAGCAGGCAGGAAAAGAAGAGTAGGAGTAGAAGTGGTATGGCATTAAATGGAATTGACATCAGTAACTGGCAAAGTGGGATCAATCTTGCGGTTGTCCCGTGTGATTTTGTGGTGATTAAGGCGACAGAAGGAACCGGTTATGTAAATCCGGATTACGAAAGAGCCTACCGCCAGGCGAAAACAGCAGGGAAATGCCTGGGCATTTATCACTATGCGTCTGGTGGAAATATACAGGCGGAGGCAGAATATTTTCTGAAGAATGCAGGGAGCCGTGTGGGGGAGGCAATGCTTGTGCTGGACTGGGAAGGGCGGTCCAATCCGGCATTTGGTGTGAATGACCGGGAATGGGTGAAAGCCTGGTGTAATTATATTTCAACAAAGACCAGCGTCAATCCTGTGATTTATGTGCAGCAAAGTATGATGAGCCGATTGCAGAATATCGGAAACTATGGACTGTGGGTAGCGCAGTACGCGAGTATGGAGCCAATCGGGTACCAGGAAAATCCATGGAATGAGGGTGCATATGCCTGTGTGATGCGGCAGTACAGTTCTTCGGGAAGATTAAGCGGATGGAATGGCAATCTGGATTTGAATAAATTCTACGGAGACCGGCAGGCGTGGAGCCGGTATGCTGGAAAAGGAAACCAGACAACTTCAGAGAAACCTTCTGAAGAGGAAGAAAACCAGGAAGGAACTACGCTGCATCTGGTTTTTCGGACGATGCGTGGAGAATTTGGAAATGGGGAAGAACGGAAAAGCTGGCTTGGAACCAGATATGGAGAAGTGCAGGGGATGATCGACTATATTTCCGGTGCCAGTACAGAGACACTGGAAAAGGAAGTGCGTGCCGGGAAATATGGCAACGGGGAAGTGCGGAAAACGGTTCTGGGGAAACGGTATGAAGAAGTACAAAGCAGAGTCAATGCCGAAGAAAACAAGTATCATATCGTCAAATCCGGGGATACGCTTTCGAAAATTGCAACGATATACGGAACATCTTATCAGGAAATCGCAAGGTTGAACAAACTACAAAATCCGAATCTGATTTATGTCGGTCAGAGGCTGCGGATCAAATAACCGGCTAATAGATTTGATATTCAGAATCTGGTCTTTGAATTCAGTAATTTGGCAAAAAGAGCTATTGTTTTCAGCTTTTTGGTGTGCTATGATGAAAAAAATGAATACACAGGAGGTTTTGGGATATGGATAATAACTTAAATGACCAGATAACTGAGAATAGTGAAGGGGAGGAAAAGAGTCCATCTTCTTACACCGATCCCAATGCAGGATATACAGAAGCAGAGCCGCAGGCAAAGAATGACAATAGCGTGCCAAAAGAGGCAGCGGACGATAATTTAAAGCAGGAAGAAAAAAGTCATCCGGCATATACTTACGGTGAAATGCCAAAGTCAGAAAACGGAAGCGGTTACGGACAGTCAGCACCGGACGGAAGCGCTTGCCATTCTGGAACTTCGGATGGAACTTATGAAAATAATACTTACAACGGAAATTCGTATTATAACGGAACCAATCAGAGCGGAGCTTATACCAATGGGTACTCTGACAACCAGTATCAGAATAGCGGTTATAATACCGGATTTAACGCGAGCGGCTATAATAACAATTACAATAGCCAGAACAATTGTCAGATGCCGCCAAAGCAGATGGATCTATCTCCACTTTCTACCGGAGAATGGCTTTTAACGATGATTGTCGGAATTATTCCATGTGCGGGACTGATTCTGTATATTATCTGGGCGTTTGGTAATAGTGGCAATCTGAACCGGCGTAACTACTGCAGAGCATCCCTGATTCTTCAGGTGATTTCCTATGTGCTTGTGATTTTCTTTGTTATCATCGCAGCGATCGGCAGAGTAAGCTATTATGGTTATTAAATAAGTATCTGGCAGGCTTTTCGGCAGGGCAGCAGTGCTTTGCTGAAAAGCTTTTTCATTTTTTTAGAAATTCTTTAGAAATCTATTCCGGTTCTCTTTAGCTTTAGGAGATAGACTATAGTCAAGGATGAGAAAAAGAGGAGAAAAGCAGTTATGGAAATGAATCATGTACTGGTCGTTGAAGACGACAAGGAAATCAGAGAAGGTGTGGAAATATACCTGAAAAGTCAGGGATACGAAGTATTTCAGGCGGCAGATGGGATTGAAGGTCTGGAAGTGATCGAGAAAGAGGAAATCCATCTTGCAATCGTCGATATTATGATGCCGCGGATGGATGGAATCCGTATGACGATGAAGCTTCGGGAAAAATATGATTTTCCGGTGATCATGCTGTCGGCAAAATCAGAGGAAGTGGATAAGATCATGGGACTGAATATCGGGGCAGATGATTATGTGACGAAGCCATTTACACCGATGGAGCTTCTTGCAAGGGTGAATTCACAGCTCAGAAGATACCGGATGTTTGCAGAGAAGCTAAGAGATCGTGAAGAAAATCAGAATATCCATGTGATCGGCGGTCTGGAGCTGAATGAAGCTACGGTGGAGGTATCGGTTGACGGAGAGCCGGTGCGCCTGACACCGATTGAGTACAAAATCCTGCTTCTCCTTATGAAGAGTCCTGGAAGAGTTTTTTCGGCAGAGGAAATTTACGAGCGTGTATGGAATGAAAAAGCGATCAATACCGATACGATCATGGTCCATATCCGGAATATCCGTGAAAAAATTGAGAGCTGCCCGAAAGAACCAAAATATTTAAAGGTGGTGTGGGGCGTTGGATACAAAATCGAAAAACAGGCATAAACTAGGGATTGTCCTGATTTTAGGTGTAATCTTACTTGCGACGGTGATCGTGTTAGGAAACTATAATACTTTTTATAAGAATGCAAAAAAGGAGCAGGACAGTCTGACACAGAATTACCGGACGAGTGAGTCCTTTATGAAGACATTTATTCGGGACTGCTATGTATTGTATTCCAAAGAATCCGGAAACGAATATAACGTAAAGTTTCTGGATGATTATTATCCGGAATTTGATGAGAAATTTAACCGGCAGATTGCATATATGAATTACCAGGTGCAGGATGCAAACGGAGAGGTAATCGATGGATACCGGTCGAATAGAGATTCCTGGGAAAAAGTGAAAGATACCGAGCTTGCAGATTATGCTCTTGGGATTAAGATCTCGTTTGACAAAAACGGTGAAATCAAGATTAATCAGGTGATGGGAACGGAAGTAACCAAACAGGAAGCTGTTCTGAAGATCCTGACCTCAAATCTGCCGGAAAAAATATTTGAATATGAAGATGAAAGTGAGATTGAAAATATTTCACCAAAAGACAGGACCTATTATTTCATGATGACGGAAGCAAAGCTGAATGCTTATGTTATGCGGGTATATCCGATTACTTCAATGGTGGGAAACGCGGCGGTTTATACAATCTTGACCCTTATATTGTTGGTCGCACTTTTGGCATGGCTGATTCCGATGAAGAAAGATCTGCATACAGGAGATGAAAAAATTTTCCATGTACCATTTGAAATTGCGATAGCGACTGGTATTACTGGAATTAGCCTGATTTTCAGCTGTCTTGGAGAACTGATTATGCACGCGAAAGGAAATGTGTGGCCAATCGATTTTCTGGTCTGGTTTGTTTTCTTTGCAGTCATGTACTGGGTATCCGGCTGTGTACGCCAGATCCGGCTTCTTGGAGTAAAGGAATATGTGAAAAAAAGAGTTCTGCTGATCTGGATCTGGAGAAGATTCGGAAACGGAATCCGAGGCGGTATCCGCTGGTGCAAGAATAAGATTGAAGCATTTTATCATTCTCTGGATCAGTTCAATTTCAAGGAAAAGAACAATAAGATTATTTTGAAAATCGTGCTGTTCAATTTCGCAATACTGCTGGTGATCTGTTCATTCTGGTATTACGGAATTGCAGGACTGATCGTATATTCTGTAATCCTGTTCCTGATCCTGCAAAAATATTTTAATGATCTCCGGAAAAAATATGCATTGCTTTTGGAGGCAACCAATAAAATTGCAGACGGAAATCTGGATGTAGAGATTGAAGGTGATCTTGGTGTGTTCAGTCCGTTCCGTAATGAAATCCAGAAGATTCAGACCGGATTTAAGAAAGCGGTAAAGGAAGAAGTAAAAAGCCAGCGTATGAAAACAGAACTGATCACAAACGTATCACATGATCTGAAAACACCGCTGACTGCGATCATAACCTATGTGAATCTGTTGAAAGACGAGAAAGATGAGAAAAAGCGAAAGGATTATATTGATATTCTGGAACGCAAATCTATGCGTCTGAAAGTCCTGATCGAAGACCTTTTTGAGATCAGCAAAGCAAGCAGCCAGAATGTAAACCTGAATTTGATGAACGTGGATATCGTCAATCTGTTTAAACAGGTAAAATTTGAGCTGGAAGATAAGTTCGAAGAAAAAGGTCTGGAGTTCAGGACCACTTTCCCGGAAGAAAAAGTGATTCTTCGTCTGGACAGTCAGAAGACCTACCGGATCTTTGAGAATCTTCTGAATAACATTGTAAAATATGCGCTTCCGGGAACAAGAGTTTATGTGGAAATCGAAAAGACGGAGAAAGATGTATTTATCCGCCTGAAAAATATTTCTGCAACTGAGCTCACCTTCAATCCGGAAGAAATTACAGAACGCTTCGTCCGCGGAGATGAGTCCCGCAATACCGAAGGCTCCGGTCTTGGCCTTGCAATCGTAAAAAGCTTCGTAGGTCTCCAGGGTGGAAGCTTCCATATCGAAACCGAAGCAGACCTCTTCAAAGCCGAAATCCGCTGGGCTTTGCCGGGAGAAGAGACAGTGAAGCAGGAAACATAAAAAAATAAATGGTACCGGATTCAATTTTTTTTATAACTGAATCTGGTACCATTTATTTTTCTGATTTGTCTCACAACCTACATCATTCAACTTTTTTACTTTGGAAATCCGCTGGAGTAATGAATCTCATAATCATCCGTGATAAAGAGTGCCTCTGCCCCCTTGATTCCTTCGATATATTTCAATCCATCATCTAACCCCATCGCAAAGCAGGTCGTACTAAGTGCGTCCGCTTCCGTAGAAGAGTCACAGACAATACTCACCCCGAGCAGATCATTTTCATAAGGATACCCGGTTTTCGGATCTAAGATATGGTGATAAATCTTGTCGTCCACCTTAAAATACCGCTCATAAATACCGGAAGAAACCACAGATTGATCCTTGATCTTTACACTGGTGATCGCTTCTCCATTCTGTGCAAACGGCTTCTGGATACCGATATTATAATCCGAACCATCCGGTTTGCCGCCAAGAGCCAGCACATTTCCGCCCAGATTGATCAGTGCATGGGATACATTCTGCTCTTTCAGATATGCTTTCAGCTGATCCGCAATATATCCCTTTGCAATTCCGCCAAGATCAATAGCCGCCTCCGGATCCAGAAGCTGAACCGTATTTCCATCAACCCTCACATTCTCATATCCGATATGACGTTTCGCTTCCTGAATCGCCGCATCATCCGGAACGGTCCCCGTATTATTCTTAAAATCCCACAAGTCACTAAGTGGAGCGATCGTAATATCAAACTTTCCATCTGCCAGACGGCTGTATTCCACGCCTTTCTGAATCAAATCCACCGTATCACCCGAAAGTGTCACAGGCTCTCCGTTTGCGTGGTTCAGCTCATAAATCTCGCTTCCTTCCGAAGTTCGGCTAAACCGCGCATTATAATCCTCACATTTCGCCACACAAGCATCCAGAACATCCTCTGAATCCTTATCATAAACTGTAATCGTCACCACCGTATCAAACACGGTAACCGTCCGCGATACCGGCTGCGGCGAACTCCCAGAACATCCGCCCAGACAAAAAGTCCCAAACAAACTCAAACAAATACCAATTCCCAAACTTTTTATTTTCATCGCAAACCTCCTCAAACCATAACCTACAGCATTGTTTTTTCATAAACTTCCTAAAAACGACATAATGAAAATTTACGAATCTCAGGTCTGTGCAACCAGCTAATGCACAGCCGTAAGGGAAGCGAAAGTCCTGCACGCCTCTATTTTGTGCAATGGAGATGAAACACAAAAATCGTGGAAGCCATTGCTGAACACGATTTTCGCCCTAAGTGGTTCATCGGAATGGTTTGCACAACTTGAGGTGTGCAGGACTTTCGCTTCCCTTACGGCGTCCCCATTTTCTTCTTCCACAAACCGTCCCATTCGTCAATTACCCCATTATACGTTCCCCTATGAAAAAAATCAATCGAACACTTGATTGCATTAGATAAAATGATGTGTTAGAATAAACAAAGAAAAAGGAGAACCCTATGAGCCATAAAGAAAATAAGAGCCATGAGGAGAAAGCATCCGGTTTCAAAAAGAATGATCTGATTCTTGTCCTCCTTGTATTTGCTGCGGCAGGCATTTTTTTTGCAGGACATCTATTCACGAGCCAGAAAAGCGCAGGCGTTGTAGAAATACAGATTGACGGGAAAGTGGTAGAGACACTGGATCTGCAGAAAGAGCGTGCATTTAAGATCAACAGAGGAACGAACACCGTGCAGATCGAGAACGGAAAAGTGAAAATGGCAGCGGCCAACTGTCCGGATCAGATCTGTGTACACCAGAAAGCAATTTCAAGGAACGGAGAAAGTATTATCTGCCTTCCGAATAAGATCGTTCTGAAAATTGTCGATGGAGAAGAAGCCGAACTGGATGCGGTGACGAATTAAGATATGAAGAAAAATACAGTCAGAATAGCGTGGTTTGGTGTATTTACTGCCCTTGCGCTGATATTTAGTTATGTAGAGACTCTGATCCCGTTTCAGATCGGGATTCCGGGGGTTAAGCTTGGACTGGCGAATCTGATCGTTGTGGTGGCACTGTACAAGATGGGTGGAAAGGATGCCATGTTGCTTTCGGTGACGCGTATCGTGCTGTCCGGATTTATTTTTGCCAGTCTGTTTAGTATTTTATACAGTCTGGCAGGCGGACTTTTAAGCCTTGCAGTGATGGTGATTTTGAAAAAGCGGGGATCATTCAGTGTTTTTGGAGTCAGCATGGCAGGTGGTGTCTTTCATAATGTCGGTCAGCTGATCGTAGCGATGCTGGTCGTGGAGACATTCAGCGTCGCCTATTATGTGCCGGTGCTTCTGATCGCAGGAGTGATCACCGGATTTATTATCGGAGTTGTGGCAAATGAAATGCTCAAAAGACTTGGCAGCATCGTATTGTCATAGCATGGGAGGAAGAGATGATTTCATATATAAGAGGGGAGCTTGTAGCTCTCGAAGAAGATAAAGTGATCGTAGATGTAGGCGGCGTAGGCTACGGGATTTTTATGTCCGGACAGGCGATGGGACAGCTTCCGCCGGTTGGGAGTAAAGTGAAGATCCACACCTATCTGAATGTCAAAGAAGATGCCATGCAGCTGTATGGATTTTTAAACCGTGATGCGCTTTCTGTGTTCAAACTTCTGATCGGTGTCAGTGGGATCGGACCGAAAGGAGGTCTTGGGATTCTGGCGCAGCTTACACCGGACGAACTTCGATTTGCCGTGATGTCGAAGGACATCAAGGCAATTTCAGCAGCACCGGGAATTGGCAAGAAGACGGCGGAGAAGCTGATCGTGGAACTGAAGGATAAGCTGAAGATTGAGGACGTACTGGATCACCAGGTGGAAGCGGCAAATGGAGCTGCTGAAGATACGGTAAATGCACAAGGACTTCAGGCAGATGCGGTACAGGCACTTACGGCGCTTGGCTATGGAAGTACTGAGGCACTGCAGGCAGTACGAAAAGTGGAAATGGATGAGAGCACGACGGTGGAAGATCTGCTGAAGGGTGCACTCAAATATTTGATATAAGAGGATTAGGATGGGAAGAAGAATTATTACCACAGAGAATCTGGAAGAGGATGTAAAAATTGAGAGCCATTTAAGACCTCAGCTTCTGGAAGATTATATTGGACAGGCGAAGGCAAAAGAGACTCTTAAGATTTATATAGAAGCGGCAAAAAGCAGGGGAGAGGCACTGGATCATGTGCTGTTTTACGGCCCGCCGGGACTTGGAAAGACAACCCTCGCCGGGATCATTGCGAATGAAATGGGCGTAAATATCAAGATCACGTCAGGTCCTGCGATCGAGAAACCTGGGGAAATGGCGGCAATCCTTAATAATCTCCAGGAAGGAGATGTGCTATTTGTAGATGAGATCCACCGACTGAACCGGCAGGTGGAGGAAGTACTTTATCCGGCGATGGAAGATTTTGCAATCGATATTATGATCGGAAAAGGGGCTTCGGCAAGGTCAATCCGTCTGGATCTGCCGCATTTTACACTGGTAGGGGCAACCACCCGTGCCGGAATGCTGACAGCTCCGCTCCGGGATCGTTTCGGGGTTGTGAACCGTCTGGAATTTTATACGGAAAAAGAACTGCAGACCATCATCATCCGTTCAGCAGGCGTGCTGGATGTGGAGATCGATGAAAAGGGAGCCCTTGAGATGGCAAGACGTTCCAGAGGAACGCCAAGGCTTGCCAACCGGCTTTTGAAAAGAGTCCGGGATTTTGCCCAGGTCAAATACGAGGGGGTGATCACCGAAGAGGTGGCAAGGCAGGCACTGGATCTTCTGGATGTGGACCGGCTTGGACTTGATCATGTAGACCGTAATCTTTTGACGACCATGATTGAAAAATTTCAGGGAGGTCCGGTAGGACTGGATACCCTTGCGGCAGCGATCGGGGAAGATGCAGGAACCGTAGAAGATGTCTATGAGCCATATCTTCTGAAGAATGGCTTTTTACAGAGAACACCAAGAGGAAGGGTGGTCACAGATCTTGCGTATACCCATCTTGGATTTGACAAGAATGAAGAATAGAAAGGAAAGAGACGATGCTGAAGATAAAACAATATGTGAAAGCAGAGAGTCTGGAGCAGGCGTATGAACTGAACCAGAAAAAGACGAACCGGATCGTCGGTGGAATGCTCTGGCTGAAAATGAGTACTGCGCAGATCCAGACTGCGATCGATCTGTCCGGACTCGGACTGGATCAGATTGAAGAGACGGAGGATGCATGGAAGATTGGATGTATGGTATCCCTTCGTGATCTGGAGTTACACGAAGGATTAAATGAATTGAGCTGCAACATGATCAGAGAAAGTGTGAGAAGTATTGTCGGTGTACAGTTCCGGAATCTTGCGACGATCGGCGGAAGTATTTTCGGACGGTTTGGATTTTCGGATGTACTGACCTGTTTCCTTGCACTGGATACAGAAGTAGAACTTTATAAAGGTGGGATCATTTCTCTGGAAGAGTTTGCAAAGATGGAGAGAGATAATGATATCCTTGTCCGTGTGATCGTAAAGAAAACACCGGGAAAGGGAAGCTATCAGTCACACCGTAATACCAAGACGGATTTTCCGGTACTGGCGGTTGCTGCTGACCGTTATGGAGATGAACTAAAGGTGGCAGTTGGGGCAAGACCGATGAAAGCAGTCTGTATTCACGTTCCGGCAGAACAGCTGGATGCGTGCACAGATCTGAAAAAATTTGCAAAAGAGCTTGCAGCCCAGGTGCCGATGGGAAGCAATATGCGTGGAAGTGCAGCGTATCGTACCCATCTTGCAGAGGTTCTGATCCGCAGAGCATTAGAGAGAATCATAAACGGAGGTGAAAAGAATGCAGATTAGTCTGACACTGAATGGAAAAAAGATTACAGAAGAGATCGCAGCTGATCTGCTTCTGATCGATTTCGTGAGAAATCATGGATGTTACAGCGTAAAGCGCGGCTGTGAGACTTCCAACTGTGGACTTTGTACCGTATTTTTAGATGAGAAGCCGGTACTTTCCTGTTCCGTGCTTGCTGCAAGAGCAGACGGGCACAAGGTAGATACGCTGGAAGGACTGCAGGAGGAAGCAGAAGAATTTGGCTCTTTTATCGCAGGACAGGGGGCGGAGCAGTGCGGATTCTGTAATCCGGGTATGATCATGAATGCAATCGCACTTTTCCGCGAGAATCCGGATCCAAGTGATGACGAGATCCGGGAATACCTTGCGGGGAATCTCTGCCGCTGTTCAGGCTACGAGGGACAGCTCAGAGGAATCCATGATTTTCTGGAGTACAAAAGAAAAGGAGGAGCCAGATGAAAGCAGTAGGAGTACCATTTGTAAAAAAAGATGCGAAAGCACTGGTGACTGGAAAGCCGGTATATACAAATGATCTGGCACCAAAGGATTGTCTGATCGTTAAGCTTCTAAGAAGTCCGCATGCCAATGCGATGATCCAGGAGATCAAGACAGATGTGGCAATGCGTGTGCCAGGAATCGAAGCAATCTATACCTGGAAGGATGTACCGCAGCAGCGTTTTACAATTGCAGGACAGACCTGGCCGGAGCCTAGTCCGTATGACCGGCTGATCCTGGACCAGCATGTTCGCTTTGTAGGAGATCCGGTAGCGATCATTGCCGGAGAAAATGAAGCCTGCGTAGAACGTGCAATGAAGATGATCAAGGTCAAATACGAGGTACTTCCAGCAGTATTAGATCCTGAGGAAGCGCTGGATGGTCCAATCCTGGTGCATCCGGAGGACAGCTGGAAGGCATTGTGCCCGGTAGGAGCAGATAACAAGCGGAATCTTTGTGCACAGGCAGAAGATGGACATGGGGATGTAGAGAAAGTTCTTGCAGAATGCGATGTTGTTGTAGAACATACATATCATGTCAAAGCGGCACAGCAGGCAATGATGGAACCATTTCAGACGGTCTGCTTTATGGATATGTATGGAAGACTGAATGTGATGAGTTCTACGCAGATCGTTTACCATGTGCGCCGTATTGTTTCCAATGCACTTGGCATACCAAAATCCAAGATCCGTGCGTTTAAACCGAGGATCGGTGGTGGATTTGGGGCAAAACAGACGGCGGTAAGTGAGGTTTATCCGGCGTTTGTAACCTGGAAAACCGGAAAGCCATCGAAAATTGTATTTACAAGAGAGGAATCCCAGATTGCATCCTCACCGCGTCATGATATGGCGGTGACGGTTCGCATGGGAGCAGATAAAGAGGGAAATATCCGGGCAATTGATCTGTATACACTTTCTAACACAGGAGCATACGGGGAACATGGACCGACAACGGTCGGACTTTCCGGACATAAGGCGATTCCGCTTTATGGTTCATTAGATGCATACCGGTTCCGTTACGATGTGGTCTATACCAACCGGATGGCAGCAGGAGCTTATCGTGGATATGGAGCGACGCAGGGAATCTTTGCGGTTGAGACATCTGTTAACGAACTGGCAGAAAAACTTGGCATGGATCCGATGGAGATCCGTATGAAGAATATGGTCAAAGAAGGACAGTTCATGCCGGCATATTATGGGGAGACAGCGAATAGCTGTGCACTTGATAAATGCCTTGCGAGAGTAAAAGAAATGTCCGGGTGGGATGAAAAGTATCCAAGAAAAGTTATGCCGGATGGCAAAATCCGCAGCGTCGGAGTAGCACTTGCCATGCAGGGATCCTGCATTTCCAATGTAGATGTCGGATCTGCAACGATCAAACTGGGCGAGGATGGTGTCTACAATATGTCAATCGCGGCAGCGGACATGGGAACCGGGTGTGATACGATTCTTGCACAGATGGCAGCAGAATGTCTGGACTGTGATCTGGATGATATTGCAGTATCCGGAGCAGATACCGATACTTCGCCGTATGATTCAGGCTCTTATGCATCAAGTACGACTTATGTGACCGGTATGGCGGTGACAAGAGCCGGTGAGGAACTGAAAAAGCGGATCGTCAGACAGGCAGCGAAGATGCTGAAATGTGAAGTGGATGAGGTTGATTTCGATGGACACATTGCAAGAAGCGATAAGACCGGAGAAGAGGTGACACTTGCGGCAATCGGAGCAGGGGCAATGTGTGGAAGTGATATTGCGCTTCAGGTAACAGAAAGCCACAGTTCGCCGGTATCTCCGCCGCCTTATATGGCAGGCGCTGTTGAAATCGAATTGGATCCGGAGACAGGACATGTCGAGATCCTGGATTACTATGCAGTGGTTGACTGCGGAACTGTTATTAACCCGAATCTTGCGAGGGTACAGGCGGAAGGCGGAATCGTGCAAGGAATCGGTATGACTCTTTATGAGAATATTCAGTACACGGAAAAAGGACAGCTTCTGAACAATTCATTTATGCAGTACAAGATTCCGACCCGAATGGATATGGGAAATCTGCATGTGGAATTTGAGAGCAGCTATGAGCCGACTGGACCGTTTGGTGCAAAATCGATTGGCGAAATCGTCATCAATACACCGGCTCCGGCATTGACGCATGCAATCGCAAATGCAACAGGTCTGTGGTTCCGTGAACTTCCGATTACAAGTGAACAGATTGCAATGGGAATTATGGAAAATGAAAATTAAACTGATTTATCTGGCGGCTGGAAACAGCCGCCGTTTTAACAGCCAAAGGATGCAAAATACAGAACCGCCACAATCAGAAGCAGAGAACAAACTGCTTTATCTGTTGGATGAAAAGCCGATGTTCCGCTATTTATTCGACCGTCTGGTAAAAGTCTGTCAAAGACATCCGGAATGGGAAATGATTGTGGTAACACAGTATCCGGAGATTGAGCATCAGGTAAAAGCACTTCAGGAAAACGAGCAGCAAGGTGAACGTTTCCCGGTAAAAACAGTGATTTCAAAAGACAGCTATAAAGGAGCAGCCTATTCGGTAAAAGCAGGGATCCGTGCGGCAGGAGATGCTGATGCCTATGCATTTTTTGTGGCGGATCAGCCTTATTTTACAGAAGAAAGCGTGGAAGGATTCCTGGAAAAGATGGAGCGGGAGGCAAAAGTTGTACCGGGATGTGTGACCTGGAATGGACAGGAAGGCAATCCGGTCTGGTTTCCGGAAAAGTACGGGAAAGAACTTCTGGAACTGGAAGGAGATGCCGGAGGAAGAAAGGTGTTCCGCAGATACCGGGAAAAAGCAGTATTTTACGAGGTGAGCCTGGAAAAAGAGTTGGAAGATATTGATTATATGCCGGAAATAGAAAAAATGCGGATAACAGAAGGAGGCACAGAGAAAACTTTCCATGTATATGTCATCGAAAATGGAAAGCTTCAAAGGAAAGAGTCTCTGCTTATGGCACTTGGACTTACGGAGCAGATGGTACCGAGAATTGCTGCCGTGGGTGCGGGAGGTAAGACTTCTCTTTTGAAACAGCTGCTCGCTGAATACCAAGAGAAGGGTGCCCTCCCGGTTCTGGTGACTACAACCCATATGAAAAAAGAGACTGCCCCTTATTTTGTAATGGAGGATTCTATCGAAAAAATTCTGGAAGTGCATAAAAGAGAAGGCATGGTGATCGCCGGTCTGGATGCAGGAGGAGGCAGGATCAAAAGCCTTTCTGTACCGGTAATGGAAAAGATCTGGGAGCTTCCTGCGCCGGTTCTTGTGGAAGCGGATGGTGCACGGATGCTTCCGGCGAAAGTGCCGGGGGAGAAAGAACCGGTTATTCCAAAGCAGATCCAGATAGTCCTTTCTGTATATGGACTCGATGCCATCGGACAAAGGATAAAAGACTGCTGTTTCCGGCCTGAGCTTGTGGCACAGGTACTTGGAAAAGCAGTGGAAGAGGTCCTGACGGAGGAGGATCTGGCAGGGCTGGCTGTTTCGACAAAAGGCGGGAAAAAGAATGTCCTGCCGGAAATGGATTTCTATATTGTGCTAAACAAAGCAGATGACGAAAAACGTCTGAAAATGGCAGAGAGAATCGCCTTAAGAGTAGAACGGGATTCTGGTGAAAAAGTACGGATTACATCGTTTCGTTAATATTTTGGAAAAATAAAGCAATTGTGTGTTGAAAAATGGAACATTGCCGAATTGTCATTGGAAACCATTCGTGCTATCATAGATACGATAGCTTTGACAACGAAAGTTGTAAGTGGGTAGAGAAGGAGGCAAAAAAGTGGGTACGAAGAATAGTAATACTTCACAGGAACTATTTAACCTTAACGGAAAACCATCCTTTGGTCAGGCACTTCCGCTGGCATTTCAGCATGTAGTGGCGATGATCATTGGCTGTGTTGCACCGGCGATCATTCTTGCTGGTGTGTCCGGACTTTCAGAATCAGATACGGTTGTCCTGATTCAGGCATCTCTTGCAATGTCAGCGATTTCGACATTCATCCAGCTTTTTCCGTTTATCAAATTTAAGTCTTATCAGATAGGAGCCGGGCTTCCGGTTATTATGGGAATCAGCTTTGCGTATGTGCCGATCATGCAGTCAATTGCACAGGATGCGGATGTTGGAACAATACTTGGTGCACAGATCGTGGGCGGTATTGTTGCGATTATTGTAGGAATATTTATCAAGCAGATCCGTCATCTTTTCCCGCCGCTGGTTACGGGAACGGTTGTATTTGCAATCGGACTTTCGCTGTATCCGACCGCAGTCAATTATATGGCAGGTGGAGCAGGAAGTGCGGATTATGGTTCATGGCAGAACTGGCTTGTTGCGATCATCACACTGGTAGTCGTAACAGGACTGAATCATTTTGGAAAGGGCTTTTTAAAGCTTTCTTCCGTTCTGATCGGAATCATAGTTGGATATGTAGTTGCGCTTGGCTTTGGAATGGTGGATTTTTCTTCCGTATTAACGGCAAAATGGGTACAGTTCCCACAGCCGATGCATTTCGGAATTAAATTCGAGCCATCCTCATGTGTTGCGATTGCGGTATTGTTCGCAATCAGCTCTATTCAGGCAATCGGAGACTTTTCAGCAACGACGACCGGAGGAATGGACCGTATGCCGACGGATGAGGAATTAAGCGGTGGTATCATTGGTTATGGAGTCAGCAATATTGTCTGCGCATTTTTCAGCGGACTCCCGACAGCAACCTACAGTCAGAATGTCGGAATCGTAAGTTCTACGAAAGTAGTAGCAAAGAGAGTATTTGGAATTGCAGCGATGATCATGCTGGTTGCAGGAATCATGCCAAAGATCGCATACATTCTTCTAACTATTCCGTCATGTGTGCTTGGAGGCGCAACAATCTCTGTATTTGCAATGATTTCCATGACGGGTATCAAACTGATCAATAATTCAAAGATGAATTATAGAAATACATCCATCGTAGGACTTGCCATTGCACTTGGAATGGGTGTGACACAGGCAAATGCAGCACTTGCGCAGCTCCCTGCATGGGTAACAACCATTTTCGGTAAATCACCGGTTGCACTGTCTACTCTGGTTGCAGTGTTCCTGAATCTGGTTTTACCAAAGGAGAAAGAAGAGTAAATGAAGATCCTGATAAGAGGAGCCGGGGATCTTGCCACAGGAATTGCGGCAGAGCTGTGGGAAAGAGGACATCAGATCCTGATGACGGATGTTGCCATCCCACTCACCGTCAGACGTGAGGTGGCATTTTCAAGAGCGGTGTACGAAGAACATGCAGTGGTAGAAGGAATAGAAGCAGTTCTTGCCGACAATTTTGAAGAAGCAGAAACAATTATGGCAACACGGAAAATTGCTGTCATGGTGGATGAAAAAGCAGAAGTGCGGAAAGAATATCTACCGGATGTACTGGTTGACGGGATCATGGCAAAAAAGAATCTTGGGACCCGGATCAGTGACGCTCCTCTTGTTATCGGTATCGGACCGGGCTTTACGGCAGCCGGAGACTGCCATTTTGTGATTGAAACGCAAAGAGGTGAGCATCTGGGCGAAGTGATCCGTGAGGGAAGTGCAATCCCCAACACTGGAATTCCGGGAAATATTGGCGGCTATACGGTGGAACGCCTTTTAAAGGCATCCGCAGACGGAATCATGCATCCGGTCGCGAGAATTGGTGATGTGGTGAAAAAAGGGCAGATTGTTGCAAGGTGCGGAGATGAACCTGTCTATGCGAGGCTCCACGGGATTGTCCGTGGGATGCTCCAGGAAGGTGTACCGGTCAAAAAAGGATTGAAGATCGGAGATGTGGATGCAAGGATAGAGGGAAAACTTTGTTATACGATTTCGGATAAAGCACGAAAGATCGGAAACGGAGTTGCGGAAGCAATCGATCTTGTCTATAAAACAAAATAAAAAAGTTGTCTGGACAACTTATTTATCCATCCTTTTTATGGTAAAATATAAAAAGGTTTGGGCAGAATACCTGCCGCAGTGACGGCAGGTATTTTTATGCCATAATCCATATAAAGTGAGGAACAAAAAATGAAACTGGTAAGAACAGAAGATGCAGTGGGGCAGGTGCTGTGCCATGACATTACACAGATTATTCCGGGAGTTGTAAAGGATGCTGTTTTCCGGAAGGGACATATTGTTACCGAAGAAGACATTCCGGTACTTTTATCTGTGGGGAAAGAGAATCTTTATATCTGGGAAAAACAGGAAGGTATGCTTCATGAAAATGAGGCGGCTGAGATCTTGCGTCAGATCTGTCAGGGTGAGCATATGCATCCTTCCGAAGTGAAGGAAGGAAAAATCGAACTGATCGCCGACTGTGAAGGGGTATTGAAGATCAATACCGAAAAGCTGAATGCGGTGAACAGTCTTGGTGAGATGATGATCGCATCCAGACATGGAAATTTTCCGGTGAAAACCGGAGATAAGATTGCAGGAACAAGGATCATTCCGCTTGTGATCGAAGAAGAAAAGATGCAGAAGGCCTGTGAAGTGGCAGGAAAAGAACCGATTTTCCGGATTCTTCCGTACCAGAAGAAAAAAGCGGGAATCGTAACGACGGGAAGCGAAGTGTATTATCACCGGATCGAGGATAAATTTACTCCGGTTGTGATCGAAAAACTGAAAGAATGTGGCGTTACAGAGGTGAAGCAGATCCAGTGCAACGATGATCATGAGATGATCACGGAAGCAATCCAGACTCTGATCGAGGATAGTTCTGACCTGATCGTCTGTACCGGTGGAATGAGTGTAGATCCGGATGACAGGACTCCGCTTGCGATCAAAAATGCCTGTACGGAAGTGGTGACTTATGGGGCACCGGTTCTTCCGGGAGCCATGTTTATGCTTGCTTATTGTGAAAAAGAAGGCAGACAGATTCCGGTCATGGGTCTTCCGGGATGCGTGATGTATGCAAAACGGACGATTTTTGATCTGGTTCTTCCGAGGATTATGTGTGATGAAAAGCTGCATGAAAAAGATTTCCGGCTTCTTGGACAGGGAGGACTTTGTCTGTCCTGTCCGGTGTGTACTTTTCCAAACTGTGGATTTGGAAAAGGAGGATATTAAAATCATGAGAAAGAATAACTTATTTAAGAAAACAGTGGCAGCAGGTCTGGTTCTGCTGATGACAGCATCACTTGCTGCATGTGACGGTAAAAAGACCGACACAAAAACAGAAGACAAAAAGACAGAAACAAAGGCTGACAAAGAAGAGGATGTAGAGCTTCAGGTATTTATCGCAGCCAGCCTGAATACGGCAATGACAGATATTGCAGAGCGTTATGAAAAAGAGCATCCGAATGTGAAGATTGTCTACAATGCAGACAGCTCAGGAACTCTGCTGACACAGATCGAAGAAGGATATGAGTGTGACCTGTTCTTCTCTGCAGCACAGAAACAGATGGATCAGCTTGAGGCTGACGGACTGGTAGTAGAAGGAACCCGCCATAATGTAGTGAACAATCAGGTAGTCGTTATCACATTAAAGGACAGTGATACAGCAGTAACCGGGCTTGAAAACTTAAATGAGGCAAAGAGCATTGCACTTGCAGGCGGAAGTGTACCAGTTGGAAAATACACCCGTCAGGCGTTGATGAATCTCGGAATTCTGGACAAAGTAGACGATGCGTCTACCATCACAACAGAACAGGTTTCTGAAGCTCTTGGTGGAGCAGAAATCAGTGAGCAGGCAAATGTAAGCAAGGTGCTGATCGCCGTTACAGAGGGTGCATGCGAAGTTGGAACAACTTATTATTCTGATACATACGGATATGAGGATCAGATCAAGATCCTTCAGACAGTAAGCTATGATCTGACAGGTAACGTGATTTATCCGATCTGCCGTGTGGAAAATAAAGAGGCAGATGATGCAAAGAAAAAAGCAGCCGATGATTTCCTTGCATATGTAACATCCGATGACGCAAAGAAGATCTTTGACAGCTACTATTTCGATACAAACGTAGAGTAAAAGAGGAACGATATGGAAGAAATAAGACAGATCCTTGCAGGACTTGACTGGAGTCCGCTTTTCATTTCAATCAAAACAGGAATCGCAGCAACGATCGTGTCATTCTTCCTGGGAATATGGGCAGCAAGAAAGGTGCTGAAAGCGAAGACGGGTCTCAGGGCTGTGCTGGATGGGATTCTGACACTGCCGCTGGTGCTTCCGCCGACGGTTGCAGGATTTTTCCTGCTGCTCATTTTCAGTACGAGAAGAACCGTTGGATCGTATCTTTATACGACATTTGATATCAAGATCGTACAGTCCTGGGCAGGATGCGTGATCGCGGCAACTGTGATAGCATTTCCACTGATGTACCGGAATGCAAGAGCAGCATTTGAACAGGTGGATGTGAACCTGATCTATGCGGCGCAGACGCTCGGTATGCCGGAGTGGAAGATTTTCTGGAGGGTGATCATGCCGGCGGCAGGTCCAGGAGTTGCATCCGGTACAATTCTTGCATTTGCAAGAGCGCTTGGAGAATACGGTGCGACCTCCATGCTTGCGGGCAATATTCCAGGAAAGACGGCAACCATTTCCCAGAGGATTGCAATGGTCATCCAGGACGGTGATTATCAGACGGCAGGCGTGTGGGTCGGAATTGTAATCCTGATCGCATTCGGAATAGTAGTACTTATGAATCTGGCATTTGGAAAGGGAATGAAACATACAAAGCAATGGTAGAACTAGAGATAAAAAAAAAGTATGAAAAATTCAGGCTGGATGTTGCCTTTAAAAGTGAAAAAAAGCGGATCGGAATCTTGGGCGCTTCCGGATGTGGGAAAAGCCTGACCTTGAAAAGTATTGCCGGGATCGAAAGACCGGAAAAAGGGCGGATCGTGATTGACGGAGTTACCCTTTTTGATGCCGGAAAAAAGATTTTTCTGAAGCCACAAAAAAGGAAAGTCGGTTATCTTTTTCAGAATTATGCGTTGTTTCCGAACATGACCGTGGAGCAGAATATCGGGATTGGATTTACCGGAAACAAAGAAGATAAGCAGAAAATGGTAGAACAGCTGATCCATCATTTCCAGCTGGACGGACTGGAAAAGCTTTATCCGTCAAAGCTTTCCGGCGGACAGCAGCAGAGAACGGCACTGGCACGGATTATGGCATATGAACCGGACGTGATCCTTCTGGATGAACCATTTTCGGCACTGGATGCGTATCTTCGGGAGCGGATGCTGACCGAGCTGATGGAAATGCTGAGTGATTATGAAGGTACGGTGATCATGGTGTCCCACAGCAGGGATGAAATCTACAGCTTCAGTGAAGAGGTTCTGGTAATTGAAGATGGACATGGAATCCGCCTGGGTCCGGTAAAAGAAGTATTTAATGCACCGCGCTATAAGACAGCGGCAAGACTTACCGGATGTAAAAATATTGCAGATGTTTACCGGATGGATGCGCAGACGGTGTATGTGAAAGACTGGGATGTGCAGCTGATTTTTAAAGGACGCAGTGTGCCGGAGAATGTGAAGGCAATCGGAATCCGAGCTCATGATCTGATTCCGGTGTATGGAACGATATCCGGGACTATGCTGAAAGTTAAAGAATGGAAAAGTGTGGATTATCCATTTGAACGAAAATATTTTATCCAATGCGAGTCGGGATGTGAGGACTTCTGCTGGTTTGTCCAAAGAGAGATTTCTGCCACTCTGGAAGAAAAAGGAATGCCGGATGCACTCGCATTTCCGGAAGAAAAAGTGCTGTTCCTTGAAGGATAGCGTGGCAGATGCTATAATGGACAAATAGAGAAAACGGGCAGAAGGTGGCAGCATAAATGCAGAAAGAACAAGACAGGGAAGCGATTTACCGGAGCATTTTCTTCTGTGATATGGATCGGAAGAAGGCGGATGAGATCATTAACCGGTTAGACGGCAGAACCGTAACCTATGACAAGGGCGAAATCATCATAAGAGAAAGAGAAAAACTGAACAATATCGGAATCCTGCTTGACGGGGTACTCTGTAAAGTGCAGTATTACCGGGATGGAACCGAACAGCTGGTCCAGAAGCTTGTCAGCTCGTTTGTTGTGGGAGTGGAGATTGCGGTCAGTGAAAAAAAGACGAGTCCTTATGATGTTTATGCATCGGAACAGGCACACATTTTCTGGTTTCCTGTACGGGCGATGGAAGAAGAGGGCGTTCTGGATCTGCGTGAGAGGATTGAGTTTTACAAGAAAACGGTTCATTTCCTTGCAAATGAAGATATCCGCAAGTGCAGGAAGATTGAATTGCTGTCGATCAGAGGAATCCGGGAAAGAATCGAGCAGTATTTGAGAATTCAGCAAAGCCGCCATAAAAGCAATGCCTTTGATATTGAATTTAACAGAGAACAGATGGCAAATTATCTGGGGATCAACCGGAGTGTGCTGTCACATGAGTTGAAAAAAATGGAAAAAGAGGGGATTTTGAAGGTCAGAAAGAATCATTTTGAGCTGGCTGATAAAGAATAAAACAGAATTTCTGCTGAAAATATCGAAAAGTGGTTGGTTTTTATCAGAATATAGTTTATAATGAAAAAAGGATTAGGCGGCAAGGAGGTTCTTTATGGCATCGTCAAAAAATTATACAGAAGTTTTGATAGGCGGCAAAGTATTCACCCTGAGCGGATTTGAAAGCGAAGATTATCTGCAGAAGGTATCCACTTATCTGAACCATAAAATCGAGGAATGTACAAGTAGCGATGGATATCGCAAGCAGAGTGCGGAAGCCAGAAGTGTGCTTCTTGCTTTAAATATAGCAGATGATTATTTTAAAGCCAAGAAACAGGGCGGCGCATTAGAAAGCGACATCGAGGCAAAAGACAAAGAGATGTACGATTTAAAGCATGAACTGATCTCAGTACAGATCAAGTATGAGAATGCTGAAAAAGCACTGGATAAACTCAAGGCAGAGAACCAGGAACTTCAGATGAAGATCGTACAGCTTGAAACAGAAATGAAAAATCACCGTACAAAATAGACTGTCCTGAGGCAGTCTATTTTTGATACTCCGGTATACAAAGAGAAATGTCTGCAACACAGGGGCTTTGTATACAGGTTATTTAAAGATAGAGGAGTTATATGAAAGACAGAGTTGAAATCCTTGCACCGGCAGGGAGTATGGAGTGCCTGAAAGCGGCAATTGCAGCAGGAGCTGATGCGGTATATACAGGGGGAGCCCTTTTCGGGGCACGTGCTTATGCACATAACCTGACGGAGGAAGAACTTTTAGAGGCAATTGATTATGTGCATTTGCATGGAAGAAGACTGTATCTGACCGTGAATACACTGATCAAAGACCGTGAGATGGAAAAACAGATGTATGATTATCTGCTCCCTTATTACCGGCAGGGGCTGGATGCGGTGATCGTGCAGGATATCGGACTGTTCCGTTTTATCCGGAAGCATTTTCCAGATCTTCCGATCCACGCAAGTACCCAGATGACGCTTACGGGAGTGGATGGGGCGAAGTTTCTGGAAAAGGAAGGTGCACAGCGGATTGTTACGTCCAGAGAACTGAGTATGGCAGAGGTGAAGAAGATTGCCGATGAGACAGAACTCGAGATTGAAAGCTTTGTACATGGTGCACTTTGCTATTGCTATTCCGGTCAGTGCCTGTTCAGCAGTTTTATCGGCGGCAGAAGTGGCAACCGTGGACAGTGCGCACAGCCGTGCAGACTGCTTTACCGGACACCGGAAGCAAAGAGACCGCAGTATCTGCTGAGTCTTAAGGATATCTGTACATTGGAACTGATCCCGGAGATGATCGAGAGCGGGATTTATTCTTTCAAGATTGAAGGCCGGATGAAGAAGCCGGAGTATGCGGCAGCAGTCGCTTTCCAGTACCGGAAATATGCCGATCTTTATCTGAAATATTACGAAGAATGTCCGGCAGAAGAGGATCCGGCAGCGTATGCGATGAAGAAATACCGTGTCCGCGAGGAGGATCGGCAGATGCTGCTGGATCTCTATAACCGTGGCGGTTTCCATACGGGTTATTATCATACACAGAATGGACGGGAGATGATTTCCTTAAACCGTCCGAACCATGCAGGAGTGCCGGCAGTAAAGGTACTTGCTAAAAAAGGCAGAAATGTGACTGCAAAAGCACTGACAGATCTGTATCCGCAGGATATTATTGAACTCTCGATGCGCAAAGGCAGGGAAAAAGCAGATAATTATACCTGTAAGGATGCAGTCAGAAAAGGAATGAATGTGCAGATCCCAGTATTTGCAGATACCCCGTTCAAGAGGGATGAAATCTGGATGCGTACAAGAAACAGCACATTGATTGACACGCTGCGTGAAGAATTTGTAAATGGAAAAATAAAAGAACGGATCTGCGGAACTTTCCGGCTGTATCCGCAGGAAAAGGCAACGCTTACGGTGAAGTGCCGGGATGCCGAGATTACGGTTGCCGGTGAAAAAGCACAGGAAGCACTGAGCCAGCCGATGAGCAGAGAGCGGATTGAAAAGCAGCTGCGCAAGACGGGAAATACGGAATTTGAATTTTCCTTTTTAAAGGCCGAGATCGGAGAAAAAGTATTTCTTCCGATGCAGAGCCTGAACGAACTTCGAAGGGAAGCACTGGAGACACTGGAAAAAGTGATCTGTGAGAAATACAGAAGAAGTGGTGAAGTGAAAGATCCGGAAGAAGATAAGACAGAGCTTTCAATGGAAGAAGAGGTACTTTCCGGATGGACGGCATCGGTAAGAACCGCAGAACAGATGGAAGTGATTCTGGAAGAAGAAGCAATCGGAAGAATCTATGTGGATTGTACCATGTTCCCTCGCATCTGGGAGAAGGACAGCTATGTGGAGTGGATTACAAAAGTACATGCAGCAGGGAAAGAAATTTATCTGGTCATGCCGTATATTTTCCGGGAAAGAACCCGAAAACAGTATGAAGCTGCATATAACCGGATATTCGGAGCCGGATGGGACGGCATTCTGATCGCCAATTATGAAAGTTTTGCGTTTCTGAAAGAGCATGGTTATACCGGAAGGATTATGACCGATTACAATCTGTATGAATTTAATCAGGAAAGCAGGAAATTCTGGAAGGAAAAGGGAGTTTTTGAATTTGCAGCGCCCGTGGAACTGACAGAAAGAGAACTCCAGGATCTCAGGGTAAAGGATGGAGAAGTGATCGTATATGGTTATCTTCCGATGATGATATCTGCAGGATGTATTCAGAAAACGACCAGAGGATGTCTGAAAAAATCCGGACAGACGACAATAACTGACAGATATCGTAATCCATTTGTGGTAAAAAATGAATGTGATTATTGTTATAATATCCTTTACAATTATGTACCATTATATCTGGGAGACCGGATGGAAGAGGTATATCAGATCGGTCCTGGGCGGATCCGACTGATGTTTACTACTGAAAGGCAGCAGGAGGTAAGGCAGATTTTAAGTGCGTATTTTGAAGGAAAAGAGCTTCCGGAGGGAACGTACACCAGGGGACACTGGAAAAGAGGAATAAAGTAGGTGGAATTTTGATCAATATAATTGTAGAGCTGTCAAAATATCTGATGATAACCCTGATGCTGGTCTATACATTTGAATGTTTTGCAGTATTTAATTACACAGATGAGTATACACAGAGAAGTATTTTCAGAAAGCAGAATGTGCTGATGTTTCTGCTTCATATGATTGCATTTCTGGTGATGTATCTGCAGACAAATGAAACAAAAATGATCGGATTTTACGGGATGCAGGTGGTACTGTTTCTGGCGGTCATTTTGCTGTATACAATAATTTACCCGCGGGTGTCGCGACTGGTTGTAAATAATATGTGTATGCTGATGGCAATCGGCTTTATTATGATCACCAGACTTTCGTATTCGCTTGCGGTAAAGCAGTTTCTCATTGTCAGCGCATCTGTAGCGATAAGTCTTGTGATCCCGGTCATCATCCGGAAGGTAAAAGCTCTGTCAGAATGGAAAATATTCTATGCAATTGCAGGTGTTGTAATGCTTGGGGTCGTTATCATTGTAGGACGTGTGACTGGAGGAGCGATGCTGAATGTTGCAATCGGAGGTTTTACCCTTCAGCCATCTGAGCTTGTGAAGATCATTTTTGTATTTTTCGTTGCGGCGAGTCTGAAGACTGATACTTCATTTAAGAATATTGTGATCACAACGGCAGTGGCAGCAATGCATGTGCTGATCCTGGTTGTATCAAAAGACCTTGGTGCGGCGCTGATCATTTTTGCTGTATATCTGGTGATGCTCTATGTGGCAAGCAGACAGCCACTTTATGTACTTGTCGGGCTGATTGCAGGAAGTGGGGCATCAGTTGTGGCATATAAATTATTTAACCACGTCCGTGTGCGTGTACTGGTATGGAAGAATCCATTTACCGTTTACAATGAAGGTGGTTATCAGGTGGCACAATCCTTGATGGCGATCGGCACAGGAAGCTGGTTTGGAATGGGACTTTTTCAAGGGGCGGCAGATCAGATACCTGTTGCAGAGTCAGATTTCATTTTTTCGGCAATTGCGGAGGAAATGGGACTGATTTTTGCACTTGGTCTGATACTGGTATGTGTCAGTGTTTATATGATGTTTTTGAATATTGCGATGCAGCTTCGGGACAGCTTTTATAAACTGGTGGCACTGGGACTTGGAACCTGTTATATTTTTCAGACATTTCTGACGATCGGAGGTGTGACAAAGTTCATTCCGTCTACCGGAGTGACACTTCCGCTGGTAAGCTACGGTGGAACCTCCGTCCTCAGTACGATCATTATGTTTGCGATCATTCAGGGACTGTATGTATTAAGAGAAGACGAGGAAGAAGACATTGAAAGAAAAAAATTACAGAGAAGACGAACTTCCAGATCTGGATCAGCAGCTGGAGAGCCTGCCAGACGAGAGCGGGTATCACGACCAAAAGAAGAAGGCAGAAGGAAAAAGCCGCAGCAGACGAACGGATGGCGAACCGAAGAAAAAGGCCGAACGCAGCAGCCTAAAAAACGGACAGCGGCGTCCGAAAGAAGCACAGGCAGAAAGAAGCGGAGCCAGTAAGAAAAAAGAGAAGCAGATGACCAATAAAGAACTGACGAGAGTTACTTATATTTTTGTAACACTGTTTTTGGTACTGATGGGATATCTGGTTTATTTTAATGTGGTAAAAAGTAAAGAGGTTGTCAACAGCACGTACAATATCCGTCAGGATCTTCTTGCGGACCGTGTGCTGCGTGGCAGTATTACAGATAAAAATGGAGAAGTGCTTGCACAGACTGTGACAAATGACGATGGATCGGAAACACGGGAATATCCGGAAGGAGAAGTGTTTGCACATGTTGTCGGATATGCCGCAAAAGGAAAATCCGGACTGGAATCATCACAGAATTTCAATCTTCTGACTTCAAATGCCTTTTTCCTGGAAAAGCTGGCGAATGAATTTAAAGACCAGAAGAATACGGGAGATACGGTGGTCACAACCTTGGATGCGAACCTGCAGAATGCAGCATATAATGCACTGGGAGATAACAAAGGTGCAGTTGTCGTGATGGAGCCAAGTACAGGGAAGATCCTGGCAATGGTATCGAAGCCGTCTTTTGATCCGAATAATGTTTCGGAAAACTGGGATGCACTGAACAATGACGAGAACAGTTCGCTTCTTAACAGGGCTACACTTGGACAGTATACACCGGGGTCGACATTCAAGCTGGTGACAACACTTGCTTTTATGCGGCAGAATCCAGATTATAACAATTATTCGTTTGAATGTAACGGAGAATTCTCACAGAATGGGGCAACGATCCACTGTTATAACAGTACTGCCCATGGGGAAGAGAGTCTGACGGATTCGGTTGCAAATTCCTGCAATTCTTCGTTTTCAAATATCGGGCTGCAGCTGGATAAGGCAGAATGGAGAAAGACTGCCAAACAGATGCTGTTTAACAGCAAGCTTCCGGGTGATGTGAAATATAATGAAAGCAGTTTCCGCCTGAAAACAGATGCAGGAGATGCAGATACGATGATGACTGCAATTGGTCAGGGAGAGACACAGGTCAGTCCGTACCATATGGCGATGCTCGTTTCGGCGATCGCAAATGGTGGAAAGCTGATGAAGCCGTATTTGGTGGACAAGATTACAAATTATGCAGGCACAACGGTGAAGAAATATATGCCGGAAAGCTACAAAGAGGTGATGACATCATCTGAAGCTGCACAGCTTACGGAATACATGAAGGCGGTTGTGGATTATGGTACCGGAGCTGCGCTTTCAGGTGCGTCTTATACAGTGGCAGGGAAAACCGGAACTGCTGAGGTCAGTGAAGATGGAAATACAGTACATTCCTGGTTTGTTGGATTTTCCAATATGGATAATCCGGAGCTGGCGATCAGCGTTTGTGTCGAGGATGCGGATACAGCGACCATTACTGGTGTCAGTGTCGCAAAGCAGGTGTTTGATTCTTACTATAATAATTAAAGGTCGGGGAGACAGCGCACATGAGGTTTTACAAAAATCTTTATGTCAGTGAGAGCATGGCAAAAAAGAAAGAAAAAGTGATTGCAAAACTGAATAAAAAAAAATATCCGTTGAATACTTATGTGATCGCACTGATCGAAGAAGGGGAAAATCAGCTGGAATTTTATTCGACGTTGATGTTCCGCCAGGGAAGTATGATCGATGATGATATTTTCGCAGTTGGTCTTGCAAGCGGATATGATGATGCGCTGTATCTGGTAGAAGAGATCGCAAAGGAAGTTTACGAAGAGACAGGAGATCTGGATATCCGGTCCTACATCAGAAAGCAGGAGAGGGAAGAAGCATGATTCTACATATCATTGGATTGATTTTGAAGATTATCGGAATAATTCTTCTGGTGATTCTTGGAATCCTGCTACTTGTGATCGGTGTCCTTCTCTTTGTACCGCTGAGGTATGAACTGCGTGCCGAGTTTCCGGGGAAGCTGGAAGATGCGGAGGGGAATCTTAAGATTTCATGGCTGCTTCATCTGATTGCAGGAAGAGTGGAGTATCGGAACGGCGATGTGAAATGGCAGGGGCGGATTGCCTGGAAGAAGTTGGGAGATGTTCTGGAAGCGGAAGATAAACCGGTGAGAAAGAAGGAGAAAAAGCCGGATGGCGGAAAAAAAGCCGGTGCGGAGAATGCCAGTGAGAGAACGGCAGAAAGAAATGATGCGGCAGATGTAAAGAAGCCGCAGACGCTGCCGGAAAAGAGAGCCGAAAGCGGAACGTATGCAAAGCCAGAGCATGCGGACGTGAAAGATGAGAAGTCCAAAACAGAAACACAGGGAAGTCCTGACACGAAGGTGAAAACATTTTCAGAAAAAAAAGAAGAGAATGCTACACCGGAAAAGGAAAGTGAATCCAGAGAAAAAAAGGATGTTCATGACGAGAGAGGATCCGGAAAGGCTCACAAAACTCCACGAAAGCGGAAGAAACCGGTCAAAGCATTTGGAAAACTGATTCGGAAGCTCAGCCAGAAGCTTCGTGAGATCCTGGAAAAGATCAAATGTACATGGAAGAATTTATGTGATAAAATAAAAAATATCGCAGATAAAAAAGATAAAATTCTGGAGTTCCTGGAACAGGAAAATCATAAAGCAGCTTTTGCACGTGGCAAAAAGGAACTGGTCTGGGTGAAGCGTTTTCTGAAGCCCAAAAAGCTTCGCGTAAAACTGCATTTTGGTTTTGAAGATCCTTATCATACCGGACAGGTACTGGCACTTTGTGGAATGTTTTATGCATTTATCGGAGAAAATATGGATCTGGAACCGGATTTTGAAAAGCGGGTACTGGAAGGTTCCGTTTATGTAAAAGGAAGACTAAGAACAGTTCATATGGCAGTATTTGCAGCAAAGATGCTGCTGGATAAGAATATCCGCAGCACTTACCATGATATCAGGGAGTTTAAATGGTAAAGCATTCGATAGAAAATAACAGGAGGAATCGAAAAAATGGCAGTAGATAATCAGTTTAAAGAGACAGTAGATGCATTGTTTAAAGGGATGAACGGCGTGGTATCATCCAAAACCGTTGTAGGAGATGCAATCCACATCGGAGATACGATCATTCTTCCGCTTGTTGATGTATCTTTTGCAATCGGAGCAGGGGCATTTCATGCGGACAAAAAGGACAGAGGAGCCGGCGGACTCGGCGGAAAGATGATCCCGAGTGCGGTGCTTGTGATCCAGAACGGAACAACCAGACTGGTCAACATCAAGAATCAGGATACCATGACCAAGATTCTGGATATGGTCCCGGATGTGATCGACCGTTTTAAATCCCCATCTGAGGATAAAATGACCGAAGAGGATGTGGCAGATCTGTTAAATGAAGCAGATTCTCCGGAAAATCAGGAATAGACGTAGGTTTCTGGCATATATTTATTGTAAAAGAGGAAAAAGCAGGAACGAAGATGAAACGGGTATTTGGTTTTGCACTGTTTTTTGTGGCACTTGGTATGGTGATCATGATGTTCATTCCGAGCATATTTATCGGAATTCTGATCGTTCTGCTGTGCCTCCTTGTCGGATATCAGCTTTTTTGCTGCTGATTTTGAAAAAATATGAGAACCTGCAGGGGAAACCCTGAAAAAAGCCTTGCGTACGCAGGGCTTTTGTGATACAATGCTAACGTTGCAAAAAAACACGTGTGTGGTTTATCCCGGTGGTGCCAAAGCTGACAAGCATGGTTCGCGGACATAAGCACACGGAAGTAAAAAACCAATGGAGGAAAGAAACATGAGCGTTATTTCAATGAAACAACTTTTAGAAGCAGGTGTTCATTTCGGACATCAGACAAGAAGATGGAACCCTAAGATGGCAGAGTACATCTACACAGAGAGAAATGGTATCTACATCATCGACCTTCAGAAATCTGTAGGTAAAGTAGATGAAGCTTACCAGGCAGTATCTGACATCGCAGCAGAAGGTGGAAAGATCCTTTTCGTAGGAACAAAGAAACAGGCTCAGGACGCTATCAAGACAGAAGCAGAACGTTGCGGAATGTACTATGTTAACGAAAGATGGCTTGGAGGAATGCTTACAAACTTCAAGACAATCCAGAGCAGAATCGCTCGTCTGAAAGAAATCGAAGCTATGTCAGAAGACGGAACATTCGATGTACTGCCGAAGAAAGAAGTTATCGAAATCAAGAAAGAATGGGAAAAGCTTGAAAAGAACCTTGGCGGAATCAAAGAAATGAAGAGAATCCCGGATGCTATCTTTGTAGTAGATCCTAAGAAAGAAAGAATCTGTGTTCAGGAAGCTCACACACTCGGAATCCCGCTGATCGGTATTGCTGATACAAACTGTGATCCGGAAGAACTTGACTATGTAATTCCAGGAAATGATGATGCTATCAGAGCTGTAAAACTTATCGTATCTAAGATGGCTGATGCTGTAATCGAAGCAAACCAGGGCGAAGCAGAAGAAGTTTACGAAGGCGAAGACGTAGAAACAGCTGAAGAAACAACAGAAGAATAATTCGAACAATCCAAAAGATCATATTGAAAGATGGAGGAAAAAATCATGGCAATCACAGCAAGCATGGTAAAAGAATTAAGAGAAATGACAGGCGCTGGTATGATGGACTGCAAAAAAGCTCTGAACGAATCTAACGGAGATATGGATGCAGCAATCGAATACCTCAGAAAGAATGGCGAAGCTAAGGCTGTTAAGAAAGCCGGACGTATCGCAGCTGAAGGTATTGTTATGGCAGACGTTAAAGAAGATAAGACAGCAGCTATCGTAGAAGTTAACTCTGAGACAGACTTCGTTGCTAAGAACGCTGATTTCCAGGCATTTGTAAAAGCAGTTGTTAATCAGGCACTTACTACAAAAGCTACAGATATGGAAGGATTCATGGCTGAAGCTTGGAACGAAGATGCTTCTAAGACAGTTAACGATGCACTTACAGAAAAGATTTCTGTAATCGGAGAAAAGCTCAGCATCAGAAGATTCGAAAAGATCGTTACAGATGGCTGTGTAGTATCTTACATTCACGGTGGCGGACGTATCGGTGTTCTTGTAGAAGCTGATACAGCAGTTGTTAACGATGCTGTTAAAGAAGCTCTGAAAAACGTAGCTATGCAGGTAGCAGCTTTAAATGCTAAGTATGTAAGCCAGGCAGATGTAGATGCTGATTACATCGCACATGAGAAAGAAATTCTTCTTGCTCAGATTATGAACGACCCGAAAGAATCTCAGAAACCGGAAAAGGTTATCCAGGGAATGATTTCCGGACGTATCAACAAAGAGATGAAGGAAATCTGTCTGTTAGATCAGGTATATGTAAAAGCTGAAGATGGAAAACAGTCTGTAGCTAAATACCTTGACGAAGTTGGAAAAGCTAACGGAACAACTATCACTCTGAAGAAATTCGTTCGTTTCGAGACAGGTGAAGGTCTTGAAAAGAAAAATGAAGATTTCGCAGCTGAAGTTGCAGCTCAGATGAACGCATAATCTTACAGTTCGAATAAGAATTTGAACCGTATTATTATCATGTAAATCAACGAAAAACCTTGAATTTCCTATGAAAATGGGATGATTCAAGGTTTTTTTGCGTGTTGGGGAATAAATTCTGACTTATCGTAAATTATCGCTATTTATGTATGGAATTGGGTAAAAGTTGGGGAGTGAGTTGGGGAATTTCAATTCCCCAAGGGACATTTGATGTATATCTATATCAGATTATAGAGAATAAGCAAAAATTCATATCTCAAATTATGACCAGTAAAAGTCCGGCAAGATCCGTAGAGGATATTGATGAAGTGGCACTGTCTTATGCAGAAATCAAAGCTTTAGCGGTTGGAAATTCGTATATAAAAGAGAAGATTTTGATATTTATCACTTACCGCCTTTAATGGGAATGTTCGTAGATTATATTGAAAATGAATGTGAAAGATTGCTGCAAGAATCGCCGCAATTTACTGAGCTACAGAGAGAAGACCATGAGTTACTGGACGAATACCCATTCTTAAATATGATTACCGACAGTAATGGAGTCACGAAAGTGTTGGATTTGAATTATGCAGAGACAGAAGCCTTGACGAAATTTTGTTTAGTGGAAGAAGATATAAACTGTTGGAAACGATTGCAGATGTATTTATTAGGGATAGCACATGCAATGTGGATAATTGAGTTATTCACTTTTCCGGTAACACTTATACCACCAGAACGCATGATAACGTGTGCCTTGACCAATTCGCAGGATTGCCAGATCATTAAAATCATATACTGGAAATTGTAATTTGGCAGCGAGTGTTTTCTAAGTAAGATTATGAGCCTTTCGTAATTCTTTTACCCGTTGTCCTATTCTGCTTTTTACTGTTCGTTTTTTATCCCAATAAATAATCATTCTGATCCTCAAAAGTTTCTGAAGATTGAAAAAGAATTATATTGTTATATGATTTCGTAAGTGATATACTTAAACACAAGGAAAACCGTGTGAAATTACAGTTTGCTTTTTGCACGGTTTCCTTTATATACAAAAGTTAGTGGAAACTAACAGTGGAGCGATATGAAAGATTTTTTGATTATACAGGAAGGAAAATGTAATGCTAATGAATGTTTTTGAAGGTATACTGATTCCATTTGTTGGAACAACGCTAGGTGCGGCATGCGTGTTTTTTATGAGAAAAACACTTAGCAAGTCAGTGCAACGTGCACTTGCAGGGTTTGCGGCAGGTATAATGGTTGCTGCTTCAATTTGGAGTCTTCTGATTCCGGCAATTAAGCAATCTGAGAGTATGGGAAATTTATCGTTTGTTCCAGCAGTTGCTGGGTTCTGGGTTGGTATATTGTTTTACTTGCACTTGATCATTTGATTCCACATCTTCATATTGGAAGTGATCAGGCAGAGGGACCGAAAAGCAAGCTTGGCCGTACTACAATGATGGTGTTGGCAGTTACACTACATAATATCCCAGAAGGTATGGCAGTTGGTGTAATGTATGCAGGATTTCTTGCTGAAAATGCACAGATTACTGCAACAAGTGCACTCGCTTTATCACTTGGAATTGCCATTCAGAATTTTCCAGAAGGAGCTATCATATCCATGCCACTTAGGGCAGAGGGCGAAAGTAAGGAAAACGCATTTCTTGGAGGTGTACTTTCAGGAGTCGTTGAACCGATTGGAGCAGTACTGACGATTCTTGCTGCACAGCTGGTAATCCCGGCATTACCATATTTACTGAGCTTTGCAGCAGGAGCTATGTTATATGTTGTGGTTGAAGAACTAATTCCGGAAATGTCACAGGGACAGCATTCGAATATCGGTACGCTTTTCTTTGCGCTTGGATTTAGTTTGATGATGATTTTAGATGTGGCACTGGGATAAGGGGAGAAGGTAATATGGCAGACAAAATACAAAATGCTTATGAAACATCAAAAAATATATATGACGATGTTCTTACGCAAAGGAATATTTTCAGCAAACTGTATATTAAGTTATTTTGGAGTGGCACTGATGATAATGGTATAGCACGAAAAGTTTTAGCATATGTTCCTGATGACTTTTCGGGAAATCTTCTTGATATTCCGGTTGGAACGGCTGTATTTACGGAAAACAAATGGAGTACCCTGAGAAATGCACATATTACTTGCATTGATTACAGCATGGATATGCTTGATCAAGCCAGAAAAAGACTTGGTAGTCATGCACATATCAAATGTATTCAGGGTGATGTGGGGAATCTGCAAATGGAGAATGAATCTGTTGATACCGTTGTCAGTATGAATGGTTTTCATGCATTTCCTGACAAGCAAAAAGCATTTTATGAAATATGGCGCGTTTTGAAACCGGGCGGCGATTTCATTGCCTGCTTTTATATCAGTGGAAAATCGAAACGGACAGACTGGCTGGTAAAAAATATTCTTGCAAAGAAAGGGTGGTTTTCTCCGCCGTTTCAGACGGAGAAAGAGCTGAGAGATATCCTTCAAAAACTATATAAAGAAATGGATATCCATGTTGACGGTTCCATGGTATATTTCCGTTGTGTGAAGTAATGCAATGATGCTGGATTCATAATGAGAATTGTTCGGTTCTTATGCTAAATGATGCGACAGGAGAGGGCGTTATGACGGTTTACTGAGTAATGCCAGGTGTGATGATTTGTTTTTCAGACATGGCAACAGCAGGTTGCTTTTCAGACTGCGGATTTATTGATATGATAAAGATAACGGAGGTGACGACTATGGAAACAAAAAATGTTATTTTAAAACTTCGTACTGAAAGAGGAATGTCACAAGACGAGCTGGCAGATAAAATCATGGTTACAAGGCAGGCAGTATCACGTTGGGAAAATGGAGCTACAGTTCCAAATACTGATACACTTAAGCTCTTATCGAAAGAATTTGATGTTTCCATCAATACGCTTTTAGGAGAACCCAGAAAGCTGATTTGCCAGTGCTGCGGGATGCCAATTGGCACGTTCTTATTTGAAAGAAATGCTTCCAAAGTTAGATTACTGGAACAGGTATGATGAACTTAGCGACAATGGGCAGTTTGAAGAGTTTAAAATGCAATTGATAAATGAAATAAATGATCTGCATATAAGCGGTCTTCCAAGAGTAGACAAACTAAATGCACTTGTGGCGAAATATGTGAATCTGGAATATACTCTGCCTAATGGACAAAAAGTGAAATTCCTTGATGATCAGAAAACCTATCTGGGGAATCAACTGGAGTCTGAATTCGGAGGAGACACATGTTTTGGCATTCTGGCAAGTATGGATTTTATTCTGGTATGTACATATGAGAAGGATGGTGAAAATCCAGAGCTGTTGATTTATAAAAAGAGATAATTTAAGTAAAACGAAAGCTCTCGAATATGGAACTGATCCCCCGTCAAATAGACAATTGAAAAAAATAAAATTTTCCTGCCAGTAGATTATTTGCTGGCAGTTTTTTATTACATAGGAAATGTCATTTCCTATGTAATAAAAGCCTCCGGCAGGATGCGCACTGCGGCGTACAATGAAGATGAGAAATAAATTATTCTGTTGTATTGCGGCGAATTAATATAGGTGTAATCTGTTTATGAATAGGTTTACCTAATGGTTTGGGAACACGCTTTTTCTGATTTTCCATCTGCTGGATCAAAAGATCCATGGCAGTTTTTGCAATCACATTGATCTGCTGTCCGATGGTTGTGATCGGAAGGATTGCTTCGCTGGCAATCGGAGAATTGTCAAATCCAACAATTTCATAAGTGGAAGGAAATGTTCCGTATTTTTGGAAAATTAAATTAAGAAACATATTAGCATAGGTATCGTTCGCAAGAAAGATACCCTTTTTTTGATCGGGGTATTTTGATTCTATCTTGTTGAAAATGTCCCGGATTACATTTAAAATTTCATGATAAGAATCACCTTTTACACTTAGATCTATCTCATACGGAATATGATGTTCTTCACAAGTTTCCTGAAAGGCTCGGATTCGGTCATAAGCTGGGGCAGATTTATTTACATTGACATTTATATGAATTAATATGTTACATTTATCCCGGATCAGCAGGGAAGTGGCCTGAAGTGCACCCATGTAGTTATCTGTATTGACACTGCTGATATATTCTGCTTCACGCTCAATTGCAATGACGGGGATCTGATAGGAAGCGAGCTTCTCAGATGGAAGAGTGTGGCTTAAAACTATCAGACCCTCAATCTGATAAGAGAGAAGTTCTTCAATGTATTGTTGTTCTTCTTCTGCACCATGTTTACTGACGAAAACAAGAAATTTATAGTGATAATCACTGTAGCTGGAAAGAAACTGTGTCAGCATCTCAGAATAATAGTGCAGATAAAGGTTCGGAATAATGATTCCAATGAATTCACTCTTCCCATTCGCCAGAACCTTTGCCAGCTTATTCTTTTTATATCCAAGTGTATCAAGAGCCTGTGATATTTTTTCCTGGTTTTCTAAAGTAAGAGAATCAGGATGATTGAAGTATCGCGATATTGTAGTCTTTGAAAAATTAGTGTATGCTGCAATATCTGCAAAAGTTACCTGTTTTTTACCCATAAAAGTTGAATCTCCTCCAATATGATGTGATGGCCGAAATATGACATCCGGTGGTCAATAATATCTTTTAGTATAGCAATTTTCAAGAAAAAACGCAATGTTAAAATAACCGATTACGTAACCGGTTATTTTAATAGATAAAAGTATTGACAGAATGAAATAGATATAGTAATATTAAACCATAAAGTAACCGGTTACTTAACCGGTTTCGTACGAAGAGTAAATGGAATGGAGGAAGAAGTGCATGAAAAAAATGCAAAATCAAGCAAAGTCCGTAAGCAAGCGAACGTGGAGAGAAAAGATGACTTATGTGAAAAAAAACTGGCAGTTATATCTTTTCTTCCTGATGCCGGGACTTTTACTGACAATTATTTTTAAGTATCTCCCGATGGGTGGTCTTCTGATTGCTTTTGAAGACTACAATGTAATAAAAGGAGTTTTTGGTAGTCCCTGGGTAGGACTTGAGTATTTCAGACGATTCTTATCTTCACCAGATTTCATGAATTATCTGATGAATACGTTGAAAGTGAGTATCTATGGATTACTGTGGGGATTTCCGGTTCCGATCATTCTTGCATTGCTTTTGAACCGTATTCGTAAGACTGGAATTAAGAAGAAAGTGCAGCTTTTGATCTATATGCCAAACTTTATTTCAGTCATCGTGCTTTGCGGTATGGTTCGTATGCTTTTATCTCCGGTTGGACCGCTGAATAAAGTACTGGGAATCAGTACAAACTGGATGACAATGCCTTCCGCATTCCGGACAATTTACATTGCAAGTGGAATCTGGCAGACCGCAGGATGGGCATCTATCATGTACACAGCAGCGCTGGCGAATGCCAGCAAGGAGCTGGAAGAAGCAGCCATCGTGGATGGAGCGAATCTCCTGCAGCAGATCTGGTATGTAGAATTGCCGGCAATTAAGAATATTATTGTAATTCAGTTTATTTTGCAGGCTGGAAATATTATGAGTATTGGTTTCGAAAAAGCTTATGCTTTACAGACAGATATGAACCTTCCGGCGTCAGAAATCCTGTCTACGTATGTATATCGTATTGGACTTCTGAATGGAGACTATGGATATTCGACAGCAGTAGGTCTTTTCAATTCTGTTGTAAATGTTATCTTGCTGATCTTTGTGAACTGGGTTGTTAAGAAACTGAATGACGGAGAAGGATTATAGAAAAGAGGGAGAAGAGATGGAGAAAAAAAAGAAGAAAAAATATTCAAGGACAGATAGAGTAATCCTTGGAGTCGGATTTACCATTCTTGGTTTATTCGTCCTTTCTATAGCAATACCGATTATTTATGTAGTACTTGCATCCTTTATGGATCCGACTGTTTTGAATAACCAGGGATTAAGTTTTAATATTAAGGACTGGACATTAGATGCTTATCGAAGAGTATTAGAGAATGAAATGATCTGGCGTGGATTTTTGAATTCCTTCCTGTATTCACTTGCATTTACAGTAATTTCTGTTTTTGTGACATTGCTGGCAGCATATCCGTTGTCTAAAAAAGAATTTGTAGGAAGAAAATTTTTCAATATTATTTTCCTAATCACAATGTTCTTTGGGGGTGGAATGATTCCTACATTTATCTTGATCAATCAGCTGCACATGGTTAATACGGTGTGGGCAATCCTGATTCCGGGGGCATTTAACGTATGGAATATGATTCTCGCAAGAACTTATTATCAATCAATTCCGACAGAATTAAGAGAAGCATCTGCAATTGACGGGGCGAATGAGATCCAGCATTTCTTTAAAATCATGATTCCGGTATGTAAGCCGATCATTGCAGTTCTGGCACTCTGGTCTTTTGTTGGAATGTGGAACAGTTATTTCGATGCAATGGTTTATTTGAATGATGCAAATCTACAGCCATTGCAGTTAGTGCTCCGTTCTATCCTGGTACAGAATACACCACAGCCGGGAATGATCGCCGATATCCAGAGTACGGCAGAAATGGCAAAAGTAGCAGAACAGCTTAAATATGCAACCATTGTAGTATCAAGTTTACCACTGTTAGTAATGTACCCATTCTTCCAGAAATATTTTGACAAAGGAATTATGGTAGGATCGGTAAAAGGCTAATAAGAAAGGAACGATACGGATATGAAGAAAAGAAAAGTAAATGCTTTACTCGCAATTGTACTATCTATGACGATGCTGGTGGGAGTTGCAGGATGTGGAAAAGAGCAGCAGCTCGCAGCTGAAATTGATCCGGATACACCTGTATCGGAAGTGCAGTTTCCATTGAAGGAAACCGCAGAACTTTCCTTTATTACAAGTGCACCGGCTACATCAACACAGGAGCCAAATGAACGAGTGATCTTTCAGCGCATGGAAGAGCAGACCAATGTTCATATTGACTGGACTTGTTTTGTATCAGATCAGTTTTCTGATAAGAAAAACCTGGCACTTGCCCAGTTTGGAAATCTGCCGGATGGATTATTCAATGCCGGAATGAGTGAGTATGATCTGTTACGTTATGCAAAGCAGGGAATCATTATTCCTTTGGAAAATCTGATAGATAAATATATGCCGAATTTACAGGCAGTATTTGAAAAATACCCAGAATACAGGACGATGTGTACAGCACCGGATGGACATATTTATTCATTCCCATGGATTGAACAGCTTGGAGCTGGGAAAGAAGCCATTCAGGCAATCGGAGATATTCCGTATATTAACAAAAAATGGCTGGATTATCTTGGACTTGAGATTCCGACAACAACAGATGAATTGGAACAGGTATTAATTCAATTCCGTGATCATGCAGATGAACTTGAAAAAGAATTTTCAATTGAAGGTAATGTGATTCCAATGTCATTTATTATCAATAATGGAGACCAAGATCCGGCAATTCTAATCAATGGGTTTGGAGAAGGTTATGGAGACACGGGAGATCATTTCGCTGTAACGGATGAAGGAAAAGTTATTTACACAGCTGTTCAGGAAGGTTATAAAGAAGGAATTGAATGGTTACATAAACTTGTGACAGAGGATTTAGTTGACCCAGAAGCATTTACACAAGAGTGGTCTACCTATGTAGCAAAAGGTAAGAACCATCGATACGGTCTCTGTTTTACATGGGACATTGCAAATATTGATAACAATGAAGATTATGTGATGCTACCGGCACTGACAGGGCCGAATGGCATGAGAAATATCACGAGACAGAATAATAGTGAAACAAGTGGATTTGACCGTGGAAGATGTGTTCTTACATCAAGTTGTCGGAATACAGCACTTGCTGCTGCATGGATTGATCAGATGTATGCACCGCTTCAATCACCACAGAATAACTGGGGAACTTATGGAGAAAAGGATTCCTTTAACATTTTTGAACTGTCCAAAAATAAAGATGGCGGAAAAATGCTGAAGCACATGGATCTTGGAACTCAGTCACCGGTAGAAGTACGTGAGGCACAATCTGTAAATGGTCCACTTGCGGTACTGAATGAATATTATGATGTATATGTAACACAGCCGGAAGATGCAAAATGGCGTTTAGACAATATGCATGAAACTTATCTACAGGATATGAACAGCAAGTATGTTTATCCAAACGTCTTTATGAGCATTGATGATACCAATAAAGTATCTCAGTACGATACCGATATTAAAAAATATGCAGAGCAGAAGAAAGCAGACTGGATCTTGAATGGCGGAATTGAAAAAGAGTGGGATTCCTATCTGAAGAAAATGGAAAAGTATGGACTTTCTGATTATCTTTCAATTAAACAGAAATATTTTGATCAGTATCAGGAGTCATTGAGTGAAGAAAAATAACAATATGAACAACAGGAGAATTTGCATGAGTGAGATGTTAGAAAAGGCTAGAAAATATGAAGATGAACAGGGAAAGCAGATAAAAGCAGAAGACAGACCGGCTTTTCATGTGAGCCCATATATCGGATGGATGAATGATCCGAATGGTTTTTCATACTATCAGGGAGAGTACCATCTTTTTTATCAGTACTATCCATACGATACACACTGGAACAGTATGCATTGGGGACATGTGGTTAGTAAGGATTTGCTTCACTGGGAATATCTTCCGGCAGCTTTGGCACCGGATGAAGATTATGATAAGATTGGATGCTTTTCAGGAAGCGCAATAGAGTTGGAGGACGGCAGACAACTGCTCATCTATACTGCGGTAGATCAGGAAAAAATGGAAGATGGAACTGTAAGGGATATTCAGACACAGGCAGTGGCTGTTGGAGATGGAAAAGATTATAAGAAATATGAGAAGAATCCGGTTCTGACAGCCAAAGATCTTCCGGAGGGTGCAAGTAAAGTAGATTTCCGTGATCCAAAGATCTGGAAAGGAAAAGACGGGAATTTCTATTGTGTTATCGGAAGCAGACCGGCAGACGGAAGTGGACAGATTCTTCTTTATAGAAGCAAGAACGGATTCGACTGGGAATTTGTCAGCATTCTTGCAGAAAATAAGAAACGTTTTGGAAAAATGTGGGAATGTCCGGACTTTTTTGAACTGGATGGAAAACATGTTCTTTTGACCAGTCCGCAGGATATGTTGCCGGAAGGCTTCGAATATCATAATGGAAATGGTACCTTATGTATTATAGGAGAAATGGACGAAGATACATATACCTTAAAAGAGCAGTATACGCAGTCTGTGGATTATGGAATTGATTTTTATGCAATGCAGACGGTGAAAGCATCGGACGGCCGCAGAATTATGATTGGCTGGATGCAGAACTGGGACACACTGGCTCATCGTGATAATGATTCGAAGTGGTTTGCACAAATGAGTCTGCCGAGAGAATTATCTGTGAAAAACGGAAGACTTTATCAAACGCCGATTAAAGAACTTGATGCAATGCGTAAAAACAGAGTTGAGTACAACAATGTAGTAATAAATAATGATACGATTTCATTAGATAAAATCGAAGGACGAACGATAGATATGGAGCTTGTGATACGTCCGGAAGATAAAGAAAATATGTATAAGAAATTTGGATTACGCTTTGCGAAGAATGAGAAGTTTTATACAGAACTGAGCTTCCGTCCTGATGAGTCTGTACTGAAAATTGATAGAAAATTTTCAGGAACCGAAAGAGCGTTGGTTCATCAGAGAAGATGTCTGGTAAATGGAGATGCCGATAAATTAAAGCTTCGTGTGATTTTAGATAGATTCAGCGCAGAGATATTTATTAACGATGGCGAACAGGTTATGTCGGCTGTCATATTTACAGAACAAGAGGCAAAAGGGATTTCCTTCTTTGTTGAAGGTGCAGCTAAAATTGATGTAGTGAAATACGATCTGGTTTAGAAAATACATGATAAAACTTACATAGAGTTTGAAGACGAATGGATAATGATAGGGGGATTCCTGAAACGGGGATCCCCTTTGTAGTATAGGAGCATAGTATCGATGATAGAAGAAAGAAGAAAAAGACATGAGAATGAACTGCATGAAAAGTATCTGCAGTTATATCACAATGAACAATGTTATGAAGAATTAATGCAAATGCTGGAAGAGGCTTATCAGAACAGACCGGCGGAACTTAGGAGATTAGACGGCAGAAGGGAGAAGGAACCGAACTGGTATCGTAACAGAAACATGCTTGGGATGACGATGTATCCGAAGCTGTTTGCAGGGGGATTGAAAGGTGTGATAGAACATTTAGATTATCTGTCTGAGCAGAAGATTACTTACCTTCATTTGATGCCACTTTTGAAGATGCCTCATCCACATAATGACGGTGGGTATGCGGTAGAAGATTTTAAACAGGTAGATCCCGAAATAGGAACAAACGAAGAGTTAAAAAGACTGACAAAAGAGCTGAGAAAACGCGGGATCAGTTTGTGTCTGGATGTTATTATGAATCATACGGCAGATACGCATGAGTGGGCAATGCGCGCAAAGAGAGGCGAACAGGAATATATGGATCGCTATCAGTGTTATGAAACGCGAGAGATTCCGGATCAATTTGAAAAGACGATGCCACAGGTGTTTCCAGAGACTGCACCGGGTAACTTTACATGGTGCGAAGAGATGCACAGGCATGTATTGACAACATTTTATCCTTATCAATGGGATCTGAATTATCATAATCCGAAAGTATTTAACGAAATGATCGGGAATATCCTGTATCTGGCAAATATGGGAGTCGAAGTGTTTCGTATTGATGCAGTTCCTTATATCTGGAAAGAGTTAGGAACGAATTGCAGAAATCTTCCACAAGTGCACCTCATTGTCCGTATGCTGCGAATGATTCTGGAGATGATCTGTCCGGCTGTGATACTAAAAGGCGAGGTTGTTATGGAACCAAAAGAACTTCCGGTCTATTTTGGAACAGAGAGTGAACCGGAATGTCATATGTTATACGGAGTTTCCAGCATGGTAAATCTGTGGGCAGCACTGGCTACGAGGGACACAAGGATGTTGAAACACCAGATGGATGTGATTCACAGCCTTCCAAAGAATTGCTATTTTGTCAATTACCTTCGCTGTCATGATGATATTGGCTGGGGACTGGATGAAGAACAGGAGAAAAAGCTGGAAATAAACCCGATTCAGCACAAAGAATATTTGTATCATTTCTTTGAAGGTACTTATCCATATAGCTTTGCGCGAGGAGAATTATATAATTACGATCCGGTGACGAAAGATGCCAGAAGCTGTGGAACAACCGCAAGCCTGTGTGGGATCGAAAAAGGCGGATTTGAAGGAGATTTAGAGCAGGTGAAACAAGGAATCCAGAGGGTGCTCATGATGCATGCGGCATGTATGAGCATGGAAGGATTTATAATGCTTTCATCAGGGGATGAGATTGGTCAGGTAAATGATTATAATTACAAAAAAAACCCGGATACTGCAGCAGACAGCAGATATCTGCATCGCAGTCCATTCCGGTGGGACAATGCAGAAAAGAGAAAAAAAGCAGGGACGGTACAGTACGATATCTGGAATGGTCTGAAGCAGATGGAAGAAATACGGCGTCGGGAAAATTGCTTTGGAGAAACTGCCGGTATTTCTACCTGGGGCACAGGAAATGATGCGGTTTTTGCAATCAGAAGAACAGAAGGAAATGAAGAGTTGATCTGTCTGGCTAATTTTTCAGAGTATGGACAAAATGCATGGCTGAATTGTCTGGAAGGCGAATATGAGGATTTGTTTACGGGAGAAAAGCTGGAAATGAATTCGGTATGGATGAATCCTTATCAGTACAGATGGTGCTTGAAAAAATAGGAATTTTATGAAAAAGCAATGTCATTTTTGAGACAGAATGGAGAATATGATGAAAAAATATGATGTAGTGGCACTAGGAGAATTATTAATTGATTTCACAGAAAACGGAAAAAGTAATCAGGGAAATCCGCTTTTTGAGGCAAATCCGGGAGGAGCACCGTGCAATGTACTTGCAATGCTGACGAAACTCGGACATAAGACGGCATTTATCGGGAAAGTAGGGGAAGATTTTTTCGGAGAACAGCTGAGAGATGCGATAACAGAAGTAGGGATTGATGCAGATGGATTATGTACAGATAAGGAAATCCATACGACACTTGCAATGGTACATACTTATCCGGATGGAGACAGAGATTTTTCGTTTTATCGTAACCCGGGAGCAGATATGATGCTGAACAAAGAAGAAATTTGTGAAGACATTATTAAAGAAACGAAAATCTTCCATTTCGGAACATTGTCTATGACTCATGAAGAAGTGCGCGAAGCAACAAAAGAAGCAATTCGTGTTGCAGAAGAATCTGGTGCAGTTATTTCCTTTGATCCGAACTTACGTCCACCACTTTGGAATTCTTTGGATGTGGCAAAGAAACAGGTATTATATGGATTAGCACATTGTCATATCCTGAAAATCTCAGACAATGAGATTCAGTGGCTGACAGGAGAAGAAGATTATACTGCAGGGGTAAACTGGATCAGAGAAAGATATCAGATTCCGCTGATCCTTGTATCTATGGGTAAAGAAGGAAGTCGTGCATACTATAACGGAATGATGGTAGAAGTAAAACCGTTCCTTCAGAAGAATACAATTGAGACGACAGGAGCAGGAGATACATTCTGTGGTTGTGTATTACATTATATCTGTGAACATGGAATGGAAGGTTTGGCGGAAGAAAACCTGAAAGAAATGCTGACTTTTGCAAATGCAGCGGCATCTGTGATCACAACAAGAAAAGGGGCACTGCGTGTAATGCCGACAAGGAATGAAATTCAGAATATTATTCATGGTTTATAAAAACTAAACCTATTGACATAGTAGGTATATAGATGTATTATAAATACGACAGAGAAAACAGTTATGAAATCTGTAACAAGCCGGTGCAGGCAGTGGTCAGGAAGTTATACGAGAATATAGAATAAATAAGAGCATGCAATAAATCCGAAATAACGGATCATTTTGAAATGTTTTCCGGTATGTGTCGGATCAAACGTTTTATGAATTTTATATAGAAGACGGAAGCAGCAGAGCATCTTAGATGGACTGAACAGAAAGCATGTAATCGCGTTAATTAAAGAATAGTTATAGAAGAATCAAATATTAGCAATACTTATAGAAAAAAACAATTGGACGTATAAATGTAATTTATGTATATTGCAAAAGATAGTTAAAACGTACCAATTTTAGGAGGTAAAAGTATTTATGAAAAACAGAAGAGCCATAAGAGCTATAGCACTAGTTATGTGTGCAACATTGTTATTTGGTGGATGTGGGGGATCAGGTAAAAAAGCAAGTTCTGATAATTCAGCAAGCACAGCAGCAACTGAGACAAAAGATGAGTTACATATTGCGGTTTCAGCAAACCCACCTTCATTGGATGTGCAGACAAGCAACTCTTCACTGGTAGGTGAGATTGCGGCTCATGTTTTCGAACCATTATTTGCAATGGATGATAAATATGAACCGACACCGGTACTTGCAGAGTCCTATGAAGTAAATGATGATGGTTCTGTATATACAATCAAATTACGTGAAGGTGTAAAATTCCACAATGGAAAAGAAATGACATCCGAAGATGTTGTTGCATCTATGAACCGTTGGATTGAAAATTGCTCAAGAGCAAAAACTTTGCTTGAAGGCTCTGTATTTGAAGCAGTAGACGATTATACTGTAACGCTGACCGTAAACAAACCGGCATCTGATATCCTTATGATTCTTGCAAATCCGTCTATGTTTGCGGCAATTTATCCAAAAGAAGTTGTAGATTCGGCAACTGAGGAAGGAATTTCAGAATACATCGGAACAGGTCCGTACAAGATGACAGAATGGAAACAGGATCAGTACGTTAAACTTGACAAGTTCGAAGATTATAAGAACTCAGATAATGCAACAACAGGTCTTGCAGGAAAGAAGGAAGCAGCAACTGCTACTTTATGGTTTGATATTGTACCGGATGTTTCTACACGTATGGCTGGTGTTCAGAACGGACAGTATGATATCGCGGAAGAGGTTCCGACTGATAATTATGAAGAATTATCAAAAGACAAGAACCTGAAGCTGGATGTAACAAATGGTGGTACTTTGAATCTGTTCTTAAATACAACTGAAGGCATCATGGCAAACGAAGATATGAGACAGGCAGTACTTGCGGTTCTGAACTGTGAAGATATCCTTTATGCAAGTTATGGTAATGAAGACTTGTACGAATTAAATGCCGGATGGATGAACTTAAGCGATGCACAGTGGAGTACAGAGGCTGGCAAAGAATATTACAACCAGAACGATGAAAAGAAAGCAAAAGAGCTTCTTAAAAAGGCTGGTTATAACAACGAAAAGATTACACTTGTAACAACACCGGATTATCCGGAAATGTACAACGCAACCTTAGTTCTTCAGGAAGAACTTCAGAAGATCGGTGTGAATGCAGTTGTAGACAGCAACGATTTTAACACATTTATGGAACATCGTTCAGATCCGAAGCAGTTCAGCATGTACATCACGAGTAACTCTTATGCACTTCTTCCAGTTCAGTTATCTGCACTTAACAAGGAGTGGGCAGGACTTGATGCACCGGAAGTAACAGACGGAATCAGCGCAATCCGTTTTGCAGATTCTACAGAAGATGCAAAGACTGCATGGGAAAACTTACAGACATTCCTGTATGAAGATGGTGCTGCATCTGTTATCGGACATTACACTTCTGTAAATGCATTAAATGCAAAAGCAGAAGGATATGAGTTCTTAAGATACGCGCTTTACTGGAATACAACTGTTTCTAAATAGGCAAATGATGGAACGACGGATAGCAGCAGCGTCCGTCGTTTTTTAAAAGGAGTTAAAAAATGTTACGATATATAGGAAAACGAATTTTATCACTGATCCCGGTTATGATTGTTGTATCATTTGTGGCTTTTCTGATCGTATATATGATCCCGGGAGGACCGGCTTCCTCAATCCTGGGACTGGAAGCAACAGCAGATGAAATTCATGCTTTAAATGCACAGCTTGGTTTTGACAGACCATTTTTTGTACAGTATGGTGACTGGATCGTGGGAGTATTACATGGAGACTGGGGAAACTCATACTTCCTGCATGAATCAGTCAGCACGCTGCTCGGAGAATATTTCCTCCCAACAATCAGTCTTGCAATCTTTGCACAGATTATTGCACTCTTTATTTCTATCCCACTTGGACTTATCGCAGCATATAAGCGTGGTACAGCAATCGATATCACAGCAGTTACTGTTTCACTGATCGGTTCTGCACTTCCGGGATTTCTGCTCAGTATGTTCCTGATGCTTGCACTCAGTGTTTATAATCATATATTCCCGGTTGCAGGTTATGCGGATCTTTCGCAGGGTCTTGGTGAGCATCTGAAATATCTGTTTGTTCCGGCATTATCGCTTGGAATTGTACAGGCAGCATATCTCACAAGAATGATCCGTTCTTCGATGCTGGATGTGCTTTATAAAAACTTTATCCATACAGCCCGTGCAAAGGGATTAAAAGAAAAGAAGGTTCTTCTTGTGTACGGACTTAAAAATGCGGCTCCGGTTATTTTAACAGCAGTCGGACAGTCTTTCGGCAGTCTGATCACAGGAACAATTGTTACAGAAACCATTTTCAATATTCCGGGGCTTGGTACCTTGACGATGAATTCCATCAACCGAAGAGATGTTTTCGTTATTCAGGGCGTAGTATTATTCGTAACGTTATTGTATGTATTGGTGAATCTGGCAGTAGATATTCTGTATGGATTTGTTGATCCAAGGCTTCAGCCGGGACGTAAATAGGAGGAAAAAGATGTATTTTACAAGAAAAAGTATGTCCGAAGCTAGTGAAGCTATTTTCAGAGAGCAGAGGCAGATCAGAAAAGAAAAATTATTGTCAAACCCGGGACTTATCATTGGTGCAGTTGGCTTTACCATAATTCTGCTTGCTGCAATTTTTATTCCGATGTTCAGTTCGGTAAGTCCGAATGCAATGACAGTTACGGAACGTTTCCAGGCACCATGTGCAAAATATATATTCGGAACAGATGAATTTGGGCGTGATGTATTTACCCGTCTGATGTACGGAGCAAGAGTTTCACTCTGGGTAGGCGGATGTGTTGCTGCATTTTCCTGTATCCTTGGCACGATCATCGGTGTGTATGCAAGTTATTTCAAAATTCTTGACCAGATCCTGATGAGAATCTGTGATGGTCTGATCGCCATTCCGGGAATCCTTCTTGCAATCGCCCTGATCGCAGCACTTGGTACTTCCAGCTGGAATGTGGTGCTTGCCCTGACGATCGTTTATACACCGAGTGTGGCGCGTACTGTCCGTGCAAGTGCGATGGTCATCAAAGAGCAGCCGTATGTGGAGGCTGCAAAGGTGCAGGGATTCAGTAACTTTAAGATCCTCTGGAAGCTGATCCTTCCGGGCGTTATTTCACCGCTTACCGTGCAGGCCTCTTTCATTTTTGCACAGGCAATCATTTCCGAAGCATCCTTAAGCTTCTTAGGTGCTGGTATTCCGGCTCCGGCAGCAAGCTGGGGAAATATGCTGCAGGACAGTAAGCTGGTATTTTCAAAGGCACCGTGGACCATGATCTGTCCTGGTATTGCAGTAGTGGTCTGTGTACTCAGTCTGAATCTTCTGGGCGACGGTCTCCGGGATTTCCTTGATCCGAGAGTAAAAGGAGGAGCGAAGAAATAATGGAAAAGCAGTGTAATGAATGTAAAAATCCAATTCTGGAAGTCAAAGATCTGCGGGTAAAATTCTCCGTTCATAAGAAATGGCTTCCAGCAGTAGACGGAGTAAATCTCTGCATCCAGCCGGGTGAGATCATCGGAGTTGTAGGAGAGTCCGGATCCGGAAAAAGTGTCATGTCACAGTCCATTCTCCGTCTTCGTGACCACGACACCGCAGTGCAGTACGAGGGAGAGATCCTGTTTGAAAATGAAGATCTGTTAAAGCGACCGCTTTCCAAGATGAGAGAGATCCGTGGAAATGATATTTCTGTTATTTTCCAGGATCCGCTGAACTCTTTAAGCCCGGTACATACCGTTGGAAAGCAGCTCAGTGAAATCGTGCTTCTTCATAAAAACGTAACAAAGTCAGAGGCAAAGGCACGTTCGATTGAGATGCTGAAGCTGACCGGGATTCCGAATCCGGAAGACTGTATGAAAAAGTACCCGTTTGAACTTTCCGGTGGTATGCAGCAGCGAGTGATGATCGCCATGGCACTTGCCTGCGAACCGAAGCTTCTGATCGCAGATGAACCGACGACTGCGCTGGACGTGACGATCCAGGAACAGATCCTGCATCTGATCAAGGAGCTGAATGAAAAGCTCGGCATGTCCGTTCTCTTTATCACGCATGACATGGGTGCGGTTGCGCAGCTTTGTCACAGTGTGAAGGTTATGTATCTGGGACAGGTAGTAGAAGATACTACGACAGAAGAACTTTTTGCCAATCCACTGCATCCGTATACGGAAGGGCTTCTTGCCTGTATCCCGCATCTTGGGGTGCAACGAGGCAAAGAACTTCCGACTATTCCGGGAACCGTACCACCGCTGACTAAGATCCCAGTCGGATGTCATTTCTGTACCAGATGTAAATACACGGATGACCGCTGCAAGAATACACAGCCGCCGCTTGTGGAAGCAAGAAAAGGGCATCTGGTAAAATGTTGGAAATATGCAGATCAGGCAGTGAAAGAGGAGGTATAGACAGATGAGTGAATATTTACTGGAAATTAAAAACTTAAAAAAGTCTTTCCCTCTGAAAACCGGAAAGAGCAGCCTTTTCGGGAAAACATCCCGGATGTGTGCGGTAGATAATATGTCCCTTTCCATCAAAAAAGGTGAGACCTACGGACTGGTTGGGGAATCCGGATGTGGAAAATCTACCACAGGACGAGCAATTGTAGGACTGACAAAACCAGACAGTGGCTCCATTCTTTACGATGGAAAGGATCTTTGTAAATTAAGTGACAAAGAGTTCAAACCACTTAGAAAAGAATTGCAGATGGTATTCCAGAATACCCTTTCTGCACTGAATCCGCGTCAGAGAATCGGAAATATCCTGGAGGATATCCTGAAGATCCACAGCAATCTGGATGCAGCAGAAAGAAGAGAAAAGGTAGTAGAGGTTCTGAAGAAGGTAGGGCTTTCCGAAGACCATTATTTCCGTTTTCCGCACGAACTTTCCGGTGGGCAGGTACAGCGTCTTGGTATTGCAAGTGCCCTTGTTATCGGGCCAAAACTGATCGTCTGTGACGAACCGGTATCTGCACTTGACGTATCCATTCAGGCACAGATCCTGAATATGCTGATGCAGCTTCAGAAGGAACTGGGACTCAGCCTTTTATTTATTTCACACGATATCGGTGTTATCCGTTTTATCTCAGATCGTATTGGGGTTATGTATCTGGGAACACTGGTAGAAGAAACCGATACCGAAGAATTGTTTGCAAATCCACTCCATCCGTACACGAAAGGACTTTTTGCTTCTGTGCCGGATCCGTATATTGAGCGGGACGGATTTTCAGAGCTTTCCGGAGAACAGCCGGTCAGAACCGAAGATTTTAAGGGCTGTGCGTTCTCCACACGCTGTCCGAATGCGACAGAAAAATGTAGACAGGAAGCACCGGTTTTCAGAGAAGTGAAGGCGGGGCATAAAGTAGCTTGTCATATGGTAGAAGAATAGAGTATGTAAGAAAACACCGCAGGAAATGGGGGAATCCTGCGGTGTTTTTGTGCGGAAGGGGACGAAAGGCAGGGGAGGTTGTGAGACCGACCGGACGAAAAGAATTGTCATAAATTCCATTACGCAAACCATTCCGATGAACCCCTTGGGGCGGGAATCGTGTTCAGCAGAGGCTTCCACGATTCCTGGGTTTCATCTCCATTGCGTAATAAGTGAATCTATGACAAATCTTTTTGTCCGGTCGGTCATTCTACTTTGTCGGCTTTGCCCTTCTGAGTATTCCATAATAAAAAGGGCAGGGATTTCTGCTGTGGGAAGTGGGCGGATTATTTATGTAGAAATAAAAGAACGAAAGTTCAGTCAAAAGATTATATGACACAGAAATGAACGAAAATTTAAGAAAATCTAAATAGTATTTCCAACTGTTTTCCAGTATACTGAAACTATGATTGGATATCGGAATTTAAGTTATGGGGCGATGGTATTGTGCGATAACTTAGAGGGACAAAGTGTATATAGAAAGTGCTGCGGCTTCCTTATTGAGGCAATGGAGAGGAAACTCAGGAATCGTGGAAGCCTTTGCTGAACACGATTCCCGCTTTCAGAGGTTCCTCGGAATGGTTTGCCGAAGGGAAGCCGCAGCACTTTCTATATACACTTTGTCGAACTAACTTCAACAAACTTTTACACCTTAAAAGTAGAATGATGAGGAGGGAATGAAAATGAATGTAAATGGGAATTTCAAAGACAATCTGATGGGGAAGAAAAAGGTGATTTTCATCATCTGCCTTATTTTTGCAGTCGCTCTGATTGCCGCAATCCTGCACATGGTTTCAGGAGGGGGAAAAGATTCCGCGAAGAACATCCTCTACGCGGATAAGGTCAGCGTGATCACCGGAAACGGAAGCGGAACCGTGAACCGCTTTGCAGGCGTTGTGGAGGCGCAGGATACTTTGAAAATCTCACTTTCAGAAGGACAGAAAGTGAAAGAGATTTTCGTGGAAAAAGGGCAGGAAGTGGAGCCTGGGACGAAACTCTTTGAATATGATACAGAGGAGCTTGCGATGACACTGGAGCAGGGAAATCTGGAACTGGAAAAGATAGGAAACAGTATTTCCAATCTGAATTCACAGATTGCGGCCTTAACGACAGAGAAAAAGAATGCACCGGCAGGTGAGCAGCTTTCTTATACAACGCAGATCCAGGAGCTGCAGACGAATGTAAAACAGGAAGAATATAATTATAAAGTAAAAGAACTGGAAGTGAACCGGACGAAGAAGAGTCTGGAATCATCCACGGTGACATCCACGATTGCAGGAATTATCCAGGAGATCAATCCAGATCCTGGTTATGATGATTACAGTGGAGAAAAGCAGGCATTTATGAGCATTCTTTCTACCGGAAAATACCGAATTAAGGGAAAAATCAGTGAACAGAATATCGGTGAGCTTCAGCCGGGAATGGATGTGACGGTGCGGGCAAGGAATAACCAGGAGGAAATCTGGAAGGGATCTGTGGATGTGATCGACACAGAAAAACCGGAGAGCAGTTCACAAAGCGAGATGTATTCCGGTTCGGATTCTTCTGCCAGGGCAACTAAGTATCCATTTTATGTAACGCTTGAAACCAGTGATGGTCTGATGCTGGGACAGCATGTATATATCGAGCCTGGAACCGGAGTAAATACAGAGGGATTACATCTGATGACTGCTTATATTGTAGATGCAGACGGGAAAGAGCCTTACGTTTGGGTAGCAAATAAAAAGGACAGACTGGAAAAGAGAAATGTAAAGCTTGGTGCTTATGATGAGGAGCAGGATACATGGGAAATCACAGAAGGACTGAAAGAGACGGATTACATTGTCTGGCCGGATGGAGAATGTAAAGAAGGAGCAGCCGTTCAGAAGAACGAAAATGTACAGGCAGGAGGCATGGAAGAGGGGGAATAAAGGATGACTTTTCAAAAAAGAAATAAGAAAAAAATTCTTCAGATCGGGATTGCTTTGGTTGTCTGTGTATGTTTCATTGGAGGCGGCATTATATTTGCAATGAAAAAAAGTGAAAAAGCGGTCAAGGTAGCACCGGTAGCCAGTATGAGTAATGGTGGATGGTATTCAGAATCGGATATTTATGATTATGCGAAGGTGCAGGCAGGTGCGAGCCAGGACATTTACCATGATGATACCCTTACGATCAAGGAGATTTATGTCAAATCAGGGGATACGGTGAAGATCGGCGATCGTCTGGTTGCTTATGATACCACGCTTGCAGGTCTTGAGCAGGAAATGAAGCAGATGGAGATTCAGGGGATTGAACTGAATATTCAGAATCAAAAGGCAGAATTAGAACAGTTGAAAAATGCAAAGATTGTTGCGTCTGTTGAAAGAAGCCAGGATGAACTGCGGAAAATGACTGCAAAAGGAACCAGACCTGGAATAATACGGACTGCGGATGCAAAGAAAAATGAAGGGGAAAATCCGGATACTTCCGAAAATCCTGAGCAGCCGGAGACACCAGAAAATCCGGAAGGACCGGAAAAACCATCAATCGGGAAACCGTTTCCGGAAGAACTGAAGGATAAGATCATTTATAAAGAGATTACAAAGGACGCTGCTCCTTATAATGAAGATGGAGATGGAACAAAGGAAAAGCCGTATCGCTATCTTTGTGCGCCGGGAGCAACGGTAAATGCGGAGTTCATGCTGAAAATGCTGGAAGAGAGGACCGTCTGCGTCTTTGATGTAGTGGATCAGGAGAAGGAACCGACGCTTCTTTTATATTCCTGGACGCTGGACGGAAAGACCGGACAGGTGATAAAGCCCGAAAATCCGGAACAGCCGGGGACACCGGAAGAGCCGAAAATTCCGGACGAACCAGATAATCCTGGTGGATATGAGGAGCCGGATCTGGGAGAGGCAGATGGAATGACCAGGGAAGAGCAGGCAAAGCAAATCCAGGAAAAAGAGCAGAAGATTAAGGACCTGGATCTGGAAAAGCGAACAGCACAATTGGAATTGAAAAAGCTGGATAAAAAAGTAAATAATGGTGTTGTAAAGAGTACAGTAGAGGGAACGGTAAAAGCTGTACTTGACGAAGAAGAGGCAAAGCTGGAGAATAAACCGGTTATATCTGTGACCGGAAAAAATGGTTGTTATGTAATCGGAGGGATTGCCGAAAGCAGCTATGATAAATTAAAAGAGGGTATGACTGTGATGGTGACTTCCTGGAATACGGGGAACTCTTATGAGGCAACGATCACCAGTATCGGTAATTCACCGGTTGAAAGTATGAAGAGCAGCGAGAATCCTAATATGTCCTACTATCCGTTTACTGCAGTGGTTGAGAAAGATGCAGACCTTTCATCTGGTGAGGGTGTCAGTATTTCCGTAGACGGACTTTCGGATGACAGTGGGAATTCGATTTACCTGGAACGGATGTTCATAAGAGAAGACGGAAACCGCTCCTATGTATACAAGAAAGGAAAACATGGAAGGCTGGAGAAGCAGTATGTAGAGGTTGGAAAAAATATGTACGGTTCCATTGAAATTGTTTCCGGACTTACCATGGAGGATGAGATTGCATTTCCGTATGGAAGAAATGTAAAAGAGGGTGCGAAGACAAAGACAGTGGAGTCATTGTATGATTATAATTAATGAGGGGGTGAGGAGATGCTTGAAGATATCAGGCTGGCATTTCAGGGAATCTGGAGTCATAAGCTGCGGTCTGCGCTGACGATGCTTGGTATTATTATCGGAATCGGATCGATCATTGCAATTGTTTCAACGATCAAAGGAACCAATGAGCAGATCAAGAAAAATCTGGTTGGCGCGGGAAATAATGCGGTCAATATCCAGCTTTATCAGGGAGACTGGACACTGGATCTGTCTTATCAGGAGGTTCCGGATGGAATACCAGAGATTTCAGATCAGGTACTTGGTGAGATCCAGGCACTGGATGAGGTGGAAAGTGCAGCCCTTTATCACAGACGGAATGAATATGATGCTGTATATGCAGGCAGTCAGAAGCTGGCAAGCTGTAATATTTTTGGAATAGATTCCAATTATCTGGATGCCTATGGATTTCAGATCACAAAAGGGCGTGGCTTTTCCGAAAAAGATTTTACTGCAAACCGAAAAGTTGTGCTGCTTGATAAAACGACAGCCACAGCTCTATTTCCGGATGGAAATGTGATTGGAAAGATTATTGAGGTTAAAGGGGAGCCATTTACGGTGATCGGTATGATGGCGAGAAAAGAAAATTCGCAGCCGGTGATCAATTCAATGGAAGACTATTATCGTTATGTATCCACGGATGGAAGTGGAACGATCTGTATTCCGGATACACTGTGGCCGATTATTTATCAGTACGATGAACCGCAGAATCTGGTTGTCCGTGCGACAAGCACAGATGAGATGACTGCGGCAGGAGAAAAGGCGGCAGATATCCTGAACAGTTACCTGACCGTGTCTGATGAGACGATAAAGTATAAAGGGGAAGATCTTCTGGAACAGGCGAACCAGATCCAGGAGATCAGCAGCTCGACGAACCAGCAGCTGCTCTGGATTGCAAGCATTTCACTTCTGGTTGGCGGGATCGGTGTTATGAATATTATGCTGGTGTCTGTGACAGAAAGAACGAGAGAAATCGGTCTGAAAAAGGCACTGGGGGCAAGAAAAAGAAGGATCCTGACGCAGTTTCTGACGGAAGCGGCAGTACTTACCCTTCTTGGAGGTCTGATCGGTGTGGCAGGAGGGATTGCGCTTGCCTATATTATTTCCGCAGTCTCGGCAGTTCCGGTGGCAATCAGCGGAGTGTCCATTCTGGTCGGAGTAGTATTTTCCACACTGATCGGAATTATTTTCGGACTCCTTCCGTCGGTGAAGGCGGCGAACATGAATCCAATCGATGCACTGAGAAGTGAGTAGGTTTATGTAGAGAAGAATTATTTGTCGGATCCAAGATTGCAGATAAATGGATAGTATCTGTTCTGCAGGAAAGTGGCGTGCCTTACTGGCACGCCATTTTTAAAAATTCTTCCATTGCCCTTGTCTGGTAGCGACCATTTTTCCAGTAGAACCGGATGTCACGGCTGCTTTCGCCTGCAGGAAGCTTATAGTACACCACATCAGAGGTAAGAGGTACTTTTGAGAGCATGATATCTCCGATAAAAGAGATCCCCATGCCGGAGCAGGTGATGTTGTAAGAAGTCATCTGCTGATCCATTTCCAGGATGATATTTGGTTCAAAGAGATTGTTCTGGCAGATCATACGGGCACGTTTTCCAGTGTCGTTTTCCGGTTTCAGCATAATAAAAGGCTCACTTTTAAAGCGTGTCAGAGGAACGGGAGGACAGGATTCTTCCAGAAATTTTTTGCTCAGGATATCTTCTACAGGAAGCTGATAGGAGCGCAGCGTATTATTGATCGGGAATGCTCCCGGAACAGCAAGGATCAGGTGCTCTTCCTGAAATTTACGGTAGCCGTAGATGGTGGCATCCAGAACACTGCTGTCCAGCATCAGATCCAGCTGCCCGTGTCGCAGCATACGGGCAAGATTGGCAGTGGTTTCTTCAACCAGGCTGATCTGGATCAGAGGATATCTGCGGGCAAAATCCGCGATCAGCGAAGGCAGGATCCAGGAGGAAAACAAGTTGCTTCCTCCGAGGGTGAGTGTTCCTTTTTTTAGGTCGCCCCAGTCGTTTGCAAATCCTTCAAATTCATTCTGGATACTTTTTATTTTTTCTACCGCTTTGATATACTGTACCCCACATTCGGTAAGGGAAAGTGGTTTGGTACTCCGGTCAAAGATCGGATATCCGATGTGCTGCTCGACACGCTTTACGTTGGCACTGAGTGAAGGCTGTGAGATAAATAACTTCTCAGCCGCCTTGGAAAAGCTTTTTTCCAGATAAACTTCATAGACATATTCCATTCCCTGAAACATAGGTATTCTCCTTTGACATAGTTTTAAAATTATAGTTACTATAAAAATATATGTATTAGATTATATTGTAACACAGAGCTATAATGAAAACAACAAAGGCAATACGCCAGAGAAAAATGGAAAATCGAGGGATTTTGAGATGGAAAATGGAAAAGAAAACAAGACAGGTTATCGTGTAGAACAGGATTCAATAGGGGCAAAAGATATTCCGGGAGATGTATATTACGGGGTACAGTCACTGCGTGCTGCGGAGAATTTCCGTATTACCGGGCTGAATATGCATCCGGAGATCATCAACAGTCTTGCGTACATAAAGAAAGCATCTGCGATCACCAACTGCGAGAGTGGGATTCTGGAAAAGAAAAAGGCAAAAGCAATCGTACAGGCATGTGATGAAATCCTTACAGGAAAATTGCATGAGTACTTTATCGTAGATCCGATCCAGGGAGGTGCGGGTACTTCTCTGAACATGAATGCAAACGAAGTCATTGCCAACCGTGCGATTGAGATTCTTGGCGGGAAAAAGGGAGATTATTCAGCAGTAAATCCGAATGATGATGTAAACTGCGGACAGTCCACAAATGATGTTATTCCGACAGCTGGCAAGATGACTTCACTCAGACTTCTTCAGAATCTGAAAAAAGAACTGCTCAGACTTCATGAAGCGCTCTGCAAAAAGGCAGAGGAATTTGACCATGTGATCAAAATGGGACGCACCCAAATGCAGGATGCAGTTCCGATCCGTCTGGGTCAGGAATTTCAGGCATATTCCGATGCCATCATGCGTGATATACACCGTATGGATAATGCGATGGACGAGATGCGTACCGTCAACATGGGTGGAACGGCAGTCGGAACCGGAATCAATGCAGATGAAGCCTATGTAAGCCGCATTGTTCCGAATCTTTCAAAAATATCTGATATTCAGTTTGTCCAGGCTTTTGATCTGATCGATGCAACCCAGAACCTGGATCCGTTTGTGGCAGTATCCGGTGCAGTGAAAGCGTGTGCAGTCACACTTTCCAAGATTGCCAATGACCTGCGTCTGATGTCATCCGGACCAAGAGCCGGATTTGGTGAGATCAACCTTCCGGCAAAGCAGAATGGTTCTTCGATCATGCCGGGAAAAGTGAATCCGGTCATCCCGGAAGTAGTGAACCAGGTCGCATTTAACATCATTGGAAATGATGTGACGATCACGATGGCAGCAGAGGGTGGACAGTTGGAACTGAATGCGTTTGAACCGATCGTATTCTACTGTCTGTTCCAGTCGATCGATACACTTGCATATGCAGTGCAGACTTTTATTGACAACTGTGTGACAGGAATCACAGCCAATGAAGAGAGATGCCGTCAGCTGGTAGAGAACAGCATCGGCGTAATTACTGCAATCTGTCCGCATGTAGGCTATGAGAAAGCAGCGGAGATTGCGAAAAAAGCAATGAAGACAGGGGAATCCATCCGTAATCTGATCCTCAGAGAAGGTCTTTTAAGTGAAAAAGAGATGGAAACCGTTCTGGATCCGGTCAATATGACAGAGCCAGGTATTTCGGGAAAAGAACTTCTCAGAAAATAAAGAATAAAATTTTTCTAAAAGACATGATTTTCTCCTTTTAAGGGTGTACAATGAAACATACGCGTTTCATGAGTTACAACTTAAAAGGAGAATTTTTATGCTTCAAATTCAACATATCTGCAAAGAATACCGTACAGGTACGCTGGTACAGAAGGCACTGGATGATGTAAGCCTGAATTTCAGGGACAATGAATTTGTTGCGATCCTGGGACCGAGTGGTTCGGGAAAGACGACGTTTCTTAACATCATCGGTGGACTGGATCGGTACGATAGTGGTGATCTGATCATCAACGGGATTTCTACGAAAAAATATAAAGACAGAGACTGGGATTCCTATCGAAATCATACAATTGGTTTTGTATTTCAGAGTTATAATCTGATTCCACATCAGACGGTGCTTGCCAATGTGGAGTTGGCACTGACTATTTCTGGGATTGGGAAGGAAGAACGGAAAAAGAGAGCGATTGAGGCTCTGAAGAAAGTTGGTCTTGGGGAGCAATTGCATAAAAAACCGAGCCAGATGTCAGGCGGACAGATGCAGAGGGTGGCAATCGCCCGTGCGCTGGTCAATGATCCGGATATCCTGCTTGCTGATGAGCCGACAGGAGCGCTGGATACGGCGACCAGTGTGCAGGTTATGGAACTTTTAAAAGAAGTGGCAAAAGACCGGCTTGTTGTAATGGTTACACATAACCCAGAGCTTGCTGAAGAATATGCGACCCGTATCGTAACGCTCAAGGACGGAAAGATCCGTTCGGATACGGACGAATTTTATGTCAATGAAGCGGTCATGAAGGAGCCGGAGCATAAGAATATGGGGAAAGCTTCCATGTCATTTCTGACGGCTCTTTCCCTGAGCTTTAATAACTTAAAGACGAAGAAAGCAAGGACTCTTCTGACATCTTTTGCCGGTTCTATTGGAATTATCGGGATTGCACTGATACTGGCACTTTCCAACGGAGTCAATGCCTACATCAAGTCAATTGAAGAAGAGACTCTTTCCGAGTATCCGCTTCAGATCCAGAGTACCGGATTTGATATGACATCGATGATGGTAGGCAATATGGACAGTGGTTCGGGCAGTTCGGATAAGAAGGAGACAAAAAAAGACGGGGAAGTCAAGGTTATGCAGATGATGACCAATATGTTTTCCACGATGGATTCCAATGACCTGAAGTCTTTAAAAGAATATCTGGATGGAGGAAAAAGTGGAATTGAGGACTATACCAGTGCCGTTGAATATTCTTATAATATTTCACCAAGAATCTATCGGCAGAACAAGGATGGTTCCATTCGCCAGGTGAATCCGGACAAATCCTTTGAGTCGCTTGGAATCAGCTCTGGCGCAAGTACCAACAGTCTGATGTCATCGATGATGAGTACGAATGTTTTTTATGAAATGCCTAAGACGGAGGGACTTTATGAGAACCAGTATGATGTGAAGGCGGGACGCTGGCCGCAGAATTATAATGAATGTGTACTGGTGCTGACTTCGGACGGAGGCATGAGTGATTTTCTCCTTTATACTTTGGGACTGCGGGATCAGATGGAACTGGACGAAATGATCCAGGAATTTATCAATGAAGAAGATGTCAATACACCGGCAGATATTGGAAATTACACATACGAGGATATTTTAGACAAAACGTTCAAATTGGTCAATGTATCTGAATGCTATGAATATGACAGCCAGTATAAGGTTTGGAAGGATAAATCCGATAATAAGGAATATATGAAGAAACTCGTGGATCAGGGCGAAGAACTTAAAATCGTCGGAATCGTACAGGCATCGGAAGATGCAAATGCTTCCGCTCTGACACCGGGGATTGGCTATCCGCAGAGACTTACTGAGCATGTCGCAAAAGAGACTGCAAAAAGTGAGATTGTAAAGGATCAGCTGAAAAATCCGTCAAAGAATGTATTTACTGGAGAACCGTTCGGGACGACAGAAGAGAAGAATGGACTGGATGCGGACAGCCTGTTTACGGTCGATGAGGATGCACTTCAGAAAGCATTTGGTTTTGATAACAGTGTACTTTCCGGTGGATTTTCCGGTGATCTGTTGTCAGCAGATTCAGTGAATCTGGAAAATGCATTCCGGATGGGTGGGGATTCTTTGAATCTGTCCGGGATGATAAATCTGGATCAGATCAGTCTTGACGTGTCCGGTATGCCACAGATGAATCTTGGAGATATGATCGGAAGCCTGGATCTTACCGTAAAACCGGGTGGAATGCAGAAGTTGTCTGAGAGTGTTATGGAAGGTTATCAGGAGTATGTGAAATTCCATCCGGAAGCAGATTATTCAAATCTGGCGAGAGATTTTATGGATTACCTGATGACGGATGAAGCGCAGAAGATCCTGAAAGATAATCTGCAGGAGATCATTGAGAGCACCGGTGGGTTTAAGATTACAATTGATCAGATGCAGGAGCTTGTACAGCGTGTGATGGAAGGATATCAAAAGTATGCTGCGGAAAAAGGATATACAGATCCGGATAAATTTGGAGAATATCTGGCGGAGTATTTACAGACCGAGGAAGCAAAAGAGATTATGAATGCCTGGCAGCAGGAGATTTTTGGAGATACGGTGATAAATATTACTTCTGACCAGCTGAAAAAACTGACAAAAGAACTGGCGAGTAGTTATCCGGCATATGCTGCGGCGAATGGAAAAGCAGATCCGACCAAAATGGGAGATTATTTTCTGAACTACCTAGCTACAGCAGATGGAAAACAGCGTCTGATGAACGGGCTTTCCGAGGTGATCGATATGGATCAGCTGGAGAGCCAGTTAAGTGCGACAATGGGAAGTTACATGGCAAAGGCAATGGGAACTTATACCGGAGCAATTTCGGATATGCTTGAGACTCAGATCACTTCGGCAATGAATCAGATCGTCACTCAGATCACAGAAGAAATCGGGAACGCCATGCAGGCTGCCATGGGAAATGTGGGAACCCAGCTGCAGAACATGCTTGGAAGTTCGATGAAGATTGATACCGATGCATTTGCAAAGGCATTTCAGATGAATATGACAGAAGATGATTTGAAAGAGCTGATGACATCCATGACAATGAGCGCGACTGCTTCCTATGACAATAATCTGCAGAAGCTTGGATACGTGGATTTTGCGAACCCGAGTCAGATTTCCATATATCCGATGGATTTTGAGAGCAAGGAAAAAGTGGTGAAAATCCTGGATTCTTATAACAGCCGGATGGAAAAAGAAGGAAAAGAGGAACAGATCATCACTTATACCGATATAGTCGGAACACTGATGTCTTCCGTGACAAATATCGTGGATATCATCAGCTATGTGCTGATTGCGTTTGTGGCGATTTCCCTTGTAGTATCTTCAATTATGATCGGGGTTATCACCTACATCAGTGTACTGGAACGGAAGAAGGAGATTGGAATCCTGCGCGCGATCGGGGCATCTAAGAGAAATGTATCGCAGGTATTTAATGCAGAAACCGTTATCATTGGTCTGTGTGCCGGACTGATCGGAATCGGACTGTCACTGCTGCTTCTGATCCCTGGAAATATGATCATCCATGCGGTGGCAGATAATAACAAAATTAATGCATTTTTACCAGTGCTTCCGGCAATTGTGCTGATTCTTTTGAGTATCGGGCTTACCCTGCTCGGTGGAATCATTCCGTCAAGGAAAGCAGCAAAGAGCGATCCGGTGACAGCGCTTAGGACAGAATAAAAAAAGAGAATGAGGGAAAAGGAAAATGGATAAAGAGAAAAATACAAAAGCAGTGAGTGAGGAAAATATTTACTGTCTGAATGGAAGAGTGCCGGTAAAAAAGGCGATTCCGTTCGGACTACAGCATGTTCTGGCAATATAAGGAACTGGCGGCACGATAAAAAGTGTCGCCAGTTCTTTTTAAGTGTGGAAGTGACCAGTTTCAGAAGTTTGTTCATTATATTTGACCAGCTTGGAAGTATTTGCTGCATAGAGCATTGGAATCAATGTAGCAGCGTCCTGGAATTGCTGCATTTCTTCTGGTGAAAATCCGGTTGTGCCGCATACCAGGGCTTTTTGTGTTTCACTGCGAGGGAGAGTACCTCCAGACTGGTTTCTCTGGTAGAAAAATCGATGATGACTTGACCGGATCCGCACCGAATGTTCAGTAAGCTATGATTCCAATTGTAAGAACTAAAAAAGCATGCTATACTTACGGCAGATGAAAAACTGACAGGATAAGACAACAAAGGAGAGACACATGAATTCTAATTTTGAATATTATAAAGTTTTTTATTATGTGGCGAAGTATGAGAACCTTACAAAGGCATCCAGCGTTCTGAAGACGAGCCAGCCGGCGGTGACGAGAACGATACACAACCTGGAAAATGAACTGGGATGCCGGTTATTTACCAGAAGCAAATCCGGCATGAAGCTGACACCGGAGGGAAGAACCTTTTACAGCTATGTATCGGCAGGGTGCGCCCAGTTTTTTAAAGGGGAAAATGATCTGAGCAATCTGATCAGTCTGGAGAACGGGACAATCTATATCAGTGCGACTGAGACAGCCTTGCACTGCTTCCTGTTCCGGGCAATGGGAGAGTTCAACAGCATTTATCCGAACGTACATTTCAAAATCTTAAATAACAGTACCATGGACTCGGTCAACGCGGTAAAAGAAGGAAAGGTAGACCTTGCATTTGTGTCAACGGATCTGCAGGTAAATAAGCCGCTCAGGATGAAGAAACTGCGGGAATACCATGAGGTGCTGATCGGCGGCAGTCGTTACATAGAATTAAAAGGAAGAAAGATTTCATTGGAGGAGCTTTCGACTTATCCCTGGATCAGCCTGACTTCGGAGGCACTGACCAGAAAATTCCTGAATAATTATTTTGCAGATCATGGTCTGCAGTTTTTGCCGGATATGGAGCTTGCGACGACAGACCTGATCTTGCCGGCAGTCCGTCACAATCTTGGAATTGGATTTGTCCCGGAAGAATTTGCCGAAGAAGAGAAGAAGGCAGAAAATGTATTTGAAATCGAAGTGGAAGAGAAGCTTCCGACCAGAAATATTATTCTGATCTATGATACTGAGTATCCTCAGAGTATTGCATCGAAGGAGTTTCAGAAGTTTCTGAGCAGTCAGAAGAACTAAAGAAGAAATAGATTTTCAAAGTGGATTGTGCAAATCGGTATCCTTTGTAGCCGGGATGTGTATCTGCAAAGAAAAATATAAGGAGAATGCCCCGGAATTTTTTATGTGTGGATCATAATTCCGGAGCATTTTTATATTTGTAAGTATAAAGTTATAAAGTAGAATTTTGGATTAGAAAACGATTGATATTATTTATGCCATTCCCAGTTTCTGATTTCTTCCAGATCCTGTCCATATTCAGCGATGTACTGCTTGTGCTCAACCAGTTTGTCGTTCATCTTCTGAATCAGGAATGATCCCTTATTGCCAAGCTGTGGCAGATGCATGATTGCATCTTTTACAAGGTTGAAACGGTCAATCTGGTTCTGTACACGCATGTCAAATGGAGTAGTGATCGTACCTTCTTCCTGATATCCATGAACAGAAATGTTGTGGTTGTGACGTTCGTATGTCAGCTCATGAATCAGTGTCGGATATCCGTGGAATGCAAAGATAACCGGTTTATCTTTTGTGAAGATTGCATCGTATTCTGCATCACTTAATCCGTGTGGATGTTTGTGGTCTGATTCCAGTTTGAACAGGTCAACTACATTGACAACGCGGATCTTGAGCTCTGGCATTTCATCACGAAGGATAGTAACAGCAGCCATAACTTCAAGAGTAGGAGTGTCACCGCAGCAAGCCATAACAACATCTGGTTCTTCACCGCAGTCATTACTTGCCCATTCCCAGATACCGATACCCTGTGTACAATGCTTTACAGCCTGTTCCATAGTCAGCCACTGGCAGCTTGGATGTTTAGACGCTACGATTGCATTGACATAGTTCTTACTCTTGATGCAGTGGTCGAAGCATGAGAGTAAGCAGTTTGTATCCGGTGGTAAATACATGCGGACAACGTCTGCCTTTTTATTGGCAATGTGATCCAGAAATCCTGGATCCTGATGTGTAAATCCGTTATGATCCTGTTGCCATACATTAGATGTCAGGATAAAGTTCAGCGAAGCAATCGGCTGTCTCCATGAAAGCTGGTTGCAGACCTTCAGCCATTTTGCATGCTGTGCTGCCATAGAGTCAACGATACGGATGAATGCTTCATAGCTTGCAAAGAATCCATGACGTCCTGTCAGAAGATATCCTTCCAGCCATCCTTCACACATATGTTCACTTAACATACCGTCCATGATACGTCCGTCTCTTGCAAGGCAGTCATCAGTGTCAAGCAAGTCTGCCTGCCAGTCACGTTTCTGTTCTTCAAATACTTTGTACAGACGGTTGGACATACTTTCATCTGGTCCGAAGATACGGAAGTTCTTACTGTCTTCATTTAATTTGAAGATGTCGCGGATGTATCCGCCAAGTTCGATCATATCCTGTGCTTTTGTCTTGCCAGGTTCTACTTCGATTCCGTATGAGCGGAAATCCGGAAGACGAAGGTCTTTCAGAAGAAGTCCGCCATTTGCATGCGGGTTTGCACCAAGACGGGCATCTCCCTTTGGAGCAAGTTCTGCAAGTTCCGGAATCAGACGTCCTTTTTCATCGAAGAGTTCTTCTGCATGGTAGCTTTCCAACCATTCTTTCAGAAGGTCAAGATGTTCTGGTGATTCCATAGAAAGCGGTACCTGATGTGCACGGAAAGATCCTTCAATCTGGAGTCCGTCAACAACCTTTGGTCCTGTCCATCCCTTTGGAGTACGAAGAACGATCATTGGCCAGAACGGACGGGTAGGATCATTGTTTTCACGGGCATTTTTCTGGATTGCTTTGATTTCTTCGATGCAGGCATCCATAGTCTCAGCCATTTTTCTGTGCATAGTCATCGGATCATCACCTTCTACGAAGTAAGGTTTCCATCCGCAGCCCTTGAAGAAGTTTTCTACTTCCTCATGAGAAATACGTGAGAAAATGGTCGGGTTACTGATCTTGTATCCGTTCAGATGAAGGATTGGAAGAACAGCACCGTCTGTGATCGGGTTCAGGAATTTGTTGGACTGCCATGAAGTAGCAAGCGGCCCTGTTTCAGCTTCACCGTCACCGACAACAACTGTAGCGATAAGATCTGGGTTGTCCAGAACAG
>PVMN01000674.1_pt1 | contig 66065 bp, 71 predicted proteins | sample 1853401 | NCBI WGS metagenome assembly PVMN01 (sample SAMN08533510, study PRJNA380276) | Human gut metagenome, whole genome shotgun sequencing project.
TCTTTTATTATTTTAGTTGATACTTAGAGTAGTCAACCAAATCCAGGGTAAGACAAGGTATATTATACTATGTATTAGCCAAATAACTATTTTACATTTCTCGTTTTACACATCCTAATTCATCGTTCAAAAAGCTCTTAATTTCTAAAAACATGTTTTTTATTGCATTTATTGAAAATGTATCGAGGATAATCCGTTCTTTTACTCTTTTTTAAGCCCGAAAACAGTTAGTCCATAACCGTACAAGGATGAATTAGTTCAAACTGATACATGGGCTTTCTGTTTTTTGTTAGAATGAGAGGACGTTGAGTTAGTTACTTTTCTGTTCTATTTGGATATAATTTATATTAATTTCTTATATTTGTCCTCTATTACTTGATAAATGGAGACTAGGCTTCTTCATTTAAAGATGAGGCGATAATAAAATTGAACTGTCGTATCGGGTGATTGGAAAAGTATAAAGATGGAATTATTTCAGAAAGAAAAGAAATCTGATCCTTGAAAGTAGTGGCATGAAGTACAAACAGCAAATAATATAGGGCGGAATGATGAAACTCTTCACTTCTCTCTTATCCAGATTGCTCCATAAATAAATATAAGATAATTTAGGAAACGCGATGAAAACACGGTTCGTAATTTTTATTGTATTAATATATTCATTAGCTGCCACTGCGGCAAATGAGCGGGATACTTATTTCTTTTCGAAGGTGGATTATCAACAAGGATTATCTAACAGTGCAGTGCTTTCTCTTTTTCAGGATAACGAAGGACTGATGTGGTTCGGCACGTATGATGGGGTGAACTGTTGGGATGGAAAAACGATGGAAGTGTTTCGTTCCGACTTTTCGGCAGATAAGACGTTAAGTAATAATGTGATTCATGCTATTTCGCAGGCGGATAGCAGTTGTCTGTGGATTTCTACTCATTTAGGTGTGAATCGCTTTTCGCAAAAGACAAAACAGATTATCGGTAGTTATGATTTGCCGAATGATTATAGCGTACATTCTAATAGCAGTGGAAATACATGGGTACTTGCCAAAAACAGAATTTACTATTATAACACGAATCATCAAAATTTTATTTTGGGGCAAACTCCGGCATTGCAGGATGATATGTCACAGCGGGCATTTGTAACAGATGACGGAGCACTTTGGTTATTTCCTTTTCATACGGGACAGATCCAGAATTACTCGCTGAACACTTTTAGTGCGGATAGTTTATCGGTAAAACTATCTGTCTCCACAACTAATTTTCATTCGAAAGCAATTGAAGATATTTTCTATCAGAATGATATTTTCTGTTTTATGGATTGTGACAAAGACTTGTATATGTATGACATTTCTCGGAAATCTAAAATTTATATTCGTAACCTTTCTTCGTTGGTACAGAAATATGGGGTGATAAAGGGGATTGTTCCCTTTTATGAAGACATTCTTATTGCTTTCCGTGCCAATGGGTTAATTCGTTTGCGTACGTCGGAAAAGTATGAAGAGGAGATTGTCAATCGTAATCTGCGCATTTACGGACTTTACCGGGAACCGCGTCAAGGAATGCTTTGGATTGCATCAGACGGACAGGGAGCTGTGATTTATGCCAAGAAATATTCTATTACCACCAATTTGATGTTGAACCGTATGTCGACCGGGTTGAGCAGGCAGGTACGTTCAGTAATGACAGATAAATATGGGGGATTATGGTTCGGAACGAAAGGAGACGGATTGCTATATTTGCCCGATTTTCGTAATACTACAGTGGATAAAGTTTCGGAAGCTATGGTTTATTCGCCTGAGAAAAAGCAGAAAGTGTCATCCTATATTAAATGGGATCGGGAATTTCATGTATATAAACTGGTTCAGAGTCGCTATATGGACGGCTTTTGGATTGGAACAGGGAATCCGGGATTGTCCTATTATTCGTTTGAGGATGATGCTTTGCGTCAAGTCGAATATTCTTCTGGGCAGCCTGTCACTGAAATACATGGAATTTATGAAGAAAGTGACAGCGTGCTATATGCTGCCACGGCAGGAGTCGGTTTTTATAAGATAATACTTGACAGGAAGCCTGGTTCCATAACTGTCAGGCAACAGAAACGTTACCGCTTCTTTCATGAGCAACAGGAAATTACGACATTTTATCCCATGTTAGCAGATGGCGATTCTATTTTGTGGTTGGGGAGTAGAGAGAAAGGACTTGTGCGGTTTGATAAGCGGACAGAGGAGTATCGTGTTATTTCTCTAAAAGAGATGCTTCATAAATCAGTGGATGATGTGCTGAGTTTATATCGTGCGCATGATGGTAAAATGTATGTGGGGACTACTTCCGGATTGGTATGTCTCACCTTTCATGGAAAGAAGATTGAAGCTGCATATATCGGTCGGGAGCAAGGATTACTCAACGACATGATACATGGAGTGCTGGAAGACGGTAATGGTCTTTTATGGCTGGGTACCAATCGCGGACTTATCAAATACAATCCGAAAAATGGAGCTTCGCACGACTATTATTATACAGCTGGCGTACAAGTAGGAGAATTCAGTGATGACGCTTATTATCAATGTCCCTATACGGGCAGTCTTTTCTTTGGTGGAATTGACGGGCTTCTCTATCTGGACCGTAAAGTGGCGGTTGCTCCGGAATATTATCCGGATATTCTGTTGCGTCGGTTATGGATAGGACGGCGGGAAGTGAGCCTGGGAGAGTATTATGCCGATAATGGGAAAAGCTTGCAACTGAACGGTACGCCGATTTCATTCTCTCTTTCTTTTGCCGTTCCCGATTACCTGACCGGGGAAGAGGTGGAATATTCTTTTATGCTGGAAGGGTATGACAAGCAATGGACTTCATTCAGCAGTATCAATGAAGCCTCTTATACCGAAGTACCTGCGGGTGATTATGTCTTTAAGGTTCGCTATAAGAAAGACGTATTCGATACGGAATATAAATGTTTCTCTATTCCCGTACATATTCTCCCACCGTGGTATCAGTCGGTATGGGCTTATATATTCTATATTCTGCTGCTTGCGCTCTTTGTAGGATATCTGCTTCACTTGCTACGCAAGTATATCCTTCACGAGCGGGTATTGAAGAGACTGCTTGCTGCGGAAAATAATAAGGAAGGGGAAGGGAGTGTTAGTTACAGTCGTGATTTACTCAACAGTTTCACTCTTATTTATCATGCTTGTGACCAGTTGCGTGCCGAAAATACTTCTTATGAGCAGCACCGGGAACAAGTGGAACTGATACGCGAAACTGCTATGACGGCTCTTTTTCGTCCGGAGACGTTGCATTCAGAGAAACTTAACCAATTTTATCCTACTACTTTCGTCCTTTCAGCCCGCATGTGCATACAAGAATTGTCAATGGAGGTGCTTCGTGCATTGAAGGGACAGGGGGTAGACGTTTCTCTGATACAATCTTCCATCCCGGAAAACTTTACTTTTCCAGTTTATAAGAATGCTGTGCGCTGTATCCTTTATTACTGCTACCAGTCTATTTGCCAGCAGAAACTGTTATCCACCGGAATCACGGTGAATGCGAAGGAAGAAGAAGGTAAAATGTGCATGATGTTGTCTGCTGCTGATGGTGTACTTGAGAGGTTACATAGTCAACTGACCGGGGGCACTTGCCCTGTGCCTGACAAGAAAGATACTGATCAAGCTTTTGGTATTCAGTTGATGCTCTGTTTCGTTCAGTCCGCTTTGGAACAACTTCATGTGACGATTCATTATACGAACTCGGATGTCGGTCATTCCTGTTTGACGCTTACTTTTGAACCAGTCGAATTGACGGATGAATATTCCATATACAGGTTATGGTGTCCGCAAGAGAGCGCCTATCAATGGAGTATGGTCCGGCAAGCAAACAGCTATCCTGCTTCGTCTGGCAGACATGTATCTGGGATACGCTGAAACACTGAGTGCCTGTGGTGAATACGGTAAGGCATTGGAACTGGTGAACAAAGTCCGCGAACGTGTAGGTCTGAAAGGATATGGCAGCAATGCCGGACAAATAGCTTGTCCGTTGAATCGCACCGATGTGGATAAGCGTATCCGTCGTGAACGTCTGGTAGAGTTGGCATTTGAACGGAAACATTTCTTTGATGTACGTCGCTGGAAAGTTGCGGACATGACCAATGGAGACGGATGGATTTATCCTTCTTATCACAGAGGTGGTGAGGGCGGTGAAATTCACGGCTTGAACTACACGAAGGACCTTCCTGAATTCTTCGAGAAAATGGCGACCGAACTGCGGGTATTCGATAAAAAGCATTATCTGTTCCCTATACCGGACAAAGATATGCGTCGTAATCCGAAAATGGTGCAGAATTATGGATGGTTAGTTGAACAATAAACAAACAAGAAGAGACTATGATGAATAAATTACAATTAGAGTCAGGCATATTGAAGAAAGTGTTTTTAGGATTGGTCGTATCACTTGCCGTTGGATTGGGCAGTTGTTCGGGCGATGATGACGAAACACCGGGTGGGGGGAGTCTTCTCCCTACTGGACGTTGGGAAACGGCAACGCGAATATGCCTTCGAGCGGCACGATTATTGCCCAGTATTCTGATGCTCCGGCAGGTTCTGAAATCGGAAAACTGGTGGATAATGATGTGAATACGAAATATGTTACTTATCATGATAAGTTCGATATCAACTGGAATGGAAACAGCAATGTAGTGGTACTGACTTATTCGTTGACTTCCGCTGACGACCAGCCGGAAATGGACCCTAAATCATGGACTTTATCCGGTTCGCTCGATAACAAAACGTGGAAGACGGTTGATAAACAGACTAACCGGGTCTTTTCTGACAGAAAAGAAACAAAGACCTTTGAACTTGATAATGCCGTTTCTTACCGCTACTACAAGCTTTCCATTACCGAAAACAACGGTGGAAGTGCTACTCAGATAGCCGAATGGGTACTTTCCGCAGCTACCTTTGACGGGAATATAGATGACTTGATGGCATTCTCAACAGGCAACACCTACACTCCGGAAACTCCTATGGGAACGATACATCTGGGTGGCCTCACGGCATCTGCCGCTGATTTGGAGTGGCTGAAAGACCCCGCTAAAGAACCGAATACTTTCGGCGGACTTTCCTGGGCTACTTTCCAGGTCGGTTCACTCTATCCTTTCGGCGACCCGCAGCCTGCAGATGTCAACCAACATTCTATCGGTGACTGTTGCGCTTGCGCGGTGATGGCTTCTATCGCTTATCTTTTCCCGAAATACATCAAGAAGATGGTGAAGGAAAACGGAAATAATACATTTACGGTTACTTTGTTTGACCCGAAGGGAAAAACGGTAGAGATAGGAGTGAGCAACTATTTCGTGAAGGATGACGGCGGCAACATTGGCGCGGTTTCCGGGAAGAACAATAAAGTCACCTGGGCTACTGTGGTTGAAAAGGCAGTGATTAAGTGGAAGCAAATCTATGGTGGAACATCGGATATTGGTGGAATCGCAAGTGAATATGTTTCTGCCATCCTCACCGGAAGTGGCAACAGCTTCGCCTTCTCTCCTAATAAGTTGTCTGCCAACGAACTCAAACGTGCCGCAATGGTATCTCTGCAACAGCGTAAAATTGTGATTGGCGGATTTACGACGAGCGACCTGCCGATAGGTAACTTCAAGTCGGTGAGTCTTCATGCTTATAGCTTCTATCCTGCGGCGGATGATAATTCATTGTTCATAATGCGTAATCCGTGGGGACTTTTGCCGTTGGTTGCCGGTGGATACAGCGACGGAAAAGAAGACGGACTGCTGGAAATTAAAAACGACAAGGTGATTCCGCCTGTCATTGATCTTCGTATCATAGATGCGGGAGCTGCGGCAGGATATGCGATAAAAGGGAATCTTGAACCTTATACGCCACCTTCTTATGCTCTTTCTCCGATGCGCATCGCCAGCAGTGTGCTGAATGTGGGGAGATAATACCTTTAAATATTATTCTTAATTAAAATGTTTCTAATCATGAAAAAACTTACTTATATATTGCTGACATTGTGCCTGACGCTTTATAGTTGCGGCATGACTGATGTCTGGAAAGAATGGGAGAACGAAGGAAATATGAGCCCTGACAGACTGAAACCTTCGGAAGTAAAGAAAGCGTTGTGTGCTGCCGAAGGCTGGAAGATTAATTATCAGGGACACATCTGCTATTTACAGTTTGACGAGAACGGTACTGTGGTTACCAATACGGATAAGAGTATTCTGGAAGATAAGGTGGAGAGTGATTATTATCTGGATTTTGATGGTGAAAAGGTGGTTGTTCTTACCATGAGCGGTGCGTTGAAGTATCTGCCCGGTAATCCGGAAGAAACATTTGCTATAACGCAGACTTCCGGACAGGAGATTGTCATGGCGGAACGTATCGGTGCCCAGGAAGTGAGCTTTGTCTCGGTCACAACAGCAGAACTGAAAGCAAATGAGAATGATAAAGCGGACGCTCTTACCTTGAAAAAGCAACTTGAAGAACTAACAAAGAATGCTACTGGGGTATTTCGTAACGATGAAGGACGATTTGTTGTCCATTATGCGATTTCGAGAAACGAAAATGGTAGTGGAAGTATCCGCCTCAGTAGTTTGAATCAGAGAGTCTTAGAACATCAGGATATAGCATTGAATTGGGAAATTGATGATGAACTGGTAACCTTTACGCTGGGTGAGTCTGTTACGATTGATGGAAAATTGTTGCAGCATCTATACTATAATTTCACCACTCATGCCATGACGAGTGATTGTACGTCGACGCTTGACCCGAATAAGGACATCATAAAATATTATACAGGCTCTTCTTGGAAGAAACATAAGATAACCAATTACTACAGCCATGGGGATGCAAAAGAGGAACTTTGGCAAGAATTGGCATGGAAAGGTGTAGGGGATATCGAACTGGATGATCGTCCCGAAAGATATTTTGTCCTTTGTCCCGGTCCGGAAGAAGAATTGATATGGTATATTTTATACCCCACAAACTGGACGGTTGGAGATGACGCAGACCGTATTTATTTCAACAGCGGGCAACCGACACAGCCGTTTGGAAGCCATGATTCGGAAGATATTAATAGGGCGAATGCAAATCTGGCTAAGTTCTTTACAGCTTTCTATGATGAAGATGGTTTTTATATGATACAGGATATGGTACAAGGTAAGGTACACGGTGAGGATAGGATGATATCGTATATTTATTTCTTGAGCCCGACAAATGATAATTGGTTTATGGTAGATGACAAACCATAAAGAATAGATTATAAATCAGGGCTTATTAGTCCGGCTTTTGCTTCTTTCTACGATGGGTGGAAGCCAAAGCAGTGAAAGCCGGATTATGGTTATCAGCATACTGTCATTAATCCCTTAACTCGTAAACCATGAACAACAAGAAACTACTGTCGCTCGGAGCAGCTCTGCTAATGGGAATTTCCTTTCTCTTTGCACAAGTACAACCGGTCGATTATGTGAATCCGATTATCGGCACAAATGGTATGGGACATACCTTTCCCGGTGCTTGCACACCTTTTGGGTGGGTACAATTAAGTCCGGACACAGACACAATTCCACATAATATAGATGGCGCTTATCAAAAAAAAACTTATGAGTATTGCGCCGGATACCAATATCGTGATAAGACCATTGTCGGCTTTAGCCACACCCATCTCAGCGGAACAGGGCACTCGGACTTGGGCGACATCTTACTGATGCCCGTCGTAGGCGAACTAAGACTAAATCCCGGCAGGGCGGAAAATCCCGGTGAAGGATACCGTTCCCGTTTCAGTCATGCTACGGAGAAGGCTACTCCCGGATATTATGAAGTAATGCTGGATGATTACGGGATTAAAGCGCAACTGACCGCCACACAGCGCACAGGAATACATAAATACACTTTCCCAAAAGGAAAAGACGGCCATTTGATTTTGGATTTGGCACATGGCATTTACAATTATGACGGTAAGGTGCTTTGGACAAACCTGCGTGTAGAGAATGACACGTTATTGACCGGCTACCGCATCACGAACGGGTGGGCGAGAACAAACTATACATACTTTGCTATTTCCCTGTCGCAACCTATTAAGGACTATGGATATAAAGACAAGGAAAAGGTTCTCTACAATGGTTTCTGGCGTCGTTTCAACCTGGAGACGAATTTCCCGGAGATTACCGGACGCAAGATTGTGGCTTACTTCAATTTCGACACGGCTGACGAACCGGAACTGATAGTGAAAGTAGCTCTTTCAGCAGTCAGCACCGAAGGAGCCATCCGTAATCTTCGTGCCGAAGCATCCGGCAAGAGCTTTGAACAACTGGCAGAAGCTGCCCGGACAGACTGGAACAATGAACTTGACCATTTTGAGATAGAAGGAACTGCTGACCAGAAAGCCATGTTTTATACCTCGCTTTATCATACTATGATTAATCCGTCGGTATATATGGACGTAGACGGACAATACCGTGGTTTAGACCATAATATCCATCAAGCAAAGGGATTCACTAATTATACGATATTCTCACTTTGGGATACTTATCGGGCTGAACACCCATTCCTGAACTTGGTGAAACCGGAACGTAATGCGGATATGGTGGAATCAATGATAAAACATGAGCAACAGAGCGTGCACGGAATGTTGCCTGTTTGGAGCCTGATGGGAAATGAGAACTGGTGCATGAGCGGCTATCATGCCGTTTCTGTGTTGGCGGACGCGATAACCAAAGGCGTCTTTCCCAATACGCAAGAAGCTTTGGATGCAATGGTCAGTACTTCTACCGTACCTTATTATGAAGGTTTAGCGGATTATATGAAACTGGGCTACATTCCGTTAGATAAGAGCGGAACCGCCGCTTCATCCACACTGGAATATGCGTATGACGACTGGACTATCTATCAGACAGCCTTGAAATCCGGTAAGAAGGAGATTGCGGAAACATACCGGAAACGTGCCTTGAATTACCGGAACATCTATGACACGGCAATCGGTTTCGCCCGTCCCCGTTATAGCGACGGTTCGTTCAAGAAAGAGTTTGATGTGTTGGAGACGTATGGTGAAGGTTTTATTGAGGGAAACTCCTGGAACTTCTCTTTCCACGTGCCGCATGATGTCTTCGGCATGATGGACTTGATGGGAGGGGAGAAAGCATTTGTCGGAAAATTGGATGAATTGTTTTCCATGCATCTGCCGGAAAAATATTATGAACACAACGAAGATATAACGGAAGAATGTCTGGTTGGCGGATACGTGCATGGCAACGAGCCGAGCCATCACATTCCCTATCTTTACGCCTGGACTTCCCAACCGTGGAAAACCCAGTACTGGCTGCGTGAAATTCTGAATAAGATGTACCGGAATGACATCAACGGACTGGGCGGCAATGATGATTGCGGACAGATGTCGGCATGGTATCTTTTCTCTGTGATGGGTTTCTATCCGGTTTGTCCGGGAACAGACCAGTATGTGTTGGGAGCACCGTATCTGCCTTATTTGAAGTTGAAACTTTCCAATGGGAAGACTTTGGAAATCAAAGCACCGGACGTAAGTGATAAAAAGCGTTATGTACAGTCGCTGAAACTGAACGGGAAGCTGTATGATAAGATTTATATCACACACGAAGATATACTCAAAGGTGGCGTGCTGGAATTTAAGATGGCGGCATCACCGAACAAACACCGGGGGGTGGCGGCAAAAGACAAACCTTATTCGTTGACAGATGGAATCACTAAATAATCAGAAGAAAAATATGAAAAAGAGACATTTGATTTATGTTGCCTGCCTGTCGGTAGGCATGGGAGCCTGCTCTTCAATCTTGAAGAATCAGAATGAAGTTGCAGATGATGCGTGGAGTCAGTATAATATAGGAACCGTCATATTCGAAGATAAAGCGTCCGAAACGAAAGGGGCGGACATCTATCACCGGATTATTCCCGATGCGGAATCCTATATAAAGGAACAGGCGCGTACGGTACTGGCTACACTTTATAAATCACCGGAAGACAGTATCGTCCCGGTTGATAAAATCCACTATACGTTGGAAGATATTGAAGGAATTTCCGCCAAAGGCGGTGGTGACGGTGAGGTTACCATCTTTTACAGTACTCGCCACATTGAGAAATCGTTTGCGGAAAATGATACGGCAAAGTTGTTTTTTGAGACGCGCGGGGTATTGCTGCATGAATTGACACACGCCTATCAACTGGAACCGCAGGGAGTCGGCTCTTACGGAACCAACCGCGTGTTCTGGGCATTTATCGAAGGTATGGCGGATGCCGTACGTGTGGCAAACGGTGGTTTTGACGGTCCGAATGCCCGTCCGAAAGGTGGAAACTATATGGACGGGTATCGTACGGCAGGCTATTTCTTTGTCTGGCTGCGTGACAATAAAGACCCGGAGTTTCTGCGCAAATTCAATCGGAGTGCCTTGGAAGTGATTCCCTGGTCGTTCGACGGAGCTATAAAACATATCTTGGGGGCGGAATATAGCATTGACGAACTATGGCATGAATACCAGGTTGCCGTGGGAGACATACAAGCATAATAATATGGATAGATATGGTAATGTAATGGGTAAAAGAAGATTGTTTTTGGTTTGGTCGTGTCTGGTAAGCGTGATTTTGCCGGGCATGGCTCAAGCCGGACGGCTGATTGACTATGTGAATCCATTTGTAGGGACGGACGGTTACGGCAATGTATATCCCGGTGCGCAGATTCCTTTTGGGGGAATTCAGATGAGCCCGGACACGGACAGCAAATACTATGATGCCGCTTCGGGCTATAAATACAAGCATCCTACATTGTTGGGATTCAGTCTGACGCATCTAAGCGGTACCGGCATACCGGATTTGGGCGATTTCCTGTTTATTCCGGGAACGGGAGAAATGAAACTTGAACCGGGTACGCATGAAGAACCTGATAAGGGATACCGTTCGCGTTATTCGCATGAAAAGGAATGGGCTTCTCCCAATTATTATGCAGTAGAACTGGCTGATTATGGAGTGAAAGCAGAAATGACTTCGGGAGTGCGCAGTGGCATGTTCCGTTTTACTTATCCTGAGTCGGAGAAAGCATTTATTATGATTGACATGAATCATACTTTGTGGCAATCCTGCGAGTGGTCGAATCTGCGTATGGAAAACGATTCTACCATCACCGGATATAAACTGGTGAAAGGATGGGGACCCGAACGCCATGTTTATTTCACTGCTACTTTCTCTCGGAAACTGACAGGATTGCGCTTTATGCAGGACGGGAAACCGGTGGTTTACGATACTTCCCGGTTTCGTAGCTGCTATGAGGCTTGGGGGAAGAATCTGATGGCTTGTATCTCCTTTAATACTAAGGCAGGAGAGGACGTGATTGTGAAAACAGCTATCTCGGCAGTCAGCACAAACGGTGCGACGAATAATATGAGCGAGCTTTCCGGTTTGACTTTTGACGGGTTGAAAGCGCAAGGGGAGAATCTCTGGGAAAAGGAACTTGGAAAGTATGTGTTGACCACCGACCGCAAGACAATGGGAACATTTTATACATCTGCCTATCATGCCGCCTTGCACCCGTTCATCTTTCAGGATGCCGACGGACAGTTCCGCGGATTGGACAAGAATATAGAAAAGGCGGAAGGATTTACTAATTATACCGTATTCTCCCTTTGGGATACATACCGTGCCTTGCATCCCTGGTTTAATCTCGTTCAGCAGGAAGTAAACGTGAATATTGCCAACTCAATGCTGGCGCATTATGACAAGAGTGTGGAAAGAATGCTCCCTGTCTGGTCGTTTTACGGAAATGAAACCTGGTGCATGATTGGTTACCATGCCGTTTCCGTGTTGGCGGATATGATAGTGAAAGGCGTGAAAGGCTTTGACTACGAGCGTGCGTATGAAGCGATGAAAACAACAGCGATGAATCCGAACTACGACTGCTTGCCGGAATATCGCGCTATAGGATATATCCCTTTCGACAAAGAAGCGGAATCAGTGTCGAAGACACTGGAGTATGCTTACGATGATTATTGCATCGCACAGGCTGCCCGTGTTTTGGGAAAAGAAGACGATTACCGTTATTTCCTGAACCGCGCCCTCTCTTACCAGACGTTGATTGACCCGGAAACAAAGTATATGCGCGGCAGGGACAGCAAGGGAAACTGGCGCACACCATTCACTCCGGTGGCTTATCAGGGTCCCGGTTCCGTGCATGGATGGGGAGACATAACGGAAGGTTTTACCGTGCAATATACCTGGACCGTACCGCAAGATGTACAAGGGTATATGAACGAAGCAGGCAAAGACTGGTTCCGTACCTGCCTGGATGAACTATTTACGGTAGAATTGCCGGATGACATTCCGGGAGCACATGACATACAGGGACGTATCGGTGCCTATTGGCACGGGAATGAGCCTTGCCATCACGTAGCTTACCTGTACAACTACCTCAAGGAGCCGTGGAAATGTCAGAAATGGGTTCGTACCATCGCCGAATGTTTCTATGGTGATACGCCGGACGCACTGAGCGGCAATGATGATTGCGGACAGATGTCGGCATGGTATATGTTCAACTGCATCGGCTTTTATCCGGTTGCCCCGTCAAGCAATATCTATAATATCGGCTCTCCTTGTGTGGAAGCAATCTCCGTTCGGATGAGCAACGGCAAACTGATTGAAATGACAGCCGATAACTGCTCGCCGGAGAATGTCTACGTAAAGGATTTGTACGTCAATGGCAAAAAGTACGGCAAGTCCTATCTGAGATACGAAGATGTCCGTGATGGCGTGAAGTTACGTTTTGTGATGAGCAACCGACCGAACTATAAGCGTGCCGTATCGGATGAGGCTGTACCGCCTTCACTTTCTCTTCCGGGAAAAACAATGAAATATCAATCTAATCATGTATAACATAAAATAAAGACAATGAGAAAGTATTTTTTGCTATCAGTATTTCTGTGTCTGGTATTGTCACTTCATGCCCAGAAGAAGTTGGAACTGGTTTCTCCGAATGGAGAACTAAAAGTGTCGTTCAAGTTTTCAGATAAAATCTATTATAGCATAGACTATAACGGAGAAGTATTGTTGAAAGACAACTCCCTTCAACTGACTTTGAAGAATCAGGTGTTGGGGCAGAATCCCAAGTTGCGTCGCCAGAAGCGTACCAGTGTAAATGAACGGTTGACTCCTGTTGTGCCGTTGAAATATGCCGGAATTGATAACAGTTATAATCAGTTGGCATTAACCTTCAAAGATTATTCCGTAGAGTTTCGTGCGTTTGACGATGGAGTTGCCTATCGATTTGTCACTTCACTGAAAGGTGATGTTGAAGTGATGGGGGAAGAACTCGCCATCAACTTCCCGGCGGATTACTTGCTTCATCTGCAACAGCCGGGCGGTTTCAAAACTGCTTATGAAGAATCTTATACGCATGTTCAGAGCAATGCATGGAAGCCGGAAGATAGGATGGCAGTTCTGCCCGCTCTGATTGATACCCGGAAAGACTATAAAATCCTAATCAGCGAATCGGACTTGACGGATTATCCGTGTATGTTCCTCAAGGGAACAGGTACGAATGGAATGCTTTCCACTTTCCCTAAAGCGCCGCTTGCCTTTACTGGGAGTGGTGACCGCAGTGTCAAGATTACTCAGGAAGCCGATTATATCGCTAAAACGAAAGGGACAAGGAATTATCCGTGGCGTTACTTCGTGATTACTAAAAACGACCGTCAGTTAATCGAGAATACGATGACTTACAAACTGGCTGAGAAGAACCAGCTTCAAGATATCTCATGGATAAAACCGGGACAAGTGAGTTGGGAATGGTGGAACGATGCTGCACCTTACGGGTCGGACGTGAATTTTGTCTCCGGATACAATCTGGCGACTTACAAGTATTACATAGACTTTGCTTCCAAGTTTGGTATTCCGTATATCATCATGGACGAAGGATGGGCTAAAAGCACTCGTGACCCTTACACGCCGAATCCGGAAGTAAACCTGCACGAGTTAATCCGTTACGGCAAAGAAAAGAATGTAGGAATCGTACTTTGGCTTACATGGCTGACTGTAGAAAACAATTTCGACCTGTTCAAGACTTTCAATGAGTGGGGTGTGAAAGGGCTCAAGATTGATTTTATGGATAGAAGCGACCAGTGGATGGTGAACTATTATGAGCGTGTAGCCCGTGAAGCCGCCAAAAACAAATTGTTCGTAGATTTCCACGGCTCTTTTAAACCGGCGGGACTGGAGTATAAATATCCGAACGTGCTCTCTTATGAAGGAGTGCGGGGAATGGAGCAAATGGGTGGCTGCCGTCCCGATAATAGCCTGTACTTGCCCTTCATGCGCAATGCAGTCGGGCCGATGGATTATACACCCGGAGCAATGATTAGCATGCAACCCGATGTGTACAGTGCGGAACGTCCCAATGCCGCAAGCATCGGAACCCGGGCTTATCAATTGGCACTCTTTGTAGTCTTTGAAAGCGGCTTGCAGATGCTGGCGGATAATCCGACTCTTTATTACCGGAATGAAGATTGCACCCGCTTCATCACGCAGGTTCCCATCACATGGGATGAAACGGTAGCATTGGAAGCCAAAGCGGGCGAATATGTAATTGTTGCCAAACGAAAAGGTGATAAATGGTACATAGGGGGAATAACCAATAATGGCGAGAACCAACGTGAGTTCACTGTGAAGCTTGATTTTTTGAAAAAGAACCGTTCTTATCAAATGACATCTTTTGAGGATGGAATCAATGCGGGACGGCAGGCTATGGACTACCGTTGCAAGTCATCTCAAGTGAAAGCGGGAGATTCATTTATCGTAAAAATGGTAAGGAACGGTGGTTTTGCTGCTATCATCGAATAGAACTTTTTGTTTCATGTATTGAAACGAAGTGTTTCTTGTAAAAAAACAATGTATTTTATTGTAACTCTCTGAAGATAAAGTAAATATAGAGAGTTTAAAAGATGCAGGTAACGATTTGGTGATGGAAGTCTTGCTTCGGGTTACACTGCTTTGCATAGTTTCAAATAACTCATATACAAATGTAGGCAATATTTAGAATATAGCAAAATATACTGCCATTTATTTTTGTATAAATCTGATTATTAACATATTAATGATTTAAGGCATAACTTATTGATGCCTACTTGTTATAGAATAGCCGGGGACAGTGCCTCCCGGCTATTTTCTTGTCCCAAATTGGCGTTTTCTGTCTTTTTTTGGCGGTTGCTCAACGGTTGAGTAACCAATGGCCTTATAATATCTCCGTAATATTGCACCATAAACAATAAAAATAAGGTCATTATGAATAATAGAAGAACTGCACCGGGTGGACAGACAACCCACATGCTTAGTGCCATACTCGCAAAAGTTACCAACATTGAAAAGTTATTGGCTCCTGCCGTACATAATTTGCCGGACAGCGAGATACTGGATTCAAAAGGTGTGCGCCTGCTCACCAAAATGTCGGACAGGACACTTTTAAGACGACGCAATGACGGGACACTTCCCTTTCACAGAGACAAGGGGAAGATATATTACCGCCGTTCGGATGTACTCCGTGCCATGTTGCTGGAAAAAGAAGAACACTCTAAAAAATAAGCGTTATGAAGAAGATGATTAAAATTGAAAGCAGCTCATTTGCTGCACTCGTGAGAAGTTATAAGAAGTCGTTGAACATGTTGGCCGTCCTGCAACATATCTGTCAGGAAAATGACGTGGCGCTTTCCATGCTGCCCGATGAAGTCTGCGAACTGATAAATCTCGATCCGACAGAGATTGAGAAACAGCGTTTGAGCGGACGGCTACGTTTTGCAGAAGAAGAGAACGGGACAAAGCATTATTCGATTGTGGATATTATCAACCTGAAAGACTCGATTGACTGGAAGGTAATCAACAAGCAGGTGGAAAGCCTTTCCTTCGAGGAAGAGGAATGATGTAATTTACGGCTGACAGACAAGGGCACGGCCGGCAAGGTCGGATTTATCCGGGTGTCGGCCGTGCCTTTGTCCTTTCCTGAAAAGCGGCTCTTTGCTGTAACCTGCGGAAGTGGAGCCTGCGTAGCTTCCGCAGGTTACAGCAATGTGCCGCAGGAAACATTAGGATATTTTTTTCAGTTCCCTTGTCGGATTTGCGATTTCCATAGACGGTACATGTTTTGCCTGCCGTGGTAAATCCGGAATCACGTCACTGCCACTGACAAGCCTTTGTTCTTCAGGTTCTTTGCCTTCTACATTTTCATGCCGTCCTACCGGTTTAAGGGTAAGCTGTATCTTCCGGTTCAATGTGGCAAGCTCTTCACCCAACTGTTTGATTTCTCCCTCTTTGGGCCATGAGGCCGCCACTATTTCCCGCAAGACCGGAATATCTTTCGACAACTCCGCATTTTCCTTTTCCCGTTTCTCAATCATGCCGGGAATACGTTCCAGCGCATTGATGAAATACATTACGGCCAGTTTGGGGTCTTTGGCTATGTAACCGTTATGATAGGTATATTTGATACCGTCCAGTCCCTCGACCATGAACTTGTTATGCAAGGCTTGCGTGTCTCCGTCACAAGTCTTTTCGGTACGGACAAGGATACGAAAATCGAACAGGGTGCCGATTTTCATGTAATCGTCCTCCGTCCGGGCCTTCTGATTGATTGCGGCAAGCCGGTTGCCGAGTATCTCGATATTGTCCGAGTCCACACCGTCCAGTTTCAGGGGATTGGGACGAAGCCCGGTTTCCGCATCTACCGGAGCCACTTTATTGAGGTATTCCCAATCTCTGGTAAAGCGTCCGATGAAAATGTTGTTCTTCTCTATTCCGGCGGTCTTTTCATTCAGCTTTCCTTTCGCGTTTCCTTTATTACGGTGATACGCCTGCCTTTCGCTTTCAAGGACTGCCAGTTTCTTGTCCAGTTTTGCCTTTTCCAACAAATCGTCGTTGCCTGAAAGAATAGCCACGTATTCACTGAAATTGCCTCCGCCGTTTTCGTCTATCGCCCCTTCGTCAATGGTACGGGCGGCCAGATTGCGGCTTTTAAGCTGGTTGATGAACACCTGCTTGTTTTGCAGCAGATTGAACTTGTAACTGTCCAGAGACTTTTCTACCGCATAGATGTAACAGTCCACTTTATTGTCTGCATATTGCTTGACAATGACATTGCCCTTTCTTACCGCCCGTCCGTTACGCTGTTCCAGATCGGACGGCCTTCAGGGTATGTCTAAATGATGGATGGCCACGGCGCGTTGCTGCGCATTGACTCCCGTTCCCAATTTCTGGGTGGAGCCGAACAGGAAACGGATGCGCCCGGAGTTCATATCGCTGAACAGTTCCTTGCGTGCGTTGTCGCTATTTGCTTCCTGAATGAACTTTATCTGCTTTTCCGGGATATTATGGTCTTCCACGAGTTTGCGCCTTATCTCACTGTAGATGTTCCACTGATCGGGTTTATAGGTACTCAAGTCTGAAAAAATGAACTGTGTGCCTTTCTGGTCGAGATATTTATAGTAATATTCCGCAATCTTGGCCGCGCAATGGGATGCCTTGTTTCCCGGATTATCGCCGTATTCAGGGTCTATCAGCCGCATGTCAAGCGACATCTTGTTCGAGTAGTTGGTGGCGATCAGCATCTGTGCCTTTTCTTCCGCCTTGGACAAAGGTTCCCTGTCTATGTAGGCTGCATCCCCGGTTTCAGCGAACTTTATCAGTTTCTGAATGAAAATCTCCTGCTGGGGAGTGGGCGGTATGTGATAGAGTTGCTCGTTAAGTTCCGGCCTGTCAACCCCTACGTCCTCGGCCGTTTTGTAATCGGTTATCTCCGCATAAAAATTGGCGAGTTCCGGCACTTTGATAAAATAGCGGAAACGCTCTTTCTGCACGACCTGGTTGGTCACGGAAAATTCAAAGTCCGTGCTTTTCTTCGCATAGACGGCTGCCCAACCGTCAAAACAGGTAATCCCCTGCCGCTCCATTTCCTTCGGACGGAGATATTTGAAAAGGAGATAGAGTTCCGTCAGGCTGTTGGAAATGGTCGTACCGGACAGGAAAGTGGCCCCCAAATCCCTGCCTGTGCGCTCCTGTATGGTACGGATGGCGAAAAGCATGTTCATGGCCTTCATGCTTCCTTCGGGGTTGCCCAGACCGGAAACTCTTGCATGGCGTGTATTGAACATCAGGTTCTTGAAATTGTGCGATTCGTCAACGAAGAGGTGGTCGATGCCCATTTGCCTGAAATCGGTCACGTCATCCGTCCGGTCTTTTATATCCTGTTCCAGCTTTTCAAGTTTGGCCTCAAGGTTCTCCTTTCTTCTTTCCAGCCCCTTCTTTATCCAGCCGCTCACTTCATTGCCCTGCTGCTCGAATACGGCGAGATTCTCTTCGATGCTGTCTATTTCCTGCGTATATATTTCCTGCTGTATTTCGGGAGACTGGGGTATTTTTCCGAACTGGTCGTGTGTCAGGATGATACAGTCCCAGTTATTGTTCTTGATGTCATGGAATATTCCGACACGTTTCTCCGGTGTAAAGTCCTCCTTGCCCGGATACAGCACTCTGGCGTTCGGATAGGCTCTCTTGAACGTGTCGGCTATGTCATGCACATTGCTTTTGAGTCCGATAATCATCGGCTTGTTCGCCAGTCCGAGACGTTTCATCTCAAAGGCGGCTATGCACATGATGAGGGTCTTGCCCGTACCCACCTCGTGGTCGATTATGCCACCCCCGTTCATCTTCAGCATCCATACGGCATTTTTCTGGCTGTCGTACAAGTCCGGTATGTCCAGTCCTTTCAGGTCAAGGAACGGGAAACTTTGCAGGGAACCGTCATAATCGGGACGTACATAGCAGTTGAACTTACGGTTGTACATATCCGCAAGGTGCTGTTTAAATTCGGGTAGCTGCTCGTTCAGCCAGCCTGTGAAAGCCGACCGTATTTCATTGATTTTGGCATCGGCAAGCTGGATGGCCTCGGCATCACGTACCTTTATATCATTGCCTTCTTCATCCTGCACGGTCTTGGTTATGTCGGGCACCGTGTTGTGCAGCGCATGCTTCAGCAGGTCGTTTCCGTAGTAGCTTCTTTTCTCTCCTTTCACATAATATTTATCAGTGATGTTTGCGTTCGTTTCTTCAAAACTCACACTGAACTCGTCAATGGATTCCGTATAATGGATACGGGCCTTTGTCTCAAAGAGGTATCCGGCAAACTCTTCATATACGGACATGGGTATCCAGCGTTCCCCCAGGTTGAAGTCAAGTAACTCGAAGCTGATCGGTTCCGGTATGGCTTTCTGCAAGGCTTCCAATGATTTCTTGCTTGCGTCGTCATCGGGATAGTCTTTCAGGTAGTTCTCTATCCATTCAACTTTGGCCACCACATTGCCCGCTATGAAACGGTCTTTGATTTCATAGTTCTTCATCATGGGATTGTAGAAGATACGGTTGTCCAGTTGTGTGAGCAGTTCCTGCCTGCCCGTTTCACTGAGATTTTCCATATATTCCAGATTGACCTCCCCGAACTTGTTCAGGGATGCCGCAAGCGCTTCCTGCGGTGTATCCACATGTGTTACCTCATTGGCGTTGAACGATACGGGAACAGAAAATATATCCGCTTTCTGTATCTTGCCGTTAACGGAACGTTCCAATGAAAGTATTTCCCGTCCTCCGGCATCCATCAACAGGAACTTGGCATTGTCCTTTCCGTTCAATTCCCTGAACATGCGGTAAAAACTGTCATACCGCTTGACCAGTTCTTCCCGTAGTTCCGGCTGTTCCGTTTCCGTTTCGGCTTCCTTATTGTAGAGATTGTGGTAGGCTTCACGGAGCGGGATATAGTAGGCGGCCCGGTATTGTTGGGTGACTGTCAGTTTAAGCGGATGGAATTGTACTTCGGGAGTACCCACCCCCCTTAAATATCCGTATTGCTCACCCGATTTCACGATGGAACCGTTTTTGTATTCGGGACGTATCTCTCCAGTAAACGGTCGTGGTTCCATTTCTTTCTTCCGCTCTTCCTCGAATTTTTGTCTGCGCTCCTGCCATTTTGCTTCCGCTGCCGCCCGTTCCCCGGTCATGTCTTCCTGCGTGGCGGCTTCATCGTACATGTTCTCTTGGGAGAACAGATTGAACATTTCCGGTTCATCCCCTTTCTTTTTGCGGGATGCCGACGGTGCCCGGCTTGGTGAAGGTCTGCTTTCTACCACTTGCACCTCCGCTTGCTCTTCATCCGCATAGGCGGCAAACAGGTTGAGCATGGGTTCATAGGGCTGTGCGGGGCTTTCTTCCTGTACCTCCTGCCGTTCTGTCTCTCCTGCTGTTTCCAATAGTGTCTCAAACTCTGTTTTGAGAAGGGTGGAACCATTTGAGCGGAACAGATTGTCATCATAAAGTTTCCGGTCAAGATGGTTCTCCACATCTTGTGCCAATAACTGCCTGAGATGTTCGGAAATGGCGCCGATGCCTCCTTCATGAATAAAATTCATGGCCGGTTGTCCGTACATGTTTTTACCCATAGATACGGAAGTATGGACGATATGGTCTAAATCGGTATAGCTGTTGTTGATATTGATGCTGCCCGATATAAGACGGGTTTCAATAAAGTTCCGTTCCTTTTCGGTAAGTTCCGATTTTCGGGTATTCTTCTGCAATACGATCAAGTCACTGCTCACTTCCGTACCCGCATCAACAAACAGGTTATCCGGCAGACGTATGGCTGAAACAAGATTGGCATGGTTCACCAGCCATTCCCTGACGGGACGGTTCTGTGGCGAGTCCATGACGCCCGAAGTCGTGATATAGGCCAATATCCCGCCTTCGTGTAACGTGTCCATACCTTTGAGAAAGAAATAGTTGTGTACGGCGGCAAGTGAGGATTTACGCACGACGTCTTCGCTCCGGTCAAAATCCCGGTCATAAACTCTGGTATTTCCAAACGGGATATTGGATGAAACCATATCGAAGTAGTTATTATAATAGGAGTGTATGGACTGGAAACCGTCTATGGTCACTCTGCTTTCCGGATAGAGGGATGAGAGGATTTTTCCCGTGAGCTTGTCTTTCTCGAAACAATGGACTTCGGGTACATCCTTTAAGCCGTTGATAAACATGCCCGTTCCGGCAGAAGGGTCAAGAAAACGTCCCGGACGGATTCCCGGTAGCTGCAAGGATTCCTGCATGGCCGTTACCACCGGTTCCGGTGTGTAAAAGGCTGTGAGAGCGGAGTTTTTGAGGCTTTGGACGTATGCCTTGTATTCTTTCCCGTCTTTGGAATACTCACGCAACAGTTCATGCAGCAGTCGGACTTGGGGAAACAGTTCCCTGTCTGTCGTTCATTTTTCAATGTCCGTGTCTTTCTCCGCCGGATTCAGGATGCACTTCAATCCTCCGAAACCCGAATAACCGTTCAAAACCTTGCGTCCCTCTTCCGTGAGACACAACTCTGGACGCATGAATATCCATTCAAGTGCGGCTATGTTGTCCGCTAAATGTTGTCGTTTGTTATATGCCATATTGTTCTATATAAAATTGTATGAAACCTGTAAGTTCAACGGTAAGTGTATGATAGGACGGGGATGATTCAAACCGGTCATCTATGGGATATTTGCTGAATACTGTTTCTGCGGGCGGCAATACTTTCAGGCAGAAATCCGCCCGTTTTTCGGGCCGCACTTCGGGAAACCACTCCGACACGACCTCGAAAACCGTATCGAATTTGGAAAAGCGCAAGTCCTGATAGAGAACGGCCTCGGCCAGTTGCAAAGCCTGCGTAACGGATAAGCCGTCACGTATGGCACGTTCGTAGCTGCCTGCCGCCTCGTCAGCCCGTGCCCGGACAAGTGCTTTGTCACCGGCAATATGCGGATGGCTTTCCTTTAAATAAAGAAAGAGAGTCATCTCAAAATAGGACAATTCTCCGGTTGCGGTATTTTTATCTTGTATAATCATTTGTTTTCGCTTTAAAATGTTAATCGGATATTAAACATATACCCGGCTGCCATAAAAGAGAACCGGGTATATATCTGCCAAAAACATGAATAATCTATCTGTTACATGACCGAAAGGCTCTTTTTTGACTGGGCCTTTACAGACGCCACATGGCGGGGTGCCTGCTGTTTTACCTCCTTTTTCTTGTCATTTTTCTTACTATCAATAGTGGGTTTGTATTCACGGGCGTTACGTCCTATCAGCAGTTGGTTGCTCTTGTTGCTGAAACGTACATCATCGGAAAATACCCTGCCTTTGTAGCGCATATTCTCAACGAACACCATTTCATGGTTCTGGAGCATCTTCTTTTGCTCAGGCGTGATTTTGGCACCCATGATAGTGTCGTTGACCTTCAGTTGTTCACCGGACTGCTTGAATGCGACGTCCATTATTCTCGGATCGATGAAAGCAACCCCGGAAAGCAGCGTATCGTTTTTGCGCTGTATGTCGTTGATGGGAAGCTGGCCTCCTGACGCAAGGATTTGCTTCTGTTTGTCATCCAGCCTTTTCCCGTAGATATAATCGGGTATCTTGATGGCATCCACGGGCATGGTAATGATACGGTTGCTCGGTTCATGGAAAGATACATAACAGTTACAGACGGTTCCCGTATGGGTATCCTTCATCTCCTTGATTGCTCCCAAATTTCCGGTGTCTTTAAGCGACTGCTTTTCCTCGTCCGTGAATACTCCTTTATAGGCAGGCAGGTCATACTGTGGTTTGTCAAGCCTGCTTAAAGTTTTCAGTTGCACCTTGCCGTCCTCCCCTTTGACACAGAGGAAACAGGCTTCCCCCATATCCTTCTTTTCACCGTTCACTTCCTTACTGATGGGGAAAGCCATAGAGGTAATCCTTCCTTTCAGCATCTCACCCATGCAGTGGTTATCAAACAAGAGTTGCTTGTCAACTCCCAATGCGGCAAGTTCTTTCCAGGGAAGCTGGTGTTCGTCAAACTTATACCTACGGGCAAGTTTGGCGATACGTCCTTCATCGTTGAGTTCGCTGTTCTCCACCAGTTTTTTACCTTCCACTCCGGGGTCTTCCCCTTTTCGGATTTGGACTACGGCATTCAGTGTCTTTTCCAAAAGGACAAGAGGTACGAGGAAGAAACTGAAACTCGTGGGATTTTCGTACTGGTTCTTGAAATTGGTGAAGAATAGTTCCAGCGGTGAGGTACGATCCAGTTTGAGGAAACTGCTGCTGTTCTTCTTGTCGGGTGGCACGATTTCGAGACTGCCGTCCTGCTCGTTCATTTTGGAAACGACTGCGGTTTTGTTCGTTCGCTTGTCAAGGATGGCCATTACATGCTCGTCCTGACTCTGTTCTTGTTGTTCTTGCTTTTTCTTAGCCATAAAATCAATAATTTAAGTGATACAATAATTAATCAATACCGGGTAAATTTTAGCCCGTCGATGCGAATGTATGGCATTTAAAAACAGGTTGTTACGAATCGGTGAAGGTCAGGAATGATTGGCGGTATCTGGCGGGAAATGGCGTATGCGTTTAAAAGTAAGAAAGAGAGTTCCCCTTTTCCGGAAACTCTCTTTCTATCTCGATTTCATTGTATATCAAACGGAAGGTTCCGCTTTTTCACTATCTATGAGGCTTATTGTATCCTCCTTCCGCTTTCTCTCCTTTTCTTTTTTCTTCTTCTCTCTGTTTATTTCCAGTTCTTTCAGGATTTGCTTCAATGGCTTCACGACTTCGGGAGCATCCTTTTTAAAGCGTTTGAAATAAATTTCTTCAATAAATTGCGGCAGTGGCGTTTTCCACGGTTCCTGCTTATGATTGTCTATCTTTCCCAGCTTATCGGGATTGAGTCCGAGTTCGCGTGCCATTTGTACCTGCCTGTCTGACAAGTGATGCCTCTTTTGGGCTGTCAGCCATTTTTCAAGCTGTGATTTGTTTGTTGCCATACTGCTTGTAATACTCTTATTGTCCCTCATATTTTTCCCAAAAGGGAAACAGCTTTTCTTTTATCAGGCGGATGACCGTTTCAAAATCCGGTTCCGTCTTTCCTATTTTCTTCATGAACCCTTTCCATAACATTTGAAAGCGGGGATTCGTAGAAAAATCGTCACTGAACAGGGGATGATTCTCCTCATATACGGTTCCCCTGTTCTTCAATGTGGCATGGATGGCTTTCTCCAACAGTACATCATTTATCGTCTTATCGTATAATAGGGTATATAGGTCATAAAAATCTTTCATACGACTGTTGTTTTCCGACAGTTCAATCATAGCCTGGAATTTTTCCGCTATTACTGTTTCAAGCGAATAGGCCATTATATTGACGGGAGGCAGGTCGTCCAATAATAAGGGATATTCCAGTTCCTGCGGATCGGGAGTAATGACATCCCCGAAACCGATGTCCATCGCTATTTTCTGACGGGCCGTATCCAACCGGGCTGTCACGTGCAGCCGGATGCCTTTATAGACCCGGTTCTCGTTTATCTCTTCCGTTTCGATGGTGCCCGTATCGAAAAGGATTCCGTCCTTTTCGCAGGATATACCGCATATTTCGGAGAAAGCCTCTTCTATTATCTTCTTGTCATTGGCAATGCTGTTTCCCAGAAAATCTATATCCAGTGTCGGACGTGCCTTGAACTGTTCATGGGCATAGAGCAATGCGCCGCCTTTCAGGTAAAAACGGTGCTTGTACCTGCTCTGTGCCAACCGGTATAAAAGGCGTTCCTGCACATAACGTATCAGCAACGGCTGGTAAGGCAGCCCTTCCGCCTTTGACAGGTTCAGGAGTTTTGCCTTTACGGATTTGCCGTAGTCTTTGTTTTCTTTTGTCATAGTTGAATTTCCAGATAGTTGTTAAGTACCCCGGCTATCCGCATGGACTTGGCATAGCTTGTCAGCCGGGTGATATTACGTTCTTTACGTGACAAGTAGTTCCTCAAAATCTCGGAACTGACATCAATGCCGATTTTATTGCGGTAACGAAGCGCATCACAGACTGATTTTTCCATATCATAAACGGATACCTCGATTCCGTCTATCCGTTCACGCTTAATTCCGGTAGCATAGATGGAATGGTCCCAATAATTGAGGATGATGGGTGGATAGTCCGGCAAGGTGACTTTCCGTTTTCTCGGTATGGCCACATAGAAACCTTGCGGGATTTGTGTGGTAAGCCCATAGTGCGCCCATGCGGAATAAAGGCACAACACCCCTTCGGGGATTATCTTGTCAAGGTCTATCATCGTCTGCGCCATTACCTCCTCTATGCAATACACACCCGGCTTCAGGCGGATAATCTCGCCGGATTTTACCGACTCCAATAACCGGTAATACAGATAACGGTTGCCGATAATTTGCCTGCGGGTAATATATCCCCCGTTCTGTTCTATCAGATTTTTCAATTTGTCATCCATGCTATTCTTGTCTTATGTGTACAAATATACGGCATTTATTTCTAAGTGCCGTAATTTTGTACATTTTTTCTTTTGAATATATCGGATAGACAGGAGCATGGCAGGCCGGTCGGACTTGTCCGGGTGCCTGCCATGCTTTTGTCCTTTCCTGAAAAACGGCTCTTTGCGGCAATCTACGGAAGTGAAGCCTGCGTAGCTTCCGGGATTGTCGCAATGTGCCGTGGGAAGCATAGTGTTATGACACTGTTTTATGCTTTGCCCGGTTCCGTTTCGTTATTCCCCAAAAGATGTTTGAGTGCCGGGTCATTCTCTATACGGATCAGTTCGTTCTCTACCAGTTCGACAATGTCTTGCTTGATTTGCCGGTAGTTCGCTTGTATCTGCTGCTCCATTGTATCATTGCCGTTCTCGTCCAAAAAGCTGCTGATTTCGGAATTGGGCTGATAGGCCGCCATTTTCTTTTGCACCACTTCGTTGTCCGCAACAATTTGTGCATGGAAATTTTTCTGGTCTATTGTCTCTCCGAAATTGTCTGCTACGGCACCCACAAACATACCTTGCAATAACGTACTGATTTTGCTGGCAGGTATCAGACTGTTCAGTTGGGTATTTAGATGTAGATGTATTACTGCGATTGATGCTCGTCAATTCCCGTTTTTACAGGATTTTTCTAAACCTTTCCGATAGTGTTTTAGCCGTTTTACCTACTACTTGACCGCTGAAAACATTGCCAACAATTGACATAATTACAGCAGCCTCTTTGTTACTGTAGTCTCGTTTCAATTAGCTAAAGTTTTTGGAAACCTAACACGATTGCAACTTTGTTGTTTCACACCGTGGCAATCAGATTGTCCAGACCTTCAAAGAAAATGGTTGGTAACTCGTCAATAATCATGCAACTTTTCAGTTATTTCTTCTTGTTGGCGGTAAATGGCTGAAAGAAGCTGAAAAGGTAACCCATAAAACAAGATTGCCTTTTCTTTGTATAATAATGAGCCTCTCGTTAAAAACCGGAACGGGTGTTTCCTCTTTCAATTTAATTTAATGCTTACAACGAGAAGAAAAGTAAATATTAAAAGAGCGTAGCTCAAAATAAATCTCTCTACGCTCTTTTTGGGGGTGTTTATTTTCTTTTCCCACTTTTTTCTCTTTGAGAGAGTGCACTTCCTGCGGCAGTTTTGCTTGCGGCACTTGTCCGTCCATCTCTCAATACTTTTGAAGCGGCACTAGCAGCGACTTTTCCAGTAATTTTTTTAGCCATTACTTTTAAATTTTATTTCCAATCCGAACAATGCAGGTGGATTGATTCCTGCCGAAAATCTTTCTTGTGTAGCGGATTTTCTGACACTACGCTTAATGCTAAAATAGTGCAGCCCAGCCAGGCATCTTTTTGGCCAATTTAATCGCCGAAGAACCTAAATCTTTTATTTTAGATATAAGTTGGGCTTGTGCCAAATTATTTTTGGAAGCTTTTTCTACAACTTCAACTAATGCTTGATAGGTTTGCATACTATTTGATGCTGGTATGATCGCATCAATTTCTTCCTTTGATAATCCTTTTAACAGTTTTAGTTCAACACCATACATATTGTTAAATACTGCATCTGCATTTGCAAATGATTCAGAAAATCTGTTTGTTTTCATTTTGCTGTTTTTTTAGTTAATTCTTTGATTTTGTTTACTATATCTTCGATTTGCTGTTGAGCCTCATTGCTTTTAATATCAATCTGTTCCCCTTTTTCAAGAGCCACATCTACAAATCCTGACAACTCGACCAATCTGTTAGTAACCGTAGTGTCTAAACCATTAAGGCCAACTATGCTCAGTGCTTCGTTTTGGCTTTCTTTGATTTTCTGAACCGATACAAGGTAAGCTGTAAGGGTCGTATTGGCGTATATCGTATTTTGATAGGATTGATCAATTGCATTCAATATTTCTCTCTCTTGCTCTAATATAGGAAAAAGCAATTCATTCCTTTTTGCATTTATTTGTTGATTTGCGGCTTCTTGAAATTCCAACATAACATTCAAGGCTTCTTCCGTCTCAGCCTTACCACCCGTTTTTCCAGCGTTTTCTATAATGCCATATATGGATGATTCCCCTCTTATATGCTGGTTTAGCTCTGCTTCCAAAACATGATGAATAACGAATGTAGCATACACATCGTCGATGAACGTATTTACATTGAGCTTAATTCTGTTATAATACAGTTGTACCATATTTCGGTGAGAATCATGCAAAATCTGCAAATCTGAGCCTATCGTTTTCGACAGGATTATAGTTTCTTTAGGTATTGAGGCACACGATACCAGTAATAACGAAGAAAAAATAACGGTTAAAATCTTATTGTTCATATTTTCTGTAGTTTAAGTTATTCTTTTAATGTATTCCTCCACCATGCCAAGTACCAGTGGTTACCCAAATTTCATAATGAAATAACCATTCACTCGTCCACGGAATAATCGTTTTTGCAATCATTTTACGTTCATTCCATTCATTCATTAGTCTATGATATAAACATAAATGCTGCTTTTCGTGATTATAAGTATGGGGAAGTTTAGTCGCATCCTTTGCCAGAGGCAAAGGATTGGGGCTAATTACATATATATTGGGATTACATCCGATATTATACTCTATCCTAATATCATAAGTTATACTTAAATTAGTTGGTTGAAGCTTTCCTACCCAGATTAGCCCTTTATCATATCCAACGATTTTCAAGGTAGAGTTAGGGAAGAAATGTCGAAGCATTCCTCCCTGAGCATGTACTGAAATTTGTTTCTTTTTAGTCATTTCCATGAAAATTGTGGGCCGCAGCGGTCACAGAGCCAACCGAACTGAGAATACCTGTTCCTATTGCCATTTTCAAAGCTCCACTTTCCCGAAGATTAAGATTCCTTTCGCCTAAAGTGGAGAACGTTTTCGTAACAATTTGTTCCCCGAAAGGCTTTTTCATTGCTTCAGCTATATATTGCAATCCTCGTTTGTGAACAATTGTTTGTACATCGTATTCTACTTGATCAAGCCATTTGTAGAAGTTCTTTTCCCTCTGAGGATGCTCGACCCATTTATCTGCAAAATTTTCTTCAGGATTTACCGGGTTTGGAATCCATTTAACCATCCTGCCAGCATTTGAATCATAGCGGCTTTCGATGTAGTTACGCATATTGGAAACTACATTCGTCAATGCATCTATGATAGATGTTTCTTTGTTATATCCCCTTGAAGCTAAAGTTGTAATAATAATGGATATGGGTTTGTCTTCATCTCCGTTAAACATCATATCCCGATGTCGTTTCAGAATTTGGACAACTCGCTGAAGTGGTAACTTCTCTTTATTATATTTTGGAACAGGGTTTACAGCTTCCGACAACATTATGGATTTACGTAATGATAAAACATCGGCTGCATTGAAAAACCATCTACCATAACCGAATGGATTGCTTTTCATCCAGTTTTCGGCAATCGTATCGGTATAATAGTTGTTTTGCTTATTATCTGTTATACGTATTGCCAATGATTCGTAATCTTTATCCAATGTTGTATTCGAGAAGGCTTTTTCAAGCACAATATTATATCCATTACAAACAAGGCTGGGAAGTATATCCATGTGATAATTCGCACTATCGGAATACATCAATGTCCAACATCTTCGCCCCTCCTCATCAAGCATATTTTTGTAGGTTTCGTTATCCTTAAGTCGATTTCCTACTACTTGTTTGAGATGATATTGTGTCCACTGTGGATTCTTGCCGGTCAGTTCACACACTAAGTCGATATCCAAATCATCTTCTTCACAAATAGGTTTAATCATTGTTCCAAGCATGAATGAACCTTGCGGACGAACGACCGGTTTATATGGAGCAAGTGATGATTCTGGTTTTGCAAGCCATTCGCCTACTGCACTATAACTGCTAACTGCGGCGTTATATTGAGTTTCTGTGATGTCCAATGTTTCGCCAAGTGTTTCTAATATCTCACTGAATTGTTTTTTTTCTTCTTGTGTTAGCATACTTATCTATTTTTATCATTATTGTTTTATAAAAATTACAACTCCTTTTTTGCACCATCTATTATCAAAAACAAATCGACTTTAAGCACCCTTAATTAATGCGAATAGCTTCAATATCATTGTTGATATCATTCTGATAATCAAAAAGAATCCATTCCATATCTGCTTTTGGCATCCGTACTCGTCCCAATTCAACTGCACAGGCTACAGGCATAGCTGTATAAATCCTCAAGCTTTTCGACGTAGTTTTACTTTTTATTTCGTCTAACAAATGCCTTACTGTTTTTCTAAATTCGACTATTTGATTTTTAGATTGAAGCATGTCATTTCCAGGAGTCTCACAAGTCAGAACCCAGATGCTTGCAGTATCTCCCAATAGCCTTGTTACACGCTCCAGAATTGCATTAGCACTGATAGCGAAAACAAGAGCAGGTTCTTTAGATATATCTTGCGGACTTAAACATTTAAAAGGATTATCAATCTGATCGTTTTGCCAACTCCAAGTGTCTGGTTCACGATGCTTTTGGTAAACTTCAATAGAATACTTATCATTAAGAATTGTGCCTAATTTCACCAATAATGGTTGTGGAGCAAAAGCAAAAAGAGAGACGTGTTCAACTTCTCCTTGATGGATTCTTTCCATTACTTTCTGCTGACATGCACGTTCCAATTGCTTAGGTTCCACCTGCCAATAGATTTCATCATCATCATAGAATTGAGAATTTTTTAGTTCGATACGGACAGGGGTATAATCAACAGGATAATATTCAGGAAAAATGGTCATGGAAGCAATACTTCTACTAAGAAGAGGAGTGTCTTTACCAATATTAGGCCCATAAAACACAACTAAACTCTTCTTATTTGGACAAATTCCTGTGACCATCTGAATACGTTCTTCATGGTCTTTTTTCATTTTTTGTAGGCGTGCTACTCCAAATTTTTGAACACCTTCATGGTCTATATATTTATGACATTCAGGGCACATGAGCATAAGATTATTTACGTCTTTTGCTAACTCCTCCGATTTTTTAATATCACCACGTGGTCCATCAGAAGAATCCGCAATAATATGTGCGCAATTTGAGAGATCACACTTATCCATTGTCACCCCTTCTATATCAAGTGATTTATTACAACCTTCAAATTCACATCTGCCATGAGCTGCGAACCATAAATCTCGTTTTACATTTATAGGAATATTTGTTTTACTCATATATGTTGTTACATTAAACTAAGTAGGACTATTACTTCTATGTCTATGATTAGATATGAAATAGTAGTCCCACATACTCTTAGAATTTTGTGTCATGCGGTGGGCATGGGTCATTTCCGTAACTATTCGGATTTTGGATGCGGCCATTTAGCCCATGTGGAACTAATTCACATTGTTTTTTTATAGCTTGTTCGCGAGCCCAAGCCATTGCATCTGCTTTTCTATCAAAGTTACGAGATACTCTTGATAAATCATTCCTTTTCACATCCCAACCGCCACGATCAGGATTGTGGAATACATCTATTTGTTTTCTAGCCATATTATTCTTTGTACATTTAGACATATTGTCTGTTTATAATGTTAAAAAACTATTTTCGCTAGGCTATTTCAGAGATTCGTAGTATATTTGCACTCGAATTCAGAAATAGTCACGCTTAATCTGTTGTACCATATTGTTTTTGGCAAGATTGTTTTTACCCCTTCTATCGAAGGGTAAAACTTAATTTTATTACATGATAATCTTTTGCGATTCTGAATTTTAATAAGAATTGTTCCAGATTCTTGTTATTTCACTCTCAGTCCACCTTTTTATAGCCTGCAAAACTTCGAAAGGTGTACTGTGTTTTTTTGTACGATGCAAAAATATGAATATTATTTTAATTAGCCAAATTTATGCGTATTAAAATGTCGGGTTTCCGTATTTTTCGTCAATTAACGCCTCGTTGAACGTATGCTATAGTGCTAATTCGTCTCCATAATAAGGGTTAGCTACGGAAAGATGTTATTCTTCTTTTGATAAATGTATCAAAAAGTTTTCTATAGCATCATCAAATATTCTATCATCAATATAAGGTTTTTGATTAAATGTATTGTGGGTTGAAATATATTTGTAAAGATTAAGATTTTTATGTAGCTCACTAAGAGTAAGGCTATCTATTTGAGTTTCTCCCATATCGTTTTTAGTGAAAATACGAAGTGAATCACGGCGTACTAATTCAGAATCGAGTAGACTATAATCTTGAGTAGAAATTATGAGTTGCGACTCTGTAGCACCGACTACAAAAAAATGAATAAGTCTATTCAAGGTATCACGATGTATACAACTAGAAAAATCATCTAATATAATAGTTTTCTTATTCTTTATAGCATCTGTCATGCATAATAGAAACTTTAATATTTCCTGTGTACCTCTTGATTGTACAGATAGTGGTAACCTATATCGTTTACCACGACCAATCTTATGATATGTATTAATAGTAAACTGGTATTGTTCACGCAATTCTTTCATTATTTGTTCACGTTGAGATTGCGACATTTGCTTGATATGTTCCAAGAAGTAAGGAGGTATAGTTTGAGGTACAAGTAACTTTTCATAATGTACAATATTACTTCCTATTGATTTTAACAATTCCAATATACACCTCTTCAGGGCTTTATCAATTTCAATTTTATCGTCAGGAAGGCTCTCGTTAAGATCAATATCGTCAACATCTAATACTTCAAAACCTTCACGAAAAAACATCTGTTGTCCATTTAAAATAGGATTAGATATATTAGTCTTAAGCACTATACTGCATAAAGCATTATTTTTCAGTAATCCTGTTTTTAAAAGGTATTTTTCATCATCTGTTATCTTCAAAGCCTGTCCATATTCTATGTTTATCGGTCTTTCTTCAGATACAAATGTTCTTTTATAAAGTAATACAGTACTACGCGGGCGTAACTCATGAAGTTCTTCCAATAAGATTGTATTTTCATTCCAGCTAATGGTATATGCATAGCGAACTCCAGCATAGTGGTAAATGAGTTCAAGTGTTGATGGTAGGAAAGTACACTTTTCATCGAATGCAAAAGGCATATAGTTGAGTGGTTCTGTTTTATCTTCACGAATACCAGCCACCAAATAGCTTAAAGCTCCGAATGCAGCAATTAAATTTGATTTTCCTGCCCCATTGTCCCCCAAGATATAGGACATCTTTAATAAATTTACACGATTTATATTGACAAAACCACATAACTTCTCATCTTGTTCGCGATTTCGTTCTCTTCCAGCAATAAATGCAATTTCAGTTCGCTCCTTAAAGCTATAGAAATTTGTAAGTGCTAAAGATTCTATCATTGTATGTTGTATAAATATATCGTTAATTCTATTTTTCAGGTACAAATATAATTAGAAATCCCTAATAGACGGTATGTTTTCGTATAAATTCTCAATTTAGAGGTCGTTTTAATAGAAGTACATCAAATATGCCTATGCATTTACATCATACTTATAGAGTCAAGGTTGCCGGATGCAATAGACCTTAACCCAGTGAAAATTAAGAAATAATACCTTCTGCCCACTTTCTCTTTGCCGAAGAGAAGGTGGGCAAAAGGTATTATTCTATCATCAGAAAGATTTCATCGACAGTAAGACCATAGCAAGATAGGTGTTTTTCTTTTGAGAAAGAATAATCTCGATCAGGTCAAACTAACAGACAAGGGTGTAGTAGGTAGAGACAGACTTATCTGCGCTACCATACCTTTGCCATTTCCTAAAAATGGTTCTTTGCGGAAACCTGCGGACGCTAAACTTACATAGCTACCGGAAATGTACCGTAGAAAATATCCTGTTAGAACCGGAATAAATGATTCATATTAATTTTCCTCCCCTCCCAACAAATGCTTGAGTTTCGGATCATTCTCAATCCGAATCAACTCTCTTTCCACCAACTCCACAATGTCCTGTTTAATTTGCCGATAGTTCATTTGTATCTGCTGCTCCATTGTATCATTGCCATTCTCGTCCAGAAAGCTGCTGATTTCGGGTATGGGCTGGTAGGCCGCCATCTCTTTCTGTACGGCTTCATTGTCAACGACTATCTGCGCATGGAAAATTTTCTGTTCGATTGTCTCTCCGAAGTTGTCGGCTACCGCACCGACAAATATTCCCTGACTCAATGTACTGATTTTGCTGGCAGGTATCAGACTGTCCAGTTGTGTGTTGATGGAAGTGGATGTATCGTTGCGGTTGATACTCATAGATTCTCGTTTTTGTAGGATTTTCCCGAACCGTTCTGACAAGGTTTTGGCCGTTTCACCCACTACCTGACCACTGAAAACATTACCCACAGTTGACATGATTACGGCGGCCTCCTTGTCGCCGTAGTCGCGCTTCAACTGGCTGAAGTCCTGAAAACCTAATACAACCGCCACTTTGTTGCTTCGTGCCGTGGCAATCAGATTATCCAGACCTTTAAAGAAAATGGTGGGTAACTCGTCAATTATCACACAGCTTTTCATTTGCTTCTTCTTGTTTATTAACTTCACAATACGGGAGTTATACAGACCTAAAGCTGCTCCATAAATAGAAATTCTATCGGGATTGTTGCCCACACATAAAACCTTAGGCTCTTTGGGATTATTAATATCCAGCGTAAAGTCACTGCCGGACATTACCCAATAGAGTTGTGGGCTTATCAGTCGGGAAAGCGGGATTTTGGCAGATGCAATCTGCCCCATTAACTGCTCACTGGCACCGCCTTTCCACGCATCAATAAACGGACTCAAATAGTTTTCAAGTTCGGGATAGCTTGTCAGAATGGTGAATACATCCTCGTACCTTTTGTTCAATAGTTCTATCGCATGAGGGAACGTACAATACTTGCCATTTTCATACAACTTCAAGAACCATATTATCGCCGTAAACAATACAATCGGGGATTCCACAAAGAAGTCTCCCTGCTTTTGCACCCACGACTTATTGAGGTTAAGCATGATGGTGTACGACGATTCGTAAGCATCTGAAATATCCGTCATCAGCTCTGGTGCCAATGGATTACAACGGTGGCTTTTCCTCGGATTATCGAAATTGATCACATAAAATTTAGGTGAAACCTTATAGCGGTGTCTGTACTTGAGCAAATGATTGTAAGCGATAACCGACAGGTCGTCAAACTTAAAATCATATATATAAAGCGCATAGGATTTCTCTATAGTCTGCTTTATAAACTGGTTGACAATGGCATAGGACTTCCCGCTGCCCGGTGTTCCCAATATCATTGTCGCTCGAAAAATATTAACAAGGTTGATAAATCCATTGTAAGTCTTCCCTCTATACCAGAATTTGGTCGGCAGATTGACGGAATATTCGTTTTCCATCAATTTTGTTTCCTGCATGAACGATTCATTCTCGGTATTGAAAACGTCCTCCAATAAATTGTTCTTCAACAGACGGCTTATCCATAAACCGGATGCCAACAGACTAAAAAAACCGCTGACCAATGTTGTGGTATAAAGTACCGCACATACACCGGATGATGCGTCAATGGACAGTAACCACCAGTTCAGGAAAAAGAGTATGATGCCCGCTATGGCCGCAATGATAATCTGCCTCCATGTGATTTCATGCTTCTTCACTCCCTTGTTGCCCATGCAGGACAGACCGAGAAAGAGGACACAAAACAGTTTGGTGTAAAGCAAGGATGAAAACAGTCCGGTGGTACGCTGGAAATTGGACAGTATCTTATCCACTATATTGAATGTTCAACCCATTTCGTGGAGCCAGCCGTAACAAAACCAATAGATATGTATCGCCAAAAATAAAAAACTGATGGCCCGCATAAAGTCCGTGACTTTGGCAAGACCTCTTAAATCATCTTCATTCTGCATAATTGTAACTATTAAAATTAGACTTCTTCTATACATTATCATATTATAACTTGCGCCTGCGCTTCTTCTTTTTCTTGCGCCCGAAGCGGAAGGCCGGATCGATGTACTCGTGCGTATGGTCATCTTCCATGAGTATGGAGAAAATGTCAATGGCACCGAGTACGGACGTATCAATCAGACTGCCGGACGGTTCACTCTGATAGCCTCGATTTTCCTGCTGCCGGTATTCCTCCCTTTCCTGTCTTTCTTCCGCAACCGTTTCCCGTTCCTGCCGGGGCGTATCCTGCTCCGGCGGTGGTATCAGCCTTGTGCGGTCTGCATCCGGATTGTTGAACAGTTCGTTGAATACATTGGCTGAAAAGGCTTTGCCCAAACGTGAGCCGTTGAACACTGTCCGGCTGGTATGGTCTATGAAAGTGATACCGTACAGGCGTCCTTCGGAATTGATACGGTAAACCATTTCTATATCCGCATCTTTCAGCCTTCGGACAAAATCTTCTTTCGTGCTGATGTCCTGCATGGCTTCAATGATTTCCTGTCTTGTCCTTTCTGCAAGTTTGTCCTTCTTCATTTTTTCAGTAGAAGCGGTAAACTTCTTTTGCAGTGCTTCATAGCCCAATACCTTTCCGAACTTACTGGATTTGAAAGGCGTGCCTACCTGCCTCCCGTCATCATCCAAAGCTCCGTACATGATGCCGTAATATTCCTTTCCGTCCACGCTTCCCCTGACTTCGTAAACAGTGACATTATACAAATTCAGAAGGGTGTTGTATTCGGCAAGCGAATGGCAGTTGTAACATTCCAGCAAGGTACGGGCGGTATGCTTCACCTGCGCTTTCACGTCACCTTTCGGATAATCCACTTTTTGCAAGGATAGTAATTCCCTTTCACTGTGTTTTCCGAGTGTGGGATGAAGACCGTACTTCACTTCCATTTCCCGACAGATGTTCTGTGCCCGGATAGCCTCCCGGTTGTGGTCTATCTTTTCTCCCTTCTCGTTGATGCGTACCGAAACGATGTGCATGTGTTTACGGTTTATGTCTTCATGTAGCCATACGATATAGGGCTGGTTCCCGTAACCGAACTTTTCCATGAACTCCTGCGTCAATACGGTCATTTGTTCTTCGGAAAGAATATCGTTGGGGGATGGATTCAGGGAGATGTGGATAACCGGTTTCCTGACGTGCGAGTTGAGTGCGATATAAGGCTCGAAAGCCTGCACGCAGTTTTCAATCGACACATTACCGGAAGTGTCCGCCACTATTTTCGGATGTCACAAAACCTTTGCCGTACCGTCGTCCACCTTTATTTTATTATAGGCAATCACTCCGTAAAACGAACTGCCTGATGTGATATTCGGTATCATGACGTTATTCCTTTTTAGTGAGATACTCCTTTTCGTACCGCTTTGTAAGTTCGATAACCTGCCTGCATACTTCTTCCAGTTTACGGGTTTCTTCGGCAAGTTTATAGAGAAACGCAAGCGATTTCTTTTCCCCATAAATGGTATGGATAGTCTTTACACATTGGTTATAGTTATTCCCGATGCGTCGGAATTGTTGATAGAAAGCAGTGAGTTGGGCGTAGTATTCCTGCGCTTCCTTGTCAATCTTCACTACTTTGAACTCTCAACCGAAGATACGGGCGAAGATAAATTCGGCCTTGTTCTTCATGCCGGATTGTTCAAACATAGAGATAAACTTTTCATCTTCCTCGTCATTGAGACAGAGGTAATAGCGGTGCGTGCGTGGATCGGCCAGCACCTTGCGCCCTACGGCGCCACGGATTCTTGTTTCATCTTTCATAACATGAATAATTTAGAAAGTTCGACTTGGGAGAACTGACATCCCCGAAAGCACTTTTGGGGCAGGACTTTCAGCGGTTGGAAATATTTTCAACCGCTGAAAGTACACCTCGCTATATGCTGACGCATATTAAAATCCGGCTGGGCCGGATTAAAGGTCTGAAGGATTTGTTTTACGTTCTCTGACGAGAACGGGCTGCGCTCTCCCGGCGACAAAGGTAGATAGTTTTTTCTGTCCGTGCATCATGGCGTATCACGCCAACACCCGCCAATGAATGACTTTGAAACCGGGGGTACTTCATGGATGCTCTTTTTGAGGTTTATTTGTAGCCGGATAGCTATTTGAATGGATAAACGGATATGCAATCAGGTAGATATTCAAACAGACATTTATTCGGCTATATAGCTATACATATATATAAATGTATAGACGGATAAACAGATATTCGGATAAATGGCTATGCAATCAGATATGTGAATAGCTATCCGAATATGTACATAGCTATATAGCTACATAGCTGAATAGATAGATAGCTAAATAGCTACATAATTAAATAGCTATGTAATAGAGTAGCTATATAAGTAGATAGCCGGATAGCCAAGTAGCCGCATAATTAAATAGCTATATAGCTAATCGGATAAACAGATAACAGAATGAGTAACCGGACAGATAGCCGAAAAGACAGACGGCTATTCATCCGGCTGTCTATAAATCAATTTATTCACTTAAATTAGTAACAATGGAAAAGAGAAAGAAAACCGTGTTCGTTTCATTCGCCTCCCAGAAGGGCGGCGTGGGTAAATCAACCTTTGCGATTTATGCGGCATCGTGACTGCATTATGTGAAAGGTCTGAATGTGGCGATAGTGGATTGTGACTATCCGCAGCATTCAATCATCAAACAGAAAAAGCGGGATATGGAAGTGGTAAAGACCACACCCGTCTATCAAAATCTTCTGGTGGAACAGGCCGGGCGGTTGAAGAAGACGGCTTATCCGGTTATCGGCAGTACCCCTGCGGATTGCATGACGGACTGAAGGGCGTTTGAGGAAAAGGCAGACGTGCATTATGACGTGGTACTGTTCGACCTGCCCGGAACAATGGGCAGTGACGGGGTGATTGCCACAATTAGTGCGCTCGATTATCTGTTCGTACCGATAAAGGCAGACCGCCTTGTGCTGGAAAGTACGCTGAACTTTGCCACGACTATCAATGACCGCCTGATAAAGACCGGTCTCTGCAATCTGAAAGCCTTGTGTATGTTCTGGAATATGGTGGACCGCAGGGAACGTACCGTTTTATATGACATTTACCAGCAAGGTTTCTCCCTCTTGGGACTGGACTGTCTCAAAACCCGTGTTCCCGTGCGCAGTAACTTTACCAAAGACCTTTCCACTACGGGGGGCCCGGTTTACCGGAGCACCCTGTTTGCGCCGGATGCGGGCTTTACGAAGGAGTGCGGCTTTGATGCGCTTATGGATGAAATCATGCGGATAATCAAAATCGTATAGTCATGGCAAAGAAAACGAGTGAACAAAATCCGGTGGATGAAGCCTACCTGCGCAGCCTGATGGCGGGTAGCCCGCCCGAAAGGATTACACCGTCTGTTCCCCAAAATGGGGAAACAGACGGAACGGGCACATCTATACCGCAAATGGACAGGGAAACGGCAGAAGAAGTAAAGACGGAATTTGAAGCGGAAGAGATGCCGGAAAAGGCCGCATCCAAAACGTTGAAAACCGCACTGGCCGAATTTATGCGGAGATTCCTCACCCCTTACAAATGCGAAGGCAGGCAGGGTGTCTATATAGATAAGGAACTGCATCAGAAAATATCGGTCATTGTCGGTATTGCCGGTAAACGGCAGTTGACGGTGGGCAATTACATTGACAATGTATTGCGGGAACATTTCGAGAAACATTCGGATGAGGTGAAGGCATACTGCCAGAAGAGTTACAACAAAATATTTTAAGCTATGGATATACGATTATGTTATGAAGCCGGAGCGGTTCTGTTCTGGCTGCTGTTCGCCTATCTGTTCATGGACAAGTTCCTGTTCAGGGGGCAACTTGGCGAGATATGTTTCGGGAAGGCACGCCGCCGCATGGCAAAAGCTCTGCGGGGTGCGGCAGGCTGGTTCGATCCCGTGAAAGAGGAACGGAAGAAGGGACACGGACGGGCGAAAGGGAAAACGGGCAGGAAAGAGACTCCGGCAGTCGTGAAAACGCAAGAGAAAGAGCTTCCACCCGTCAAGACAGAGATGAAGCCCACGGAAAAGACAGCGGAGAAAAACAGTGAAAAAACGGTGGAAAAACAGCCTGAAACGGACAGCCTTGTCGTCACAAGAAGCTACGGGACACGCCAACAGCCGCCAATGAACGCCACTCGTTCCGGGGCTATTGCAGGAACTGAAAATGCCTCTACTTTTGCTGGTGGAAACGAAAAGACATCCCCTCGCAGGAGTGCACAAGTTCAACCTGAACGTATTCCCGATTTATTCCGGGACAAGCGTGTGGAAGAGTGGCGGGCCTCCGAGGTTGACGGTTCCACCAGGCATGAAAGCGATAACGGCGAAACCGGAAACGGTGACGGGGTGGATACGGACGAGTTGAATGAGGAACTGGAAGATTTGAACTGTGCCCGTGAGGATTATTCAGAGGCACCCGGCATAGGGCCGGAAGAGATAGACTTGATTATCGACCTGTGTAACGGCAAGGATATTCCGGCAGGCAGACGGCTGTCTCTGTTAAAGGCTATCCACCATATCAAGGATACGCAAATTGAACGTTCAATATTGGAAAGTATCAACGGCAGCAACAGCCGTATCAGCAAATTTCTGGATGATGCCGAGCGCATGGGCGAGGCTGCTCCGGACAGTGACTAACCAATTTAAAAAAGGAGATAACGATGACAAAAGGTTATTATGATACGGGTTGATGTCCCGTATCGCAAAAGAGAGATAGTAAAGTCCCGTCAGCGGACAATCGGTAACCAATCAAACAAGTATGTATATGAACTATTTTGATACGGGTTGATCCGGAAAAACGGATTATCCGAGAACAGAGAGAATTTCTTTTAGTACATAACTATCAAACAATACGGCCATGACAAAGGGCTATTACGATTCGGGATGATTCAGACCTTCATCCCGGGGAGAGAATTAACAATGAAGTTTCACCATTCAATCATGTAACCATGCGAAAGATGTATTTTGACTCCGGCTGATTACCTGCCGGAACTTACCCCCTGAACTATTAAACCATAAACGGCCACGGCTGCCTTATGGGGATAGTGAAAAGGGGCAGCCCGTGGATTTTTATTCACTTAAAAAAATCACGGAAATTAATGAAAAAGAAAAGATTGATTATGATGCTTGCCGTACTGGCGACAGCGGGTGCGGCAATGGCACAAGGGAACGGACAGGCGGGCATTACGGAAGCTACACAGATGGTGACAAGCTATTTTGATCCGGGAACAAAATTGGTGTACGCAGTGGGTGCCATTGTCGGTTTGATAGGCGGCATCAAGGTATATCAGAAATTCAGTTCGGGCGATCCCGATACCTCGAAAACTGCCAGCTCGTGGTTTGGAGCCTGTATCTTTCTGATAGTCGCCGCCACTATCCTGAGGTCGTTCTTCCTCTAAAAACAATTTAAAGACAACAACTTATGTCTGATTTTGAGATAAACAAAGGTGTGGGCCGTGAGGTGGAATTTAAAGGACTCCGTGCCCAATACCTTTTTATTTTTGCCTTCGGCCTGCTTGCCGTGTTCGTGGTGTTCGTCATCATGTACACGGCGGGCATCGGGCAATGGGTATGTATCGGCTTCGGGGTATCGGCGGCCACGGCAATAGTCTGGCTGACCTTCTCGCTGAACAGGCGTTTCGGCAGCCACGGACTGATGAAGCTCCTTGCCGCCCGGCAGCATCCCCGACGGATCATCTCACGGAAACGTATCACACGGCTAATTAAAAAACAACAATCGTAAATTATGAGAAGTACATTGACAACATCCACACTGGAAAGCAAATTCCCCGTCATGGCGGTGGAACACGGCTGCATCGTCAGCAAGGACGCCGACATAACGGTCGCTTTCCGGGTGACACTGCCGGAAGTATTTTCGGTATCATCCACGGAATATGAGGCGATGCACGCCACATGAGCCAAGGCAATCAAGGTATTGCCGAACTATTCAATCATCCACAAGCAGGATATTTTCATCACGGAGACATACAGGCCCGACACCGGGAAAGACGAGCGGAGCTGCCTCTCCCGCAGTTTTGAACGGCATTTCAACGAACGGCCCTATCTCAACCACACCTGCTACCTGTTTCTCACCAAGACCACCAAAGAACGCTCCTGGCAGCAAAGCAACTGGAATACGCTGTGCCGGAAGTTTCTGGTGCCGAAGGAGATACAGGACAAAGAGACAATGGAGCGTTTCATGGAGTCGGTGGGACAGTTCGAGAGTATCGTGGGGGACGGCGGGCTGGTACGGCTGGAACGGTTGACCACGGAAGAGATAACGGGAACGGAAGACGAACCGGGCATCATCGAGAGCTACCTGACCTTATCGACGGACGGAAGCGTCATGCTACAGGACATGCAGTTGAACCCGGACGAGATGCGTATCGGCGACAAACGGCTCTGCCTGCATACCCTTTCCGACCTCGATGACCTGCCGGGAAAGGTACGGACCGACGGACGTTATGAACGTCTTTCCACGGACCGCTCGGACTGCCGTCTGAGCTATGCCTCGCCCGTGGGTATCATGCTGCCCTGCGACCATATCTACAACCAGTGGATATTCATAGACGACAGTAGCGAGAACCTCGCCCGTTTTGAGAAGATGGCGAAGAACATGCAGTCGCTTTCACGCTACAGCCGGAGCAACCAGATAAACAAGGAATGGCTGGATGAATACCTGAACGTGGCGCATACCAACGGGTTGCAATCCGTCCGCTGCCATTGCAATGTGATTGCGTGGGCCGAAAACGGGGATGAACTGCGGCGGGCGAAGAATGACGTGGGCAGCGCACTGGCGCTGATGGAATGTACGCCGCACCATAACACCACCGACTTGCCGGTACTCTATTGGGCGGGCATACCGGGAAATGAGGCGGACTTCCCTTCGGAAGAGAGTTTCTACACGTTTACGGAACAGGCCTTATGCTTCTTCACGGCGGAAACCTGCTACCGGAACTCGCTCTCTCCTTTCGGCCTGCGCATGGTGGACCGGCTGACGGGAAAGCCCGTCTTTCTTGACATTTCGGATTTGCCCATGAAAAAAGGGGTGGTGACCAACCGGAACAAGTTCATCCTCGGCCCGTCGGGCAGCGGAAAAAGCTTTTTCACCAACCATCTTGTGAGACAGTATTGGGAACAAGGTACGCATATTCTGCTTGTTGATACCGGAAATTCATACAAGGGGCTATGTGACCTGATTCATCAGAAAACAGGCGGGGACGATGGAGTTTATTTCACCTATAAGGAAGATGATCCGATTTCTTTCAATCCGTTTTTTACACAGGATTACCAGTATGACATCGAGAAGCGGGACAGCATCAAGACGCTGATTCTTACCTTATGGAAAAGAGAGGACGAACCGCCCCGACGCTCGGAAGAGGTGGCGCTGTCCAATGCCGTCAGCCTGTATATCGAGAAGATAAAGAAAAACCGGAAAATCAAGCCGAATTTCAATTCGTTCTATGAATTTGTGAGGAAAGACTACCGCAAGGTGCTGGCAGATAAGAACGTGCGGGAGAAGGATTTCGACGTGGATGGTTTTCTGAATGTACTGGAACCCTATTACAAGAACGGTGAATACGGGTATCTGCTGAACTCGGACAAGGAACTGGATTTATTGAACAAACGGTTTATCGTATTCGAGCTGGACAATGTGAAGGACAATCCCATACTTTTCCCGGTAACGACATTGATTATCATGGAGACGTTCATTTCTAAGATGAGACGTTTGCAGGGTGTCCGCAAGATGATACTGATTGAGGAAGCATGAAAGGCAATCGCCAAAGAAGGCATGGCTTCTTATATAAAATATTTGTTTAAGACGGTTAGAAAATTCTTTGGTGAAGCCGTTGTCGTGACGCAGGAAGTGGACGACATCATATCGAGCAGCATTGTAAAGGAGACGATTATCAATAATTCGGACTGCAAGATACTGCTTGACCAACGGAAGTACCAGAACAAGTTCGACCAGATACAGAACCTGCTCGGACTGACGGACAAGGAACGGGCACAGATACTGTCCATTAATCTCGCCAATGCGGCAAACCGCAAGTACAAAGAGGTCTGGATAGGACTCGGCGGCACGCAGAGTGCGGTGTACGCAACAGAAGTTTCGGGCGAAGAGTATCTGTGCTACACGACCGAAGAGTCTGAAAAACTGGAACTTACCCGGCTGACCGAAAAGCTGGGGGGCAATATAGAGTTAGCAATCAAACAGCTTGCCGAAAGCAAACGGCAGGAAAACAAGTAATCCTTTAATCCATAAAATACAATGAGTAAGAAAGATTTATTAAGCCAATGCAGGGAAGCGCTCGGAGACGCTACCCTGACCAATCTGGACCTGCTGAACCTGATTGGGGAGATGAAAAAAGAACTGGAACATGACCGCATCTGCGGGCACTGAATGAATGAGGAAGGCGACTCGACACTGACTATCCGTAAATCGAACCGGGTGACGGACGGTTTCAAGGGGTACAAGGCTACGCTGTTCGTCGGAGAAAGAGCCTACACTGAAATCAATATTCCGCTGCGCAACGGTGACGACCTTTTCCTGCACGGGAACAGGGATGCCGGATGCATCGGATATTTTTCAGGCAGCGAGGTATTGCTGTTCGGCAGTTACGGGCTGTTCGCCCGTGATGACGACAGCCGGCATTTACTGACTAAAGAAAGGAGATAGACGTATGAAAAGAAAAATGACAATTCTATTCATGGCTCTGTTGTCCCTTTCGGTGACGGTCAGGGCGCAGTGGGCGGTTTTCGATCCCAGCAACTTCGCACAAAGCATCGTAAACTCGGCCAATGAAATCATAGAGACTTCCTCGACGGCTGAGAATATGATTAATAATTTTCGCGAGACCGTAAAGATTTACGAGCAGGGAAAGCGCTATTACGATGCGCTGAAATCGGTGCATGACCTTGTAAAAGGTGCCCGTAAAGTACAGCAAACCATTCTGTTGGTCGGTGACATCAGCGACATCTACGTGACGAATTTCAATACGATGATGAGCGATCCCAACTTTACGGTGGAAGAACTCTCGGCTATCGCTTTCGGGTATAACAAGTTGCTCAAGGAAAGCAGCGACCTGCTGCTGGATTTGAAGGAAGTGACCACGGCAACCGGACTCTCGATGACCGACAAGGAACGGCTGGACATCATCAACCGGATATATGGCGAGGTGCTGGAATATAAGAACCTGACATGGTACTATACCCGCAAGAACATCGGGGTATCGTATCTGCGCAGCAAGAAGAAGGGGGATGCCGCACGAGTACTCGCCTTGTACGGGACACACGACCAGCGTTACTGGTAATCATTCATCCATTAAATCGATCAAGAAGACTATGTTATTATTATCAATAGACTGGACGAACCTGCACGAGCTTCTGCGCTCGCTGTATGGTGAAATGATGCCGCTGTGCGAAAAGATGGCGGGTGTGGCCAGAGGGGTGGCGGGCCTCGGAGCGTTGTTCTATGTGGCCTACCGGGTATGGCAATCGCTCTCACGGGCAGAGCCGATAGACGTGTTCCCGTTGCTTCGCCCGTTTGTGCTCGGCCTTTGCATCATGTTCTTTCCGAGCATGGTTCTGGGCACTATCAACGGGATACTCTCTCCCGTATGCAGTGCGACTTCCTCGCTGGTTGAACAGCAAACCTTTGACATGAAGAAGTATCAGGAAGAAAAGGACGAACTGGAACGTGAGGCGATGCTGCGTGATCCGGCAAAGGCTTTTCTGGTAAGTGACGAGGAGTTTGACAAGAAAATAGATGAACTTGGCTGGTCGCTGGGTGACATGGACACAATGATTAACATGTACGGGCAGAAGGCGGTGTACGATATGGGGGAAAAGGTGAGGCAATGGTTCCGGGAGCTACTGGAACTCTTCTTTCAGGCGGCATCGCTGCTGATAGACACGCTGAGGACCTTCTTTCTGATTGTGTTGTCCATATTGGGGCCAATCTCCTTTGCGCTGGCCGTCTATGACGGATTCCAGAGTACGCTTACCACATGGCTGTCCCGGTATATCTGCATCTATCTGTGGCTACCCGTGGGTGACTTGTTCGGGGCTATCCTCTCACGCATACAGACACTGATGTTGCAGCAGGACATCAAGCAGTTGCAAGATCCCAATTTCATACCGGATGCCTCCAACAGTGTCTATTGCATTTTTATGATTATAGGCATCATTGGTTACTTCTGTGTCCCCACCGTTTCATCGTGGATTATTCAGGCGGGTGGTGCCGGAGCTTACGGACAGAAGGCCAACGGAGCCGGGAAAATAGCCGGAAACGGTGCGGCGGCGGTAGGCGGTGCTGTGGGCGGATCGGTAGCCGGGCGTATCAAGAAAATGTTCTAACCGTGCATCAATAATTGTATAACATTAAAATAAAAATAGAATAAAGACATGGAATTTAAGTCATTAAAAAACATCGAGACGTCATTCCGCCAACTCCGGTTGTTCGGGATGGTATTCTTAGGGGCATGCGCACTGGTAACGGTCTTTGCCGTATGAAAGGCTTATGACTTTGCGGAAGCCCAACGGCAGAAAATTTATGTATTGGACAACGGCAAATCGCTGATGCTGGCTCTCTCGCAGGATGCGCAACAAAACCGTCCGGTAGAGGCCCGTGAACATATCAGACGTTTTCACGAATTGTTTTTCACACTTTCACCGGACAAGGATGCCATTGAAAGCAATGTTAAGCGTGCCCTCTACCTTTCGGATGAAAGCGCTATCGGGTATTACCGGAACTTACAGGAGAAAGGGTATTTCAACCGGATGATAGCGGGAAACATCTCACAAACCCTAACGGTGGACAGCATACAGGGGAACTTCAACAGTTATCCGTACGAAATGAAAACTTATAGCCGTCAGCACATCATCCGGTCGAGCAGCGTCACCGAAAGGTCGCTTGTCACCACCTGCCGTTTGAGGAACGTAACCCGGAGCGACAACAACCCGCAGGGATTCCTGATAGAAGGCTTCACGATTGTAGAAAACAAAGACATCGGCCAGTATGAAAGATAATCCCGTTAAAAAGGCCCTTCATAAGTTCGGAACAAGGAAGGACCGCTATGTGAGCAAGCTCCGCAAACGGTGGGAACGGTTAAGTTACCGGCAACAAAGACTGATTATCCTTTATCTGCTCGGCCTGTTTGCCGCCGTTGACCTCGCCTACATCGCAGGCGGTTTTTGCGGAACGGATCAATATCCGATTGAGGTACAGCACATCCACAGGGTTGTGCTGCCCCAAACGGACAGTATCAAACCTTTAAAACATTCATTCAATGACACAATCCGATAAAAAAGAAGAGAAAGAAAAACAGCGGGAAGCGCAGAAGGCGGAACCCGCATCCGAGAAGAAGTCAGGCGGCAAGGCCGCAGAGAAATTGAAATTCTATGGCGTGGTGGCCTTCCTCTCGCTGCTGTGCGCCGGATTCATCTGGTTTATCTTCAAGCCGGACGCTTCCGAAACGACGGAAGGGGCGGCAGGCATCAATACGACGATACCCGATGCCATAGCTCCCGAAACGATGGCGGACAAACAGAAGGCTTACGAACTGGAACAGATGAAGAAGCGCAGGCAGGAAAAGGTAAGGACCTTGCAGGACGTGGCGGGCGATTACCTGATGCCGGACACGCTGGACGGGCTGAAGCCGGAAAAGGCGGCACCGAAACAGGACGCTATCCGGGAGTCACGACAACAGCAACAACAAATCTCACGGCAAATCACCTCGTTCTATCAGGAACCGAAAGACAATCCCAGAGTAAGCGATCTGGAACGGCAGGTGAAGGAGCTGAATGAAAAGCTGGAACGGGAACGGAAGGGACAAGATCCGCTGGAACTGATGGAAAAGTCGTATGAGATGGCGGCACGCTATTTTCCCGGTCAGGCGGGCGGACAGGTAAAGAGCATACAGCCTGCCGGCGGTACGGGAACCGCACCCGGCAATCCTGCCGCAATGGCCGCAGGGCGTGCCACGGAAAATGTGGTTTCCTCACTGGCCGCACCTCCGGGTATGGATACGATACCCCGCAATTACAGTTTTGCCACTGCCGTGGGAGCCGGAGAAAAGGCTGGGAGCAACACGATACGGGCCTGTGTGGCGGAAGACCAGACAGTGACTACCGGCTCATGAATTAAATTCAGGTTGCTGGAACCGCTGCAAGTGGGCGGCGTGCTTGTCCCGGCCAATACCCCGCTTTACGGTACGGTACGCATCGAAGGGCAGCGGATGGCGGTAAGCGTGAACTCGATTGAAAGCGGCGGAAACATCCTGCCGGTGGAACTGGCGGCTTACGACATGGACGGACAGGCCGGACTCTTCGTACCGAACACAACGGAACGCACCGCCATGAAGGAAGCCGCCGCCAATATCGGAAGCGGTTTCGGAACAAGCATCTCGTTCGCACGTAGTGCCTCGCAACAACTCGTCATGGACGTAACAAGGGGCGTGCTTAGCGGCGGCTCTCAATATCTTGCCACTAAGATGCGTGAGGTGAAGGTGGCCGTAAAAGCGAATTATCAACTTTTATTAATATCCAAAAAACAGTAATCAGATGAAGACAAGAATTATTTTATCATTAGTAATGCTTTTAACCGTATGGGCGGTAAAAGCACAGGAACCCGTGGAAACAAAGATTTTCCCCACCAACCAGATTATCGCACCGCACCGCATTGAGGTGACTTTCTCGAAGACCGTACATATTTTGTTCCCTTCGGAAGTGAAATATGTGGATTTGGGCTCGTTCGACATCATAGCGGACAAGGCTACGGGTGCGGAGAATGTGGTACGCATCAAGGCTGCCGTAAAGGGCTTTGAGGGCGAGACGAATTTCTCGGTCATTACGGCTGACGGCTGCTTCTATTCCTTTAACGTGGTATATAAGGACGAACCGGCACAGCTCTCTATCGAGATGGAAGACTGGCTACGGGAGAACCCGATGGGCGGAGCGGCTGACGACCGCATGTTCGTGAAGCTGAAGGAACTCGGCGGGGAGACTCCGCTGGTGGTGAACCGCATCATGTACACGCTCTATAAGAGGAACAAGAGGGACATCAGGCATATCGGCTGCAAGAAGTACGGCATACAGAGCCTGCTGAAAGGACTCTACATCAACAATGACCTGTTGTACCTGCATACATCCATACGTAACTACTCGGACGTGTCTTTCGACATAGACTATATCCGTTTCAAGGTGGTTGACAAAAAGGTGGCGAAACGCACGGCCATGCAGGAGAGTTTCGTGGAACCTGTAAGGACTTACAACCGCCTGACGACGGTGGACGGCAAGGCGACGGTGCGGAACGTGTTCGTGCTGCCCAAGCTCACCCTGCCGGATGACAAACTGCTTGTAGTGGAGATTTACGAAAAGGGCGGTGCCCGTCACCAGTCGTTCCGTATCGAGAACACTGACCTTGTGGCGGCAAAACCAATCAGTGAACTACATCTGAAATAATAACCTATATATAATATAATGTATATGCAAAGAATACTATTCTTATTGACGGTTGCCGTACTGCTGCTCTTTACGGGCGAAGCATACGCACAGCGTGACCTGCCGGGACAGGCGGGCATACAGTTCACATCGGGTGGGGTGAATCATTTCCTTTCATGGAAGAGTGGTGGCGAACGCCACTACTTCACCTCGCTGGCCTTTACACATACCAACCGTAACCGTACCTACTGGCTGTATGGTCTGGATTATCAGATAAAGGAGTACACCTACGAAAATAAAGCGATACCCAAAGCGCAGTTCACGGGGGAACTCGGCTACTTTATTCCTGTATTGTCGGACAAGGGCCGGAATGTCTGTTTCCGTATCGGGCTTTCCGCTCTGGGCGGTTTCGAGACAGTCAACTGGGGAACCTCCCTGCTTCCGGACGGGGCGGCAGTGACCAACAAAGACAGCTTTATCTATGGCGGGGGACTGACGGCGGCTTTCGATGTCTATCTGACAGACCGGATCATCTTCTTGCTGCAAGTCAAGGAAAGGGCCTTGTTCGGAACAGATGCGGGGAACTTCCATACGCAGATAGGTTTGGGCGTCCGCTTTATTATCAACTAATGAAAAGAGAAAGGAGAAACTTAAAAATGAAAAACGTATTATATATATGTATAGGCGCACTCTTTGCGCTATTGGCCTTCACTTCATGTAACGACGATATAGACATCCGGCAGGATTATGATTTCAGCATCTCGTCATGGTATCTGCAAAAACAGATTGAGACGGGTGAGACGGTGGAGATACGCTTTTATCTCGACCGGGAAGGCGACTATGAAAAGGCGGTGTACGAACTCGGCTACATACAGGTGGAAGGCAAGGGCGAAGTGTCGGACAGTGAAGGTACAAGACTTGTCAACCGGGAAGTAAGGCCGCTGGCAGAGGTGCCGGGACTGGATACGGAAAATCCGGTGAAACAGGTGTTCACCCTTTTTTACCGTTCCACAAGTGCCAAGCGGTCGGAACTGAAATTCTTTGTCCGTGATAATTTTGGAAAGGAAAGGGAGATGACGGTCACGTTTGACACGGAAAGCGGCACGGCTGAAGAATAGCCGTTGTTAAGCCAATCAGGAAGGACGGCGGGGCATCCCGCCGTTTTTCGTTTCAAAAAATTGATCGGATGAGAGTAAATTGATTGATTTACCTGCCTGCCGATTGAAATTAACTTTTTATATTTACCCACCGTTTTAAATTGTAGCACATGAAAACAACACTTAGGATATTCCGCATTTTATTCAAGCTGCTCCTGCTCATTTACGTGGCAGTGATAAACATTATCCTTATATCCGCCTTTTACGTCCTGCTGCTGGCTATCGTGGAATGGGTGGCCCCTTCCTTCCTGCCGGGCTTGTTTGCCGGGTACGGCTTTGCGCATCATCTGGTCTATTCATTGCCTTTCTATATTGTCTTGCTTTACATCCTGTACAGCCTTTCACCGCTGAACGTATGGATGATGCGGATGAAAGAGGGTTACAGACCGCTGGACGGCGAAGAACGGGCACGGGTGGAACGCCTGCTTTCGGAAATGGGAATGGAACGGAAACTGAATATCTACCGCAATAAGGACGCACGCACGAATGCCGTGACTTTCGGTTTCAATACAATCGGGCTGACGGGCGGTATTCTTCAGGTAACATCGGACGAGGAACTCAAGGGGGTAATCAGCCATGAAGTGGGACATATCTCGCATTATGATTTCGTCTATCAGGTGCTGCTGTTTTCGATGCAGTCGCTGGGCTACCGCTGCCTGTACGGGCTGTTCCTGATTCCGGCCCTGTTTTTCGGATTGATAGGCAATCTGGTAATCGCCGTGGTCCCGGCTGTCCGTTTCGCCGTAGTGGGGATGGCGAAACTCTGGTGGAGCCTCTACAAATTATTGCACCATACGATTTACGGTATCAGCCGTATCTTCGATGTGAACATCAACAAATATGCCGAATATCGCTGCGATGCGTATGCGGTGCGCTACGGCTGCGGGGAAGGCCTGCTCTCGTTCCTGCGACGGCTGGCGGTGGCGGAAACGGGCGGGCAGCGACCTTCGTTCACCGAATACATCATGAGTACGCATCCGTCCACCAAAAAACGGATTGAACGGCTGGAAAAGCTGTTGTAAACGACTGCAAAACTCTCCCGCTTATATCCTTTTACGGATATTGGTATAAGGAGTGCCGGATATGCGTATCTGTTCCATTTCTTTGGAAAAGTCATCGTAATAACAGACGATATGACTGCCGGTAAGTACATTGCCGAAACTATCTTTTTCCGAATGCGTTTTTTTATTATCCGCCTGTTTTACCAGGTCATCATACAAGGCACAATACATTTTGTTGGCTCCTGCCGGATAGAGTGTATCGGTGATAACAGCTAAGAAACTGACATCCGGGCATTTTTCCGCTTCACGGAGCATGACTACCGTATCTGCCGCCAATAATCCGATGTAGGTATTCAGATCGCAAATGAATGTATGATGCCCTTCACCATAAAGCGTAAGGATAGTTCTGTAAAGTTCCATGCGGATTTTATCTTCTCTGAACTGGTCGTATTTGGTTGTCTTTTCAATGGTATAGCCTGTGATGGCAACATTCTTGTCGTACATTTTTCTATGAGTTTTTTATTAATACCTTGTCCGTAATTGCAGTTAAGCACCGAAAAAAGCACGGAACTTAACAAGTTTTACTCTCAGGTACGACCAAGCACCTATGCAGGAAACGAGTTAAGACCGTGCCATTAGTGTATGACAAGGACTTCGCCCGTTTATTCTCCTGCTTTGAATTTGGTCGTTTCGAGAGTAAGAATAAACAGCTAAAAGCTATTCTAATATATTATCATTCAATTTCTTTAATCTTATAACTTTCTTTTTTTAATTCACTTGCACAAAAATAGAAAAAAGCCGGGCAATCACATAGGGATTGCCCGACTTTTTTTAAGAGGGAGTATTCAGGTGTGGGGTGTGGCAGGTCAGTCCACGGGCTCGCCGCCATAGCGAAAGCGGCAAATGTCCTCGTGAATTTCACACATGATATGTAGCTGCATCTGCTTGCTGATATGGCGGCTTTGGGAACGCATGAACAGACGGTTCTCTATCAGACTGCAAAACTTCGTCCCTTCCCTGCCTACGATACAGAGGATTTGATGTTCAAGGAAAAACTCCCTGTCGGTGGAATACTCCACGTTCGGGGACATTCTTATATATTTCATACGCTGATATTTTTAAAGGTTTTACGGTGGCGGTGTGGGTGGGGTAGCCCGGCCCGGCCCTCTGTTCTCTTGGGGGCGGGAAAAAAGATGTGCCGGATGTTGTCTCCGGCACATGCTTTCTGTTCGGCTTCAGGCTGCTTTTCCGCTTTCGGGTTTCTCCGTTTTCGGGGCGGTGACTTTCTTCTCCGTCTTTTCTGCCGTCTGCTGCTTTTCCGCTTCTTTGGCTGTTTTCTTTTCCGCTTTCTTCATTTCCTTTATCCTTTCTTCCAAACGTTCATGCCGTTTCTGATATTCTTCCTCGTGGGTGGCTTTGGCAAGTCCGTACTGGTCGGGAAAGTGCATGTTTGCGAAGTCCCTTAACAGCTTGGATGCGTTGTTGTCTCCGTAACCGTTCTCACAAAGGTAGTGAATGATAAAATCCCGTTTGATGACCGTCTTTTGTGCGTCCGTCAGTTTGGCTACGATTTTCATCCGCTGTTTCTCGTCCAATGGGGTAGGCTGGTCTTTGATGCCGAAAAGTGAAAAATGCTTCCTTTGCAGTTGGATAAGCATGGCGAAATAAATCATTCCGTCCTCGTACTGCGTGAACGGGCTTTCGGGATAGTCGTTCTCACGGACAATTTTTTTCGTGTCGGCAACAATCTTCTCAATGGCAAGTTGACTGAAACGTTTGTCCCTTTCCTGCAATGTCCCGATAGTGACGGGGGCGGTTTCCTTCTTGTTTATCTCCACGTAACAGAGTTCGGGTTCTGTCTGTCCTACCTTTACATAGGTCTTTATCCTGCCTTCCTCTTTCTTGCGGTTGAGTTCCTCCACCTTTTGGGCGTATTCCTCGTTTCTGCGCTCAAAGGTCTGCACCGCTTGTTCGTACTCTTTCGGCTGGGTATATTGCTCTTTCTTCGGTGCTTCGGGTGCTTTGGGAAACTCACGTGCCGATACGTTGTAATCAAGTTCTTTGATTTCATGCCCTTTCTTGTCCAATTTTTGTAGTGCCATATCGTTACGGCTTCCGTAATAGGGGCGTGCAACGACCAACTTCGGATCGGATTTCAAAAGTTTCTCCGTCTCTTTTGCCACATGGGCGGCATTCTTGGTTTCCAAACACTTGCGGTTGGTGCAATGTCCGCACCCGTTATGCTCGGCAAAAAGGTTGTAATTCGCTGCGTTGTGTACACACGCCTTACATTCCGTCTTGTCGAACTTGTATTGTTCAAGGTCGGTGGTATAGCATTTTTCAAAATGCCTTTTGAAGAGGTTCAATGTATAGTCCGTCCAATTGTCACCGTTACCTGCTTTGAGATGCTTCTCGTAAACGTCCTTTTGGATATTGGGTTCATAGGTGCTTATTTCCTCGGCTACGCTGATAGTGATCGTGTCGTTATCCAACAGTTCACCGATAGGCGCATAGAGTTCGTTCAATTTCAATCGGGTATAGATATACTTCTCGCTCCGTCCGAAACGTCCTGCCAAAGAATAAATATCATACCTGCCCTTTTCAAGCAACCGTTTGAAGGCTCTCGCTTCTTCGGTCGGCCTTACTTCCTCACGTTGTAAATTTTCACTTAATGACATATCTTCCGCTTCATCGTCCGTTATATTGTTGTAGATAGTTCCCTTTATGGTCTTTGCTCCTGCAAGCAGGGATGCACGGTAACGGCGTTCACCGTATATGATTTCATAACCGCCTTCCGTGCGTGGGCGTACTGCGATAGCTTGCAAAACGCCCACTTCCCGAATGCTTTCCGCAAGTTCCTGCAATGATGCGTCATTGAACGTCTTGCGGTGGTTGTCTGCGCTTGGATGTACGGTGGTAATATCAAGGTCTGTTTCGGCTGTGGCCGTTGCAAGCGGTGTCTTGAACGTGGCTTGCTGCGCTGTTTCTTCCGTAACGGTGGGAACGGTTGCCGTTTCGGGTACGGCTGTTGCTGCTTCGGGGGTTTCCGTCACTTCGGTAGCCGTGGGCACGTTCTGCGGTGTGAGTAACATCATCGGTTTTGGGATGATTGCCCAAGCGGTTACTTTTACTGCTGTCTCTTTCTCTGATTTCTGTACGTTGTTCTTCTGTACTTTTTTGTTCGTCTTCATAATGATAAGTTTTTAAATGTTGATAATTAATTGAATAGTTTTCCGTCTGAAAGGTATTCCCAATCATTGGCGTTACTTTCTTCCGTGAAGTATTCCAAAGTTTGGGTGCTCTCCATATCATCCCGACAAGCACGGAAAAAGCTGTCGAGACATTTGTTCATAAGGTTATCAAACGTGACATTCTCGGTGGGGGATTTCAAGAACTGATAAATCGGATCGAGAATATCGTTATCAATGTAATAGCCTGTAAGGGGGCAACAAGTATCTACGAATATCCTGCTTCTTCTCCCTTTCATCCCTTTCCAAAAATATTTTTTTTGGTATAGGTCGTTCCAATGGTTGTTCATCAGATAGGTTGCCAACCGCCAACCGCTTAGGCTGTCTATGCAATCTTCCTGCCTGCTTCGGTAGTCATAGCTATAATTGTCTGCGTCATATCTCCAATTACCGCACACAATGCCGAAGCGTTCGCAAAAGGCATCAAGGGTTTGGCGGTTCTCGTAAGTCCAACCGTAAAAGTATCGGTTGCATAACCATTCGCTATGCGCCTTTTCTTTGGCTTCCTCGGATAACTCGGTTATCCGATAGAGGGTGTATGTTCTTGTTTCCGTTCTCATGTCGTTACTTTTTTATGGGTTCTTTGATAGGTGGGCGGATTGCTCCGCCCTGCCGTTCATGCTGTCATACATGGATGCACGTGGCGAGTGCTTCCCTTACTTTCGTCTCCTGCTTCTTGGAATATATCCACCCTGCACGCCTTTCGCCCTTATAAGTGAGGTTTGCACGAAACAGACCGTTCAAGTCTTTCAATACATTCTTTATCGGCTTGGTGTCACCGAATACGGCTATCGCCTTTTCGCTGTATTCCACGATTTCAAGATTGAACATTGAAAGGTCTGCGGTTGCTGTCGGCTGTTCTGCCGTGTCGCTGTCCGTCTGCGGTGCTTTTATGCAAAGGTTGGCTTCATCCCCTGCGGTGTGCGCATATCGTTCTATGAACTTTTCAAGGTCGTAAATAGGCTCTTTCTCAATCGTCCAACCGCTATATTTGTGCTCACCCAAATACATACCGTCTCCCATGCTGTAATTTTCACGGTGTTCGTAATCTGCATTATATTCCGCTAAATAGGCCGTTTCCTCAAAATTGGCGGCATGTTTACGCATCTCCGAAAAGAGGTTGCGTGTATGCTTGGAGAAGCCTAAAATGACGGTTCTTCCTATACTGTAGTCGTAATAGTCCGTATAACTGTCGCATTCGTTCACCCGTAGTGTGCCGATAATGACCGCCTTTGCATCCGTCGGGATAAGGGGGCGCAAACGTTCCGCACCGATTTTTGCGATACGCTCGTATTCTTCCTGTTCTTCCTCTGCTTTCCGTTCGGCTTCGGCTTTCTTCTCTTTCGCCTTAGTGAGTAAAACGGCTGTTTCCAACGGATCCAAAAACTTGGGGTTCGCATCATCGTAATAGATGCCTATTCCGAATTTTTCCGATAATGGCCGGATAAGGTCGGAAATGTGAAACTCGTGCGTCTCCAAATTGATAAGATGGTAGGTTATTCCCCACTCGTTACGGCTTACTTCATATACTACATAGCTGTCATAGCTGTAGCCTTCCATTTTTACCACTTGATTGACTGAAACGGTCTGAGCGCTTCTGTCGTAACTTCTGTTAGCTCCTAATAAATGTACTTTAGTCATAATGATTTGATTTTAAAATGATTCATATTCTGTCAGAGTATCACGCAAAGAATAAGGATGAAAAGAGCGAGCACGCAAAGGGAAAGGAAAGCGGAAAGGATGCGCCACACGGCACGGATGAGAAAAAACACAACCGCCAAAACTGCCAACATGGGCAACCAACCGCCCAAAAAGGCCGCCACACCACCGACAAAGGCACACACGAAACGCACCGCCACGTACACCACGAAGCCGACCAACGACCACTTCACCAAATTTTTAATGCCGGTTGGAGCGGCGCCGAAGCCTCGTTTCAAATCTTGCTGTATTTCAGTTCTCTTTTTCATAACATTGACTTTTTTTTTATGCCTTGTCGGTGGCTTCACCTTGCTCGTTTCAGGGGGCAGATACGGACGGGGAGAAAATATGCAAGGCTTTTGGTGAAAAATTTTCAACCGCCCGGCTGGACGGATTGAAAAATTTTCGCCAAAACCCGTAGGGCGCGAAGCGGGCTTGCAGATTTTTAGGGGCCCCGCCCGTAGCTTCGCACCCTGAACCACGCAAGGTGAAGTTACTGACAGGGTGATAAAAATGAGGAAATGGCTATATGGGAAAAAGAGAACTGAAATACGGCAAGATTCGTGCTTCTGTTGACCAAGAGCATAAAGTTATTTATCAAACATATCTTATCTATATTACTGAATTGAACTCATAATTTTATTCAGTTACTAATTACTAAGATACAATATTACTTGTTGATATTTAAAATGTTATATAGGCTTTCAAATTATCTGCATGTTTTTTTTGTTTTGTGACATTTTCTTATTAAATTGCAATTGCTTAACAGAAAGTCTTAGGACTATTTCACATTGTTAGATATAAAATGACATTTGTCTGACAATACAATCAAAATAAAAAATAGAGTTAACGAAAAATACTTTTAAATGGTAATACTAATAATAGAAGATGAAATTGGCATTTGTAATTTTCTTGCAAGTGGACTTGAAGAAGAAGGATTTGAAATAGCTGTCAAGAACAATGGAAAAGAAGGTCTTGACTATGCTCTGAATGAAACAGTAGATTTAATTCTTTTAGATTGGTTGCTTCCTGGAATGAACGGATTGGATATATGTAAAATAGTACGAAAGAGTAAATCTCAAATTCCAATTATTTTCCTAACATCTAAAGTGACACATCAAGACATTATAGAAGGGTTGAAAGCCGGAGCTATTGACTATGTAAAAAAGCCTTTCAACTTTGAAGAATTGTTGCAAAGAATAAAAAATCATCTAGGTTCAAAGATGGATGAAATATTAGTATTAGGAAATATAGAGTTAAAGTGTTCAGAACATGAAGTCTATGTTGATAAAAAAATAGTCCATTTAACCCAAAAAGAGTATGATTTGTTAAAATATCTAATTGATAATAAAGGTAAAGTTTGTACTCGTTCAAAAATTATTGAAGACGTTTGGAACATTGGATTTGATTATGATACAAGCATTATTGATGTTTATATAAATTCTTTGCGTAAGAAACTGAATATGAATAAGGAAAGTACTTTTATCAAAACAGTAAGAGGTATTGGATATATTGCAAAAGATTAAATACATATGATAATATGCTTAACCTATCATTTAAAAATAAAATAGCCTTTACTGGTGTGTTATTTATGGCTCTACTAAATATATTCCTTTCATTAGTTATATATGAATTAGTTAAGGTTAATTCTTATAAGAGTATAGATAAGTTTCTTCAAGGAGAGGTTTCTCTAGTTTCTGAGAAATATAAAATTGAAAGCCATGCCGTGTATCCATCGACACTAATAGAATGGCAAGAAAAAGAACATAAATCTATAGGTAGACATGCCGTTTTCATTCAATTTTTGGATGCTCAAAAAAGAGTTTTAGAAAAATCTCCTAACCTAATGGAACAAAGTTTAAAACTAGGGAAATGTGATGTATACGAATATTATAATTCTTCTGTGCATAATTTTACAATAAGACAAGTTCATATTCCAATTATTACAAATGAGAGCATAACTGGTTATATAATTATTGCTACTCCTATTGAAGAAACATTAAAAGTATTATCAATATTAAAATATTCTTTTCTTACTAGTTTTCCTTTTTTTTTAATTATTCTTTTCTTTGTTTCCAGGCATGTTGCTGCTAAGAGTATTGAACCTATAAAGAAAATTATTGATATTGCAAATACTATATCCCATAAAAATTTGTCCTCAAGAATACCTTTATCAGAAAATAAAGATGAGTTGTACGTTTTATCTTTTACTATAAATAGCCTTTTAGATAGACTGGAAAAAGTGATTGAAAGAGAAAAAACTTTTATTGCGTTTACTTCCCATGAATTTAAAACTCCATTATCTGTAATAAAAGGTACTTTGCAAGTTTTAATTAGAAAGCCTCGGACTATTGAAGAATATGAGAAGAAATCAGTCTATTGCATATCCCAGGTTGATAAATTGAATATTTTAATAGAGGACCTATTATTGCTAACTCAATATGAAACAAATAAAGAGTCGTTAAATATTGAGGCAATTAATATAAATAGTATTATAACTGAATCATTAATCGAATCTGATATCCATATTAAAAATAAGAATCTTAAAATCAATTTTAACGAAATTGATAACTTTATTATAAAGACTGATCACTTTATGTTTATGACTATTATAAATAATTTAATATCCAATGCCATAAAATACTCATCTGATGGCAACACTATAGATATTTATCAATCATCTGATAGTAGATTTGTTTATTGTAAGATAAGGAATTTTGGTATCTCAATTGGCCAACAAGAGGTAAAATCTGTTTTTAATCCTTTTTACAGATCGTTAATCAACGTAGAACATGCCATTAGCGGTCATGGATTAGGATTATCTATTGTAAAGCAGTTTTGTTTATTGCTAGATATTGAGGTTTCAATTGAGAGTGATGCAAACAATGGAACAGTAGCCACATTAAAAATTCCATGTAAATAAGTGGAATGATTTATTAAAGAACAATCTATTCGGACTGATTATCTGTTGTTTACAGAAGTATTAGAATGAAATGGTTACTATGTTGTTAGATGTAAAGATGAAATTTAAGCAAATCTTAAGGATGTTTATTTGATTTATTTGGCTCTGCCCCTTAATTTTGCATCCAGATAATCAAGTTGATTATCCATTTTGTTGTTGTTCCAATTAGTTCTTTTCTTTTTTTTTTGTATGTTTGTGACCAAATAAACGACCACGGTCATATAAATATAATAAATATGGGAAAAGGATTCACAGAAAGTGAGAAAGTGATTATTAAGGATAAATTAAAAAAAGCTGCTGAAGAAGCTCTCATAAAGACAGGCATCAGAAAAACCTCTGTAGATGAGTTGGTTCTAAAAGCTGGTATCTCAAAAGGTGCATTTTATCTTTTTTATGAAACTAAGGAATTGTTGTTCTTTGAGGTTATTGTATCTTTTCATGATAAACTTCAAGCGGATTTTATGGAAATACTTAGAGATTTTAAAGGCTTTAATGTAGATTGTTTAACTGAGACAATATTTAATCTACTAAAAAGAGATCAGGAATTCTTTGTTTCTATATTATCTAATGGAGAAATCGAATTTCTTCAAAGAAAGCTTTCAAAAGATATTATGGAAAAACATTTTAAAGATGATGAAATATTTTTTGATGAAATACTGAGCATTTTATCTGTCGATAAATCTCATGTTGAAGTGTTTGCTAGTAGTATTAGAGCTATCTTCGTATTGATGCTATATAAGAAAGTTATTGGAGAGGAATACTTTAATGATACAATAAAATATTTGATAAAAGGTATGGTTATACAATTAATTAACAGGTAACTAAGTGCAGCATTGCTGCACTTGCACAATATATTTTTTTTAATCGTATATGACTATTTATTCTTATGCAGTCATATATATATAATAATAAAATGGAAACAAAGGAAAAAACAAAAAGGCCTAAGAGAGTCGCTATTACAGGTATAGGACTAGCTTCATCAATTGGAATTAATTATTCTGATTTTTCAGAGAATATATTTTCCGGAAAACATGGGTTTATAGAATCTACCATTGAAGAGAAACTTATGGGGGCACCAAAGTATATATCAAAAATTAATAAGAAAGTTATTGAGGAAATAGCTAATTATTTAAATATATCATTTGATAAGGTTATTCACAATTTTTCATGTTCAAAAGCAGATGGATACATAAAAAAAGCAGAGTTGCTTTTGCTTTGGTCATGCTTAACAGCATTTGAAAATAGTAAGCTAAGTACGACTAATTTCAAGTCATATGATGGTGGCCTTTTTTTAGGAATAGATTCACAGATGGATGATTTCTTTCATTATTACAATTATTTGAAGAATAAAAATTGTATTGATATAAACATAGAATACAAAGAATTTTCTTCATTAGTAGAACAAAATATTGAAAAATATTACCCTTATTCAGGATCATCCCATTTGATAGATAACATATTGGACAAATTGCCTTTCACTGGCGATATAGAATTATTGATGAATGGTTGTTCTTCTTCTAACGATTGCATTGGGACTGCTTTTCGCAGAATTAGAAATGGACAATTAAGGTATGCGCTTTGTGGTGCTGTAGATGTTCCTAACGATCCTGCCTACTATGCAATGTTTAACTCAATGAATATTCTTTCAAATTCATCATCAGAAAAAGAGTGTTTAGTGCCTTATTCATCAGAGCATTCAGGCTTTACTCTATCTGAAGGAGCTGGGATTGTCATGTTAGAGGATTATGAAAATGCAATTAACAGAGGAGCCCATATATATGGTGAAGTGATAGGTTATTCTTCAAATATGGCAAATAGACATTTAACTAATTGTGATCCTGAAGGTGAAAGCTCTAGTAGATGTATTAACGAAGCTATTAAAGACGCAAAATTGAATTACAAAAATATTGATTACATAAATAGTCATGGAATATCGACGATTTTAGATATATCTGAAACAAAAGCTTTAAAAAAGGTTTTTAAAGATATATCATATAACATACCTATATCATCTACCAAATCTATTATTGGGCATAGTTTAGTTGCTTCCGGAATATTTGAATGTATTGCAATAATAAGTTGCTTCGAAAACAAAAAGATACACCCAACAGCAGGACTAAAGAAACAAAAAGATGGGTGTGATCTATTCTATATCCCACAATTACCTATTGAAAAGACTATAAATATTGCGATAAGCACATCGTATGCTTTTTTGGGCTATAATTCATGTATTGTTTTACAAAATAATAATAATAATAATGGAGTTTAATGATGTAAAAAAAGTAGTCAAAAAGATTGTTGGCGAAGTTGTAGGAATTGATGAGTTTAATGATTTAGACTCGCTGACTGACGATTTAGGTTATGATTCTATTGATTTTATACAACTACGATCTAATTTGTCAAATGAGTTCTTTATTGATATTACACCTCAAACATGGTTTAATTTCATAAATGATATTCAATTGAATAGTAAGTATGCCTATGATTCTGAAGTCATTTCGGAATGGATTAATAAGTTGGCTGAATACGGTATAAATGTTACGCCTGAATTAGTTGAGACAATTCAAACGCTCAATGAGAAAAATGATCGTGATAGCATATCAGCCAGAATTTTGAGTCTCATTAATGTGAACACAATTTCAATTCTATTAATTAAATTGCAAAAACAATGAATGTATTATTAGTAAGAACACCGTTTCCTGAAATGTGCCTTGGTTTTAAGGGATTAGCAGAATTGGAACCTCTCCATTTAGAATATCTAGCAGCAAATTTAGAAGATCATAATGTTAGTATTTTTGACACATGGATTCACGGAGAGAAAAAGCTTTTAGATGAAATTGTGACAAAAAAATGGGATGTTATAGGATTTAATAGTTCAGCAGTACATATCTTGAAGGTACATGAGTATTCAAGGTTTGCAAAATCTATAAATTCTAATATTCTAATTATGGTCGGTGGAGAACAACCAACTATTTCACCAGGCATGTATAATATCCCAGAAATTGATATAATTATATTTGGAGAAGGAATTACTAAAATCAGCAAGATTATTGAAGCATATAAAAATAAAAATTCTTTTGAAACTATCCCAGGTATTGCTTATAGAAAAAATGGTGAACTATTATTTACACAAAGAGACTCAGGCTTATCTTGTTTTAATAAGTACAAATTACCCAATAGAGAGTTGTTAAAAAAAGAGAGAAAGAAATATTTTTTCTATGGTGTTCGTTCTATTGCTACCGTTGTTTATTCTTTAGGATGTCCTTATAAATGCAATTTTTGTTGTGTATGGAGAAAACAGATAGGAGTACAAACTAGAGATCCACAACTCATTATAAATGAGTTGAAAGATATTAAAGAAGAATGGGTGTTCTTTTGTGATGATAACTATTTTGCAAATATAAATATAGACGAATTCTTAGATTTGCTTGAAAAGAGCAATATTAAAAAGAAATATATAATAGAAGCAAGTTCTGAATTGATCATAAAAAAAGAAAGTTTATTGAGTCGATTTAGAGATTTAGGTCTTAGAACTGTATTAATAGGATTAGAATCATTCGATAAAGATGATCTAAACATGGTCAATAAGGTCGCTTCTGTTGAACAAAACATTGCAGCTCTTGAATTATTGCGAAAGTACGATGTTGATTGTTTAGCGAGTGTGATTGTTTATCCTCATTGGACTAAAAAAAATTTCGACAATTTGTGGCATAATATAAAAAAGCAGAAAATTACATATTTGCATTTACAATGTCTTACTGCATATCCAGGAACAGAGTTGTTTGAAGAATGTTTTGATCAAATAACATCATTCCATACTGATACATATGACATGGAGCATATGCTTCTAAAAACGAAATTGCCTATTAAAGATTTTTATAGGGAAATAGCAAAAATATATATCAAAACTTATAATCCAATAAGATTGATAACATTACATAGAAATTTGCCATTCCCATTAAATCCTTTTCATAAAAGTACATATACCATGTTCAAATTTATATATGGTGTTTTAAATGCACACAAACACAGCAAGAAGAAATGTGTATTTGATGAATTCAAAAGCATAGAAGAGTTTACTTTAAGTAAAATCAACACTCATAAAATTTACTAATAATGTGCGATAATATAAAATCAAATAAACTCTCTTATAAGATATTCTCTAGTATTAATTCTATTAATGAGGAAGAATGGAATTTTGAATTAGAGCTAGGGGATTTCTACATGAATTATGATTTCCTAAATATTACAGAAAAAACAACTATAGGGATTGATTCATATTATTATATTATGATGTATAATGAGGGAGTTAAGATTGCCAATATAGTATTATTTTCTGTAGAACTTGATTTCTACAACTTAGTTGGTAACTCTGCTAAAAAAATTATTTCACGATTTAGGAAAATAAGCAAGAACTCTTTCTTCCTCAAAACATTGTTTTGTGGTCTTCCTATTTCAACTGTTGATAATTCAATTCGAATTTACAAAAAAGAATATACAAATGAAATCTTAGAACTATTAGATCAGATAGTAAAGAAAGTTGCAAATAAAGAAAATGCTAAAATCATTTTTTACAAAGATTTTAGTAATACTGAAATAGAGCACTTTGCTTTATTAGAAGAAAAGTCAAATACGCTTATCAGTGGCCTTCCATCTAATAATATTACAATAAAATGGAAGACATTCGAAGAGTATGTTAATAGTTTAAATAAAAGGTATAGAAATCCATTAAAGAAAATATTAAAGAAGAGAGAGGAATTAACTATAATAGTTACTGATGAAGATCTAGCAGTTTTTGATAGTAAATTTTATGATTTATATAATCAAGTCAATAGTTCTTCGGAATTTCAACTGGAAAAGTTATCACTCAATTTTTTTAAAGATATTATAGCAAATAAGAACTTATCTACTAAACTTATTTTGATCAAAAAAGATGATCTACTACTTGGACATGTGTCAATTATTGAAAAGAATGAAAGCTTTGTTCCTTTATTTTTAGGCTATGATAAAGCTCTTAATAAAGATTACGATGTGTATTTCAATCTTGTATACAAAATATTAGAAGTGGCTATTGAAGAGAAAAAGAAATATATAAAGTTTGGTCAGACTGCCGATTATTTTAAACAAAAAATGGGATGTTATTCTACTAGTGTATGGTGGTATATCTATATATCATCTCCATTTTTAAGACCATTTACCAGATATATATTTGCCAAATTATTTCCACCAATTGAAGACTATAAATTTGAATTGTTTAAAAATTAATTAGAAAGATATGAAATTAAAGAAATTATCAGTCGATTACAATATTGTATCATCAATATTGCAAAACAAACCTGCATTTGCAGGAGTACTAATGACACATAGATGCAATTTGAAATGTAAATTTTGTGTATTTTGGAAAAGACCAATTGAGGTTGAAAAAGAGATGAGCATTGAAGATCATAAAAGATTTTCGTTAATCTGTAAGAAAATAGGTGTAAGAGCCATAAATTTAGCAGGTGGAGAGCCTTTGATCAGGAAGGATTTATTTGAAATCGTAAAAATATATACTCAAGATCATATTGTTATTATTAACTCAAATGGCACATTAATAAACGAAGATAATGCGAGAAAACTTTGGGAAGCAGGAGTAGATGTAATGATATTTCTATTGATGCTTTTGATGAGGAGATGCACGATAACTTCAGAGGTAAAGGGGTATATCAGAAAGCTATGAAAAGTATAGAGTACTTAAAAAATGCTAGAACAAGAAAAGATCAAAGAATTTCTATACAAGCAATTTACTCTCCGCAGGTCGCAGATCAGTTTGATGATTTTCTATCATTTTGCGATAAAGAAAATATTGAATTTGCATGCAATCCTTATCGGCCAGATGATAATCATCAAATAAACTTAGATTTTCCAACTAATTATAGTGCGGATCATTTGTTTAAATTGAAACAAAAACATTCATCATTTAAAATCTCAGAATATACAATCCAAAAAACAGGTGAATTTATAAAAAATGGAAATGTTCCTGATTGTAAGGCAGGTAAGCAATTTTTCATGATCCTTATGGGAATATTGTTATTTGCGAAAATTATGTTGAGGAGAAAGATGTTCTAATTAATATAAATGACAACGATTTCTCTATCGGTAAACTCAACAAATTATTGGAGTCTGCATATAAAAATAATAAATGTACTAAATGTTATGCCCGTGAAAGAGGTGATTTAGAATATTTATATGGTATGAGAAATTTTGTATGGTTTAAAGATTTACTCTCTCAAACTAAATCAATAAAGTCTTTATTCATTAAATAAAATAATATGATTAAAGTTGCAATAAAGTCAATAGGAAAAACTTTCTCAATTGAAAACTCACAAGAAGGTAATTGGAATGTGCAGTTTGATAATAGTAAGAATATGCTACTTGAGAATGTAGTTACTAATAAAAAGAAAAAACAGTTTTATAAAAGAACAACAGTTCTATCTTTATATGCAATCAAAGAGGCATTACAAAATGCTAATATTGATTTAAATAATTATGATAGAAACCGAATTGGATTATATTCTTTTGAAAAAGAATCAAACAATATTAAGATTGAAGATACATATAAAAAACTAATTCAATTTTGCCAGCAGATAGGAACTAGAGAAGAAAGTTTTAGTGATGTCTTCTCAAAGTGTTATAGCCTTAGTGATCTTTTTAAAATTATGCCCAATTTATCTAATCATCTTATTTCAGCAGAATTAGGGATAGAAGGAGCGAACAAAACATTACTAACAGGTGAAGGTGCAGATCTTCAATCACTTATTGATGCTTCTAATGATGTACATGAAAATAGATTTGATATGGCAATTTGTGGTTCATCCACTTCAAATTATTCTGTGCTTGAACAAAAACAAATGGCAGAATTCTATAATTATAATCTGTCGGAAAAAGAAATAAAAGAATCTTCTGTATATATTGTATTAGGGAATGATAATGATAGTTCGTTATATATAAGAGGTGGTAAGTCATTCTATATAAAGGAACATTTCAATTTTCTTGAAAAGAAAATATATTTTGAAAGCTTATTTGACAATTTTTTCAAAGCAAATAATTCTTTATCAAGACAAGAAATAGATTTTATATTATTTCTAGATCAATACAACAAGCCTTCAACTATTATTGAATCAGAGATATTTAAAGATCTTTTCATCAACTCTGAAATTGTTACACCAAGGCTGGATAATAATAATAACATCTGTAATGGCTTTTCTATTTGTCATTATTGTATAACAATATATATGATTTTAAGAATGCTATAGTCATCC
>PVMN01000733.1_pt1 | contig 61814 bp, 47 predicted proteins | sample 1853401 | NCBI WGS metagenome assembly PVMN01 (sample SAMN08533510, study PRJNA380276) | Human gut metagenome, whole genome shotgun sequencing project.
CGGCGGAACAAAAGGTCCAGAAAATTGCCGTGAATGCGTTTATACATGGCGGGGCTCTTTCGGACCCTTCTGAACAAAATAGCAATTCTTTAATCAAAACCTTATAAAGTAAAAAAGAACCACTCCATCAGGAATTTCACTCTAAATGTAGTGGTTCTTTTCTATGTTTTATATTGTCTTATGCGATGTCCTCGGCTACTTTTCTTGGTACATCTGGCATCCATCTGCCATCAGTCCCCACGAAATATCTGTCTGGTGTATACTCATTGCTGTACATAGCACCTTCTGGGCGATCTGCCTGTCTTTCCGGATTGAGGTAATACCAGGAGCCATCAATCAGATTCCATCCGGCTGCCATAGCACCTTCACCAGGTGCCAGGTAATACCAATGGTTGTCGTAGAACAACCAGCCTGTATGCATCCGGCCTTCATTATTGAAATACCACCAGTTACGTCCAAGTTTCAGCCAACTGTTTTCTACATAGCCCTGAAGAGTTCTGTATTTCCAGCTTCCATCCGTCATCTGGATCCACTTCTTAAGAACTTTGTTGGCATTGCTGCTTCCGCTTCTATATCTTGGGAAGCCGATAAGAGTGATTTTTCCGCTCAGACTTCTGATATTGTAGTCCTTTGTTGCAAACTGATAGGTCTTTCCATTCTTATCTGTCACTTCAAAGGTATGTCTGGTAAATGTATCTTCTCCTGTACCACCAACGAGATAGAATTTCTCACCACTCATCCACAGATCCCAGGTGTTCTTTCCTCCCTCTGTGGCAATATCCAGTCTGTGAAGATTTCCTGCACCCATAAAGCCTGCTTTGTCCTTATACTTGTATGTGTACTCTGAATCGCTTTCATCTTCCACCGGTCCGCCAAGGATAAACGTATCATTACCATTTCCTGTCCTGATGTCAGTAGGCGCCATGGTAGTTGTAACATTTATTACATTATTTCCGCCTGGAACTCTCACTTTAAGTCCCATAGGAGCCTTTGTAAAACTCAGACGCGCATTGTTAGCTCCACCGGCTACCAGAATCCGATCTGCAAAGAAATCAATCTTTTCATCTGCATCTGTAGTGGTAAGTTTTACCTCACCTGGTGTTGTGATCGTAAAGTTCTGACTTTCATCAGAGCTTTCCAGCTTCATATCAATAGAAGCACCCTCACGATCCGATGTCTTCAGATTCAGATTTCCCATGGTATTCTTTACGATTACATCAATATTCTCTGCACCGCCTAAGAATGTATTAGCCGCATGGATCGTTCCGCTTACTATGATCCTTCCGTTTCCTTCCGCCTGGAGTTTTACATCCTGTCCGGCTGTTAAAGTCTCTGTTACACTAAGGCTTCCCTTATCTGCTACAGAAATACTTCCTGCAATAGTTCCAGAAAGATCACTCACATTCGTAACCAGATCTGCATTTTCCGCTGTAATATGAAGTCTGTCAGCAATTAAGACCGCTCTGTCTGATGTAGTCAGGTCTCCGTTTACATCCAGATCTGCATTTTTTGCAATTTCTGTATCATCCAATACCAGGGATCCTTCATTTTTCAGATACAGATTTTCTGCTTTTAGTCCCGCTTTTTCTGTTTCGGTTAAGAAGAAGTTATCCTGCTCTCCAATATTTCCACTGGTGATAATGTTCACTTCTTCTGACTTTGCATTGACTGTGCCGTCTGTTCTTGCGTTTACAATATCTGAATCTGCAGTAAGATCAATACGTTTCACAGCTTCCAGAATTCCAACCTTAAGGATTCCTTCTACTTTCGCTTTAATGGTATCCTCTGCCTTCATATTTACCAAGCCAGCTGCTGCCAGATGTCTGATTTCAATATTTCCAGCTACGGTCAGATCAATCGATCCATTTTCAGATACCAGCTTGCCAAAGTTGCCTTCCTCATTGTCAATGACGATATCATCTTTCGCAGTGATATCCAGTGTTCCGTTTCTGCCTGTGGTCATATTTCCTGCCTTCAGGCTTCCTCTGGCGTCCACTTTTACATTGCTTCCGGCTGCCTTCACTACTTCTGTGTCCCGCTCGGTCTTTACTGTTACGTCATTTCCACCTTCTGCGGAAATTGTGGTTTGTCCGTCCTCTGTATTGGTTTCATGGATATTTACCAGTCCGACTGCTTTTGCTGTCACAGAAGCTTTTGCTGTCAGCTGCAGAGCATTTTCTTCCGTTCCCAAGTCACCATCCGCTGTTAGTTTGATGTTTTCTGCTTCTAATACAGCAGATTTTATACTTCCGCTTGTGGTAATATCCATGTCATCTCCGGCTTTCATTTCTGCATCGTCTGTCAGAAGTTCTCCCACTGTCATATTTCCTGCTGCTTCAGCCTTTACCTTATCAGACTTGATAGCATCTGCTATCATATCTGTCCCGGATATAAGCTCTGTCTCTGCTGCTTCGATGGTTCCAATGATCATATCTCCATCGGATGTAGCTTTTACGCTGTCTGCCTGTAAAAATCCGGCATTTAAGGCTGCGGCTGCAACATAGAGAAGTTCTCCGGCTGTGGCGTTTTCCAGCCTTCCGTTCACTTTCAGGGCTCTGTCTTCGGTTCCGATGTTTCCTTCTTCTGCATCAAGATAGATCTTTCCGGCCTTTACATCATCTTCGCCTTCCGCTGCCGCCCCTGCGATTCCGTTTGCCTGGATCAGAACCGTATTTCCGGCCTTCACACCTGTGATCTCAAGGCTGCTGCTGTTTGCTCTGTTGTCAAGATACAGGTTTTCTTTCACATCTGCCTTAAGAGAATGAACATATGTCCTCAGGTGGCTCTGTGCTGTTCCGATACTTCCTTCTGTGGAAATAAGTTCAGCACTGTCTGCTGTTATCGTTGGCTGTTCATTGGTTCCAGTCAGGTTTCCTACTGTCTTTAGTACCACACGATTCTTTGCATTTACCAATCCAAGCTTCATATCATTGCCTAAATTGTTCAGATAAATGCTTCCCTGTGCAGAATTTGCATTTAGCGTTCCGTTTCCGAGGTTTATAGTCAGGTTATTGGCATTGCTTCCCAGGTCTCCCTTACGGGCATTCAGGATCAGATTTACAGCTGTGATCGCTGCACTGTTTGCAGATGCACCATTTGCAATGCTGTCTGCCGTTATGGATACTACAGAATCATTTCCTGTACTGGTAATATTCTCCACGTTGGCAGCTGTTTTTTCATTGAGATAAATATTTCCGCTGGAAATTATATTCATATTGCCGGAAATATCTGTCTTTAATTCCTGATCTTTCTCTCCTACTGCTGTGCTAGAAAGAATCCTTAGCGCTGCCGCACGGATATTGCTGTCTCCATATGTCAGTGCTTTGATTCCTTTTACTGCCTGGATCCAGACTTCTCCATCAGAAACAATAGAACCAATGGATAAATCCTTCGTTACTGCCGCAAGATAAATATCTCCCTTACTGGTTGATTCTGTGTTAAATCCATTTGCTCCAGTTTCAACTCTTATCATTGCAGCATCTGTTCCAAAGTTCTTTTCTACATTTACTAAAATGATATCTGCCTTCAGATCCGCATCCTGGCTTCCTTCTCTGCTTACACTGTCTGCCCTGAGTATAAGGCTTCCATTTGCCGATGTGGTTCCTGTAAGTTTTACATTCGTTCCCAGTGCATTGATCTGTGCATTTTCATCCGCCTGGATCGTTCCCAGATTGTAAGTACCATCTATTCCATAGCTGAACCGGACGGTATTCAGATTTTCTACACCACCTATTTTTTCAGTTACCTGTATTGTCTGCCGGATGACTCCTTCATAAACATAGGTTCCGCTTGTTTTATCATAGGTTACTGTAATGTAATCATAGGATTTTACAACCTGATTATCCTTCATAGCCTCGTACTTGCCATTCTCTGCATTATAGCGGATGGAATCAAATTCTGCATTACCTGATTTCGATTCATACCAGATATTGTAGCTGTCATCTACCAACCAGTAACTCTTTGGAACTTCACTTATATAAGTATTGTCACTCTCCTTCTTTAAATAGCTGATGGTATTATCAGATCCAAGCATAACGACACGGGTCTGACCGTCAATTGTTACCTGTACTTTACCGGTGCGATTTCCATCCTCATCGGTAAGGTATACTGCGCTCTCATCCAACTTCGTATACTGCTTATTTCCTTCTGCATCCACTGTTACCAGATAATACTCAAAACCGTCTGCATCATACCGCTCTTCAATGTGCTTACCAGAAGGTATGTTGTACTCTGTGGTCAGGGAAGCATCTGTATAATACTTTGTCTCCCAACGGCCTGTTGCTTCATTAAATACTTCTTTTTCGTACAGCATTCCTGCATTTGCTTCGCTTCGCTCACTCTTTGCCACAATATCCAGAGCCGTTGTCTTTGACTCCGTTTTTTCATAGGTATAAGTACTTTCTGTTGTATCCTGTACCAGAACACCCACCATAAGCTGCGGCCTGTTCAGTATCAGCTTAACATTTTTACCCTTAATGGATTCAAAAATCCCTTTGGATATGTCTGTGATCTGTGCAGCTTTTGCATCCGCTATTGCCTTTGCACCGACAGTATCATTTCCTTCCACTTCCACATAACGCACCAGTGTTCCGCCGATATAAACGTTTCCGGCTGCATCTACTGTAAGTTTTGGTGTTTTCAGGCTACTGTCATCATCTCCTGTTACAAACAGACTCACATTAAATGGACGTCCATCCGTGCCTACATTCAGGGCATTTTGGATATACAATTCTGCCACATCCAGCTTTCCATTTTCTCCAAAATATACATTTCCTGTATTTCCTGAGAAAATAATGTTCAGGATTGCTGTATAGTAAGAAAGCATTCCGTCAAATGTAACATCCTTACCAGAGTTGGTAGTGATCGTCACAGTAGGCTGTGCATTGCTGTCAACTACATCTGTCATACTAAACTGGCTGTAATCACTGCAAATAATGTTATATGCACAGTTGTCTGAGTCAAATTCTGCCAAAAGATCAAGATTCTTTAAAATCAGGTTCTTTACAGAATTGTTGATAATATTCAACTGGGTGATCAGGTTGTTGCTGTGTACCGTTACATTTCCCTTAACCTTGCCGTTTGTTGCTTCAATTTCCAGGCTTCCTAAAGCTTTGTTATTTAAGGACTTAATAGTTACGGATCCTGCATCACTCTCCCAGTTTACATTATTATTTGTGATTCTTCCGTTTTCATCCACAACTATGGTGATCGGAGCATTGCTTCCATAATAGATGTTGCCATTAAGCTCTACCTGATTTTCACTGGTGTAAGAACCGTTTTCCTTCTTGTCAGTCTCACTCCGCAAAACTTTCTCTATAATGATCTCTTCAAACCAGCGAACCACTTTAACAACCGTCTTTGTAACCCACTTTACGATCTTGTTAAGAGGCCATGGAAGCCACTTGCAGATTTTTTCAACTACCTTTTCAACCTTGGTAGTAACCCGTTCTACTGTCTGCTTCACAAATTCAGTTACAGTTACTGCTTTATACTGGGCTTCCTTGCTGTAGGAAGTCTCGCTCTCTGATTTTGCAGATGCCTTTACCCAGATATCTCTTGCCCGCATTTCTGAGTCATCACCATACATCTGAATATAACCATAAAGCTTTGTGTTATTGGTTGCTGTAGAGATAACAGAACCAGTTCCTCCTGCTGTATAGCCATAGCTGTAAGCTCTGGTGTAAATACTGTCTTTTGTCCCATCACCTGTCAGTGCCAGCATGGTAAGCTTACTTCCGGCCTGAAGATTGGAGTGATTTCCGGTTATCTTTGCTGTTCCTGTTACATCTACCGTTGCCGTTGGCTTTGACTGGGTGTTGATAACAGAACCAGTTTCGGAATACGCTTCTGCAAAAGCATGGATTCTCTCGATCCATGCCTGGATCGTCAGATCTTTTCCTGCCTTTAACTGTGCATACTGCCCCAGATCTACCAATGCATTGATAGTCATCTTGTTTGTAGCCAGTGTAGCAATATTGCTTAAGCCGTCTACTGTAAACTTAATACGTGCATAAACATTTGCTTCTGTATTAGTCTTTGCTTCCACAAAAAGGTCCATGCTTTCTGCACGGATCACTGCATGATCTGCAGAAGTGCCACTTAAGAACTCTACCTTAGCTGCTGCGTCTGTGACCGCCTCTGCCTTTACATTTGTTCCTGCTGCCAGGCCACCTGCGCCTCCGTAAGCAGTCAGGTTGGATGTGATATCTTTTGCATAGGCAATAATGTCCACATCCCCGGTATTGGCTGTAATAACACAAGGATAGATCTGAACGCGCACATCATCAGTTACCTTCTGCGATGCAGTTGCCACACCTTTTGCAACGATGGCTCCTGCAATAGCAGTTGCATAACCTTTATATTGGTTATTTGTTTCTGCACTGATGCTTACTGAATCAACTGCAACCAGTCTGCTTCCCCTTCCAACCACTGCATAGGTCTTGTTGGTTACGGTAGTGTTGTCACTTACATCATTAGCTGAACCGCCTAATGCACCGGCAGATGCAGTTGCTTTTGTATCTTTGTTAATGACGGTTGTTGCATGCAGTAAAATCGTATTAGCGATTACCTGGCTTCCGGTTATCTCAGCAGTGGTTGTATTTGTCAGACTTGTGTTGATCTTCGTAAGACCGCCTGCTGCAAATCCTGAAGCGCTGTAACCAGTTGCAGTTCCACGAATCCTATGTGTATCCTGAGCTACCGTGGAAAATGTTCCAGATGCAACCACAGTACTGTTTGTCACAGATGCTGTTGTAGTAACATTTTCTGTCAGGCTTACACTCTGGGCTGTTCCTGCCGCAAGCAGTCCGCCTGCTACGCCTTTTGCCGTTCCTGTAAGGTTTCCTGTATAATCTGCCAGAACAGAAATATTTCTCGCTCTATTGAGAGTACTGTTTACAAGCTGTGCAAGCACCTTAAAGGTATTGGACAGTTTTACAACAACTCCGCCTACTGCCAGCGAACCAATGGAAAGTCCTTGTCCGGAAGCAGAAGCACTTCCATTTGCCTTGGCAAAAATCAGTGCATCTTCTGTTAAGACTGCATTTGCGTTATTTACTGCTGCTTTGGTTGTTCCATCGAAAATCACGTCTGCATATGCACCGCTTCCGCCGATCAACAAGCCTGCTGCTCCTGCGTAAGCATCTGCACTCAGCTTGCCTGTATTGAAATAATCGCTGTTGTCCGCTATGTTAAACAGTGCCCGCACATTCATATTTTTCGCCTGGATGGTTCCACCTGTAACCACTGCGCTGACCACCGGTTTTACCTTCAGTCTGGCCACTGCTGCACCAACAGAACCACCAAATGCAACTCCAATTCCTCTTGCATCTGTCTGGGCAGTTAAAATCTGCTGTGCAAGAATATTATAGCTGCCATTTAACGCCGTTACATCTGCTGCACTGTCTACAGAGGTCTCACTGCTTACATCTACTAAAGCTACAGAAGCTTCTGCAGAGCCTGCATAGCCAAGACCTGCTGCCTTAGAAGCTGCCTTTGCTGTCAGGTTCTGATATGCGGTTAATGCAACATTACCGCGCTCAGATGCCAGTTTGCTTCCTGGAGCTGTTTTGATCATGGTCTTTCCGGTTACCTTCAGTCTGGCTGCTGCCAGCCCTGCGGCTGCCCATCCGCCTGCAAATCCGTCTGCTGTCGGATTGACATTAACTGTAAGACCCGCATTTCCTGCAACACCGTTCTTTCCAGAAATATTTCCTGTATCTCCAATGATGATCTGCGTAGTTCCGGTTACATCCATATAAGCAATGGCTGCTCCCAGACCAATGATTCCTGCTGTTCCTGCTTTGGCTGTAAATTCAGTTCCGGTAATGCTGTTTTCAGCCGTTACTGTTACGTTTCCATCAGCTGTTACTGTTCCAAGGATCTCAACCTGGGATGTTCCGTTCATGATCGCGATCGCTACGGATCCGCCTGCCGCGAAGCCACCGCCAGATGCTGCTCCGGCTACGGCCTTTAATGTTGTCCTTTCACTTGCAAGAATCACTGCATTTCCTGTAAGTATCACTGTAGTTTCGCTTCCGATCCTTGCTGTGGTCGCATTGGCTGCCTCGGAAGTAAAATATCCTGTTACGCTGACAGATGCACTGCTTCCTGCCAGTCCATTTGCCTTATTTAATGCCTGATCAATACTTGCCTGGCTGGTAGCTGCCATGCTTCCAAGAGCAGTGGTACTGTCTGAATCCGCTTTGCTTCCTACCAGAATCACAAGAACGCTTCCTGATACGGCTGCTCCGCCTGCACTTCCTGCAAGAACATAGGATGTGATATTTCGGATGGATTCTGCCTTCAGGTTCAGATTTCCTGCATAAATCTGGTTATTCTGACCAACTTCAGCCAGAACTGTATTCTTAAAGATTAATACGCCTGCTGCTCCGCCTGCCGCTATTCCGCCGCCGCTTACTGTACCTGCGGTCATGTTAATATCTGCGGTATCAGATGCAAGTATATTTAAATCGCCTGTAAGATTAATGGTTACATTTTTTCCTGTAAGAGCCTTTGTTTGACTGTCTGCAATAATGAGAACAAGAGAGCCGCTTGCTGCTCCGGTTCCCGCCGCTGCTGCTGCAACATTTCCGCTGATATGCTCTTTGGACTGTGCATTGACTTTCAAAGATGCTGCCGTGATAACAGCATTGTCTAATACTTTTGCTGTAGCCTGGCTCTTAAAGAGAATCGTTGCTACTGCTCCGCCTAAGGCTTTTGCTCCACCAGAAACACCTAAAGCTCCAGTGGTAATATACTGGCGGCTGCATACTTCTACGGATACCACGCCATTAGCTCTTATACTACCGCCAAGAGCACTGTCTACGGTATTCTCCATATTCAGAACAGATACACTTCCCGCTCCTCCTACAAGACCTGCACCCAGGCTGGCTGATGCCAGGAATGCATTGTTGTCGCTGACTGCCAGTACGATGATATCTCCAGGTGCATAAACCGTTCCATTTAAGAATGCATTAACCGTCTTTGTCAGATGAAGCACTACGATGGTTCCTGCTCCTGCTACTATGCTGGCTGCAGCTCCACCGGCGGCTACATCTTCCTCGGAGGAATCCATAGCAATCACCTTCACTACAGAAGATCTGTCCTCGCCTTCACGGCTGTTTTGATTTAACTTTGCTCCGCTTTCTACCTGGGCAATGGTCTTTGCACTGGAGATAACGGTTACAGTAGCTGCTGAAGCTGCTCCACCGATACTTACAGAACCGGAAGCTGCCACCGTGGTCAACCGGTTGTCGTTGAAAGCACCGATCAGTATTCCCTTCTGCATAGCTCTCACACGGCTGCGTTTTTTCTGACCTTCACTTCCAGACAATGCTCCTGTATAGAAGCTGATGCCCGTTTTTCCTAGAGCATTTAACTGTGCGTTGCTTCTAATCAGTGCTCTTACCTGATTGGATGCACGGACTACTACAACACCTGCTGCTGCGCTCATTCCGCCTGTTGGATTTACAGCTGCATTTGCTGCACCTGCTACTGCAAAGAGGTTCTGGGTATCTTCCGCCCACACTGCAATACTTCCATCTGCGTTAAGAATAGCTGACTGGATTTCTGCAATGGTAGTATTTGTAATGACAACAACTGATACAGCTCCGTTGGCAGCCATTACCGTACTGATACCTGCACTGGCTACTACAACCACGTAGGTTTCATCACTGACTGTTTTTACAATGATATTTCCTGCGCTGGTAAGTACAGCACTACTATCTACATGTGCATATGTATTTTTCTTGAAGGTAATGGTATCACTGGATGCGCCTGCACTTGCTATACCGCTGGCAGATACATCACCTGTTACATCCTGAATAGATGTGGTATCCACTGCCACTACAAGGATATCACTGTTCTTTGACGTAATTTTCGCACCACTTCCGATCCACGCACTGGTATTGCTTCCAAATACCAGTACATTGACGGATCCGGTTGCTGCAACAGTTCCGCTGGCTGCTCCGCTGATCACCCAGCTGCGGATCTTCTGTGAAGATTTCGCGCCTATTAAAACTCCCTTCTGGTTAGCCTTGTTGGATGTTGAACTTACATAATCTGTAGTTTCAGAGCTTCTTCCATTCAAATTCTTATAGTTGGAATTTACGGTCGAAGTTGTATTTCCATCCACAAAATCAATACCAGCTAAAAGTCCCTTTGCTGTTACTTTTGCATTCTGTCCAATATAAGATCTCGTCTCATTGGAGAATTTGATCACATTGGTTGCCACACCTGCACTTACTGCGCCTGATGCTGTCACATTTCCGTTGATGACTAAAATATTCTGGGCACTTTCTGCCAGTACGATCACACTGCCGTCTGCAGTTACAACTGCATCATTTGCAATGTACGCTGCTGCCTTTTCTCCTACCTTTAATACGGTAATAGTTCCTGCTACAGATACTGCACCGCTGGCTCCGCCGCCTACTGCGATAAACTTCTCTATATTCAGCTCATTTACTGCATGAACCTGGATATTTCCATTAATTGCTTCTGCCTGACCGCCTAAAACTGCCTCAGATGTACCGTTTACAATGGCAACGATCATGGAAATTCCTACGGATGCACTGCCGGACGCACTTGCCGTTCCTGCTGCTGCATTAACAGTAGTCTTTTCTGATGCCTCTACTGTAATATCGCCGCCTGTAGCTGTAGTACTTCCGCCGTTTCCAATTCCTGCAAAGGTTTTATCAGAAACATTGGCTGTGCTAAAGTATTCGCTTACAAGATCAGATGTCTCGTTCTTTAAAGCAGCTAAATCTGCATTAACCTGGTCAACATATGGGTTGCTCTGGCTTCCGGCACCGATGCTCTGTCCGTAGCCTGCGTCCACTGCCGCCTGCCCCTGCTTTGCCGCATCGCTGCTTGCCTTGCTGGAAGAGCCATTTCCGCCATTGATATTGGCATTATCTGCATCACTATCGGTAGTTTTTGCACCAATGGAAAGGATCAGGATACTGCCATTAACTGCTGCGCTTCCGCCAGCTCCTGCCATTACCGCAGTAGAACGGATATTACGGTCTGCTGCTGCGGTTACACGGATTGTTTTTCCTTTTACTACATTATAATTTCCGATCATTGCGGTTACAGTATTTCTGTAAACCGTTGCTCCGATCGCCGCACCTACAGCACCAGCACCGCCTGCGCTTGCACCGCCTACAGTCAGTGTAAGTGCCGTCTTGTCTGCCGCACTTATCTCCACTGAACCAGATGCCGTCATGCTTCCTTTTACAGATTCACTGCTATTCTGTACCAGAGACTGGGTGGTAACATTCATCACCAGAACTGCGAAAGAGCCTGCAACTGCTGCAGAACCGCTGCCGGATGCACCGGCAACTGTCAATATTACCTTTTCAGCTGACTGTGCATTTACCTTAATACCGCCGTTATTGGCTTTCAGGCTTGCGCTTGGAAGTACGATTGCACTGGTAACTCCCTTAAATACAATGGTTCCTACAGATGCGCCTGCTACTGTGGATCCGGATACTGCCGCACTCACAACGCTCATAACCAGAGTCTCGTTTGTCTCTGCCTGAATAGTAATGGATGCGCCTTCTAAGGTTCCGCCTGTACTTGCTGTTGTTACATCTTTTAAGTAAATAACTGATACAGTAGCGCCTGCTGCTGTGGATCCGCTGCCTGCAACGCCAATAGCTGTTGCATAAAGCTGGTTATCTGTGTGTGCCAGGACAATGATTCCGTTTTCAGCAAATACGCTTGCTCCTGAACCAATCTTTGCCTCTGTTGTCTTGTTTCCGGTATAAACAACTACAGAACCTGAAACTCCTGTGGAACTGCCAAGACCTGCCGAACCACCCGAGACACTTTCCACAGAGTCACCGGATGCAACTACGTGAACCGCTGCCTGGCCACCGCTTCTTCCGTTTTCACGGTTGATTCTTGCGCCTTCATTGATAATAGCCTGGGTTCTTGCTGATTCTACTGTTGTCACCGTAGCAATACCTGCACCTGCGCTGCCGCTGACTCCTGCACTGATGGCCAGTGCATGGATATTGGTTGTGCTGAATGCTCCGATCAGGATTCCGTTGACTGTCATCTGACCGTGCTTTCCACTCTTATAAGTAATATTTCCGCTGGTAGAATCTGTCACTGCCAGATTTCCAAAGTTTCCTGTAATACCATTTCCCTGACCCAACGCATCTAATACTGCATTCTTTCCGGCTTCCGCCCATGCACGATGAGAATCGGTAACGACAATCACACCCGCTCCCATTCCCACACTGCCGGGAGCAATAGCTGCAGAACCTGCACCGGAAAGGATCAGCTGTTCTGCCTCCGCTGTTACACCAATACTTCCCTTTGCCTTTATACTGGTTCCTGACGCGTCCGCATAATTATTTCCGCCGTCAGGTGTTCCGATCAGCGCAAATACATTCTGCTTGGCTACTATAACTGCCACAGAACCATTCACTGCTGCAGAGCCGGTACTTCCGTCTATACCGATCACCAGGTCAACCAGTCTGTCATCGCTCTTTGCAGAAACGATCACATCACCAGTGGAAACAACAGATGTTCCCTTTCCGATCCCTGCATAAATGGTGCCGTTATAAACAATGGTATCAATAGAAGCACCTACAGCTACGCCGTTTGATATTCCTACAGTGCCCACGATATCCGTGATATCGCTGCTTCCCTTTGCGGTTACTTTTACATTGCCTTCAGCGTTAAGTGCTGCATTTTCACCAACTGCCGCTTTTACAGTATCACCTACTACGATTACTACGACAGAACCTGTTACTGCGTTAGATGCACCAGATACTCCACCGCTGACTACAATATTGATCAGGTTCTTGTTAGAATCTGCCGCAATAGTCAGATTCTTTCCATAAATAACTGCATGATCGCCGATCAGTGCCAGTGTCTTTCCGCTTATGATCACATCTGCGTTGGAAAGTCCAATAGCCGAACCACTTACAGAAGCCGCAAAACCTCCTGCTACTACAACCAGTTCCATATCATCTGTAGCTCTTACAGTTACATTGCCACGGTTGTTAGCTGTGCCCACCTTACCATAATTTCCGATAATGGCTTCCACATCATTTTCAACCACTGCAACACCTACAGAACCGGATGCACCTGCTGTTCTTCCACCAGCAAGCCCCATAACAAAGAGATACATATTCTCTTTGGAGTCAGCACTTACGGTAAGTCCGCCAGGTGCCAGGATCACTGCACAGTCTGAACTGTTTGTTCCATTTTCGATCAGGGCTTTGACTGTCTTTAAGAATACATCAACCTGTACAGAACCGCCTGCACCGACCTTACTGCTGCTTCCTGCTGCACCGCCGCTGACGATGACAATCTTTGTCAAATCTTTTGCGTTTACGTTCATAGCACCTGTGAGAGTATAAGTTCCTGTTCCCACTTTTGCTATGGTCTGGCTCTTGATCACATTGACTGCTGGGCTTACTGCTACCGCCACACCGTTGTTTCCAGTTGCTGCCGCGCCGTTTACGATCACAGCCACGATGTTTTCCTTTGCATCTGCACTTACAGTCAGATTTCTAGCCGTAATGTTTGCGCCGTTTCCAATTTCTGCCAGTGTCTTTCCATTGATAACAACTACACTTACAGAAGCACCTACACCGTGTCCGCCAGATACTGCCAGTCCACCTACCACACCGGTATAACCCAGTTTGGAGGAAGCTGTAACGATCACATCGCCACTTGTGTGGATCGTAACATTCTTTCCAATGGAAGCTGTAGTCTCATTGCCGTTTACAAATACACTAATAACGCCTTCGCCTGCAGCCTGTTTTCCGCCTGTGGTTCCTCTTGCAGAAGAGATACCAGCTGCTACCAGTACAGATACCAGATCCATCTCACTGTCAGCTCCAACAGTTACATCACCACCTGCGCTGACGTTAGAGCTATCCCCAAGTCCTGCTGCTACTTTCGTGTTATTCACAACGGTACTGATCCCCACACCGGCACTCTTACTTCCACCGTATGCCACAGAGCCGGTAATGGTCACTGCGTTTACCTTTGAGGAAGCTGTAATAGTCAGACCATTTGTAAGTACCAGAACTACATTCTTTCCAACCAGTGCTTCCACACTGTCATTCATTACAAGAACGGTAAAAGAACCTGCTCCTGTAAACTGACTTCCTACGGTAGATGCAGAACCGCTGACTGCTTCCAGATAATAATTCTTATTGGCCAGAAGATTCCATAAATCCTTTGCTGCTGCGGATAAATCCTTCAGCTTGATTTCTTCTGTGCTCTGTGCTCTATCTGTTGTGTTGATCTTTACAGTGTCTTTATGCTGGGAGCCGGTAGAGATCACACCGTTAATCTCGATGTTTCCGATTCCGTCCTTAAAGCTTGCGTTTACTTCCTGCTTTTGGGCGTTAACCAAAAGGCTCTTTGCATAAATCTTTGCTCCATCTCCCACCTGGGCTTTGGTTTTGTTGTTAGCATAAATAACTGCAAATGCTGCTCCTACGCCTGCACCTTTCTTACCACCTGCGCTGCCGCTTGCAGAAATCTGTCCGCCGGCCTGGTTCTGCTCATTAAACTTAGTACTGGTAAGAGTTGCTCCCCACGCCCGGGCTGCCAGCTTGCTCTGTTCTGTGGCTTCTACCTGAATATCGCCATTTGAATAGATCACCACATTCGGTCCGATCTCAGCAGTAGTAACAGTTTTAGATGTGATCACAGCTACTGCTCCTGCCACTGCAGCACCATTGTCTTCAGAACCATTTCCTGCTCCGGCGATAGCTTCTGCGCCAAGCTTAGTGATGTAGTCATTGTCCATATTGTGCTTTGCAGATGCCTCAATGGTCACATCCCCTGCTCTGTCCCCATCTGTTCCCAGATTTCCGGTAAGAGAAGCTAAGGTCTTGCTGTTATTTACTACAATCGCGGTTCCCAGTGCGATGGATGTCTTCTTAGACACAGCTGCACCGGTTGCCAGTGTTTCAAAATTGTCAAGGTTCTCTGCCTTGATGGTAACCTTCTTTACCTTTGTCACGTTTCCAGTTACCTGAGCAGTCACATCGTGAGAAACGATGGACACGCCTACTGCTGCTGCCACTGAAATAGGGTTTTCTTTCTTTCCTGTATTTCCTGTGGTTCCTGCCTCATTTTTTGCAGTAGTGGAATTAGCAGAACCGTTTCCGGTCGTTCCTGTGGAGCCTGTTTCTACTGTAGTAGTCTCGTCTGTCTTTGCTCCTGCTGCTCCCAATACCTTTGAGGACAGATTGGTATTTTCATTTGTCTCGCTGCCGCCGTCTTTTGCAGCCTGAGATAATTTTTCGTTTAGCCTGTTATTTGCACTTCCAGAAGAGCTCTGTCCGCCGGATGTTGTTCCTGCTCCACTTCCAGAATTGCCGCTTCCAATTCCAAATGCCTTTCCAGATAAAATATCTGCAATGGAAGCATTATACTTATCTTTGTATCTCTGAAGATCCACACCGGAAGCAGTTGCATAAGCTTTCGCCAGATCCTGTGCCAGCGCCTTTGCTGTCACATTCAGATTTCCGCCTAATACTGCATTTCCTGCCAGACGTGCTGTTACTTCTTCTGCTACCAGGTTTACTGCTACAGACGCGCCTACCGCTGCGTTTTTCGCTTCTGTCTCGCCCTTTGCCGTAGTATTGGTTACAGAAGTGCTTTCTGCGTTTACAGTAAGATCTGCATTTTCCCCTGTTGTAACCTGGGCGCCCTGCTCAATCTCAGACTTACTCTTATTAGATACCAGGGATACAGATACCGCTGCATCCAGAGAAGTATACTTATCGCTGTCCTTCTGATTTGTCTTTGCAAGTACAAATGTCTTTGCATAAGCAGTACTGTCTGCTGTCAGTGTAAAGGTAACCTTTTCATTTCCGTTTGTTGGCTTCTCGTAACCACTTGGAACAGCTATGATTTCAACGGTATATTTTGTATCTGTACTGATGTTTCCTACAGAAACCTCTACCTGACCATTTCCATTGGTTTTCTTTGTCTCAGATTTTCCGTTTACAGTGATCTTGATCTGTACATTTTCCAGAGCTTTTCCATAAGAATCTTTTACAGTGATGGTGATTTTTCCATCCTCTGCCGGTTCCTCGTAAGCATCCTTTCCTGCTTCTACATAAGTCTCTACATTGCTGTTAATAAAGGATTCTACCTTAAAACTTCCATTTGTTGTTACAGTGCTGTTCTTCTTTACCAGCGCCTGAGCCTTCGCATCTGCAATGGTCAGTCCAAAAGAAGCGCCAATACCGGTACTGTTGCTGCCAGTATTTCCATCGCCTGCCAGATCTGCGCTGGATCCGGACTTGGTAACCACATTCTGATTTACCTTTGCAGTCACATCATTTGCGCCGGTTCCTGTTGCTGTCAATTTTGCATTTGCTGAATCTGTTCCGATGGATGCAAAATAATCTGTATCGAAAATATCGATCGCTACTGCTCCTGCAACACCTACATTAGAGGCACCTGCACCGGAGATGCTGATAACGCTAATGTTATTGGTACCTTCTTTTGGGTTTCCATCTGCATCTTCTTCATCTGCCATTACAGCTTTAATGGAGAATGTGCCGCTGGTATGGCTTCCGGTGATAACAGCCTTGTTGGTCAGTTTGCCTGCTAAAATTGCTACACTGACTCCTACACCGTTGGTTCCCAATACAGCAGATGCATTTGCTGTAACAGTTACATCATTCTTTGCATTTGCTTCTACAGTCAGTTTTCCCTTAGACTGTGTATTCGCATTTACTGCTGCCAGTGTGTTGTCTTTCCAAACATCCACACTGATTGCTGCCGCTACAGTAACTTTTCCTTCTGTAGTCTCTGCAGACTGTGGAGTCTTAGAATCGGTTTCTGTAATATTTCCCGTTCCGCCACCGGTTTTCTTTCCGCTTTCTAATGCTTTGTTTACTAACTCATCTGGAGATGTCTTCGAGTGACTTTCCCCGTCGCTGTCTCCTGAACCATCGGAATCATCGTCTTCCCCAGGAGCTGATGCCCCATTGGCACCTGCGATGCTAGTGGTTTCCGATGAGTTGGTGCTTTCCGCTGTTACAGTGATATTGTCCGCTCCAGAAAGGTTCCGTTCCATATAAGCGTACTGGTTCATGCTTCCTGCCGCTACGGATACCGCTCCTCCCACAGCCACGCTGGCTCCAGCTGCTTTTCCGTTGGTTGATGTCTTGCGCTTCTTGCTGGATTTTGCACGGACGATCATATCTCCTGTAAGTGCAATCATGTTTTTACTTGCGTCATTGTGGGCTGCTGCTTTTGCTTTCGTAACGGTGTTTACAATATTAACGGAAACAACCGGAACAACTGCCTTTCCGCCTGCTGCTCCTGCAATAGCTGACACCTCAATGGTTCCCTTTGCGTCTGCGATTATGGTTACGTTTCCGATAGATGCACCATTCTCTCCTGATACAGCTGCGCCGCTTCCCAGTTCTGCACTTGTTTCATGGTTTACAACGCTGACTGCAATAGCGCTTCCCACGCCAGTTGATTTGGCCCATTCTTCCAGAGAGTCGTCAGAGCCTGCTTCTGTTCCTGCATCACTTTTACTCTCTGCACTGATGGTAATATTTCCGTTTCTTCCTATTATAATAGTCGCATTATTTATGTACGCTCTTGTCACATCATTTACTACATTTACTGAAATGGCCCCGCCGATTCCGAACTTGCCGGAATTAAAGCCTGATGCAGAGCTTACGTTTGATGCATTATCATAAGTTTTCTTTACTTCTTTAGTCTGTCCGTTTTCTGTGGTTGAAACAGTCAGCTCCTGACCGCCGGTTTTTGCTGATACATTGAGACCGCCTGCTTTAATAGTAGCATTTTCAATGTATGCCTGATTGCTGCTGTTGATCACTCCTACGCCAATACCTACACCTGCAGAAACAGTAGTTCCTGTTTCCTGGGAAGTATCTCCTGCTGCCTTAGCTGCTTCCATGGTAATCAGTTTCTTTAATCCTTCCACGGAATTTGTGTTTCCAGATTTGGCTTGTAGAGTAATGGTCATTGTATAAACATTATAAGTAACATTGTTTTCTGTCAGCTTTGTTACTGTTAGTCCTGACATATCCTTTGGCTTAAATCCCAAACTGGTTGGAAGCCTGAATGTCAGTTCATAGGTTCCTGCTGTCAGCGTCTGATAAGAACCGTTGGAAGTAATTCCATTTCCAAAAGTGATCAGGCCATCTTTGTTGTTAAAAGTCTGACTGTAAGCATTGCTTGTGTCATTTTTCTTTGTAAGGCTAATCGTAAGAGGAAGTGTGGTAGAACCATCCTCTGTTACTGCTGCAACTAAAACCTGGTTATCTGCCGGTGCTTTTTCAAGGCCGGATGGAATGGTGGAGGCGTCTGCCTTTGTAGTATTGTTTGAAACTGCATTTGCAATGACCTCTACGATTCCGCCTGCGTTTATTGTTCCTGTTGTGGTAATGGATGCCTCATTGTTTGATTCTACTACCATCACTGCAAGAGCACCTACCAGCTGATTCTTGCTGTTATTTTTCTTTGCCAGTGTAATGGTTCCTGTGTAACCCTTTCCCTGAAGAATCTCAATAATCTGATCTTCCGGAACGGAGTAGCCGCTGGGTACGATAATGGTTACTGTATAGGAACCTGCTGCAAATTCGTTTCCAGTGTATACATTTCCATCCAGTGTCTGCATACGGGAGATACCTGTAGTTCCTTCATTTGGCACGATCTTTACAGTCACGCCATTTACATTTTTTCCGGTTCTGTCTTTAAAGGTAAGATTAATATTATTGGAAATCTCTGACTCTGCTCCCTCAAAAAGGCTTCCGATTCCCATATCCTCTGAATCATCTTCTGCTCCTGCTGTATTCAGGGATTCACTTACTTTTCCTTCCACCTCATCTTTCTTAAACCAGCTGCTGATCTTTATCTTGGCTCCTTCAGCTACCTGACCTGCCTTATCCTTTATTTTGGATTTCAGCTCGATGTTTTCAAGAGACTGGTTTACAATTCCTAAAATGGTATTTAATGCTGTTTCCTTCGCAGAGGAGGAACTGGTCTCGCTGTCATCCTTGGTAGCTGTGGCAGTTGTTCCATTCACTCCAAACTGTGTAGAATTCACTTTTACATCTTTTATTGCTGTTACATTTACATTTCCGCCAATGTTTGCACGGGTATTATAATTGACGATTGCCACGCTTGCGAAAGCCCCGCTCTGACTGGAGTTTGTCTTTTTTCCAGTAGCGTTTGTGTTTGCCTTGGCATTGCTGTCTGCATTCAGGATAAGGTTTCCTGCTGAAATGATATTGTTTGCCTTATTAGAATCAATGACCACCTCTGTAGTTCCACCTGCTACAGAAACACCTACTGCAATATTTCCAACTTTTGCATCAGCCTCGGCATTAGACTCAATAACTGACTTCGCTGTCATGGTAATATCGCCTCTTGTGGATTTCAGATTGCTGTTCTTTACCAGAACTGCAGAGGATGCGTTTGCTACATTAACTGCTACACCTACACCCACGCTCTTGGTGTTCATGGTCAGTTTGTTGGTGCTGTTTAATGTAATGGTTCCTGCTGTGATATCACAATCTTCAATCTCAATAATAGTCTCAATGTTTTTCACATTCACCAGATAGCTTCCTGCATCCTGGATTGTGCCGTCGATTTTTTTCCAAACACTGCTGTCAGTTGCCTGACTGGAACCATCCGCTGTATTTTCGTTTCCGGAAACCGTCATGTTTTTGTCATTACTTGCCGTGATCGTAACGGAACCCGAATCCGACGTCTGGATATCCATATTTTTCAGCCCCACATAAGTGGTATCTGAATCATAAACTTTCTTGACTACGTTTAGTAAAACCTGTTCTGCATCACTGCCGTCTGAATCCTGTGCACTGATCTTCAGATCCTTAACTTTTAATGTCACCTTTGCATCGGGCTGTAAAGAAATCTGTTTTGCGATCAGCTCCACCACTGCGTTTGCCAGATCTAAAAGCCAGCCGCCGCTTGGGGCCGTTCCTTCCGGATTCTTGAAACTGATATCATTCTTGGCCTCGACCGTCAGACTTGTAATATCCTTCGTGTTTGTATAAGTTGTCTTTTCAGCGCCATTAATGATCTCCATCTGATTGCTGCCATTAACAGAAATCTGGATTTTATCACCAATAATAGATATAACCGTATCTGTACTGCTGACCTTATCCTGTGTCAATGCTGCTGCCTGTGGAGCCACTGCATTTAACAGTGCAGTCTCCGGCATCTGTGCTGTTTTAGTGAGAAGATCTTCCTCAGGCAATTTTACCGAAGCGGTCTCCTGTAACTGTTCAGCTGCTGCCTTTTCTTCAATTTCAGGCTGGTTTTCGTGAGATTTTTCCTCGTTTTTTCCATTTATCTGAAGTTCATGAGACTTTTTCTCCTCATCCAGGCCATTTAACTGATTTTCTTCTGCCTGTTCATTCTCCGGCTGCTGTCCATCATCCGCATCCGCCACTTCTGCCTTAGAGATCTCATTACTTTCAGAACCATCTGAACTGCTTACTTGTCCAGACTCATCTGCTCTTTTCGGCAATTCTGCTTTTTCTTCAGACGGATTCTTTCCAACTTCTTCGTTTTTATCAATTTTCGTTGTCAGATCTGAAACTGCATCAACGCCAGACTCTGTAATCTGTTCTGACATTGTGGATTTTTCACTGCTTTCACCTGCTTTTCTGCAGATCCAGCATTCCCTGATTCTGCTGATCCACTGTTTTCTGATTCATTTTCTGAGTTATTTCCGAAACCTGCATCTGTTCCACTTTCCAGATCACTCTCAGTGCCGCCGGTTTCCTCATCACCAGAATCTGTTTCTTCACTACCTGAATCCACTTCTTCAGCATCAGCACTCTCTTCATTACCGGTATTCTCTTCATTACCGGCACTGCCGTTTTCTTCGCTGGAATTACTGTCTTCATCAGAGTTGCTGTCCCCACCGGGATCATCCTCACTGCCCGGCGGACCGGCTTCCTCCTGTTCTGTGTAGCTGTCGCTTCCTACCCCATCCTGGGCATAAGCAACCGACGTAGAAAGCAGTGCTCCGCTCAGCATCAGAACCAGCATCAGCCCTCTCAGTTTAATTCTCCTTCTTTCGGTTTTCCATTTTCTCATACTCATCCGGCCTTTCTTTGGTATGTGTGAATTTTCTAACATTTTATATCAAAAATTACTATTTTCAGTATAAATGTATTGATTTTTCATTTCAACATACTGGTAACGAAAGACAGAAAATCTGTAATGGAAAACTTATTTTTTGTAATTTCAGATTATCCTAAATATTCTGCATGCAAAACGAACGCTCCATTAATCCCTACACACGTTCATGGTCCTGCAAGAGAATTTCCCGCAATTCTTTATAACGTTTTACAGGAAGAGGTATCACATCTCCATTTGCATTACTGCCTCATATCTGCGTACAGAGGAAATATGCTGACGATTAACCGCATAACTGCGATGTATCGATAGCAGCCTTTCACCTGCTGCTTTAAGCACTTCCGTAATGCTCATATGGATCTCCAATTTACCAAGGGAACGGGTTGCGATCATACAATTGCGTCCACAGGCCGTCACATATAAAATATCCTGATAGCTTAGGAAATGGATATGGTCATTCATATCTGCCACTGCCAGTCTGTCCTTATCCTGTAAATCACGAAGATGCCGCAACAGATACTTTTTGGCCATTCTTCCCATCTGGTTCACAAAAAGTTCTCCTTCAGCTACTTTCATTTCTCCGATTGGATTTGATACGTGAAGATGACGGATCTGAAGTTTTCCATCAATCAGCTCCCACACACAGGTACATCTTTGCTGGGCCTGAAGAAAGTATTCCTCTGTTTCATCTGTTGTTACCAGATAACGTCCTGCAATGGTACACACATTTCCTGTATTCTGAACAACAAGAAACTCTTGTCTATCCATGTGGCAATGCTTTAACTCCTTGGTCAAGGCCTTAAAATCCTTTGTCATGGCCTCTTTTCCCTCCATAAACTCACTTTGCAGGGCCCCCGTCCACATAACATCCTCATGGCAGTAACTCAGGATAAAGTCAATATCCAGCTGCCAGTAACGGCTTATGCATTCTTCTGTCAGCTTCAGTACTTCCTGGATCATCTTTTTGTTCATACTTTTCCCCTCTTTCATTATATTTTTCTGTCTTTATTAAACACTAAATTTTATTTTTAATCAATACTGTAGTTGAATCCTTGTTTTTTTTATGATATTCTGAGGTTAAACAAGAGCATCCGGTTCTTTTACAGCAGAAAGGAAATGCCTATGAAACATAATCTGAAAAATACAAAAAACCTTCTCTCCAGAGTATCCATGCACAAAAGGCAAATTGCTCTTGTGTTGGTTGCCGCCATTATCATCCCCTATTTTTCCCAGGTTTTCATGAAGTGGCAGGAACGTAAGGCGTATTTGGATCAGCAGAAAACAGCCCAGGAAGCTGAAACGGCTGCTGATCAGACTGCAATTATGACGCGTTTTTCTGATTATGTGGATCAGGAAGACTATGAAAATGCTTTGGAAGAGATCAATCTTCTGCTCTCCATTGATCAATCAAATCCCCAGTACTACTTAAAAAGAGCCGGACTTTACGTTCTTTTGGACCGGTCTGGCGATGCTCTTCTTGATCTGGATACAACGCTTATTCTTTCACCGGATCTGTATGATGCCTTACAGCTTCGATCCCAGATTTACAGCGAAAATGCCCAATATAAAGAAGCGGCGACTGACTATGAGCGGATGTATGAGCTAGATCCGGAGCAAAAAGATGTTCTAATGTACAGTGCTGACTGCTATCAGCAAATGGGTGACTATGAAAAAGCCATTTCGGCCTATGACACTGCTCAAGAAGCTCTTCCTGAATACGCAGATGCCATTGCTTATGCCAGAGGTGTCTGCCATTACTCTGTGGAAGATTACGAAAAAGCTCTTCCTGATCTGCTGCGATATTTCCATGTTACCCCAGAAGATGGTGAATTAAATTTCCTTATTGGCTCCTGTTATATGAATCTTGAACAGGGAAACGAAGCTGAAAGTTACCTTTTAACCGCTTTAAAAGGTAACAGCTACCTGCCGGAAACAAACTTTTATCTTGGTGCCATTTCCATGGATAAAGAAGATTATGAAAATGCCATCCCTTATTTTACAACTGCAATAGAAGGACAATGTTTTGTGGATTTTTCCACTTATAATCGGGGAGTCTGTTATCTGAATACCAGTCAGAACAAACTGGCAAAGGAAGATTTTCAGTATGTGACAGAACACAGCGAAGATGCCGGCCTGGTATCTGATTCCCAGGATATCTTAAGGCAGATGTGATTTTATGTTTTTGCACGTTTATTTTGTGCTGAGATTTTAATATTGCTATTTAATTCAGAAAGGTCCGAAAGAGCCCCGCCATGTATAAACGCATTCACGGCAATTTTTTGGACCTTTTGTTCCGCCGCCAATTAGACAGGGCTCCGGCCAACTCACACGCTTCGCGTGTTCAGGCAACGCCTCCGCCCTGTCCGCTATGCTCACAAAAGGTCCAAAATTGCCTACCGAATGCTTATTATACATGGCGGGGCTCTTTCTACTTTATTGAACATGTAAAAAACGATGTATGCGCCCAAGCATTAGCTGGTTTACATAAAAAATCGACCAGGTTAGAATATTTAAATCCATGTGTATTAGATGATATCTATAATCGACTTCTCTATTTTCTCATAAGCTGAAGAACGGTTATACGGCTTATCAGAGAGATTGATTTAGTTCAATCATTGCATCTACAGGCTTACCAACAACGTAGAAAGCCACCGGCGCGCATTACAGAATAAGCATTTGTTTGAAAATCCGTGAGTGGGCGAGCATAGCGGCAGAACGGAGAACCGTGCCCGAACACGCGAAGCGTGTGAGTTGGGTTCGCAGTTCTGACAATAGGCGGCGCAAGCCCACGAACAAAGGATTTTCTCCCAAATGCGCATCTGTAATGCGCGCCGGTGGCTTTCGGACCTTAGTCGATTAAATCGCAATTTCACTGCAAAAGCACGCTCCTCTGCCTGCTTTTACAGTGAAATCCTTACTACTTTCTTACAATCAAAGACTTACCTGTCATCTCTTCTGGCTGCTTAAGTCCCATTAATTCGATCAGGGTAGGGGAGATATCGCATAATGCACCGCCTTCACGAAGTTTCATATCTGCATCTGCATTTACCAGGATAAACGGAACCGGGTTGGTAGTATGAGCGGTATATGGTTCGCCGGTCTCATAGTCTACTAACTGCTCTGCATTTCCGTGATCAGCACAGATAAACATAACGCCGTCTACTTCTTTTAATGCTTCTACTGCGCGGCCTACACACTCGTCCACTACTTCGATCGCCTTGATCGCTGCTGCTTCTACACCGGTATGTCCAACCATATCCGGGTTAGCAAAGTTAATGATGATCACATCATACTTGCCGGATCTGATCGCCTCAGTCAGCTTATCGCATACACCATAAGCGCTCATTTCAGGCTTTAAGTCGTAGGTAGCAACTTCTTTTGGAGAAGGTACCAGGATGCGGTCTTCTCCTTCGTTTGGTTCTTCTACGCCGCCATTAAAGAAGAAGGTAACATGAGCATATTTCTCTGTCTCAGCAATTCTTACCTGCTTCTTGCCATTTGCTGCCAGGAATTCACCAAAGGTATTGGTAATGGATTCCTTCTTAAAAGCAACCAGCTTATTGGTAATGGTCTCATCATAATCAGTGAAGCATACATATACCAGATCTAACTTCTTTTCTCTTGCAAAACCATCAAAATTGTCATCACAGAATGCATGTGTGATCTCTCTTGCACGGTCAGGACGGAAGTTAAAGAAGATCACGGAATCACCGTCATTGATGGTTGCCAGTGGCTTTCCGTTTTCTGTCACTGTAAATGGTACAACGAACTCGTCAGACTTTCCTGCATCATAGGAAGCCTGGATACCTTCCGTTGCACTTACAGCGGTATTTCCTTCGCCTTTTGTGAGGGCCTTGTAAGCTAATTCCACACGGTCCCATCTCTTATCACGGTCCATTGCATAATAACGTCCCATGACAGATGCAACTTTGCCCACACCTAATTCTGCCATCTTTGCCTCTAGCTCAGCAACAAATTCCTTACCGGATTCCGGAGGTGTGTCACGGCCGTCTAAGAAGCAGTGTACATATACTTTTTCCAGACCGTTTCTCTTTGCCAGCTCTAACAGGCCATAAATGTGATTTAAATGGCTGTGTACGCCGCCTGTGGATACCAGACCAAACAGGTGCAGCGCAGAATCATTTTTCTTGCAGTTTTCTACTGCTGTTAAAAATTCAGGAACCTTAAAGAAATCACCGTCATTAATGGACTTGGTAATTCTGGTCAGCTCCTGGTATACAATACGGCCTGCGCCCATGTTTAAATGTCCTACCTCAGAGTTACCCATCTGTCCCTCAGGAAGTCCTACTGCAAGGCCGCTTGCCTGGCCTTTTACAAATGGACACTGGCTCATTAACTGATCCATAACCGGAGTTTTTCCTTCGCATACAGCGTTGTGCTCACAGTTATCGTTCAGGCCATAGCCATCCAGGATCATTAATACTACTGGTTTCTTGCTCATATCTGTTTTCTCCTCTTCATTCTGCCCATATAAAGGGTTTAAAAATGGATACAAATGCCCTGAGACCCGTTTTCACGACCCCAGGGCTGAATACCTGCAACAGTTGAGGACGATTTTTGTCCCGCAGCTATTACTTGTAATTTACGATCTTTCCAAAATCTGGCTTCAGGGAAGCACCGCCTACCAGGCCGCCGTCGATATCTGGCTGCGCAAACAGTTCTGGTGCGCTTGCTGCTGATACAGAACCGCCGTACTGGATACGGATAGCCTGTGCAGTTGCCTCATCATAGATCTCGCCGATGCATGCACGGATCGCTGCGCATACTTCTTCTGCCTGATCTGTGGTTGCTACCTTTCCTGTTCCGATAGCCCAGATCGGCTCATAAGCGATAACAGCTGTCTTTGCCTGATCAGCTGTTACATTCAAGAATGCGATCTTGATCTGCTGGCGGATCCAGTCAATGGTAATGCCCTGCTCTCTCTGAGTTAAAGATTCACCGCAGCAGATGATCGGAGTGATTCCATGTTCAAATGCCTTTAATACTTTCTTGTTTACGGTCTCATTTGTTTCAGCAAAGTATTCTCTTCTCTCAGAATGGCCGATGATAACATATTTAACACCTGCATCATTTAACATATTAGGAGAAATTTCGCCAGTGTAAGCGCCTTTTTCCTCGAAATACATGTTTTCAGCACCAATCTGGATGTTGGTTCCCTTTGCTGCTTCCATTGCCGGAATAATATCAATAGCTGGTACACAAAAAACTACATCTACTTCATCATTTACTACTAATGGTTTTAATTCGTTTACAAGAGCAACTGCCTCAGAAGGTGTCATATTCATCTTCCAGTTGCCTGCGATGATCTTTTTTCTTGCCATAATGTCCTGTCTCCTTTATACACATATATGCATATACCCACGACTCACAGGCGGTCTGTTTTATCCCCAGTTATTTTCAAAACAGCCGCCTGTAATATCAGTTATTCTTATTTATCATCTGCTGCAGCTACGCCTGGCAGTTCCTTTCCTTCCAGGAATTCCAGAGAAGCGCCGCCACCAGTGGAGATGTGGCTCATCTTATCAGCAAATCCTAACTGATTTACTGCTGCTGCAGAGTCACCACCGCCGATAATAGTGGTTGCATCGGTGTCAGCTAATGCCTGAGCTACTGCGATGGTTCCCTTTGCAAGAACAGGGTTCTCGAATACGCCCATCGGTCCGTTCCAAACAACAGTCTTAGCACTCTTAACAGCCTCAGCATACAGCTTTGCGCTTTCTGCACCGATATCCAGACCCATCTTGTCATCTGGGATCGCATCTACAGAAACGTTCTCTACAGGAATTTCAGCATCAATTGGATCAGGGAAAGACTCAGCTACTACTGCATCTACAGGAAGTAACAGCTTCTTGCCAAGTTTCTCAGCCTTTGCCATCATTTCCTTGCAGTAATCTAACTTAGTATCATCTACTAAGGACTTACCGATTTCCTTGCCTTCAGCTTTTAAGAAAGTAAATGCCATACCACCACCAATGATCAGTGTATCGCACTTTTCAAGGAGGTTAGAGATAACATTTAACTTATCAGCAACCTTAGCACCGCCTAAGATAGCAACGAAAGGTCTTACTGGATTTTCAACTGCATTTCCTAAGAAATCGATCTCTTTCTGCATTAAGTAGCCAACTACGTTGGATCCGCCCTTTGCAGAGATGAACTTAGTAACGCCAGCTACAGAAGCATGTGCTCTGTGGGAGGAACCAAATGCGTCGCATACATAATCATCAGCCAGATCAGCCAGTTCCTTGCTGAACTCTTCACCGTTCTTGGTCTCTTCAGCACCACGGAAACGTGTATTCTGCAGAAGAACCACATCGCCTTCCTTCATAGCTTCTACAGCCTTGGTAGCTGCTTCGCCGGTTACATTGTAATCAGATACGAAAACAACTTCCTTGCCTAATTTTTCAGACAGTCTCTTTGCTACTGGAGCTAAGGACTCACCTTCGTTAGGGCCATTTTTAACTTTTCCTAAGTGGGAGCACAGGATAACCTTTGCGCCATCATTAATCAGCTTCTGGATAGTTGGCAGAGCTGCTACGATACGGGTCTCATCTGTGATCTCGCCATTCTTTAACGGTACGTTGAAGTCACAGCGAACTAAAACTCTTCTTCCTTTTACATTAATATCATCAATTGATTTCTTGTTTAACATGGTGGATATCTCCTTTCAGTAAACTGGCAAATATATAAATTTATTCCGCCAAAAAAGGGCCCGGTCCTAAAGACCGGACCCCTTATGAGTCTTTAAAATCTGAATTATGCTAACTCAGCGAAGTACTTGATAGTTCTTACCATCTGGCTGGTGTAAGAATTCTCGTTGTCATACCATGAAACAACCTGTACTTCATACAGATCATCAGCGATATGGGAAACCATAGTCTGAGTTGCATCGAACAGAGAACCAAATCTCATACCGATAACATCAGAAGACACGATCGGATCTTCGTTGTATCCGAAGGACTCAGATGCAGCAGCCTTCATAGCAGCGTTGATCTCTTCCTTGGTTACATCTGCCTTCTTAACAACAGCAGTTAAGATGGTGGTAGAACCGGTTGGTACAGGTACACGCTGTGCGGAACCGATCAGCTTGCCATTCAGTTCTGGGATAACCAGGCCGATTGCCTTAGCTGCACCAGTAGAGTTAGGAACGATGTTAGCTGCGCCTGCGCGTGCTCTTCTTAAATCGCCTTTTCTATGTGGTCCGTCAAGGATCATCTGGTCGCCGGTGTAAGCGTGGATAGTGCTCATGATACCGCTCTGGATCGGAGCATAGTCATTTAATGCCTTAGCCATAGGTGCTAAGCAGTTGGTGGTGCAAGATGCAGCGGAGATGATGGTATCTTCTGCTGTCAGAGTCTTCTCATTTACAGAGTAAACGATGGTCTTTAAGTCGTTTCCAGCTGGTGCGGAAATAACAACCTTCTTAGCGCCTGCATCGATATGAGCCTGTGCTTTTTCCTTAGAAGTATAGAAGCCAGTGCACTCTAATACTACATCTACGCCAAGCTCGCCCCATGGAAGGTCAGCAGCCTTTGGCTCTTTGTAGATAGTGATCTTCTTGCCGTCAACTGTGATGGAATCTTCTCCAGCCTCTACAGTGTGCTTGCCTTCACCAATGTGTCCAGCATATCCACCCTGTGCTGTATCATACTTTAACAGATGTGCCAACATCTTAGGATCGGTTAAGTCATTGATTGCTACTACCTCGTAACCCTCTGCTCCGAACATCTGACGGAAAGCCAGACGTCCAATACGTCCGAAACCATTAATTGCAACTTTTACTGCCATGATTCAATTCCTCCTAGATTGTTAAAAAAATATTATTTGTTAAATATTAATCAACTGCCTACATTGTACTCAATTTTATCCAAAATAGCAAGTCTTTTTTTTGTTTCTGCCATTCTGCCTATTTTCTCTCATAAATTCCATTAATTTTCAGCGCATTTTTGTTTCTCATTTTCCGGATAAGGGGTAGACTTGTTATTCTGGCAGTTTATGGTTATAATATTGGGAGTAAATGACATTTTGCAGCTCCATCTGCGCGGCAGATGTCCGTTTTTATGATGCTGACGAAAGCACACCTATAAATGTTCTCTCGAGTCTTTTTGTGCCTGATTTTGCAAGATGATTTTTCGTCAGTTGTGCCCAAATTTCTGAGGCGTACGCGGTGCGTACGTTGATGAAATTCGGGTGCGGCTGGCGGAAAATCAGCTGCAAAGGCAGGTGCAGGAAAGACTCCGAGAGAACATATAACAACAAAGGAGGCACACATTATATGGATGCCATTTATGACTGCCATCTCCATACTGAATTTTCCGCAGACTCAGAAACTCCAGTCCGGGATCAGCTAGAAAAAGCCATTTCCTTAGGTATGAAAGAGATCTGCATTACAGACCACCACGACCCTGGAAGTGAATTTTGTCCAGAAAACTTTACCTTAAATCTTCCTTCTTATATAGAAGCGATCCGAAAAGTACAGAATGAATACGCAAAACGAATCCGTTTGAATGCAGGGATCGAACTGGGCCTGCAAAACCATGTGGCGGATTACCTTCATAATTTTGGAAAGACCTGGGGGAAGGAATTTGATTTTGTCATCGGTTCCAGCCATTTTGTAGATCGGATGGACCCCTATAATAAAACCTTCTGGGATCGCTATGGTGAACCGGGCGGTCTGGAAGCATTTTTCAAAGTATCTCTGGAACGTGTGAAACAGTTATGCGATGTCTTTGATTCCTATGGACATCTGGATTATGCTGTAAGATATGCTCCCCACAAAAATAATTTTTATTCCTGGAACGACTATGAATCTTATATCCGGCCAATCCTAAAACTTCTTATTGAAAATGGCAAATGCCTGGAATGCAATACTGGCGGTATCCGTTATGGGCTGGGAGATACCAATCCATGTGCTGATATTTTCCGTCTGTATAGGGAATTGGGCGGCGAACTTATTACTATTGGTTCTGATGCGCACACGCCGGAGACTTTAGGTATTGGCTTTGATTATTGCCGTGAAATGTTAAAGGATTGTGGTTTCCGTTATTATGCAGTATTTCACGAAAGAAAAGCGGAGATGCTCCCACTGTAGGGGCGTCTCCGCTTTTTTGCAGACCTATATATCTTGCCAATGACATTTGCATGGCAGCTCCATTAATCTGCTTTCATCTGCTCTTTTATATCTTCTTTCAGCTGTTTCCAGGCTTCTTTATCTTCTACATAATATTTCGGGCACTGTTTTCCGTTAATATCATAATGTCGGACCACATCTGAGCTTTTAAGCTTTAATTGCTTACACAGCCAGGCTGTCAGTTTCACCACTGATTCATAAGAAGCATCGTTAAATTTACCAGTATCATCCGGGTGGCACACTTCAATAGAAATCGTATCGTCATTTCTTGGAGCGTTTGCATAGGCTATTTCATCCAGCGGAATGCACTGTATCACTTCTCCATCCAATCCCACTACAAAGTGACTGCTGGAAGAAGTCCCTTCTTTCTCAGGATCCTGGTCTGCCAAGCTGTCAAAATAATTTCTGGTACTTTTGGCGCTGGTTCCCGGATTGCCTACATAATGGATCACAATATTTTTCACTTGTTTGCGGGTCACATCAGGACGTGAAAAGATATTTTTACGCAAAAAATCCTGCTGCACCCATTCAGGCACTTCCACTGCTTTCAGATCTACTGTATTTTCAGACTCCCTTCCCCATATATAGTAGCCGCTCCCAAGCCCTGAAAGAATACCGATCATCAATGCCATAAAAACAGCTGCCATAGGAAAAGTTATCACCTTTCGTTCATGCTTTTCCAAATTATCTATCCCCTGTATTTTATCTTTTTTTCAATATAACATTATTCTCTGAAAAACTCAATGAAGAACTTCTTAAGGACTTGCTGTAAATTTTATGAAGAGTATAATATTTGCTGCAACTTTTTTCCCGGTTCATGCGTCTAATAAATGTAAGACATGAAAGGAGAATATATCATGAACCATGCTGATGAGAGAAAGAAAATAACCGGGCAGACGGAAAAAATACTCATTGACCAATATGAACGTTTTTACCGGTTGGCTTACAGTTATGTACATAATGAAGCGGACGCTTTAGATGTTGTCCAGGAAAGTGCCTGCAAAGCGATCACACAGTGTAAAAATTTAAAGGATACGGAAAAACTTCTCCCATGGCTTTGCAGGATCGTAGTCAATACAAGTCTGGATCTGCTGCGAAGCCAGGTAAAAGAGCAACCCACCGAGGAGCTTCCAGAAACAGCAACTGTAGATAAATATGAAGAATTTGACTTAAAAGAAGCTTTAAACCGGCTGGAACCGAAAAACTGCACTATTATTATCCTAAGATATTTTGAGGATATGAAGATCGAAGACATTGCCTTGGTAGTAGATGAAAATGTAAATACTGTGAAGGCGCGATTATACCGGTCACTGAAAAAACTTCGAGTACAATTAGATGGTACTGCCACACTTTAAATAAGTTTTAAAAGAAAGGAATATTATTAATGAAAGAACAATATCGTAATTTAGAACATTTTGATGATTTAGATAAACTGGAACAGTTAAAGCAGGAATATAATAACATTCCCGTTCCTGAAGCTGCGAAAGCACGGGTCTTAGCGGGGATCAAAGAAGGAAAAAATATCTCCGAAAAAGCAGAAAGCACAGAGCATAGGAACAGCCGCAAAAAGCACAGCTCATTGTTTTGCGTTTTACGCACCACCAGCACTACCGCTGCTGCCGCGGTGATAGCTCTGACTATTGTTACAAACGTAAGCCCAACCATTGCCAATGCCATGACTAGCCTGCCGGTGATCGGCGCCATAACCAAAGTAGTCACTTTACGGACTTATGAAGATAAGACCAATCATTTTGAAGCCAAAGTAGACATCCCGGAAGTGGATTCCGCCCCGGAGGCAGTGAACCATTCCATTGAAGACTACGCCAACAAACTGATCGCACAGTATGAAAAAGACCTGAAAGCATCCCAGGGCGAAGGCAACTACTCTCTCACCTCTACTTATAATGTAGTAACAGATACGGACCGGTATCTGTGCCTGCGGATCGATACCACTGTCGTTATGGCAAGCGGAACGGAATATACCAAGGTATTTACCATTGATAAGACCACCGGAAATATCATTTCTCTTTCTGATCTTTTTAAAGACAGACCGGAAATACTCACTGCCATCAGTGACAATATCAAAGAACAGATGAAAGAACAGATGAAGGCAGACTCTTCTGTAACTTATTTTGTTGACAGTGATATGCCAGAATGGGATTTTAAGGAATTAAAGGGGGATGAAAGCTTTTACTTTAATGAAAAGGGTGAACTGGTGATCACTTTTGATGAGACAGAAGTGGCTCCGGCTTATATGGGAGCTGTGGAATTTACTATTTCACAGTCTGTAACCGGTAACCTGGAATAAGAACAGCAAAACAGCCCCAGGAATACGTTAAACGCGTATTTCCTGGAGCTGTTTTTTTACGGAGGAAAAGGGATTTGAACCCTTGCGCCGGTGTTACCGACCTACTGGTGTTCGAAGCCAGACCCTTCAACCACTTGGGTATTCCTCCTGTTATTGCTAACTGGTTAATTATACAATACTTTTCCGTTTTTGGGTAGTAGGTAAATATTTTTATTTGATTTCTTCTATATAACAGATGTAATCCAAAGATCGCAGCGCTTCAATGATGTCGCTGTGTTTTTTGTCCTTTTTCAGCTCCTGGCTGTCTACCGTCAGAGAAACCGTATACACACTGAGACCGGAATTTAAATATGCCGGATTCGCTTCAATATCATCAATGCGAATACCCAGTTTACGGATCGTCGCTACAAAATCCTGAAGCTTGAAGCTGCTCTTTAATTCCAGATGCACCTCAAAATGATTGGAATGATCTTTCAAATAGCGTTCTGCAGACGGAAACAGAGAAATACTGCAAAGAAGAGCCAGAAAAATAACAAATGCAGAAATATACATTCCGGCACCCGCCATCAGACCCATAAATCCGCAGGCCCAAAGGGCCGCAGAAGTAGTCAGCCCCTTGATCTGATTTTTGGAGCTGAATAAAATAGAATTTCCGCTTAACATGGCGATCCCCACAACAGCAGCTCCTGAAATAATGGGGATACCAAAGGCAAACGTATTTGCCAGGTAAAGGTCCGTGAGGATCGCTGCTGTAGCTGATACACTGACCAGCATAAAAGTCCTCATGCCTGCAGAGTGACGTTTGCTGGAACGCTCACATCCAATCACTGCTGCCAGAATCAGTGATACTACAATGCGAAAGATTACCTGCTGTTCCATCCCTTCTGCCATCCATCCCTTTGTCAGTTCTGCTGTAATATATCCCATATTAATACGTCCTCCTTGCTCTTAAATGATTGCGCAGCGTACCTATAGCTTCATACTGCTCATTGGCTGCTTCTAAAAATGCCTGTTCTTCCGGTGAAATCGTTTCTTCTGTTTCTGGTATCTCCTGCTGGATCTCATGGATCCGTTCAATTAACATTTCAAGACGGGTCACAGGATCCTTTTCTTTCGCTTCTTTTGGCAGTTCAATATCACCATAAGAACCTGACAGATATAAGGATACCTTGGCGCAGGCCGGGCCGGTCAGTTCGTAAAGTACGCTGGAAGCCAAAATAACAGTCTGCAGGTCAATCCCCATCTGTCCGCCCAGGGTCCGCGCTCCCAAAGCCGCCAGACCAATAGCTACACCTGCCTGAGGTACCAGTGCCAGACCCAAGTAATTACGTACCTGTTTTTTCTTATGTACCGCCATACAGCCTAAATAGGCGCCTGCATATTTTCCAATGATACGTGTGAAGAAATATGCTACTCCAATGACTAAAAGAGAAGCCCCATCTTCTCCTGCGGAAGGATTAAGCAGTGCATCTAACCGGAAGGAAAGCCCGGACCGTACAAAAAACAGAAGCAGGATCGGCGGGCTGAAATAATTTAACTGCTTAAATAGTTTATCGTCATCGGATAAATTAATATAAATGGTTCCCATGGACATACATCCAAGAAGAGGTGATACATCCGCCAGAGAACAGATTCCGCAAAAAGCAAACAATGCTGCCACAGATATGATCAGGCGGTTGTCTTTGTATTTTTTCTTTGGCATAAGGCATTTTAACAGCCAGCCAAAGATACCTCCTAATACCAGTACTGCTCCGTTAATGATGATCGGTTTTAAAATATTTCCCATCTGGAAACCACCTGTTCCAGAAAGAGCCGCCAGTGCAATGGAAATAGCTGCACTGTATTCGATCAGGCCTACTACATCATCCAGTGCCACCACCTGTAAAAGGGTGTCTACAAAATCTCCTTTTGCCCCGGTCTGACGAATGGTCATAATGGTAGATGCAGGCGCCGTGGCTGATGCCAAAGCTGCCAGTACAATGGAAAATGCCAGATTTAAGCGGAGCACGCCATAAACCACTGCAAAGACGCATACAGACGCCAGCACTGCTTCCATGACCGTGATCACAACTACTTTCCAGCCATTTTTCTTTAGCACAGAAAAGCGAAAAAATTCCCCTGTGCTGAAAGCAATAAAGGCAAGTGCAATGTCAGAAAGAAAATCCATTCCATCTATGACTTTCACCGGCACCATATCCAGGCAGTAAGGACCCATTAGAATCCCTGCCAGAATGTATCCCGTCACATTAGGCAGCTTAAATAACCTGGTGATCCGGGTCATAAGATAACCTATAAACAACATCAGGGCGATCGTAATGATAACGACTGATGCCTGGGATGTTGCATGGTAAAATAAAAATGACTTCATTTTATAACCCCCTGTTTTCCTTGTGTATTATGTTTCTATATGATATACTGTTTTACAATAAAAGCAAATTATTTTATTTTTGTGTATGATAAATTTTTATTATGATTTCTATGTATAATACATGAAGGAGACATTATGCTTGGTTCAAAAATAGAAACACTGTTAGCCGTTGCTGAATTTCAAAATTTCACAAAGGCTGCCGCCTCTCTCTCCCTTACCCAGCCAGCAGTCAGTCACCATATAAATCAGTTGGAGCAAGAGCTGGGAGCCACTTTATTTGTGAGGGGAAAAGGAAGTTTAATACTGACTCCTGAGGGCGAGATTGTCTTAAAATATGCCCGAAGGATCAAAGCCTTATATGGAAAAATGGAAACGGAAATTGATAATTCCAGAAAGCAGCTGACTAAGGTACGCATCGGCATCACACATACCTCCGAAAGCAACCTGACCACGGAAGTCCTGGCACGCTGCAGCAACGAGAATAATAATTTTTCTATAACTATTATTACTGATACCATAAATAATCTTTATGATATGTTGGACAATTATGAGATTGACCTGGCTATCGTGGACGGAACTCCTGCCGGACATTCTCTTTGCTCCCTGATGTTAGCTACCGATTATCTGGTATGTGTCATGCCAAACAGGCATCCTTTAGCCAAACGTGCCATGGTCACTTTATCAGAATTAAAGCAGGAGCGGATGATCCTGCGGCTGCCTACTTCTGATACACGTATGCTTTTTGAGTCCACCTTAAAAAGCATCGGTGACTCCATTGACAATTTTAATATCACCCTGGAAGTTGACAACATCGCTACCATCAAGGATCTGGTGCGAAAAGGACTTGGCGTTTCCATACTGCCTCAAAGCGCCTGCGCCAGAGAACAAAAAAAGGGAAAAATGGCAGTTCTGCCTATTGAAAACTTAAGCATGATGCGCGAGACCAAAATCGTTTATAAAAAAGACTTTACCCACATGGATATCCTTCAGGAGATCACACGGGTGTATCATGAGACAGCAAGGAGCTACCAGTAAGTACCTGTATCTGTGATCATTTTGGCCATAATAATAGGTTACAGTTCAGGCGGGCAAGAAGATGCAAGGCAGAACTGTAACAATAATAGACTTTTTCTACTGTTTTATAGTTTTACAAATCAGCGAAAACAGTGTATAATAAATAAACTAGCCCTTTAACGCGTTCAAGTGCACATAAGTGTTCTTAAAGTGTTTTAAATAAAATGGCTAAAAATGAAAATGACAGGAGAAAGAAATCACTTATGATCGTTCATATAATCGAAGCTGTGTATCGTTTTCTGTGGGGTGATCTGTTTACCCTGAGATTAGGAACTTTTTCTATGGGTGTTCCACTTCTGGTACTGCTTTTGATCCCAACAGGTATTTATTTTACGTTCCGCACCAATTTTGTGTCTGTACGCCTGTTCCCGGACATGGTACGTTCGCTGACTGAAAAGAAAGGAAATAACAACAGTTTATCACCGCTGCAGACCTTGTTTGTATCTACTGCCACCCGGGTCGGCATGGGCAATCTGGTTGGCGTAGTAGCTGCTGTTTCTGCCGGAGGTGCAGGAGCTGTTTTCTGGATGTGGCTTTCTGCCATTTTAGGCTCTGCTACTGCTTTCATTGAAGCAACTCTGGCACAGATCCATAAAGAAGAAGATTCTTTGTACGGCGGCTTCCACGGCGGACCTGCTTACTATATCCACTATTATGCAGAAAAAGTGCGCAAAAAGAAACTGAAGCACTCTGTGATTGCCGTGTTATTTGCCTTATCCGGTCTGTTATGCTGGTGCGGCATCAGCCAGGTGATCAGTAATTCTGTTGCCTCTGCCTTTGAAAATGCCTTTTCCATACCGCCTATTATCACCACTGTGATCCTGGTGACCTTATCTGCTGTGATCGTGCTTCGTAAAAATGCAACAGTAAAGGCACTTGACATTATCGTTCCGGTAATGGCGGCTATGTATTTTATCATTACTATTTTTATTATCGTGACCCATATTGGGCAGCTTCCAGGCGTATTTTCCAGGATTTTTAAAGAAGCTTTCGGTCTTCGTGCTGTAGCTGGCGGCGGCTTTGGCGCTGTATTGATGAATGGCGTAAAACGTGGACTTTTCTCCAATGAAGCCGGTTCCGGTTCGGCTCCCTGCGCAGCCGCTGCTGCCGATGAAAAAGAACCTGTTAAAATGGGACTGATCCAGGCTTTAGGCGTATTTATTGATACCATTGTGATCTGCAGCTGCACCGCTTTTATCCTGCTGCTGGTACCGGAAGATCTGACCCGGGGCCTTATGGGAATGGAGCTTTTACAGGCGGCTATGAACTATCATCTTGGAAGCTTCGGCGTGATCTTTGTGGCTGTGACTCTGGCGCTGTTCAGTTTTTCCACCTTCCTTGGCATTCTCTTTTATGCCCGCTCCAATGTGGCTTATCTCTTTGGAAACCGCTGGCTGTGGCAGACCCTTTATAAGATCCTGGCTCTGATCATGCTTTTTATCGGCGGCATTCAGGCTTACACGGTGGTATGGGACCTGGGAGATGTAGGCATCGGACTGATGACTATTTTCAATCTGACTGTGCTCTTCCCACTTTCCGGGGAAGCCTTGTCTGCGTTGGCTGAATATGAAAAACAACGAAAAAATCCATAACGTCAATATATCTGCAATATAGTATATTCAAAAAAGGACAGAAGCCTGGTTGCCTCTGTCCTTTTATTTATCATATATATTTTTTGTTACAGTTCAGCCTTGCATCATCTGTTTTTCTTCTCTTTAATATCTCATGCCAGTATACCGGCACAAGCAGCCCACACGCCCCGATCCAGGCAAATGGCGTTGCAAAGCAGATTCCCACATAGCCAATGATCCCCGCAAACACAGTAGTAGATGTAATACGGAAAATCAGTTCAATGATGCAGGCTGTAAATGGCGTCCAGCTGTTTCCCATACTTTGGATAGCAGAGCGATAGATCTGCAGCACTCCAAGAAGCAGGTAAAAAGGCGCTACGGTCAGCAGATAGTGGTCAGAATACCAGATGATCTCTGCTGTAGGCTGACTTACAAACATCGGCACTACCAGATGACGGCCAAAAATGATCATCACGCACATAATGGCATTGGCAATGCTTGTCTGAAGCAGACATACTGCTGTTCCTTTGCGGATGCGATCCCACAGGCCAGCTCCGTAATTTTGGGCTACATAGTTGGAAATGGCAATCCCGAAAGCTGCATTCATAAGAACAGAGATCTGGTCTACTTTCGTAGCAGCTGTATAGCCGGCGATTGCTTCTGTTCCCAGTGCATTAACAGCGCCCTGCATAGCCAGCTGGCCGATGCACATAACGGACATCTGAAAGCCCATAGGGAAGCCAATGCTTAAATGTATTTTTAAAGCGGAAGATAACAAGGTAAAATCCTCTTTTTTCAAGCGGAGTATGAGGAATTTCCTCACGCCTATTACTGTACATAATACAGCAGATAAAAGCTGGCTTAAAACAGTAGCCCAGGCTGCTCCTGCTACTCCCATCTGCAGCGGAACGATAAATACCACATCCAGGAAAATATTCAATAAAGAAGAGAAAATAAGGAATATCAACGGTGTACGGCTGTCTCCCAGTGCCCTGAGGATATTGGATATCATGTTATAAAAGATTGTAGCGCCTGTACCCAGGAGTACAGCAAACATGTAATCATAGGCCATATCGCAGATCTTTTCCGGAGTCCTCTGCCAGTATAAGATCTGGTGCGCCAGACCACAGCAGATCGCGGTTATGATCACTGTGAAGAAAATACATAAGATAATGGACACCGCCACACTACGGCGCATCCCTTTTTCATCTCTTGCGCCAAACCGGTGCCCCAGGCAGATACCAAAACCTCCTGTGATTCCCTGGATAAAACAAAGCACCAGATAAATAACAATAGCTGTAGAGCCTACTGCCGCCAGGGCATCTGCTCCCAGCGTTCTTCCTACGATCACTGTATCTGCCAGCGTATAAAACAGCTGGAACAGATTGCCGCCGATAACCGGCAGCGAAAATTTTAAGATTACGGAAAATGGATTTCCTTTTGTCAGATCCTGTGCCATAACTATTTCTTCCTTCTTTTACTTTTATATGTAAAAGTATCTGTAACCAGCTGATACAGCGGCACCAGATACAAATAACAGCCTGCAAGCAGAGCCGCATCTGGAGCACCGATAGCTGCTAAAGGCACTGCCCCTGCAATGGACCATGGAAACAGCGGAGCAATAAGGACTGCCCCATTTTCCAGATACATTGCCATATCCTTCTTATCCTGCACCAGCTTATGGCACAGTTGCTGGGTCACAATGATCGCCAGTGTCTGATTACAGGATACAGCGCAGGCTAAAGCCGATACCGGCAATATCACTCCAAATGGTGAGATTTTTTCTCCGGCTTTCGCGATTTTTTCCTGCAATGGCTTCAGCAGACCGGTTGTCTCAAAAATACCAGAAAAGCAGGAGGACAAACACACAATGGCTACTACTTTCACCATGGATAGAATGCCGCCTCCATCCATCATTTTCCCAATCTGAGGATCTGCTGAACTGTATCCCAGGACCATTGTATGGAAAACATCAGAAAATGCCCGCTGCTGATAAAACAGGCAGATCACAAAGGCCCATAAAATACTGACTATCATTGCCTTTTTCACTTCCACTTTACGCAAAGCCAGAATAAGAATGATCACTGCCGGCAAAAGAGGGATGATCCCCTGTTTAAACTCTTTTGCAAACAGACTTCCTACATCCGCTGCTGTACCGCCAGAACTATTTTGCAGCCAGCCCATTCCCCAAAACAGAATACAGCAGATACCAAAGGGAATTACTGCTGTTTTCATCATTTCCCGTATATTTTCATACATATCAGAACGTGTTACCTCTGACACCAGAAGGGTGCTGGTAGAGACCGGTGAACAGCGATCCCCAAAAAAGGCGCCTGATATGATCGCACCGCCAGCCATTACCGGGCTGACCCCCATAGTCTGGGCAATAGCCATACAAATCGCACCCATAGTCGCCGCTGTGCCAAAGGACGTTCCTATAAGAAAGGACACCAGGCAGTTTAATAAAAAGGCAAGAAGGATAAAAATGGACGGTGTGATCAGCCGCACACAATATACTACGATGGTCGGGATCGTGCCTGCTGACCTCCACAAACCGGTAAGTACGCCGATCAATATCATGGTAAGCAGAACATTTTTTACTGTTTTGATCCCCTGCAGACACATATCTATCGTTTCCTTCAGGGAAAATCCTTTTTTCAAGCTGTATGCAAAAAACAGCAAAAGACCTCCCACCAAAGCATACAAAACAGGAATACCGAAAGCCACACAGCCAATCAGCATTCCTGTAAACACGGCAAGCACCAGCAACTCCATTGTAAACCTCTCTTTTGTTTCAGATTCTTTATTTTCAAATGAATGTTTCGGCACTTACATTATCATATTTTTCGTGAAATTTCCAGTATATTGCAGCCTGTTCCCATTAAAAAAATAAATTTCCCCGCCAGATCTGTCATATATCTTCAGGCAATACCCCAGGAAAGCTGGCCCTTTATCGTGTATACTGTATTTTCATTTTCATCATACATATCATAACTGTCAACTCTTATTTTACACGGACCAGTTTCACCACTGTTTCACAGTTTGCAGTTGCCGGAAACTTCATATATGCTCATCCCCTATGATTTTATATAATCCCCTAATTTCCGCATAAAATAAGGATTTCTAGGGCATTCATTTTTCATTTATCACTATACATAATCTGCTGTAATATATAATAATTCGTTGACCGTAGTCAAATCGTAGTCATTGACTACGGTTCATTTGCATCTACTGACTTAAGCCCGGATACTTTAAAGCTCCGTTCTGATCAGGAGTCAATACTACTGGTTTCGTAGCCATACGACCTTCTGTATCCATATAATACCATTTTCCACCTATAGTCTGCAAGCCTTTTACCATGGCACCATCGGAGCCGAGGTAGTACCAGGATCCTTTGTACTGATACCAGACGTCATGGACCATCATTCCGGCACCGTCGAACCAGTACCACTTATCACCGTCCTGCTGCCATTTGTCAGAGACGTATTCCCCGGAGCCATCATCTTTATAGAAACGCCAACCGCCATTTTCCTGCTGCCAGCCAGTCTTAATTGTAACGGGTGTTAAAAATAGTTTTCGTTCTTCCTGGCGTCTTCTGGTAAGGCCTGCAAGGACCTTTCCACCAGCCTTATTATATTCCAGGATCTTAGCTGCTATCTCAAAGCGGGTACGAGTGCCTTTAGCCGTCAATCCATCAATGCTTCCGATGTTGTATGCAAAACTTACTAAGGCATCATACTCGTTCTGGTTCCAGTTGTAAGCACTATACTTATCCACCTTAGGACCATACTTTTTGTCCACAGACTGTCTCAGCCACTCATCCGCAGTTTCCTGAGTGATCTTCAGGCCCTGGCAGATAGTTGTGCCAGTAATAGCTTTATCGGCATTAGTGGTGCCATAGCCGATAGTCCAGACACCTACTGCATCCTGATAGGCTGTCAGGAGGCATCCTTCAAACTTTTTAATGAGGTTTAATCCATTATCTGATATTTTCATAGCATTTCCTTTCTCTTGGTATCTTGAAAAGATTTTTTGCATATGCTATAATGCCGTTAGGCAAAAAGAAAGCACCAGTATTGGAGACGCAAAACGAAAAGCCCAGGGACCGCAATTCCCTGGGCTTTTCTATTCCGTTTTTGTATGGTGGCTTAAACCATAGGCTAGTTACCGACTACTTGTCACCGTCTAACCATTTGATGATGTAGTGGCAGGCTACACCAGCCGCAACAGCGACAATAAAAGAAAGCACTGATTCCATATTGAAGACACCCCCCTTTCCTTACCGGTATAGGGGCGGTAACCTAGACATTATAACATATGCATGATTTTTATTCTACTGATTTAGGCATATTGACATTTGAAGAAAAATAGAATATGATGTAGGCAGCTAAGGAAAGTGAGAATTCCATGTGGCAAAACGAAAACCCCAGAGGGCCCTAATCCTCTGGGGTTTTCTTGTTCGTTACGGTGAACTGTTCCGTTTAGGCTGTTGCTACCTATTTATCCCTGTCCAGCCATTTGCATATGTAGTAGCTAACTACGCCTGCTACAACAGAGATAAGAAAAGTGAGAATAAAATCTGCCATGTGGCTTTCACCTCCTTTCTGCTGGAGGTGCGGCAGCTCCTACATCATATCATATTTCATGTCAATATTCTACATAAATTGCGACGTCGCAAATGGCAGCCATGACCCGGACTGCCTGCGGGAGATAGTCGGATCACCTCCTTCTACTTCTTGCTTGCCTGTTTGATGACCTGGTGCGCTCCGGTTGCTGCCAGACCGGATACAATGCCAATAGCTGCAGCGTTGATCACATCTGTTGCTGGAAACTCCGGCATGAGGTACATACCTGCTACACCCAGGATACCACCGGTCACTCCGCATACTACCGGGATAACCTCATCCTTGACCTTGGTAGTTGCCTTGCAGGCCATGCCGCCCAGGTAACAGATTGCTGTGATCGCTGTTACGCTTCCAATCCCAAAATCCATATCTATACCTCCTGTTCTGCCGGCTCATATGGTAAAGCCAGACATCTGTTATAAAGATCTTCTCCGGTTCCATTTCCACCCAATGCTTTATATGGCCTGAACATATACTCCAGATTATCTCTGTCTTCCAAGGTACAATATTTCCTTTTTAAATAAAACGAACATGCCTGGTAAAGACGGTCATGGAGGAGTGCCAGAACTCCTGCGTTAATAGCATTTGTTCTGGCACGTTCTGCCTTTAACTGTTTGGATAATTTATGATATGCTCGGGAAAGCAATACAGAGATGATCCCAAACACCCATGAAACCCAATGCACAGATATGTACTGCATGATTGATTCCATGACTTACTCCTCCGTAATCAGATCTTCGCACTCCAGGTCGATCAGAACCTGCTTTACCTGTGGCTTGATCTTTTCTGGTACCTGTGCGTAGGTTTTCTTTCCCTTAACAATAAGGGTTGCATAAATGATTGCCATAGTCTCCACCTCCTTCCTCAGTAATAAAAAGAGCAGCAACCTAAGCATTTAATAATGCCTCGACTTCCGCTCTGATTTTCTCTGGTACCTCTTCGATTTTTTTCTTTCCATTACGGATCAGATTTGCATATACTTTTGCCATGTAGCTTGCCATAAATTAAGCCTCCTTTGTGGTTGTAGTGGTCTGGTTTGCTTCATAAAGTTCAGTCAATGCTAACTGGGTGTTAGTGACTTCATCTTCCAATGCTAGATTAGCTTCATACTGCTCGGTAAGAGCTAACTGGGCTTCGGTGAGCTGATTTTCCAGTTCTGTTACCCGGTTCTGTAATTTTCCAATATCTGACTCCGGCAAATAAGTGAATACCGGCTTTGGATCGTCTGGATTTGTCACATCAATACGTTCCAGCTGACCGCCATCCGGGATATCCACAAATACTGCCAGAAGCCCCTGTGGAACCTGGTCTTCCCCGTAAAAGATTGACCAGATTTTTCCGGTTGAATCATAGATTACTAATGCTTTCATTTTCATCACCTCTTTCTTATGTAGTTTTACGGCATGAATATACTGTTACTTCTTGACGTAAACTCTACGATATACGCTTTTTTACCTATAATGTTATCTGGATTAAGAAGATTATGCTGTTCGGTTACTTTTACTACAAAACCTTCATTTCTGATTTTATCTGCAAAAGCCATACCAAGTGCTACGTCTCCTTCGCCAATGAATACTCCTCTTCCGCTTATTTCAAACATGCCAACGCTCCTTAATAATAGCCAACAATTCTTACTGAATGAGAACCAGACGCTCTTACTGGCATAACGATATTATTATATGCGTATTTTGCAGGACCAGTATTAGGCTTATATCCCATGTTTCCATATACAAAATAATTATACCCGTCAAAACCGGTAAAACTTATACCATTACTATAATAAGTATATGCTGTTACTGAAAGCGGCGTAAAACCAAATCCACTTTTAGCAATATATGGTAGATACGTTGACCCATTATTACCAATGTAAGTAAAAGTTCCGCTTCCGCTAGTATTTATACTACCTTCCCATGTTGCATATTTTCTTACATTTCCTGCCACACCAAAAATGGATTTACCATTTAAAATATTCCCCGCAACCAGGTTCCCATCACCTTTGATAACGATATCACCGGTCATTTTCTTACCACTACATGATACTGTCTGCTGAGCTGCCTTAGGCGTATAAGTTCCACCGCCCATAGTACCCATGGTGCCGGTCTGCTTGCTTTTCGGATTGGTGGTATAGAAAGTTTTGCCTGATAACACATCACCGGCTCCAGCATCGCCACTGAGGGTTAGTGTACCTGTTAAAGGATTGCCATCCTTATCTACAATCACTTTCCCAGATAAGATATCATCTGCTTCAGCTGTGATCACATCTAAATCGGCACCTCCGCCTCCGCCAGTCATTAATACTCTTCCCATTGTTACACTCCTTTTAGCCCGATCATAATGTCAGTTTTCGGCTTTTTGTAAACCTTAAAAGTCACGCTGCCGGCTGCCGTTGTCCCCGTACCAGAAGCGATGATACCAAAGGCTTTCATATATGCTTTCTGGGTTTCTGCAGGAGCCCCATCTTCCAGCAGACTTACAAAGATGGGATTATCTTCTGCTGTAACACCTTCTACCTCAACTGTCTGGCTATATGGGGCTGCATCTCCCGTCCAGCCGCTTGCTGTAAGAGTGACATTAGCAGGTTCACCATTTATACGGTTGATAGCTTTGTTTGTGGAATTGATATCGTTTGCTCCAAAGGGATCCCCTTCCTGCGTATAGACTGTTTCATCTGTAATACCGGAAGTCCCATCGGCATTCGATGTGATCTTATATTTCCGTGCGCCATCATACATGGCATCTTTATAATCCGTTTTTAACATATCTCTCCTCCGTTTAGGGTAAATGCAAGCTTACGCCTCCCTGTGATCCGGCTCTGGATATTACTGTACATCAGTCTGCAGGCCTCTTCGATACGGTTCAGTTCCTTCCAGTCAATAAAAAGCTGGTTCTCGTAAAACGTCTTCCGTTCACCTACCTTAAAAGGGAACACACCTACACAGATATGTTCCACATTGGCTTCAAACCGGTTGATCCCATCTGCATAAAAGCCATAATCCGTATAGGCTTTATCCCCGCCCATATCTTCAAACGTAAAATCCGGCCACAGGATAAGCGCCTGACGCCGGATCTCATTCAGATTTCCTTTTATGCGGTTATAATCCTTGATATTAAAATAATCACTGGCCTGCCAGTCTGTTTTTGGCTGTTGCCACATTGCTCATATCCCTCCTTGCCTTTAGGGTGCCGGACAATGCCCCATTAAACTTCAATGTATGTTCATATATCCGCAGCAGCAGATCTGGAACGTATTTATTTTCCAGGAATGCAATATCATTTGCATCAATACGCGGCTCTCCACGATATTCCAAATCATATTCCCGGTCGGAACGCAGATAATCTCCTATCCATTCAGCAAGATCTGACGCATGCTTTGACGTAGATACAAGCGGATTTTCCCACGTTTCAACAGTTCCTGTGGGATTTAACTGTCTGGTCACAAGCGCCTGTGTTACATTGTATTCATATCCATTTATGGTCACTTCCGTATCTGCTCCACCGTCAACCTCTACCGTAACGTAATATGCGCTGCTATCAATGATCTGGACATTTGTGCCACCAGCTGCATCTATTTCATAATCATAAGCCGCTGCATTAAGATAAAACGTATGTCTGGTTTCGTCTGCCGGGACAGCCTCCCTGACTAATTGTCTCTTTTCAGTCCCTGATGCATAAATTGTCCTGGTCATCTGCAACTCTCTGACTCTTGATAACTGTGTACCCTTTGGCGTCTTAGTAAGCTCCTTGCCGTAAGACAGTTCATAATCAGTACTGTCCCCAAATGTGATCTGTTTCAGGTTTACCCTGTTAAACGGTACTCCCTTTAAAAATTCAAGCTGCAGCTTATCAAATTCCGGGAATTCATGATTGACCACAGTAACTTCAGAAAGAGAAGATATTTTATACTCTTCCACCAGTTCCTCTCCCAAATAGGAACGGAATACCATACCAGACGGATGATTACCTCCAAATTCCAATGTAAGGCCAAAGCACTTGTACCGCGCTTCCAGAACGATAGTCACCAATGGATCTTCTGTAAATGTCCCATCTTCATCAGCTACTGCTTCCGATACATATCCCACATCCAGATAGTTTTTATCCTGATATGGCAAAAAGAACTGTACAGCTGATGCTTCTGTGTGATCCTTTTCCGGTGTGGCATAAGTGCTTTTTTCTGTTGCATCCAGTACTGAAGCTGTATTAGAAAAGTAAGTTTCATTTGCTGAACTTGCCTGCATGTCCGGTATAAAACTGGACTTCATAAATATATTTCCATTCCGGTCCTGGTAAAGAATACAGCGTCCGGCATTTGCGATCAGCTGCAGTGCTTCTTTATGGGATACTACTGGCATTGGATTATAAACCATAACATCTTTTAGATAATTATCAAGCCAATAGGTACGACTGTCTATTCCGGCATCGCCAAAGACATCAACTGCAAGATCATACAGGCTTATTCCATCAGGATAATATTTTCCGCGGCGGTAAGTTCCATCCATGCCATCAAAACGATCCGTAGCAGTAAAACTCATTTCTTCATCATCTGCAGACCATTCCCGCAGATATACCGTGGTACCGGGCATCCACTCCACATTTCCATTATCCAACTCCTGACCGTAAATTACATTGATCTCCTGGCCATTTTCCAGGAAATTTACCGTACTCTCTTCATTTTCAATGTCATATGCACGGTTTTTATTATCAATGGTTATGTTCAGATCAATGGATGGCAGATCTTCCATAACAGGACTGATCCGCTCTTTCTTTGTGGCTGACAATATCTTCTGGTTATCAAAGTAGATACCGATCCCCATCGTGATACGGTGGATCCGCAGCCGGCTTTGCCCATTGACCATATCCTTTGGCACAAACCGGAGAAATGTTGCACCAGGAAAGATCTCTTCCGTCACAAAATGCCCTGTATCATTCCCTGTGATCTCAACCGTATGTTCATCTGATACAATGGAAAAATCCACAGGATACGCTTTGCCAAATTCTACTGTGAGACCTTTTATATCGTGCTGCACCGGAAAACGGATCTCAACCTCACCTAAAAGATCATCTGTAATGATCCCCTGGTTAAGGACCGCATCCTGACGTTCCCTTGGCAAAAAATACATACTCCCATCTACGGTACTGTAATCCTGGTCACAGGTTTCATACAGTTCCGAAACCTCATAGTTGTTGAGTGGCCAGGTCAGATTGCTATAATAAGCATATTTCTCCTGGTCAGGTATATAAGCAGATGCCTGGGCCTCCTGATTGATCAGGCCAATACTGACGCGCATATAGGAATGATCACGATACTGCTTTTTCATTTCCTGTTTATATGCATTGCTTACAGCTTGCATTATTCTATCACCCCGCAGTCTATGATGTTGACCTTACAGTCCCGGTACTTTGTAGGAAGCCCTGATCCATTAAATTCGACCGGCGTGGCTGTACGGTTTCCCGGATACATGCGGATCGTCTGGAAACGATTGTTTACCATATCCGGGATCCGGGCGGTCACTACAAATTTGTCAAATTCCTGCAGCATCGCTGACCAGGTAGCTGCGTCCAGGAATTTCCACTGCAATGCATCGAATTTATACTGATCCCTGCCAACCTTCTGTCCAACAAATTCGCCATTTGCGTTTTTTCCGGAGCTGACATTGGTTGCGACCACAAGATTACCACCTACATCAGGAGCCGGGAACTCCCGGCCATTGATCGTTATTACTGCCATTTGTTGCCGCCTCCTTACGTTGTTCTTAACGTGTAACCGCTTCTCTTTTCCAGATCCGTCAGTTTCTTCTTTACATCACGGATATCAATGCTCACTGTCAGGTCCATGGCTTCGATTAGGTCCACAATGCGCTCTAAGAGTTCCTGGATGCGCGCGATACGTGAATCATCCATACCGGTACCATTCTGTGATAATGCCACAGCACGGCTTACCAGGTTCATAAGCCTGTCATCATCATTTTCATAAACAGCTGCACGGCCTGTTACTGCCAGCGGCGGTGCTGCATTACCTGCTACACTTGACATCATGGATACAAGCGGAGCCATGCAGGAACGCATGCCGTTCTGGACTGCCTGGGTAATGCCCTGGGTGATCTGCTGGTTATTGGCAACAGCAGCACGACCGCCCCAGCTTCCAACCATTTCCGGGATACCGTCCTCACGGGCTACGAACATCTGACCAGATTTAGGGAATCCACCGGAAGCATGACCGGATACCGGTGAATTGGTACCATAGTCCCAGTCATCGCTGCCATCTGCCTCATCATCTTCGGCGTCTTCTTTGGCACTCTTGAAAATACTCTTCGCGCCTTCCACAATTCCATCCCAGACACCGCCGACAAAATCAGCACAGCCCTGCAGCCATCCGGCAATGGAACCCCAGACGGATTTTAAGCCATCCCAGAGTTTGTTCATGATGCTCTTTCCGACCTCGATCATTGCATCCGGTTTAAACACTTCTTTGATCTTTTTCCAGATATCTTCAAGCCAATCCTTGATAGCGTTCCATTTTTCTTCAATGGTCCTTTTTACACTGTCCCAGATCTCTGAAAGCTTGTCTCTGATCGCTTCGAAAATAGATGTCGCAAGAGCTTTGATTGCATTCCATAGGTTAGATGCAAATGCCTTAATCTGGTTCCACTTAGTTTCCCAGGCTGTTTTTATCAGTTCAAGCGTACTGGATATGAACACCTTAACCGCACCAATGGCATTATTTATTGTCTTTTTAATTGCTTCCCAGGCTTCGGCTGCAAACTTTTTGACTTCATCCCAATGCTGATACAGAAGAACTCCAGCCGTAATCAGCGCTGTTATAGCAATGATAACAAAACCGATCGGACTGGTAAGGAATGCAATGGCCGCACCTAAAGCAGTAGTAACCGTTGTTGCGATCGCACATACAGCATTCCATGCCACTGTAGCCGCAGTCATGGCAATCTGAGCTGCGGTATCTGCTATCTTTGCTGCAGTATTGATAACAAACTGGGCCGCCTGCTGCACCAGGGTCGCTGTTCCTTGCGCCAGGTTTACTACAAAATCTTTGGCATACATAGCAACAATAGCGGCTGTCTCCAGCTTATCTGCTATAAGCGCTGCTGTATGTGTTGCAATAGCAGCCGCATTTGCTACAAAACCAGCTACCATTCCAGAAAGCATTGATACGACGCCACCAGCATTAATGATGAATTCACCAAGTTTTACAACTTCCCATGCCCCAAAGAAAGCAGCAACAACTCCAATAGCTCCGTCAAAGCGTGTCTGAGTTTCTGTTATCCAGTCCACAACTGAGGATATCGCTTCTGTAAATGCATCAAATACTGGCTTTGCAACAGTATCATAAGCTGTATTCAGGCCATCCCATATCTTATTAATTAATTCTTTCAGCTTATCAAATATAGGCTGCAGTTCGTCTAATAGCCCCTGTATCCGTTCTTTGATCTGACCAGCATTATCGGTTATAGGCTTTGTTATAACCTGGATCAGATCCCGGACAAATTTACTGCCTAATTTTGTAACTCCCATAAAAGAGCTGCTGAAAATGCCTATGATATCAGCTGTGATCTGTTTCGCTGAGTCACTGCGAAATACAGTAAAGATCCCTGCAATGGAACTTGTGAAATTTCCAACTAATGTCGCAATCTCACCGCCAATATTAAACATCTGGACCAGATAGTCTTTAATGCGGCCTTTATTCTGTTCCAGGTACCTGCTAATACCGCCCAGAAGGTTATCTGCGATCGTTGCACCGATACTTGCTACAGAACCAGTGACTTGCCCTAAGGACCGGGCTAATGTATTGGCAAAACCTAAAGCCGCTGTCTGCACATCAGAATCAGTGAAAATATTCCCAAGGCTGTCTTTTATGGACTGGATGCTGCTTTGGATCGAATCAAATACAGATGTATCACCAAAAGCATCCCAAAAACCACTTGTAAAAGAGTCTTTTAACTGGTTCAGCAGATCAGCTATCTTCTGCAGCTTACCACTGACTATATCTTCCTGTTCCGGAAGCGTTCCCATATCAAAGTCATCTGCATTGTAGCCGCCTGCTCCACTACCGCCGGATCCACTTCCACTATCTGAGCCACTATCAGGATTTAAGATATTAAGCTCATCAATGCCTGTGGTCGCTGTTTTAATATCCTTAGCGGCTTTCTTTGTAGCATTTCCGGCACCGGTTGCAGCCGTTCCAGCTTTATTTGCTGCGGCAGCTACAGCTTCCATGCCAGCTGCAGTTGCGGATGCTCCTGAATCTTTACCGCCAGACATCAAGGCAAAAAAGGCTTTAAATGCATTCGCCAGGCTGAGTATTTTACCAATGACTGCATTGATCACCTGGATGACCGGGGATAATGCAGCTATAAGGCCCTGGCCTATGGTTGCCTTTAAGCTGTCAAACTGCAGCTGTAAGATACGGACCTGGTTCGCCCAGCCGGTGGATGTCCTGGAGAAGTCACCTGCTGCCGTTGTCAGCTGATCCTGTACAAACTTATACCGCAGGGCAACCTTTTCCATTTCGGACATCTTTGCTGTAGTCTTTCCGAAGCCATTTGCCATGGCATAGCTGTCAAGAGCCGTCTGGGTCATAACAATGCCCAGATCTTTCAGGCTTTCTGTTTCACCAGTGAATACAGACTTTAACTTCGTATATGCCTCATCCTGGCTGATGTTGTAGAAAGATGCCACATCTCCGGCAAGACCAGTAAGAGTTGTGGACATGTCATATGCAGCCTTCTCACTGAAGCCAAATGCCTTTGCCATAGCTCCAAAAGTACCGGTAAACCGCTTTGCCATGGTCTCAGACAAGCCAAACTGAGTGGCTGCGTTCTGGGCAAACTTATCTACCTGTTTGCTCATCTGGGGAAATGTAACATCAACTACGTTCTGGACTTCTGCCAGATCAGAACCTAATTCTATACAGGACTTTCCAAAGTCAAATACTTTTTTGACTGCAAAAGCTCCTGCCAGCATAGCTCCCAGCTTTTTCAGCGTACCGCCCAGGCCTTGAACCTGCACAGCGGCAACTTTTGACTGCCGTCCTATGTTACTGACTCCCTTACTGGCAGTCTTGGAAGACTCTTCTCCCTCATGCCCCATTTCTGAGAAAGCCCGTACTAATTTTTTGCTGATCAGTTCAGCTGCTACCTGGGTTACTTCTTCAATCTGCTGTAAATCCAGTGCTACTTCAAACCTGAGCTGTGCATCCGCTGCCATATATGTCACCTGCCTTTTTTATTAAGACAGGCACATCGGCACAGCGTCTTAGATCTTTAACTCAAATATTTTCCTGCATTCCTTATTTTTACATTTAAAAAAGATGCCCTTGCATTTGGCATCTTCTGACTTCATTGCATTGACCGGATACCCGCAATACGGGCACCGGACTTTTTCATGCTTTACTTTTTCAATTTCAACCACCTCCGCATAATGCAGCGAACATCCTTTCCAGACCTTCCATTTCCCTGTCATAAGCCTCCGGAGTCATCTGCTCCATCTGATGTTTACGCCAGCTGTCATAAAGCCTTTGCTGATCAGTAGTAAAATGTTTGATCACATTATCATCTGTTTCAGAACGTATCGCTACCACCCGGCCCAGGGGAGTTTCCGGTCCAAGTCCGGCCAGCAGGGAACGGAACTCATCCCAGCTGACCGTTTCAAACTCTTTCGTCCTTATACGCAACCCGTACTGCGTCATGAAACTGGAAATGATCAGGTCCCAGTCTTCAAACAGGTCGTAGTACGGGTCAGTGCTCTCCCTGGCCCACATCTCCTGTAGCAACAGAAACTGCTTCCTGGATAATGGTCAACAGATCTGAAAATATGGGTTTCATTTTATCGATCTCTTTTCGGGATTTTTCTGGAAACATCAGATTATACGCTTCCAAAGTTTCTTTTGGTCCGGGATGTCCGTTTCCAAACAATCCCATGACTTTAAGTAAGGTCGGAGCATCTGCATTTACTTCCAGTTTTTCCCCTTTGATCATCAGGTAGGGATTTCCATCAAATGTAAGCTTATCTGTAATATCTACTACTTTTGCCATTGTTCATTGCCTCCCTTTACGCTGCCACTGTCGGTGTATAGGTTGGTTTTCCATAACAGGTAACTTCAAACTCCAGGGCATCGATATTCGTTGTATCACCACCTCCTGGGGTAGTCACATTCACAACCACATCACAAGCCAGCTTAGCCCCGGATGTCATGGTCCACTCAAACTTGGTCATTACATCCTGGCCAAATTTCCATGCAAGGCCTGCGATATAATCATTTCCGGCATCACCTACGGAACGCTTTCCCTTAAAAGCAAAGCTGAGTTTTTTGCCAGTCATAGCAGATTTGGCCCAGCCTTCTGCGTCCATGGCATACCATTCTTCTGTGGTACCGTCAATGGTTGGCGCAAAGTTCTCCAGATCCGCAGGCATTACCATATCGCCGTCCACGCTGTCCATACCCTTTGTACCAAATTTAAACACGTTATTGTGTACAGGATATACTTTTCCTCCTACTTCACTCATTACACATTCCTCACTTTCTCTGATAGATAAGATCCAGCCAGATCACATATTCATACACCCCATTATCATCCGTTCCTACGTCCTGAGGTTCAGGAACCATTAAACGCAGATAATTAATGTGGGTATTTCCTATGTCCAGACTGGATATGCTTCTAAGTTTCTCAAATAGTTGATAAGCAGCTTCTTCACTTTCCGGTTTGTCCCTGTTCCAATGAACCAGAAAAGAGAGCGGCTTTATATCATAGGTAGTGTATTCCAGGCCACCTAAAGCAATATTGGGTGGTCCGGATCCACTTCGGTTATAAATACCTATGGATTTCTGCTGTTTATTATCCAGCTTACCGATATAAACATGGCTCTCTTCTGCAATTCCAAGAGAAATGATCCAGTCCTGTATGTCCGTTAACCGCAGCATCATACACCACCCGCCTTTTTATAAAACTTCTTAAAGGCTTCCTTGCAAAAACCGGAGCTGACACCTCCCGGAAGCCATGGCTCAAGCCATTTACCGCCTGCAAAAGGATTTTCATACTTCTGGAACTGATATTCCGGGTGGTAATACAGCCGCCTTGCATAAGGCGTGCTGGATACCAGGCTTACTTTTCCGTTAGAAGCTTCACTGGTGTCCACAAAGGTGCTTTCATTCTGCAGGTTGCCAGTATCAAACGGCATGACCTGTGCCTGTACCACTTCCGTATGCAGCGCTTCCGCCGTCTGCTCCAAAGCAACTACTGCTGCACGGGTCAGCTGGCTGATACGGGGCATGTTCAGCTTTATAGTTGACTTTACCTGCATCAGATCACCTCCAGACTGCAGTAATTTACCGTACCGTCCGGATTCCGGTTCTTGCATCCCTGCTCGATCCGGCGTTCTTCACCAAATACCGTTACTGTTCCGCCACTTAAAGACGGCATATCTGGTGCAATGTCTCCCGTAAAAAGCGCTGTACCAGTGATCTGCACCAGCTTCTTTTCCGCTGTCAGAATGGTCTTGGCTTTATCCTGGAAGTTGCACATCAGATCTGCATCCAGGCTGTACTTCGGCCTTCCCTTATTATCCAGTTCTTCCGATTCCAGGTGGACATGCACAGGCGTCTTACAGAGCCTTTTAGGTACTAAACATGGATATTTCATAGTCTCACCTCGCTAAACGGCAGCAAAGGCCCGTCTGGCACAGCATAGCGTATACATCCCGTTTCATGGCAACGCCTTTATCTGTAAACACGTTCCAAGAATTACCAAACTGCATGGACACACCGTTGATGCTGTAGCTCTGCAAAACCGTGTTGATCTCATCTGCATTTTCTGTCTCAAAATCAGCCTGCTGGCAGACCACTTCCCGGATCAGGTCCTGCTGGAATGCTGTCAGGTTAGAAAATCCCTGACCTACGATACGGTTGTAAGTCAGGGAATCAATGTGGTGGCTGGCCTGGCGGAGAGCCTTTTTAAGCTCATCCGCTGGCACAGCACTGCCTTCATATTCAGTCTGGTAATATTCCGGGGTTACATACGGCTCATAAGCCATAAGACCACCTCCGATCAGGCTCCGGTATACTCTGTAGTATCCACATCTACGTAGATGCTGTCTACCTTACCATCACGTCCATTCGGGAATACAAACACATCAGACAGGGAACGGTTCTGATACAGGTATCCGTCACCCTCTGTATGTGCTCCTGGTTCAAAGTAGTAGATGCTGGAGATCTTCGGAACGATCTTGCAGGTCTGACCGCACGCTACCAAAACATTGATCCTGTGCGCTCCTGTTACAGCAGCTACATGGTTTTCGGTATCCTCTGTCACCTTTTTCAGTGGTGCAAAACCGCCGTTCTCCGGCTCCCATTCAAAGGCGTCATAGAAACGCTCATCATCCACTACTTCCATGATCGGCACGCCGTCAATGTCGGTTACACGGGTCTCAATTCCCATGCCGCCCTCTGCGACCTGGGTCATCTCGATCTTACGTGTAAATTCGGTAGACTGCTCCAATGCATCCATAATGGCACTGGATACATACATCATCAAAGTACCATTTGCTTTGTATCTTCTCAGCTTGCCCTTTGCCAGGATATCCTTCAGCATTCCGAATACTTTTGCCTTGGTATAGGTAGCAGCTGCTGTAGCACTATGGTATCCCTCTGCCTTCTGTGCTGCCTGTGCTACCTTTGCAAAGAACAGCGCATCTGTTTCCGGAACAACCTGGGTCTGCTCAAAGGTGCGGGAAATGTTCTGGATGGATGCAGTCGCATTGGTCTCATCCACATCTGCCTTATCCACCAGGAAAGAAATGTCACGGTCATGGGTAAGGGTAAACGGTACATCATTCTGGGTATAATCGCCCTTATTCCAGCCGCCATTTCTGTTGTGATTTTTATATCCGGAAGTGGACATCTGGGTAAAGTGGAATGTCTTGGCATCTAACCACTTTACGTTACTTGTTACAAAGGGAGAAGTTAAAGTCCCCTGCATGAGGATCTCTAATAATTCAGGCTCCCATACCTGTGCATAGTTTAAATTTGGCATATGATCACCTTGTCCTTTCTTAAATCATTTGTTAGTTGTTCCAACGGTTCCAGCGTTTAGCCGGGACACCTGTCTGCTGGGTCTGTGTTGCCTGCTGTGCCTGCCCCGCACCGGCATTTCCGCTTGCAGCTCCTACCTGTACAAAACCAGTAGTACCCGCAGCCTGTGGCTTCAATCCCGGAACGTCTTCCAGGACTTTATTCAGGGCTGCTTTTAAATTCTCTTCATTGACCTTTCCATCCTGTCCTACTGCCTGACTGAGATCTGCCATTTTGAGGATGTATGGGATTGTCTTGGCATCAATACCCAGGCTTACTGCAGCAAGTATAGCAGCGTTCTGGATCTGTGCCTGTTTGGCTGCCTCCTGTGCCTGTGTCAGCTGGGTCTGCATAGCTCCCACATCTGGAGTATTAGCGGCTTTCTGCTGCTTAAAAGTTGCGATCGCCTGCTCTACTTCCTGCTGAGAAAGTCCCTGCTGCTTAAAATAGGCTTTCAGTGCGGTATCTTCCTTGGCTGCCAGTGTTCCATCAAGCATCTGCTGGATCTTGCCATAGTCAATAGCTGGTGTTGATGCCTGCTGGGAATTCTGGTTCTGCTGTGTAGTCTGCCCACTACCGTCTCCTGTGCCCTGCTGATTCTGCTGTGCCTGGTTTTGATTTGTTTCTGCCATGTTAATAGTCTCCTTTCCATTTTGGGAGTGTCACTCCTGTTACTGATCCATTCTCATCGGTGTCACCGGCCGCGCAGAGTTTAATGCCATGCTCGCGTTTGGGCATAAAAATAACACCCAGGGCTTTCCTGCGTGCTTACTGCTCAATCTTGTTACATTTTGTACACCGCCGTACATAACCGCCATAAAGGCCGGAAGCCCGGCTCCAGTGCTTGCGATAGTGGTGGCAGCACTCTTTCTTTTTGAAGAACATCTGCCTGATCCACGATATAAGCCCCATACGATCACCTTCTTTCATTTGCGACGTCGCAATTTATAGATTTATTTAATTTCAATATCCGGAATTAACCTTTCAGGATAAAATACCAACTCATAATGATACTTGTCTGTTCCTTTCGGCTCTGTCTGCTCCATTACATAACAGGTCCAGTCATTCAGGTAAATGTAATCCTTATAATACTGATCATCACCTGTTTTAATGGTAACTACCAGCTCATTTGAACTATTGTTGTCCAGCGCCATATAACCTTCGGCCTGAAGCATAACAGTATCCGTTCTTGCATTAGTAACTGTAATTCTGCGATAAATATTAAATTCATTCGCATCTTTTGATAAGTTGTAGTTTACTGTGTGTGCTGTTGAGCACCCCACCATTCCAAGCATCACAGATAACGCCACTCCAAATGCTAAAATCTTCTTTTTCATCTTCTTATCCTCTCTTTCCTAAAAATGGGTACAAAAATACCACCGGCCTACTGACTGGTGGTATTTACTGACCTTGTTCCCAAGCCCAATTCTTCACTTTTTTAAACGCTTCTACAGCTTCCTGTGGAACACCTTCAAGCTCGCCATCATGAATACATTTTGCATACGGCTTATAAGTTTCCATCGCCTTTTGAATCTCCTCCGGATACTTGCGAATTACCATGTTTCTTCCCTCTTCGATGTTTTACCATATATTCAGCTTCAACTTCATCATACCTATCAATCCAGAACATTTGATCTGCGTAACTACTTATGTCGCTTACATTGTACTCCGTGATACCTGCTCTGTCAATTGTCTTCTTTGCTTCTTTACAAGCATTCTCTATATACTTACCATAGTTTTCTCTTGTAATTTCACCGTATCGTTTTCTAAAATTTTCAGCCTGCTTCATATGCCACATCTCATGAAATTCAACATTTCCTTGATCTTTAATCACTTTACTGTCTGCAATCTGAGGGATATAGAAAACTACATTTTGTATAGCGTCATACTTCCCATACGCTGTAGGCATTTCATCTGGCGAAACTATAATAATTTTAGGCCTTCTCTCCAGCGAAACTTCCCACTCTTTTAAAGCCTGCTCCGTTCTCTGATTCAATGTATGCAACGCACGAGGTTTTATATTCGTCTGATTGGAAATGTAAATCTCTGAATAGCTTTCAACTCGCTTAATGTTTATTTTCTGCTGCTGTTTAATAAATATTGTTGATGCTTCACCTCTGGTAACTGGTCTGTACGCCTGGTCTTTCCACTCTTCCGCTTTTATCTGGTATTCTTTTTGATTTTCTTCATCCAACGAATACTCAGCCAAGCGCTTATATTTCTCTTCCTGGCGCTGTGCATACCGCTGTCTGGCCTCCTGCTGGTTTTGAAGCCCAACTGCTTCCAGCTCTTCTTTAGTCCAGGTATCATCCGCTGTAGAGATACCAGGGAAATATGTAGTATGACTGTCTTTACACCTTGGATGATAAAGCCCTTTGCTGATTGCGTAGCTCATAAGAGAATACTTCTTGCCAGTCTCCGGGTCCACGCCGTCCTTGCTGCCACCGCTCCATACATCATCGATCAGGACCTTACCAACAAAAGGAAGGCACTTAGGACACGGATTACCACGCTTTGCCATAATGACTGTAGCAATGCCCCATTCCTTCCGCTTTTCTCCTTCACCTTGCAGATAAGCCCTTTTACTAGCTGTTCTGATCGCCATGTCCGCATAATCTGAAAGCGTATGTCTTGCACCATTGGCATACTCTACGCAGTTAAGGCCACGGGACAGCATATCTTTTGTAGCCATGTCCACAGCCTTTTCATATGTTCCAGCACCTGTATTGGCATATACCTGGGCATTGAAGATCGCTTTTCGGTAATCATCGTTAGCCTTACGAAGCACCGCCGTTTCCGCTTTCTCCATATCATCTCTGGTGGCTTTGATCAGCGTTTCCAGTTTACGGTCATTCAGCTTAAAAAACTCTGCCGTAGCTCCCGAGCCAGTTTTCTTAGCCCCCTTAAAGCCTTTCTTAATTGCCTGAAGTATACGCCTTTCCTGCTGCATACTGCCTTTTGACCGTGACATCCGGATCAAGCTATCAATCTGGTCATTAATGCTTTTAAACTGCTTACCGTATTTCTTCTGGTTACGCACTTTGTACTTTTCCAGGGCTTTCAGCTGCTCTGTCTGCCACATAGACCAGTTATAACCTTCTTTAGTTTCCTCTGCCCTGTGCCGGTCCATATTCCGGATCATAGAAGCTATCAGCTCATCCTCTATCTTCTGGAAAGCTGCAGCAAGATCATATTCATTCTTCCTTGGCATCAGTATTCACCCGTTTCTGAATATTAGCTGCAATCCTTGCACAGCGCTTTCTGTTTATGCAACGGATATTATTCTGGCAGTTGGGTGCTCTCATAACGCAGCTATACTCGATTTTCTCTAACTCCGGTTCAAAATCCGGACAGTATGCGCAAAAGTCCTGCAATAATAACGTAAATCCTGGAATATCCATACTACTATCTCCTGTTCGCATATACCTTATAGCCTTGTGCCTTAAAGTTACGGGTAAGATTTTTAAGCTGAGTCATGCTGCTACAACGGTCCACCCTTAATTCTGCATAGCCTTTTTTCTCAATCGCATATATTCCAAAAGGTACCTGCTCACTGGCTATTTCCAGCAGCCCCTGATACTCCTTCTGGCTCATTCGGTAAACCCGGTTCATTACCTTCACCTGCATTGCCTTCACCCCCAAGATTGACATTAAAAAGCCCGGCAGCCATATTGACTCCCGGTTCTTCTACCTCTGTAATACCCTGTTCTGCTTTCAGACGTGCTATTTCTTCCTGTTTCCACTGATCATCCCTGGAATCTCCATACAGTTCTTCCACCTGGGCTTCTATGCTCATCAGTGCGACACCAGGCCGCGCTTTTGCCATTGTCTCAACCTGACTTTCAAAAGAAGGATTCGCGTACTCACCAAAGGGGATATCCACCTTAACATCTTCTACAGATTTTTTCGTCAGGATGTTGTATGCATTAATAGCAGCACTCACAACTTCCGGGAGGGTTTCCTGCAACGCTTCCACAATAGCGTTCCGGGTATAAAGTGTGGTCTTTTCTTTTTCTCTCTGGGCTTCTGCATTATCCAGTTTCTTGGTGTCAATACCCAGCGTTGACGGACTGATCAGTCCCTGCAGACAAAGATCTAACGCCGTCACATAAGACGCCAGATAACTGTCATGGGGGATTGCTGGCTGGTCTGTCTGGATCTTATTTACGCCATCCTCAGCCATGTTGTTATCTGCAGCAAAATACCGACAGTCAAAAGAATTAGGCCGTATGGTCATTCCTGTCTCTGGATCTTTTGGCACTAAATCCAGGGGAATATAGCTCTTGGCCCTTCCTGCACGGAGCGCATCCATCCACTGGCTCCAAACCTCGTCAAATGCGTCAAAGCTGTCCAGTTTTCCATCAAAGATAGATCCGCCTCTTCCTTCGTACTTCGCTGATTCATATACATGCAGTGGCACAGCCAGGATTATGCTGGCATCAAATGTATAATCCTGAATGTTTTTGGTCTGTTCCAGTACTTTCAGATCTACCAGCTTGTCATCCAGGTAAAGCTCATTGACAATGTAGCCATAACCATAACGCTCGTTCAACACATACTTTTTTCCTTTAGTTTCAAAAGGCGTCTTGAAGATCACTTCGTTTATTCTATCGCGCAGCCGGATAATCTCGATCCGCTCACCCGGATACCACTCCAATATCGGATATTCGCTTACTGCCGTGTCTATGGTGACCTTAAAGGCACCATCACCAATGTACAGGACTTCTTTCAATGCTTTTTCAATCTTCTTACGGAAGCGGTTCTGCTTCTCTATTTCCTTCCATATCTGTTCCTGAGAAGCACGGTCAAATATAAAGTCATTCATATCGACCAGGGTAATGGATGCCAGGATCTTAACGATCAGAGAGGGGAGGCCTGTATGGATCTTTCTCATCTCCATTCCAGGACTGCATTTACTGCTCCAGAACTTGTATTTGTCTGCATATTCCGTCAGATCTCCATACAGCTGTTCCAGCTCGTTACTGTCACCCCGGTACCAGATCCGGTTTCGGATGGCATTTGTTTCAAAGTCCAGCGTTGCTCTGATCTGTATATTATATGGGCTGGCAGAGTCGATCTGCAGCCAGCTCTTCACCCCACGCCGAATGTTGTCACTCATTTTGTTTAGCCACCTCATTTCTCATTGTCCTCCTCAAACCCTATCATGGAGCGGTATGGGATCCATGAATACTGTCCCGCGTTGATCGTATGATCATTTTTATCTTCTGGTTCGTCCTTGTCTTCTTTCCAGCTGTACTTGTCCAATTCTGACAAATGTTCTGTGCACTCATCCACTACCAGATAGCATCCCTGCTGGATCCAGCCAAGCTGCAGCTTAATTCGGTCCAGGATGCTCAGTTTCTTATAGGCATCCCAGAAATTGTACAGGCACCCATGCAGCCGCTTGTACTTACGCAGCTCTGTGATCGTTGCCTGGTCTGCATTGTCTACATAAACATCCTTCGCAAAGCCCCATTCACTGCGGCAATGTTCCAGGAAGTTCACCAGTTTCACAGCTGTATCGCTGGGAGCAATTGGCGTATCCAGATCCGCATTGTTATAGTTTTTTTCTGCCAGTGTGATCAGTCTGCGGTCTTCTGTGATTCCCTGGAAGATCATAGCAATGGTATCAGGGGATTTGCTGGAATACGCCGTATCAAGGCCACAAGAGAACTTTTTCCATTTGATCCGGCCCGCCTTCACTTCCGCCTTTACCCAGGCAGCAGTAACAACGTGCTTTTTCCGGTCAAAATTAGGGAATACCAATCCGGTAGCTTTACCGCGAAGCCCCAGAATTTTATTCTTCCAGATTTTCGTGCCTTTCGGTGTGTTGGCCAGGATCTTGTCCAGCTTCTCTTTCGGCAAACCCAAATTATGGACAAAAGAAAAGAACCAATGCACCCAGCCGTGCTTTGGCTCTTCTTTCAATTCATCTTTGATTTCCTGTGGTGTTTCCTCTTCCCACTCTGGCAGAGGCCGGGAGCAGTTGATGTACTCTTTATACACCGGTAATGACGGATCATCCGGATTAAGCGTAGCCATGAGATAATCACAACGCATAGCCGCCTCTCGTACAAAGTCTATATCAGCTGTGTTGATCTCATCAATATACAGGCAGCCATACTGACCACCCAGAGCCTTCTGCCATTTCTTCTTGTCACCGTAGCCCATCACGTATATGACTTTATCACCACCGGAAGTATGGAACAGTATATGAGGGATCTTATCATCTTTGGTTCCGTTACCATTGTACTCAACGAGGACACCAAAATCATCCATGATGCCAAGATCTTTGTTGATGATGTTCTTCTCAGCGGTACCGGTATCCTTGGCAGCTATGATGTGCAGCTTCTTGGGAGACTCTGCCACTTTCAGCATGAACTTAAACAGCCCTACTGTGGTTTTTCCGGCCGCTGTTGTCCCTTCCAGGAACTCTACCGGCGCATCACATCTGAGAAAGGCTTTGTATTTATCTGATAACAACAAACGTTCTGC
>PVMN01000802.1_pt1 | contig 57934 bp, 44 predicted proteins | sample 1853401 | NCBI WGS metagenome assembly PVMN01 (sample SAMN08533510, study PRJNA380276) | Human gut metagenome, whole genome shotgun sequencing project.
GTTCTGGAAAGACTTTTACGATGGCAAATGTGATTCAGCAATTACAGAAGCCGACGCTTGTCATTGCTCATAATAAGACGTTAGCAGCTCAGTTGTACGGAGAGTTCAAGGAGATGTTCCCTGAGAACGCAGTGGAATATTTTGTCTCCTACTACGACTATTACCAGCCGGAAGCTTATGTTCCATCATCCGACACATACATTGCCAAGGACTCTGCCATCAACGATGAGATCGACAAGCTCCGCCACTCTGCGACAGCAGCGCTTTCTGAGCGGAATGATGTCATCATTGTGGCAAGTGTGTCCTGCATTTACGGACTGGGTTCGCCGATTGATTACAAGGAGATGGTGATTTCACTTAGACCGGGCATGATCAAAGACAGGGATGAAGTTCTGAAGAAGTTGGTTGAGATCCAGTATGACCGCAATGATATGGATTTCAAGCGTGGAACGTTCCGGGTGCGAGGAGATGTGGTTGAGATTTTCCCGGCGTATTCGGAAAAAATTGCATACAGAGTTGAATTTTTCGGTGATGAGATAGACAGAATAACAGAGATTGATACATTGACCGGTGAAGTGTTGAATGTGATCGGGCATGTGGCAATTTTCCCGGCATCTCATTATGTAGTGTCCAAGGAGAATATGGAGCGTGCCATCGGGGAGATTGAAGAAGAACTGGAGCAGCAGATCCGTTATTTTAAAGGGGAAGATAAGCTTCTGGAAGCACAGCGTATTTCTGAGAGAACGAATTTTGATATAGAAATGATGCGAGAGACAGGATTTTGTTCTGGAATTGAAAACTATTCGAGGCATCTGACCGGGCAGAAAGCAGGGGAGCCGCCATGTACATTGATTGACTATTTTCCGGATGATTTTCTGATCATGATCGATGAGTCGCATAAGACGATTCCACAGATTGGAGCCATGTATCACGGCGATCAGTCGAGAAAGACAACACTGGTAGATTATGGATTCCGTCTGCCGTCGGCAAAGGATAACAGACCGCTCAGCTTTGGGGAATTTGAAAGTAAGATTGACCAGGTACTGTTTGTATCGGCGACACCGGGAGAGTACGAGGAGTCTCATGAACTGCTGCGGGCAGAGCAGGTAATCCGACCGACAGGTCTTCTGGATCCGGAAGTAGAAGTGCGTCCGATCGAAGGACAGATTGATGATCTGATCAGTGAGGTAAATAAAGAAACAGCGAAGAAGAATAAGGTACTGATCACAACGCTGACAAAGCGTATGGCGGAAGATCTGACCGATTATATGCGGGAGCTTGGCATTCGTGTGAAATATTTACATTCGGATATTGATACTCTGGAAAGGACAGAGATTATCCGGGATATGCGTTTGGATGTATTTGATGTACTGGTTGGAATTAACCTGCTTCGAGAAGGTCTGGATATTCCGGAGATCACACTGGTAGCGATCCTGGATGCGGACAAAGAAGGTTTTCTGCGTTCGGAAACTTCACTGATCCAGACCATTGGCCGTGCGGCGAGAAATGCAGAGGGGCATGTTATCATGTATGCGGATAACATGACGGATTCGATGCGGATGGCGATTGATGAGACGATGCGCCGTCGTGAGATTCAGATGAAATACAATGAAGAACATGGAATCACGCCACAGACGATCAAGAAGTCGGTGCGTGATCTGATCAGTATTTCAAAGAAGGTTGCAGCAGAAGAGATGAAGCTGGAAAAAGATCCGGAATCCATGAGTGTGGCAGAGCTGGAGAAGCTGATCAAGAAGCTGGAAAAGCAGATGAAGAAAGCGGCAGCAGAGCTGAATTTCGAGGCGGCAGCAGAGCTGCGTGATAAGCTGATCGAGCTGAAAAAGCATTTGAATGAGATGGAGTAAAGCGAAGAGATAGAAGAGGAAGAACAGATGGCTGAAAAAAAGAAAGAACTGATAAAGATCAGAGGTGCGAACGAGCACAATCTGAAGAATCTTGATGTAGATATTCCGAGGAACAAACTGGTAGTACTGACCGGTCTCAGTGGTTCCGGCAAATCATCCCTTGCATTTGATACAATTTATGCAGAGGGACAAAGACGATATATGGAATCTCTGTCTTCTTACGCAAGACAGTTCCTTGGGCAGATGGAGAAGCCGAATGTAGAAAGTATTGAAGGGCTTTCACCGGCGATTTCCATCGACCAGAAGTCTACGAATCGCAATCCGAGATCCACAGTCGGAACCGTGACGGAGATTTACGATTATTTTCGACTGCTGTATGCAAGAATCGGGATTCCGCATTGTCCGAAGTGTGGAAGAGAGATCAAGAAGCAGACGGCAGATGAGATGACCGATCAAATCATGGCACTTCCGGAAGGAACAAAGATCCAGCTGATGGCACCGGTTGTGCGGGGGAGAAAAGGAACCCATGTCAAGCTTCTGGACAGAGCAAAGAAAAGCGGTTATGTCCGTGTAAGGATTGACGGAAATATGTATGAGCTTTCCGAAGAAATCTCATTGGACAAGAATATAAAACATAATATTGAGATTGTTGTAGACCGTCTGGTTGTCAGACCGGGGATTGAAAAAAGACTTGCAGATTCCATAGAAAGTGTATTAAGTCTTGCGGAGGGACTTCTGGTTGTGGATGTGATCGGAGGGGAACCGCTGAATTTCAGCCAGAATTTTTCCTGCCCGGACTGCGGAATCAGTATTGATGAGATCGAGCCGAGAAGCTTTTCATTTAACAATCCATTTGGTGCCTGCCCGGTATGTTTCGGACTCGGATATAAAATGGAGTTTGATGAAGACCTGATGATTCCGGATAAATCACTCAGCATCAATGAAGGAGCAATCGTGGTGACAGGATGGCAGTCCTGTACCGATAAGAGCAGTTTTACTCACGCGATTCTGGAAGCACTCTGCAAGGAATATCATTTTGACCTGGATACGCCGTTTGAACAGTATCCGAAAGAAATCCAGGATGTTTTACTTCGTGGGACTAATGGAAAAGAAGTCAAGGTCTATTATAAAGGACAACGCGGGGAAGGGATCTATGACGTTGCATTTGATGGGCTGATCCGGAATGTGGAGCGAAGATACCGTGAAACGGGATCGGAGACTATGAAAGCAGAATATGAGAGTTTTATGCAGATCACACCTTGCCGAGAATGTGGCGGACAGCGACTGAAAAAGGGTGCACTTGCGGTAACGGTCGGAGATAAAAATATTTCAGACGTAACAGCAATGTCGATTGAACGGCTTCAGCGGTTTATCAGCAGTCTGGAACTGTCAAAGACGCAGCAGATGATCGGCGGACAGATATTAAAAGAGATCAAAGCGCGCCTGCAGTTCCTTCTGGATGTGGGTCTGGAATATCTGACACTTGCCCGTGCAACAGGAACTCTTTCCGGTGGAGAAGCACAGAGAATCCGGCTTGCGACGCAGATCGGTTCCGGTCTTGTGGGTGTGGCTTATATTCTGGATGAGCCAAGTATCGGCCTGCACCAGAGAGATAATGACAAACTTCTCGCAACACTCAAGCATCTCCGTGATCTTGGAAATACACTGATCGTGGTTGAGCATGATGAAGATACCATGTTTGCGGCAGACCAGGTAATCGATATCGGACCGGGAGCCGGAGAACACGGTGGAGAACTGGTTGCCCAGGGAACGGCACAGGAGATCATGAAAGTAGAACGGTCGATCACAGGTGCATATTTAAGCGGAAAGATCAAGATCCCGGTTCCGGAAACCCGCGCAGTTCCGACCGGCTGGATCAAAGTTGTAGGTGCAGCAGAGAACAACCTGAAAAATATTGACGTGAAGTTCCCACTTGGCGTGATGACCTGTGTAACCGGCGTATCAGGTTCCGGTAAGAGTTCATTGGTGAATGAAATCCTTTACAAGAGTATGGCGAAAAAGCTAAACCGTGCCCGTGTGATTCCTGGAAAGCATAGGCGGATTGAAGGACTGGAAATGCTGGACAAAGTGATCGACATTGACCAGTCTCCAATCGGAAGGACGCCAAGATCCAATCCGGCGACATATACCGGAGTATTCGACCTGATCCGGGATCTGTTTGCGGCAACCGCGGATGCGAAGGCGAAAGGCTATAAAAAAGGAAGATTCAGCTTTAACGTCAAGGGCGGACGCTGTGAAGCGTGTAGCGGAGATGGAATCATCAAGATCGAGATGCATTTCCTTCCGGATGTATATGTGCCGTGTGAGGTATGCGGCGGAAAACGCTACAACCGTGAGACACTGGAGGTAAAATATAAAGGAAAAAGCATTTATGATGTTCTGAATATGACGGTAGAAGAGGCGCTTCATTTCTTTGAAAATGTACCGAGTATCCGTAGAAAAATGGAGACACTTTACGATGTAGGACTTTCTTATATTCGTCTTGGCCAGCCGTCTACAACCCTTTCCGGCGGTGAAGCACAGCGGATCAAGCTTGCAACTGAACTGAGCCGGAGAAGCACTGGGAAGACAGTGTACATTCTGGACGAACCGACAACCGGACTTCATTTTGCAGATGTGCACAAGTTGACGGAAATCCTGCGCAGACTCGCGGCAGATGGCAATACGGTTATCGTGATCGAACATAACCTGGATGTGATCAAGACAGCAGATTATATTATCGATATCGGACCGGAAGGCGGTGACAAGGGGGGCACAGTTGTTGCGTGCGGTACACCGGAAGAAGTGGCAGAAAACCCGAATTCATATACAGGAAAATACATCAAAATGATGCTGGACAGAAAATGATACAGAAATCTTAAAAAATCCTGAACTTGAAAAAAAGGCTTCCTATTTATTAAAGATTTGATTATAATAAGGTGAGTATGTGAAAGGGGAATCGTGATGTCAATAGATTTAGGAATTGATTTAGGAACAGCAAGTATCCTCGTTTATGTGAAAGGAAAGGGAGTTGTACTGAAAGAACCTTCAGTCGTTGCCTTTGACAGAGATACCAATATGATAAAAGCAATCGGTGAAGAAGCAAGGCTGATGCTTGGAAGGACACCGGGGAACATTGTTGCGGTAAGACCTCTCAGACAGGGCGTTATTTCCGATTACATTGTCACAGAAAAAATGATCAAATATTTTGTTCAGAAAGCACTGGGAAAGCGTACATTTAAGAAGCCGAATATCAGTATCTGTGTGCCAAGTGGTGTTACAGAGGTTGAAAAAAAGGCGGTAGAAGAGGCTGCTTTTGCAGCCGGTGCGCGGGAAGTACATTTGATTGAGGAACCGGTTGCAGCGGCAATCGGAGCCGGAATAGATATTTCAAAACCATGCGGCAACATGATCGTGGATATCGGTGGTGGTACATCCGACATTGCGGTGATTTCCCTTGGAGGAACTGTTGTGAATACATCATTAAAAGTTGCAGGTGATGATTTTGATGAAGCAATCGTCCGATATGTCCGGAAAAAGCACAATCTGCTGATCGGAGACAGGACAGCAGAAGATATCAAGATCAAGATCGGAACGACATATCCTCTTGTAGAAGATGAATCAATGGAAGTAAGGGGACGAAACCTGGTAACAGGATTGCCAAAGACGGTCACGGTAACGGCTTCTGAGACCGAAGAAGCACTGCATGAGACTACAAGTCAGATCGTCGAAGCGGTCATTGGGGTTCTGGAGAGAACACCGCCGGAACTTTCAGCGGATATTCTGGATCGTGGAATTGTACTGACAGGTGGAGGTGCGCTGCTTCGCGGGCTGGAAGAACTGATCGAAGAAAGGACAGGCATCAATACGATGACAGCGGAAGACCCGATGAAGGTTGTTGCAATCGGTACCGGTCAGTATGTGGAGTTTATGAACGGAAAAAAAGATTTCTAGTGATAAGCACATGAGAAGGCTGTTTCTGTAGAGAGACAGCCTTTTAAAAAAGGAAAAAAGTATGGAAACAGTAAAAGGTTACGTAGAACACATTGTATTTCGCAATGAAGACAATGGATATACCGTATTTAATTTGAATAATGATGATGGCGATCTGACCTGTGTCGGAAACTTTAACTATTTATCAGAGGGAGAGCTGGTTGAGGTGAACGGAGAATATGTGGTTCACAGTGTATATGGAACACAGCTCCGAGTGCTGAATTATGAGATCAAAGCACCGGAAGATCTGCTATCGATTGAACGCTATCTGGGATCAGGGGCGATCAAAGGGGTTGGTGCATCTCTTGCCGGCAGGATTGTGAAAAAATTTAGGGAAGACACCTTCCGGATCATCGAAGAAGAACCAGAAAGACTTGCGGAGGTGCGTGGGATCAGCGAACGTATGGCAAGAGAGATCGCTGTACAGGTAGAAGAGAAAAAAGATATGCGGAAGGCAATGATCTATCTTCAGAAATTTGGGATTTCGACGACACTTGCAGCAAAGATTTATCAGTTTTACGGTCCGAAGACCTATCAGGTACTGGAAGGAAATCCATACCAGCTTGCAGATCAGATTCAGGGGATCGGATTTAAGATCGCTGATGAAATCGCAACGAAGATCGGCATTCATTCAGACTCGGATTTCCGTATCCGGAGTGGTATTTTTTATACCTTACAGCAGAGTGTTGCCGAAGGGCATGTCTATCTGACAAAGGACGTGTTGCTTCGGCGGGCATCTGCACTTCTGGAAGTGGAGATTAAGGATATTGAGAAATACCTGATGGATCTGTCGATGGAAAAGAAGATCGTACTCAAAGAATCTGAAGAAGGTCTGCGGGTATACGTGTCCCACTTCTATTATCTGGAACTCAATACCGCGAAAATGCTGCATGATCTGAATCTGGAATATGAAGAAGCCAATGTAGTGATCGAAAAAAAGATCCATCAGATTGAAAAAGAAGCCGAAATGCAGCTTGATGAGAAGCAGGAAAATGCGGTCATGGCGGCTGTACGGAATGGAATTATGATTCTCACAGGAGGTCCTGGAACCGGAAAAACGACGACAATCAATGCCATGATCGAATATTTTCACAGTGAGAATATGGAAATTATGCTGGCAGCACCAACCGGGCGTGCCGCAAAAAGAATGACAGAGGCAACCGGATGGGAAGCGCAGACGATTCACCGGCTTCTGGAGGTGAACGGTAATCCGGAGGAGGATGAGAACCCGAACCGGAACGGATTTGCAAGAAATGCAGACAATCCACTGGAAACCGACGTGATCATCATCGATGAGATGTCTATGGTAGACCTGCCTCTGATGAATGCACTTCTTACCGCAATTGTACCGGGGACAAGGCTGATCCTGGTAGGGGACTGTAACCAGCTCCCATCAGTAGGCCCGGGAAGTATTTTGAAGGATCTCATCGCATCGGAATGTTTTCCGGTTGTCATGCTGACCCGGATTTTCCGACAGGCACAGGAGAGTGATATTGTGGTAAATGCACATAAGATCAACCGGGGAGAACCGGTCCTTTTGGATAATAAGAGCCGGGATTTCTTCTTCTTAAAAAGACAGGATCCGAATGTGATCATCAGTGTTCTGCTGACACTGATCCAGAAGAAGCTTCCCAAATATGTCAATGCAAAACCATATGATATCCAGGTACTCACACCGATGCGGAAAGGACTGCTGGGAGTGGAAAGGCTGAACAGTATTTTGCAGGAGTATTTGAATCCACCGGAGCCGGGAAAAGCGGAAAAAGAATATGGCGATCACAAATTCCGCGTGGGCGACAAGGTGATGCAGATCAAGAATAACTATCAGCTTGAATGGGAGATCACAACCAAGTATGGACTGACGGTGGATAAAGGGATGGGAATTTTTAATGGCGATATGGGAATTGTTACCGAGATCAATACATATACTGAAACACTGGAAGTTGAATACGATGAAAAGAGAAAAGTAAAGTATCCGTTTGAATTGCTGGAAGAACTGGAGCTTGCCTATGCGATCACCATTCACAAGTCGCAGGGAAGCGAATATCCGGCGGTTGTCATCCCTCTTCTGAGCGGACCGAGACAGCTGTTTCACAGGAATCTTCTTTACACGGCAATCACAAGAGCCAGAAAATGTGTGACAATTGTCGGAAATGACCAGACCTTCCAGGAGATGATCCGGAATACCAATGAACACAACCGGAATACCAGTCTGGCAGAACGGATCCGGGAGTTCTGCGGATAGTTACACAGAAAATGTAGAAAATCAAATCCGAAAAGCGGATGGAAAACTTAAAAAAGGTCAAAGAAACAATTCTGGAACTAATTTATCCCTCAAAATGTCCGTTTTGTGGAGAAATTGTAAGTGCAGGAAAGAAACATTCTACGGAACACAATGGAATCTGCAAGGCGTGCCGTGAAAAACTTCCTTATATTGGTGAAGTAAGATGCATGTGCTGTGGAAAGCCTTTGACAGATCCGACTGAAGAATATTGCTATGACTGTACCAGGCAGAAGCATCTTTTTGTTGATGGCAGAAGTCTCTGGGTGCATAAAGATGCAGTGGAAAATGCAGTTTATGCAATGAAATATCAGAACCGGAGGATTTACGGACAAACGTTCGGAAAAGAAATGGCAGAGCATTTTCTTTCTTATCTATGGGAAAGAAAGATCACCTTGATCGTGCCGGTTCCGCTTCATTCCCGGCGAAAAAGAAAGCGGGGATTTAATCAGGCAGAAATTGTAGCAAAGGTATTATCAGAAAATACCGGAATTGCCATGGATGCAGGTGCTGTTAAGAGAATTAAGGCGACCAGTCCTCAGAAAGAGCTGGGCGATAAAGGGAGAAAACGAAATATCAGGGGAGCATTTGCAGTGCAGAAAAATGTAAAAGGAGAAAATATCGTTTTGATCGACGACATTTATACGACAGGAAGTACCTTAGACGAGGCGGCGAGAGTGCTGAAAAAGGCAGGAGCCGAAAATGTATACTTTTTGACGGTAAGTATTGGACAAGGAATCTGATATTTGTTATACTGAAAGTAATGCATATACGAATAAAACGTATGAGGTGACAAAATGTTAAATGAAAGCAAAGTTAAGCTGATGACAAGGATGGCGATGTACGAAAGCAAACAGGGAGAGGAAGATTTTAAGATCAGTTCTTATTATAAGAAAGATTACCGGAGCTTTCACACCATTGCTACGATCATATGGGTCACGGTCGGCTATGCTGTTGCAGTGGGAATCGGAGTTATTGCTTTTCTGGATGAACTGATGAAAAATCTGAATATGCAGTTTCTTGTGATGCTTGCGGCAGCTGTGATAATTGGATATCTGGTACTTGTTATTTTTTATGGAATCGTTGCTTCCCATTTTTACGGAACCAAACATGAAAAAGCAAGAAAGCGTGTGAAACAATTCAATCACGATCTTACAAGACTGAACAGAATGTATGAAAGGGAGAAACGATAATGAATGATCTGATAGTATGGAGAGATAAATTACAGGAATTATACGCGATGAAATCAATCTATATTGATAAAGCTGTGCAGTTTGTTCTGGCACTGGTCACATTTCTTATGATCAACCAGAATATTGGACTGATGAAAGCGGTGGCGACACCGGTTGTAGCGGTGGCACTGGCAGTGATCTGCACCTTTCTTCCACCGGTTGTAACGGCGTATGTGGCGGCAGGACTTGTAATTGTGCATCTGTTCAAACTGTCTATAGGAGTGGCAGCGGCAGCGGCACTGATCTTTGTGGTAATGTTTATCTTTTACTGCAGATTTACTCCGAAAAAGGCACTTCTTCTGCTGGTCACACCGGTAGCATTTATGCTTCATGTTCCGTATGTGGTGCCGGTTGCCTGTGCGCTTGTACTTGGACCGATTTCAGCAGTACCGGTTGTATTTGGAACAATTATTTACTATATGATCGAATGTGTGAGAACCTCGGCAACAGCGATCACCAGTGCGGATGGAATTACCAGGCAGATTTCGCTGTTTGTGAAGACGGTATTCCAGGATAAGACTCTGTGGATCACTGTGATCGCATTTATTATCTCTATTTTTGTGGTATATACAGTGCGCCGGCTTTCGGTAGATCATGCGTGGAAAATCGCAGCAGCATCCGGTGCGGTTGTGAATATTGTTGTAATTGTGATCGGAGATATTGTATTCGATATACATACCTCTTATAATATGCTGATCGTTGGAAATATTGCAGCAGTCGTGATTGGTTTTATCATGGAATTTTTCCTGTTCTCGGTGGATTATTCCAGAACAGAACGTCTCCAGTTTGAGGATGATGAATATTACTATTATGTAAAAGCCATCCCTAAGATTTCGGTGACAGCTCCGGAGAAGACGGTCAAACATATCAATGAGCGGAAAGAAACAGGTGAGATTGTGGAAACAGAGCCGGAGAGAAGACAGAAGTCGAAGAGTGGGCAGACGGAAAAACCGGCAGTACGCAAAACAAAAACGGCTTCTAAGGTAAAATGGCCAAAGAGTCCGGCAGTTCAGCGACCGACAAGAGTTGGGGGCAATACAGATGAAATCCTTCTTGCACAGAGCCTGAAGGAAGAACTGGATATTCAGAGCATTGTGGAAAATGAACTGAATAGCGATAACAAATAGGGAAATATTATAAAAAACAGGGGTATAAATAACGGATAGAAAAAGGGGGTACACTGTTGAACACAGTATTAACACAGGTTTTAAAAGAATTTGTATCAGAATCGTGGTACTTTCCGCAGATCCGGGTAGTAGATGCTGTTGAGATACTGATTATTACATTTTTATTCTATCAGATTATTCTCTGGATAAAGAATACAAAAGCCTGGATGCTGCTGAGGGGGATTCTGGTTGTTGCATTGTTTATTCTGGTGGCTGCATTTTTTAAAATGTATACGATTTTGTGGATTGCACAGAATTCACTTCCGGTCATGGCAACCGCAGTCGTGATCATTTTCCAGCCTGAGCTCAGAAGAGCATTGGAAAAACTGGGGGAAAAACAATTTGTTCCCAATATGGTAGCACTGGATAAAAGAGGAAAAGATAATGTACGTTTCAGCCAGAAAACGATCGATGGAATCGTAGAAGCATCCTTTGCGATGGGGGCAGTGAAGACAGGAGCACTTATCGTCGTAGAGCAGGCAATCATGCTGACAGAATACGAGAGTACCGGAATCGCGCTGGACTGTATTGTATCACCGCAGGTATTGATCAATATTTTTGAACACAACACACCACTTCATGATGGCGCGATCATTGTCCGTGGAGACAGGATCGTATCAGCGACCTGCTATCTTCCACTGTCAGACAATATGGGAATCAGTAAGGAGCTGGGGACCAGACATCGTGCAGCAGTCGGAATGAGTGAGGTGAGTGATGCTCTGATCGTCACCGTATCAGAAGAGACCGGGTATGTATCTGTAGCGATGGGCGGACAGCTTGTGCGCAATGTTACACCGGAATATCTGAAAAAACGTCTGGAATCTATCAGTAAGAAGAGTGTGGAGATCGGACGTTTGAAAAAAATATGGAAAGGATGGAGATCGCATGAAAAGGGCGTTGACTAAAAACTGGGGTCTTAAGTTGTTGGCATTTGTATTCTCTGTCCTTTTATGGATAATTGTTATGAATATTGAAGATCCGGTGGACGAACGGACATTTTCTGGAATCCAGGTGACAGTGACACATCCGGAAATCGTAACAAATCCGGGCAATACATATCAGATTCTGGATGACAGCAGGACGGTATCCGTAACAGTAAAGGCAAAACGTTCTATTTTAAATAAAATTAAAACTGATGATATCAGGGCAACAGCGGATATGAAGAATCTGGATGTCAGAACCAGATCCCTGATCCCAATCGATATATCGATCCCTTCTTATGCAGGAAGGTTTGAGGCAACTGCCAACCCGATCAATCTGCGAGTAAGCATTGAACTTGGAAAATCAGAGACTTTCCCGATCACTGTAACCAGTTCGGGAACACCGAGAGACGGATATCAGGTGGGTGAGCTGAAAGCAAATCCGGAGAAGATTAAGATCAGCGGGCCAGAATCAGTAATCGATTCAATCGACAAGGTGGTAGCACTTGTCGATGTTTCAGGACAGTCTAAAGATGAGGAAAAAGAAGCAGAGCTGATTCTTTATGATAACAATGGAAAGATCATAGATTCGACACAGATTGAGAATAACCTGGGAGACGAAGGACTGAAGGTAAAAATCACCATGCTTCAGACAAAGAGTATTCCGGTAGAATTTGATACTTCACTGATCGGTACTGCGAGCGGATATCATTTCAGCGGAATCAGTATCCAGCCGGAAAGCATTCAGATCGTAGGCACAGAGGAACAACTGGAAACGGTGGATTCTATTGAAATTCCGGCAGAAGAGCTGGCAGAAGATGGTCTGGACCAGACAATAGAGAAGACAGTAGATATCGCCAATTATCTTCCGTACTGGGCAAAGACAGACCAGGACAGCGCAGGAGGCGTACCGATCGTTATAAAGATCCAGGTAGAGAAATTCGGAACTAAGACAGTCGAATTCCCATACAATTCCATTGCGCTGCTGAATGCACCAAAGGATTACAAGGTGTCATATGCAGAACAGGGCGATCTGGAAATTGTTGTGCGTGGTTCTAAAGAGGATCTGGATGATTTTACTCTTGAAAAAGGAAACGTGTCAATCAATCTGAACGATTGCAAGACAGCGGGAACCTATAATGTTCCGATCCAGGTTACACTTCCTGACGGAATTGAACTTGAGGATACGATCAATGTACAGATCACATTGACAAAGAGCAGTGGAGGAGAAAATGATCAGTAAAAAGGTAACGATCAAAAATCCGACGGGATTACATTTGAGACCGGCAGGACTTTTCTGCAAGATGGCACTGGAATATGAAAGTAAGATCACTTTTCATTACCGGGATACGGAAGGGAACGCGAAAAGTGTTCTGAGCGTACTTGGTGCATGCATTAAGTCCGGAGATACGATTGAGATCGTGTGTGAGGGAAAAGATGAAGAGAAGGCACTTGAAGCGATGGTAGAACTGGTGGAGAGTGGGATTGGAGAATAGCAGGAAAAGCGAATCAGGAGGTATAGAAAAGATGAGCAAAGCTACATTAGTTGTTATGGCAGCAGGAATTGGCAGCCGCTTTGGAGGCGGAATCAAGCAGCTGGAGCCGGTAGGACCAAATGGTGAAATTATCATGGACTATTCAATCTATGATGCAATGGAAGCCGGATTTGATAAAGTGGTATTTGTCATCCGAAAGGATCTGGAAAAGGACTTTCGTGAGATCATCGGTAACCGGATTGAAAAGAAAGTTGAAGTTGCATATGCATTCCAGGAAGTTGATGATATTCCGGAAGCATTTAAAGAAAAATTTGCAGAAAGAACGAAACCATGGGGAACCGGTCAGGCAATTCTCTGTTGTAAGGATGTGGTAAAAGAACCATTCCTGGTAATCAATGCGGATGATTATTATGGAAAAGAAGCTTATGTGGAAGCATTCAAAGAACTGACAACACCAGAAAAGCAGGCGGATAAAATGCAGATCAGCATGGTTGGATTCGTACTGAAGAACACATTAAGTGAAAATGGCGGAGTAACCCGTGGCGTGTGCAAGGTTGATGCGAATCAGATGCTTACGGAAATCGTAGAGACATCCAATATCATCAAGACACAGGCAGGTGCAGCAGTTGCAACAGATGGAAAAGAGACACCAATCGATGCAGACACACCGGTTTCCATGAATATGTGGGGACTCACACCAGAATTCTTTGAGATCCTCGAAAAAGGATTCGCAGAATTTGTGGCAGCACAGGAAGAAGGCAATCTGAAAGGGGAGTATCTGCTTCCAACGATTATCGGAGATCTTCTGAAAGAAGGAAAAGTCGAAGTAAAAGTGCTGAAATCACATGATAAGTGGTTCGGGGTGACTTATAAAGAAGATAAAGAACTGGTTGTGAATGAAGTGAAGGCGCTGGTTGAAAAGGGATTGTATCCGGAGAAGTAAATAGTGTGAGATACAGGAAAGGGTGAGCCACATGATTGGTAATTGTGGGGCTTGCCTTTTTATGAAATATGAGGGTATGGGAAAGGAAAAAAATGAGAGTAAGGCAGAGAATTATTGTAGCTTTATTGATTCTTGCAATGGGAACAATGAATGTAGGAACATTGTCAGTATATGCGACAGAGACAGAGAACCAGAATGTGATAAAAGAAGAAAAAACAAAGCCGGAAAGTGAAGAAAAAGATGAGGAAAAACCTGTACAGAAAACTGAGGCAGACGAATCAACCGTGGACGGGTCAATAGAAGGAGGATCAATGGCGGATGAACCGGCAGTAGATGAGCCGACAGAGGATGAATCTACTACCGATGAAGCAACGGGAGAGAATCCAGAGACTATACCAGAGGAAAAAACAACAGAAATTGCTCCAGAACAGCAAGGGGAAAAACAAGATGATAAAAAAGAAGTGGAACTTGTTAGTGGAGTATACAAAATTCAGTTAGAAGCTAATAAGAACTATGTATTGGATGTAGCGGGAGGAAGCACTGCAAATGAGGCAAATGTCCAGATTTACGCCAATAATGAAACAGATGCACAAAAATGGTATATTACAAAGGCGGAAGATGGATGGTATCGGATAAAAAATGTGCAATCTGGAAAATTGCTTTCCAGCAAATCTAAAGAAGCAAAAATTGGTGAAAATATTAACCAGAATCAGCAACAGGAATCATTTGGTCAACGATACAAGTTTTATGAGACGGGAAGTGGAAGCTGTTACATTACCACGGAGAGTGGAACTGTACTGGATGTATCAGCAGGAAGAATTGCAAATTCATCCAATGTGCAACTCTATGGATTAAATAAAACGGTTGCACAAAAATGGTGTTTTGCGAAAGCAAGATCGACATTTGGTGAAGATGCAGAGAAGCAGATTGCAGATGGTTATTATACGATCAATATGAAAACGGCAGGTAACTTGGGTTTTGATGTCGCAAATTACAGTAATGCAAACGGTGGAAATGTACAGTTGTGGGGACAAACACCGAATGCGGCACAGATTTTCTATATTAGTAAAAATGAAGATGGCTGGTATACAATCAAGAATTTTGCGTCAGGGAAAGTGTTGGATGTGTCAGCAGGGAAAAATGCAAATGGAACAAATATCCAACAATGGGATGCAAACGGAACGGCAGCACAGAAATTTAAGTTTTACGAAGATGCACAAGGAAGAATCCGAATCTTATCTGCAATCGGAAGCAGAAAAGTTCTTGATATCAGTGCCGGAAAATTGAAGAATGGCGGTAATGTACAAATTTATACATATAATGGAAGCAATGCACAGAATTTTGTGATCGAATCCTGGAAGGCACCAGGAAATTACAAGGCAATACAAGCTGGAAATTATCGCCTTTATCCGGCAGCAGCATCAGGTCTTAGCATAGATGTTCAGAGTGCATCAAATAGTGACGGCGGTAATGTACAGATTTATTCGACAAATGGTACGGGGGCACAAGAATGGAAAATTATTCCTAACGGAGAATGGTATTATCTGAAAAATGTAAATTCAGGCAAAGTCCTGGATGTTAAAAATGGTTCGGGAGCATCCGGAGTAAATTTGCAGCAATGGTCAACAAATGGTGGCGCGGGTCAGTTGTTTCGTTTCTATGAGAATGGGAATGGCAGATACTATATTATGGCAAAGACGGGAAGAGTAATTGACTGCGCAGGCGGTAGTCTGAAAAGCGGAATCAATCTTCAGATCTACGCATTCAACGGAACAGCGGCACAGCAGTGGATGATCGAAAAGGTTGTATTATCTGTATCTCAGATTGCTAATATTGCAGATGGATATTATTTGTTCAAGTCCGGAGATTTGTGTATGGAAGTTACAGATGCTTCTAAGGACAATCAGGCAAATGTTGGACTTGGAACTGCAAATGAGGGAGAACACCAGATTTTTAAGATCACAAATAAAGGAAATAACTGGTATGAAGTTGAGAATCTTAATAGTGGAAAGGTTTTGGATGTAACAAATGGAAGCAATGCAGATAAAACGAATTTGCAGCAGGTTGATGCAAATGGAAGTATGGCACAGCGATTCAGATTTTATTCGGCAGGAACCGGAAACTATTATTTGAAATCACAGCTTGGAACGATGATTACTGCGGATAAAGAAAATGCCAATATTTATCTTGGAAATGCAGTACTTTCAAATGAACAGAAATGGCAGATGAAACGGGTTATCCCAAAAGGAGTAGAAATTAGTGTATCGAATGGTAATTATCGGATTTTCAGTTCATTAGCTAACCGAATGGTCCTGGATATATCGAACGGAAGCAGAAATAATGGGGCAAATGTACAGATATGGTCAGATAATGGTACGATGGCTCAGAGCTTTTATATCAGTAAAGAAAGTGATGGATGGTATAACATTAAAAATAATAGTTCAGGAAAATATCTGGATGTAGATAATGGAAATGAAGCATCGGGAACGAATTTAAAACAGTGGCAAAAAAATGGAAGTTCTGCACAGAAATTCAAATTTTACGATGCCGGTGATGGTAAAATAATGATCAGGTCAAAACTTGGGACTTACATTGATGTGTCAGGAGGAAATTGCTACAATGGTGCAAATGTATGGCTTTATCAGGAAAATGGATCTAATGCTCAGGTCTGGAGCTTGAAGAAGGCATATACAAAACAAACATTAGACAGTACGCTTGGAGTTAGTGGAAGGACAATTCAGGAAGAACTGGCGGCACATGTAAATGACAGATACTATTTAGGGACACATTATTGTGGAGAATACACGATTCCCGACCGATGTATGCATCCAAATGGATCGCCAGGATATAACAATTATACAGGACTTAACTGCACAGGATTTATTGCATTTGTTGTAGGAAAATGTGGTGGAGATCTTGGAATGATTGCAAGAATGGGACGAAATGGTGGATATACAAATGGTTCTAACTGGTATAAATATCTGAAATCTGTTAATGTAGAGTGTTATGCGTACAATTCTATTGCTGAATTACTCCGAAATGGACGTGCGGAAAAAGGTGATATTATGTATAAAGAACCAAAAAACTGGAACTGGGGAGAAGACTGTCACCTTGCATTTTTCTGGGGAGACACAGCATGGGATAATAAATTCTGGCATTCGCTGGAAGATGGAAATCAAATTTCACCACTTCAGGTCGAAAATTATGCAAATACATATTATTTAATTAAGACAAGAAAATAGACAAAAATTGTGAACTATTGTATAATAGATAAAATTAAGAAAGGAGGTGTGAGATGAGAAAAGTATTGGTATTTGTAATGGCATTGAGTCTAAGTGTTATGCTCTTGGGATGCAGTGGTACAGATACTTCAAAAGAAGCAAAAGATACGACGCAGGATACCAGCCAGGAGGACAAGCAAGATACCAGTCAGGAAAAGGCAGAACCAACGCAGGACAAAACAGAACAAAAGGATGAGCAAGTGGAAGAAAATGACAGCAAAGAAGAAGACAGCGGAGACCATGAAGCTCAGGATCAGATTCTGAAATTATATTATATATCCGACAGTGAAGAAATCGAATGCGCAGAGATCAGAACAAATCTGCTCCAGACAACAGATATCTGGAACGGCTTAATAGGGGAAGGCGTTCTTAGCAGTGAATGCAAGATGAACAGCTGCAATGTTGATCAGGAACAGAAAACAATCGATCTTGATGTGGATTCCGGAACTGGTTCTTACATCAGAAGCATGGGGACGACAGGAGAAGAACAAATACTCACATGTATTAAAAATTCTTTCCTGAAAACATACGAATGTGAACGATTGAAGATCACGGAGAATGGTCAACCTTTAGAGACCGGACATACCGTACTTAAAGGATACATGACAGCAGATGAGTAAGAGAAGAGGAGTATAAAATGAAGAACTGGTTGAAAAAATGCAGTGTGGCATTGCTGGTCTTATCAATGATTGGCACGACAATGCCGGTATATGCGGCGGATGCGCCAGCTGCAAAAACACAGACGACAACAGAGGACCAGACAGAAGAGCAGAAGTCTGAAGTACAGGCAGAAGAACCACAGGTAGAAGAACCACAGCAGCAGGAACAAACTTCAGAAGAACAACAATCAGTTGATGAAAATGTTGAAGGGGAACAGGATGTTCAGGAGCAGAAAGCGCCAGAGCAGGAAACGACAGAACAGGAAGCCCAACCAGAAGAAAGCAGCATGAATTATGCTTATGTGGAAAGTCCATATCTGCAGACACCGGAGACACAGCGAATTGTTGTATCCTGGGGAACAGAAGACGAGTACATAGAGCAGATGGTACTTCATGTACGAAAAGATGATGATACCTGGGAAGACTGGTGTATCAGTAGATCGGAAGGAAATCTGTATCTGTTTGAAAAGTATTACGAAGATGAGTATCAGAGTGGAACCTATGAAGTTGTTTCCATCAGTGTAACAGAAAATGGAGAAACTACAGATTATGCGCTTGCAGACCTTAAGATGGAAGCGAAGTTCGGAGTTAATCAGGAATATGATGGCATCGATGAGCTTCAGCCGGTTGATGAAGAACAGGAAGAAGCGGCAGCGGAAGATGCAGTTGGTATTTCGGTTTCTACATTGAATGAAGATGGAACAATCGAAGAACAGAACAGTATCGAGGATGCACTTGATGCAGCACGAACTGATGTTCTCACATCAACCCCGGCGATGATGTCACTTGATGATGATTCTGGAATCAGTACACAGGCTGCAAGATCTGGAAAAATTGTTGTGGCGCTGGATCCGGGGCATGATGACCGGGATGCAGGAGCGAGCTACTACGGATTAAAAGAGGAAGTACTTACATTAAAGATTGCAAATTATTGTAAGGAAGAACTTGAAAAATATGCCGGAGTAGAGGTGTACATGACAAGAACATCTTCGAAGTGTCCTTATCCGAATGCATCACCGGCAGGTGGCTGTATTACGGCGAGAGCAAATGCAGCAGCAAAAGCCGGGGCGAAGATATTTGTCAGTTTCCATTTGAATGCTGGATCAGCAGCGGCAAAAGGTGCTGAGGTTATTATTCCGAACTATAACTGGCAATCAGATGTAGGTGCACAGGGAAGAGAACTTGCAACCAAAATTTTGAATGAACTTTCATCAATCGGATTGTATAATCGTGGATTGTACTATAAAACGGGAACAGATCCGGAGTACAAATATCCGGATGGTTCACTGGAAGACTGGTTTACGGTTCAGGTTGCAAACAAGTACAACGGAATTCCGGGAATTATCGTTGAGCATGCTTTTCTTACAAACAGTGGAGATGTCAATAACTTCTTAAATAATGAAGCAGGTCTGAAAAAACTTGGTGTTGCGGATGCAACAGGAATTGCAAAATATCTGGGACTTGCCAAGACTGGTGAAAGAGTAAATGTTGCGGAAGGTACATATGTATTTAGCAGTGCGTTGAATGCGAATAAGGTTCTTTCAATTCAGAATGGTGGATTTGCAGATCAGACAGCAGCAGTGCTGAATGATAAAAAAGATACATCAGGACAGAGATTTGAGGTCAGAAGTGCTGGAAATGGGTATTACACGATTACGGCAGAACATTCAGGAAAGGTATTGGATGTGTCGGGAGGCTCGACGGCATCGGGAGCAACGGTACAGCAATATACGTCTAATGGAACGAATGCACAGCTATGGTATTTTACAAATGCTGGAAATGGGTATTATACGATTCATTCAGTATTAGGTACATGTTTGGATGTGTGGTCGGCTAATACAGCAAACGGAACGATGATAGACTGCTATGCGTATAATGGGACAAATGCACAGAAGTGGAAACTTACAAAGACGGAGTCGAAACCATTGGAAAATGGTACATATTCGATTACAAACCCATCAACAAATAAAGTGTTGAGTGTGGACGGAAGTTCTACAGCGGATGGCGCAAATGTATATGTAACAGGGAATCAAAACTTATCATCACAAAGATTTGAACTGACTTATGTTAGTAATGGATACTATAAAATTCTTGCAGAACATTCAGAAAAGTCATTGGATATTCCAGCAGGGAATAGTGCGTCAGAAGTGAATTTGCAACAATATAGTTGGAATGGAAGTAATGCACAGCTATGGAAATTTGTGAAATTGTCTGATGGCAGTTATTATTTACGGTCAAAGTTGGGAACGGTAATTGGAGTACAGACTTCTTCAACAAATGTAAATATGCAGTTGGCGAACCAATCCAATGCACAGAAGTGGAAGATTATTAAGGCAGAGTATAAACCATTTGATAATGGAGAATATACCATTCGAAGTGTATCGAATACTTCTTTGACGCTTACAGAAAATAATGGAAATATCCAATTAGGATCATATGCTGGGAATTCAAAACAAAAATTTAAACTTACATATGTTAGTGATGGATATTATAAAATTATTGAAAGTGCAACAGGAAAAGCATTAGATATATGCAATGGAAGCAGCAGTAATGGTGCAAATTTGCAGACGTATTCATGGAATGGGACGAATGCACAGCTATGGAAATTCATAAACATGGGGAATGGCAGTTATTATATTCGTTCTAAACTAGGAACTGTAATTGATGTTACAAATGGATCTATTCAAACCGGAACTAATATTCAGATGTATACATTGAATTATAGCAATGCACAGAAGTGGACATTGAAATCAACTGCGGTGAAGGCTGAAAGTATTGAAGAAGGAACATATACCATTCAGGCAGCAGCAAATACAAATTATGTATTGGATATTGCTGGAGGATCTACATCAGATGGTGGAAATGTTCAGATCTATTCTAAGAACAATACTTTAGCACAGAATTTTGTAGTTACATCGGTTGGTAATGGATATTATAAAATTGCTTGCGAAGGAACGGGAAAAGTATTAGATGTATCAGGCGGTTCATCTGCCAATGGAACGAATATACAGCAGTATAAATGGAATGGATCGGCGGCGCAATGCTGGAGATTTATAGATGCAGGTAATGGCAGTTATTATATTCAATCTAAGTTAGGTACAGTGTTGGATATAGTAAGCGGTGCAATTTATGCTGGTAATAATGTTCAGACGTATATGTTGAACGAAACAAATGCCCAGAAATGGAAGCTTAGCAAATTAAACTATGCTGATATTGCAGAAGGAACATATACAATTCAAACAGCACTTTCTACAAATAAAGTGTTGGATATTTCAGGTGGATCCGTTGACAATAGTGCAAATGTTCAGATCTATGATAAAAATGGCACAACAGCACAGAATTTTGTTGTCAAGAAATTAGCGGATCATGAATATCAGATTACCTGTGAAAACTCTGGAAAAGCATTAGATGTAGCAGGTGGTTCAGCGAGTGCAGGAACAAATGTATGGCAATATAATAAGAATAATTCAAATGCACAAAGATGGAGATTCATAGATGTTGGAAATGGCTATTATTATATTGTATCTAAATTAGGAACTGTTTTGGATGTGAGTGGTGCCAGTACTGCAAACGGAGCAAATGTACAGACTTATACATTAAATAAATCGAATGCCCAGAAATGGAAACTAAGTGAAGTGAAATATGCAACTCCAGAAGAAGGGACATATACAATTTCTACAGCATTATCGACAAATAAAGTATTGGATATAGCAAGTGGATCGACAAATGATGGTGCCAATGTTCAGCTATATGAAAAAAATGGAACAACAGCACAAAAGTTTGTGATTAAGAAGGTATCAGATTATGAATATCAGATTACTTGTCAAAAATCTGGGAAGGCATTGGATGTAGCAGGTGCATCAGCAAATGCTGGTACAAATGTATGGCAGTATAGTAAGAACAATTCAGAAGCTCAGAAGTGGAGATTTGTAGATGCAGGAAATGGATATTATTACATTATATCTAATTTAGGAACAGCATTAGATGTAAACGCAGCAGGAATAGCGAATGGAACGAATGTACAAGCCTATACATGGAATAAATCGAGTGCTCAGAAATGGAAACTGGTAGATGCTTCAAATGATGATAACAGTACAGGGTTATACAGCATTATGGGAAATTCTTCCGTTACGTCAACACAGATGTCTAACTATTTTACAGCAAAAGGTGGTAAATATCCATATTCGGGAAACAGTGTTGCACCAACTATTAAGGATTTCTGTCAGATTTATGTTGATGAATGTAAAATTGAAGGTGTAAAAGCAGAAGTTGCGTTTGCGCAGGCAATGATGGAAACTGGATTTCTAAGGTTTGGTGGAGATGTAAAAAAAGAACAGTATAACTTTGCCGGACTTGGAGCAACAGGTGGAGGAAATCCGGGAAACAGCTTTTCCTCCATTCGAATTGGAATTCGAGCACAGATTCAGCATCTGAAAGCATATGCATCAAAGGAAAATCTGAAACAGGAATGTGTAGATGAAAGATATAAATATGTTACAAAAGGTGTTGCACCATATGTAGAATGGCTTGGTCAAAAAGAAAATCCGACAGGAGCCGGATGGGCTACAGCGGTAAATTACGGTTACAATATCGTGAATTTTTATATCACACCATTATTGAATACAAGTAAATAATAGGTTATAATAGGATTTTGCATGAGGAACATATTATGCAAAATCCTATTTTTATATTAAGAATAAGTGATAAATATTGTATCTTAGAACAAAATTTGGTATGCTATAAGATAGAGTTAAAAAAACTGTAATATTTTGTTACAATTTTATATTGTACAAATGGAGGTTAAGTATGAAGAAAACATGGGGACTCCAAAACTCCAGGAGCAGAATGATTGCGTTGTTTATAGTAGATATGCTAACTGTGGTTCTGGATTCTTATTTAGCGATTATACTGCGTTTTAAACTGGATAATATTTGGGTACCAGAAGAGTATATGAGCAGTGTAGAACATTATATGATTATTAATGTGATCACAACAGTTATTATCTTTTTGTTGATGAACCTGTATAATCGGGTGTGGTCGTATGCCAGTTTATATGAGATGCTACTGATTGTAAGTGCCGCGATGCTTTCGACTGCATTTCAGGCATTCGGCTTCAGTATGTTGTATTTGCCAATACCAAGAAGCTATTACTTTTTTTATTTTATTTTGCTGAGCATTACGACATTGATTACTCGTTTTTCTTACCGGATTTTGCATACGATGCAGAATGGCTTGAAGAAATCAGCAAAACATTCCCGCAATACAATTGTAATCGGAGCCGGGGAAGCGGGAAATATGATTATTAAAGAATTGAAAAGCAGCAAATATCTGAATCAAAAGGTTGTATGTGTTATTGATGATAATCCATCCAAAAAAGGAAAATACATTCACGGGATCCGAATTGTCGGTGGAAGGGATATGATTCAGGAAGCAGCAAAAAAATATGATGCAGAAGAAATTATTCTGGCAATTCCATCAGCTGGAACGAAAGCAACACGTGAAATTTTGAGAATATGTAATCTTACAGATTGTAAACTGAAAATTTTGCCAGGTATGTATCAGCTTATTAATGATGAAGTTGGTGTATCAAATCTGCGAGAAGTGTCAATTGAAGACTTATTGGGACGCGATACAATTGATATTGATATGGAAAGTGTGGGGCAGTATGTAAGTAATAAGCGAGTATTGGTTACAGGTGGAGGTGGCTCAATTGGAAGTGAACTTTGTCGCCAGATTGCATCGCATAATCCAAAGCTTTTGATCATATTTGATATTTATGAAAATAATGCATATGATATTCAACAGGAATTAATTCGAAAGTATCCAAATTTGAAATTGGAAGTATTAATTGGTTCTGTGCGTAATACGAGTCGAATTGAAAGTGTGATGGAATATTATCGCCCGGATGTTGTGTTCCATGCAGCTGCACACAAGCATGTACCGCTTATGGAAGACAGTCCGAATGAGGCAATTAAAAATAATGTATTCGGAACTTACAAAACTGCAAGAGCAGCGGACAAGTTTGGCGTGAAGAAATTTGTACTTATTTCTACTGATAAAGCCGTAAACCCTACGAATATCATGGGTGCTTCAAAGCGTATGTGTGAAATGATTGTGCAGACGTTTAGCAAGTATTCCAGAACAGAATATGTCATTGTGCGTTTTGGAAATGTGCTTGGAAGTAATGGGAGTGTAATACCATTGTTTAAAAAGCAGATGGAAGCAGGAGGTCCGGTTACGGTAACACATCCAGATGTAATTCGGTATTTTATGACGATTCCAGAAGCTGTGTCATTGGTGTTACAGGCAGGGGCATATGCACATGGTGGTGAGATTTTTGTCTTGGATATGGGTGAGCCGGTTAAAATTGCAGATTTGGCCAAGAATCTGATCAGACTTTCAGGATATACACTGGGGGTAAATATGGAGATTAAATATACAGGATTACGACCTGGTGAAAAACTATATGAAGAATTGCTGACAAAAGAAGAAGGACTTCAGAAGACGGCGAATGATTTGATATTTATCGGGAAACCGTTGGAATTTGATGAAGTACATTTCTTGAGTCAGTTAAGAGAACTTGAAAAAGCAGCGATGGAAGAAAGTCCGGACATTAAAGAAAAAGTTGCTGGAATAATTTCAACATATCATATTAGACCAGAAGATAAAAAGAGAGATAGTGAGGCGTTTCGGAAACTGGTCAGTTTGGGAAGAATCAGTCATGAAGGTCCGAGTGTAGAAACAGAAAAATATATAGAAAATAAAACGGAGGAAAAATGATGGATAAAATAGCAGTACTAATTCCATGTTACAATGAAAGCAAAACAATCAAAAAGGTAGTCGAGGATTTTAAGAAAGTTTTACCAGAGGCCGTAATTTATGTGTATGATAATAATTCATCTGATAACACAGCTGAAATTGCTGAAAAAGCAGGAGCAATTGTACGACATGAATATCAACAGGGAAAGGGAAATGTAATCAGAAGAATGTTTCGTGAGATTGATGCGGAATGTTATATTATGACAGATGGAGATGATACTTATCCAGCAGAATTTGCAAGGGAAATGGCAGATAAAGTCTTGGATAGACATGTAGATATGGTGGTTGGAGACAGACTTTCATCAACATATTTTACCGAAAATAAGAGACCGTTTCATAATTTCGGAAATACACTTGTAAGAAAGTCCATTAATAGATTGTTTAAAAATGATATTAAGGATATTATGACAGGATACAGAGCATTTAGCTTTCAATTTGTAAAATCTTTTCCTGTTCTTTCGAAGGGGTTTGAAATAGAAACAGAAATGAGTATACATGCAGTAGAAAAAAATATGTTTGTAGAAAATGTAATTATTGAATATAGAGATCGTCCGGAAGGAAGTGAGTCTAAACTTAATACTTATTCTGATGGAATGAAAGTATTGATGACAATTGCTAGATTATATAAAAATTATAAACCATTTGGTTTTTTCACGATTTTATCAGTTATTATGGCTATGATTAGTACATGCTTTTTTGTACCAGTTATTGTAAAATTTGTACAGACCGGTTTAGTACCGAATTTTCCGACGCTTATAGTGTGTTGCTTTGTGTATTTAGCGGCGATAATTGCATTTTTTGCAGGTGTTTTATTAGCAACAATTTCACAGAAGAACAGACAGGATTTTGAAATGGTTCTTCAGCAGTGTGATCGAGAATATAAAAAGCTTACTAAATAGTATGTGTGATGGTGAAAACAAGAAATGAGAAAAGCAAGTGTAGAGTTAGCTAGAATAATAGCGTGTTTATGTGTAATAGGGGTGCATGTTTCGTTAAGTACAGTTGTAAATGACAGGTATGATGCCAGCAGGTTATTGAATGCATGTTTGGTTGCAGATGGGGTTGCGGTGTTTTGGCTGATTTCAGGATTTTTTATCTTTAATACTAAAAGTTATGAAAAATTATTAAAAAGAACAATAAAAAATATAGGGATGCCTATGTTGGCATTCCTTGTATTTTGTTTTTATTTTACAGGATGGATTATAGATGGAAAAACAATTTTTGAAAGTATATTACATACAAAAGAAGAATATGTTGATTTGATTAAAGGTACTTTGTCTTGGAATGTTACAGTTGGATGTGCAGGACATTTGTGGTATTTAATGGTTTATTTTGTGGTAATATTATTATTTCCAGTATTAAAGGCTTTTGTTGAAAAATTAGATGGAAATATTAGAAAACAAACGAAATTTTTGATAATTTCAGGAGCAGTATTAATGTTTAATGATCTTTCATCTAATAAAATGGCTGAGTTTGCACATCATTCTTTCAATGGAGCAATTCCAGCATCAATAATAATGATATGGGGAGCGATAATTTATCAACATAGAGAACGGTTTGTAAAACGAAAAAATATATTTAAATATATAATTGTTTTTTTGGGAATTAATTTCTTTAGAGTTTGGTTAATGATAAAAATGCAGGGTCATGAATTTAGCTATAATAATATTATTTATTGGTATAGTTGTGCAGGACTGATATGTGCATTGATGATATGTTTTATCTGTATGAGCTTGATTAATGATGAGACATGTAGGGAATGCGTGAAGAAAAGTATTTGCTGGCTGTCGTCATATACTTTTGGAGTATATATAGTACATATGCCAGTAGTTATTTTTTTGGAAAGACATGCGGTACAAGACAAAATGTATTCAATTATAGTAGAGCGGATGAATAATTTTTGGGGAGAATACATATATACAATCAGTATGATTTTAATGGTTTTTTGTATTTCGTTCTTGATTGTGATATTTATTATAATGTTGAAACGCAGAGTTGAGTATGTCAAACGCCAACTATTAAATTAGTAGTAAATGACAGTAGCGGAGTTAAAAGATGAAATTTAATTTAAGAAAAATAATATTTACAGTTACCATTTTATTGTGTATGGAAATCTTTGGTTTTAATTTTAGATACTGGGAATCAATTTCGTATCAAGAAAAACAAATCGATAATTTGAAATATGGAAATGGGATCAAGAAACAAGGAGATATTTATAAAATCACCAATTCAGAAAATGCTTTTTTTGAATTGGATTCGATAAATGTACATTTGAGTAATATTTATGTAAATATTACAGGAGTAGATAATGGAGTTTGTGAAAGCAGATTTGTTCCGATACGAATTTATATGACAGATGCGGCAAATGCAGTATATAGAGAACTTCCACAGATAAATATTGTTAGAAGAGTTAAAGAGAGCCAATATATACGACTTCATTTGAATGGTGAAACAAAAAAAATAAAAATAAAGGTGGATTTGCCGGAAAATGCAGAAATAAAAATAGAAGGATTGTCATTTAATAAACATAGACCATTTATGTTTCATCCTCTTAGAATTGTTTTTTTGGCTATAATTGTATTTCTTTTTGAAATGTTTAGACCAAAATCTAGATTGTACTCAATTCAATTAAATTTTCGAGAAAGTTGGCAACGAAGAGCGGTACTTTTACTGCTTGCATTTAATCTGCTAATTATGGGAGGAATTAGTGTTGCTACATTTCCAAATAGAAATTTAAGAAATGGTGGATGGCCACCGGATATCGAATATGAGGAATTGGCAGATGCATTGTTAGATGGTCATGTATATTTAAATATGGAACCGGCAGATAGTTTGAAAAAGATGGATAACCCTTACGACCCACAACTTAGAGGGCAAGTATTTGAAAAAACAGATGAAATCTTTTATGTGGATCATGCGTATTATAATGGAAAATATTATTGTTATTTTGGAATTGTTCCAGCAGTAGTATTTTTTGTACCGTTTAAGGCTCTGTTTGGGGTTCATTTGCCAATTTGGATTGCTGTTTCATTATGTGGATTTGTGTATTGCGTAGTAAGTTATATTTTTATTTATCTTTTGATAAAAAAATATTTTCCAAACACATCAATAGGTATGTATTTACTGACCACTTCAGTCTTTATTGCTATGAGTACGTTGGTTTATCTAATGCTTTATGGAACAGTATATTCGATGCCAATTATAATGTCGTTAATGCTAGGAATAATAGGATTGAGTTTTTGGCTGGCAGCAAGTGGGGCAAAGATACTTAATAAAGTGTACCTTGTATTAGGCGCTATTTCAATTGCATTAATTATTGGATGTCGTCCACAGTTAGCTATCGTACTATTATTCGCATTTCCTATTTTTTGGAACGATATAAAAGAAAAGAAATTTTTTTCGCTTCAAGGTATGGGAAATACTGTATGTGTAATTGCACCGTTTGTGATTATCGGTTGCGCACTTTTGTGGTATAATTATATACGTTTTGGAAATGTAATGGATTTTGGAGCTAATTACAATTTGACGAGTAATGATATGACCCATAGAGGGATAGATTTAGATCGAAACTGGGTGGGAGTATTTGAATATTTATTTCAACCTCTTAGTATTTCATCAAAGTTTCCATTTTTGCAATTAATAGGAAGTAATGTGCAATTTGACTATCAGGGATACTTAAGTCAGGAACCACTTTTTGGTGGATTTATATGGTTTAATCCAATTATTCTGTTGTGTTATAAATTTATAAATGATAGAAAAAAATTAAAGGGAAAAGAATATTTTGGTTTGGGTATTGCTTCAATGGCAAGTGGATTGATAATAATATTATTAACGATTCAGATGTCAGGAATGACACAAAGATATATGTCGGATTTTGGGTGGTTTTTTGCAATCTCAACGAGTATAATAGTTTTGTATTTGAGCGAAAAGTATGCGAATAGTAAAATTAAAAATGAGATATTTATGAAATGTGTAGTGGGACTATCTATAACAACAATTTTTTTGAATTATTTTAATGTGTTCATTTCTGATAGATACCAAAATTTGTTATATACAAATCCTAATATGTGGTTTTGGGTGAAATATGTTTTTTTCTCTATATAAGGAGTCGTAAATGGAATTAAATTTAAATCTAGATAAGAGAAAAATTACGAATATTATTTTTTCATTTTTGGGCAGTATATACTTATTAGAATATTTACGAATAAATTGGAGCGGATGGAAGTGGTTAGGAACAGCAATCTTTATGTTCATACTCTTTCAATCTAATTCTGTAAATAAGATTATAACAAAACGAAAACAAGATGTTATATTATTAATGTTTTCTATGATTACAAGTGTTACATTGGTTTTGAGTGCTCATGTTCATATTGGAACAATTTATACAGGTTTAAAAGACGTAAATTATGTTACTCCTTATTCGTTAAATGATATCATAGCATTGATAGTATTAACGATAGTATGTTTATATTTTTGGAAAGCAGTAATTTCTTTGATTAGTTTGGCTGGAAAAAAAATAAATATTAGTAATGGTGTAACGGATAAGAAAATATGGTTAATTTTTTCAACGGGATTATTCATAGCGTGGATACCTTATTTGTTAGTTTACTATCCAGGATATATATTTGGAGATTCGTTGAACTCAATATGGCAAATTAAGGGAATTGTTCCATGGAATAATCATCATCCATTATTGTATACATTTTTTATTAAAATATGTATAGAAATTGGAGAGAGTATTGGAAATATAACTTTTGGATGTGCGATATATACTATAATACAAATGTTATATCTAGCAATTACGTTGGGTTATATAATATATTGGATAAGAAAGAAAAGTATGCCTAAAATATTTGTTGGTGGAACTTTTTGTATGTTTGCATTTGTTCCATTTTATGCACAATTAAGTATTGTTATGTGGAAAGATCCCATTTTTTCAGTAACAATTGCGATATGGACGTTGATGTTAACAGATTTTATTTTTTCTAGAGGATACGTAAAAAATAAGCTTAAATTTGCGATTGAGCATATAGTAGTAACACTAATAATCTGTTTTCTTAGAAATAATGGTGTATATATTGTAATTTTTGTGGAATGCATAATTTTTTTTGTGTGCTTTGTGATAAAAAATAAATTTTTTGTTAAACGTATGCATGAACTGATTGGGTATAATGCTCTGGTTATTATTATAATTATGATTATAACAGGACCTATTTATTCTAGATTAAATTTAAAAGGAGAAACAGTAGAAAGCTTTGGAATTTTTTTAAATCAGATGGCGAGAGTTGTTGCAATGGATGGAGATATGAGTAAAAAGGATGAGGAGTTTATGAATAAGTTGCTCCCATTGGATATGTACTCGGAGAAATATTATCCTTGTTGTATTGACTTGTTGAAGTGGGATGAAAATTTTAATGAACAATATTTAGAAGAGCATAAAAAGGAGTTTTTTATCACATGGTTTTCTATGTTTATAAAAAATCCGATTTGCTATTTTGAAAGTTGGGAATTAATGACGATTGGTTATTGGGGGATTAATCAATGGGAATTTAATAATGACGATCAAAATATAACTAAGGGGGATTTGACAGTTATAGACAAGGTGGATAATTGTGGAATAACACCGAAAAATTTACTTAAAAACAAATGGATTGATTTCCAAAATATATTTAAGTACAAGGATGCAAGTATAAATTTAGCATTAATAAATTGGTTTGTTCTATTTGTTGTGATTATATTGATTGGAAAAAGAAAATATAGTTGGCTTGTTATTCTGGCACCGTCGTTAGGTAATATAGCAACGGTATTAGTTGCATCGCCATATGCATATTGGCAGAGATATGGATTAGTGGAGTATTATTTATTACCTGTCTATGTAGTGATTGTTATTTATGCATTAAAAAAGAGAAAAAGAACATCGGCAATGAGAAAATAAAGGTTCAAATTTGACAAAGAGATTAGCATTTGATATAATCTATGCATCTAAGAGAGTATGTAGTATAATAATTAAGCAATCAAAATAAAAGTTGGTGATTCAGATAAAACTAAATATCTGTAAAACCAACTTTTTTTGAGAAAAATATTATTTATGCAAGTTAGGAGAGCAATGAACGAGAAGATATTAACAGTAACGATACCAAGTTACAATGTGGAAGCATATCTGGAAGACTGCCTGGAATCTTTTGTGAATTCCGAGGTCATGGATGAGATTGAAGTATTAATCGTGAACGATGGTTCAAGTGATAATACTGCTAAGATTGCGCAGCGATATGTAGATAAGTACGAAAATACATTCCGGTTGATCAATAAAGAAAATGGGGGACATGGTTCTACGATTAACACAGGAGTTCGTGAGGCAAAAGGAAAATATTTCAAAGTGGTTGATGGAGATGACTGGGTAGACACCAGAAGTTTTATTCATCTGGTGAAAGTGTTAAAAGAGAATGATGCAGATATTGTGGCATCTAATTATACTTGGATCAATCATACGACCAGAATGCCGGAGAAGAGGCAGGAACATCCATTTGAAAAAATAGAGTATAATAAGTTGTACCAGTTTGAAGAGATAGTCGGTAAAACAATTATTGATATGCACGCGACAACCGTGAAGACAGAGTTGTTCAGAATGGCTGATGAACAGATTGATGAACACACTTTTTACGTGGATGTGGAATTTATTGCTTTTCCGATTCCGTATGTACGGACAGTGTACTTCATAGAAGAACCGGTTTATCAGTATCGTCTGGGACTCCCAGGACAGAGTATGTCTATACAGAAGATGCAGAAGAATCTAAAAAATCATTTGCGTGTGCTTATGCGGCTGAACAGCTATTGCAAGAAAGCAGAAAATATTGCTCCGGCAGCCAATCTGGAGTATATCCGTGAGCTGACAGCAACAATTCTTACCAGTCAGATGAAGATTTATATAAGTTTTCCTCTTAAGAATGGTATGAGAAAAGAAGCAATGAAATTAGATGCATATTTTTATCATAAAAACCGGGAAGTTTATGACAGAGTAAGGAATCTAGCTGTTTTGATTTTGAGGAAAACCCGATATGCTGCATTTCCGTTAGCGGTTATTGCTTTTAAAGGACGAAGAAATTCATATTAAGATGGAGAAGAAAAATGAGTGTGACAAGAGATAGGATAAATACATTTTTTAGGTATAAGGATTTATTAAGAGAACTGGTAGTCAGAGATGTAAAATTAAAATACAGAAGAAGTTTTCTGGGATATGTATGGAGCATTTTGAATCCATTGCTGATCATGTTAGTAATGACGCTTGTATTTTCACAGATGTTTCAGCGTGGAATAGAAAACTTTCCGGTTTATCTGCTTACCGGACAGGCACTGTTTGATTTTATGAATAATGCAACCCATATGTCCATGTATTCAGTATTGGATAATGGAGCACTGATTAAGAAAATTTATATACCAAAATATATTTTTACATTATCAAAAGTAACAAGCTCAATGATCGATCTTATTTTTTCAATGGGAGCATTGATTTTGGTGATGCTGATTACAAGAGCACCATTTTCACCATATATTTTATTATTCCCGCTGGTAGTTATACCGCTTTATATTTTTGTGTGTGGAATGGGATTCTTCTTATCGGCAGCAAATGTTTTCTTTAGAGACATTCAGTATATTTATAATGCAATTACTGTAGCATGGATGTATGTGACACCAATGTTTTATCCAATTGATCTTCTTCCGGACGGGCTGAGAAAACTGGTAGAATACTGCAATCCGATGTATTATTATATCCAGTTTTTCAGAGATCTTGTTTTATACAGACATTTTACAACACCTAGAATTTTTATTGGCTGCTGGGTGATGGCATTTATTATGCTGGCAATTGGACTTGGTGTGTTTAAGAAAACACAGGATAACTTCATTTTGTATATCTAGGAGAAAAGATAATGAGCGAAGAATATATTGTTGATGTTGACCATCTTACGATTCGGTTCAACATGGCATCTGAAAAGGTGGATAATTTAAAAGAATATGTGATTAAGTTGATTAAGCATGAATTGATGTTTCAGGAGTTTCTGGCGTTAAAAGATGTAAATCTGAAAGTAAAGAAGGGAGAAGCGTGGGGACTTATTGGAACAAATGGTTCTGGAAAATCAACGCTTTTAAAAGCATGTTGTGGGATTTTAAAACCGTATAAAGGTTCAGTTACCACGCGAGGGACGATAGCACCTCTGATTGAATTGGGCGCTGGATTTGATATGAATATGACAGCGAGAGAGAATGTGTTTTTGAATGGAACAGTACTGGGGCATTCGAGAAAATTTATGGAAGAGCATTTTGATGAGATTATTGAGTTTGCGGAACTTTGGGATTTCCTGGATGTACCGATTAAGAATTTTTCATCAGGTATGCAGGCTCGACTTGGATTTGCGATTGCTACGATGGTAAGGCCTGATATTTTGGTTGTTGATGAAATCTTGTCTGTAGGAGATTATCAGTTTCAGGAAAAATGTTATAAGCGAATGGAAGATATGCTCAGTGGAGGAACAACACTTTTATATGTATCGCATAATGTCAAATCTGTAAGAAAGCTGTGCGATCATGCAATTTGGATTGATAAAGGTGTAGTAAGAAAGAGTGGACTTGTTGAAGAAGTGACAAATGAGTATATGAATGAATAATTTGGTGGTGAAATATGATACTACAAAAATTTGCATTATATCCATACTCGGAAGAAACAACTCAATTATATTTAAAGACAACCGATAATGTTATAGTGAGTAAAGAAGAAATTGGGTTGAAAGCTTTAGAGAAAATAGACATGGAGACATACTTTAATTTATTTTCATGTCTGAAATGGAAGAAATACGTGGGTATTGAGTCTGTACATTTTCGATTGAAATTTAATGGTCAAGTCAGAGTGAAAATTGAGCATTTACGGAGAAAAGAAGAACATATAGAAAAAGACTGTTTATATGATGAGATTATTCAGTCTGATGGAACTGAATACCAAAATTCAAAAGAAATCTTTCTCCCGGAAGAGGGAATGCTTGGTGTTATGCTTGAAGCAATAGAAGATACTGAGCTTTATAAGGCGGATTTTTCAACAGATCAGATGAATCTAGAGGAGAATGATATCCATATTGGAATTGGAATTTGTACATTCAAGAGAGAAAAATATGTGGAACGAAATATGAATCTCTTGAAAGAAGGCATACTGAATAATTCAAATGCGGAGTCTTATGGACATATTAAAATTTGTATTTCGGATAATGCGGGCACATTGGAAGCGAAAAGAATTGAAGATTCAGCAATTCGCGTTGTAAAAAATAAAAATTTAGGCGGAGTGGGTGGATTTACTCGGACAATGCTTGAATTTTTGAATGGACATGAAAAAGTAAGTCATATTTTATTGATGGATGATGACGCGATTATACTTCCGGAAACAATTGAAAGAAATTATTTATTTTTAAAACATTTAAAGAAAAAATATTATAATTATGTAATTGGTGGGGCACTTATGAGACTGGATCATCCAAGTATTCAGTATGAAAGCGGAGCTCTTTGGAATAATGGGGATATGATTGCACATAATCATGATTTCGATATGACTTCTTTGCAAAGATGTGTTGTTAACGAAGCAGAAGCAAAGTATGATTATGTTGGCTGGTGGTATTCTTGCATACCGGTTACATTTATTAACAAAAGCAAATTGCCATTACCGTTATTTATTCATCGTGATGATATTGAATATGGATTACGTGCAAATGGAGAATTTATTTTATTAAATGGAATTTGTGTGTGGCATGAAGCGTTTGAAAATAAGTGCCCGGGAACAAATGAATATTATGATATTCGCAACTTGGCAATATTGAATGCGATTCATGACGAAAAGTTTACAGCCAAACAATTTAAAAAGGTTTTATTTAAAGAGATTAGTAGCAATATAGGGAAGTATCGTTACAAGTATGTGGATTTAAATCTACTCGGAACACTTGATTTCTTAAAAGGAGCAAAATGGTTTAGCGAACAGGATGGAATAGAAATTCACAAAAAACTGGCTGCATATAACTATGAGATGAAATCAAAAGAAGATTTTATTGGTTATAAAGGTTTAACGGAAGAAGATATTTGCCCTTATGGAAAAGAACAAAGAGCGAATGTTCCGTTTATAGAAAAAATCTGGAAAATGGCTACGATGAATGGACATTTTCTACCGGCAAGACATGGAAAACCAAAAGCAGAAATTCCATATCCGAATATTTATGATTTATATCGATACAAAGAAGTACTGTATATAGACAGTACAGATCATGTATTGGATGCAAAAAGAAGTTTTGTCGCGATGATAGCATCTTATGTCAAGTTTTTTAAAGTATGTAAATATATTGACCAGAGATATGATAAAGTTTGTGAGCAGTACCGGAATATGTTTGGTACATTTACATCACAAAATTTCTGGAATCATTATCTGGAATTAGATCACAACAGGGATTTGTAAGGAGGAACATATGGGATCACCAAAAGTATCAGTAGTAGTACCAATCTATAATGTAGAAAAATATCTTCGTCAGTGTCTGGACAGTATTGTAAATCAGACATTAAGAGATATTGAAATTATTTGTGTTGATGATGGATCAACGGATTCTTCACCGCAGATTATTCAGGAGTATATGGACAGGGATTCACGTGTAAAAGTAATTACAAAACCAAACAGTGGTTATGGAAATTCCATGAACCGTGGATTTGATATGGCAGAGGGCGAATATATCGGAATTGTTGAATCAGATGATTATGCGGATCCGGAGATGTTTGAAACACTTTATAATATTGCCAGTAAAAATCAGCTCGATGTTGTAAAATCAGGATATTATTTTTATTATTCGATTCCAAAAGAGAAAAATGAAAAAGTAGAAATTGTTTCAAAAAGCAGAGCGGGAATGACATTCTGTCCGGCAACTGATTTTAAGGCTCCGATGGAAATGGTAGAGTTCTTTAATATAAAACCAACAATCTGGTCTGCAATTTATCGAAAAGATTTTATAAGAAATAATGACACCAGATTTAATGAAACTCCAGGAGCATCATTCCAGGATGCAAGTTTCAATTTTAAGGTTATGGCACAGGCGAAGAGGGTTCAGCTTATTCAGGAAGCATTCTTACATTACAGACAAGATAATGAGAATTCATCAGTTAATTCGCCAGGAAAAGTATTTTGTGTATGTGACGAATATAAGGAAATGCAGCGATTTCTTGATACAAATCCATTGAATCGTGGAGAATTGGAATGTGTTTGCAAACGTATCAAATACGATTCATATATGTGGAATTTTGAACGTCTTGCTAAGAAATTTAAGTATATTTTTATTGAACGGGCTGCCGAGGAATTTAAAGATGATTTTGAAAAGGGCACAATGAATCCAAAATATTTTGAAGAATATAAATGGGAAGATGTAAAAAAATTAGTAGAAGATCCGATTGGATATTATACAGAAAAAGCTTTAAATCAACCAGGATATTCATCAAAAGAGTTAAGGGAAATCAAAGCGTCATGGTCATATAAAATTGGAAGAATCATCACATTATTACCTAGAAAATTTCTTGGGGGAATACAGAGTATAAAAGATGACGGAGTAGTTTATACTTTTAAACTGGGATGCAAAAAAATAGGAGCACTAATATGGAAGTAAGACCAAAAATATCGGTAGTTATACCAATTTATAACGTAGAAGCTTATTTGAGCAGATGTCTCGAAAGCGTTATTAATCAAACATTATTAGATATAGAGATTATATGTGTTAATGATGGAACTAAAGATCATTCGATTGAAATTGTGAAGAAATATATGAATATCGATGATCGAATTCAGTTGGTCGAAAAAGAAAATGGTGGACTGGCTTCGGCACGAAATGCGGGCATGAAAGTGGCGACAGGACAGATGATACTGTTTTTGGATTCAGATGATTATCTGGCTTTAAATGCCTGTGAAAGATTATATGAAGAGTATTTGAATCATAAGGCAGATATTATTGTATTTGGTTCAACACCATTTCCAGAGATACCAGAGCCAGATCCGTGGATTTTATGGCGATTGGGATGCAGAAATGTATACTATCCTGAATTTGAGTCGGATGCGCTGTTTGAAGAGCCATGTGGACAGCCGTTTGCATGGAACAGAGCGTTTTCATTAGATTATTTAAAGAAAAATAATTTATTATTCCCAGAAAATGTACTTTTTGGGGAAGATATAGTGTTTATGTTTGAAAGTGTACCTTTGGCTGGAAGTATTCAGTTTATAGAAGATAAACTGCATTTTTATCAGTATTTCAGACAGGGATCATTGATGTATCGATATGGTGCTGATGTTGACAAAAAAATGCTTCAACATGTTAAAAACATGAAGGTTATTACCGAATTTTGGTATACTCATGGATTCATAGAAAAGTGGGGAAAAGAGTTTGTTAAATGGTATCTGGAGTTTTTAGTGCCAGATTTAGTAGAATATAAACCTTCAAATGGACAGTATTTGGCACAGGCGGCTTTAAAGATTATGTATAAGTATGAACTGATGGCATATTTGAAGAAGTCCCGGAGTGAAGTGAAAAATAAGTATAGAAAGCTTGTAAAGATTGCAAAAAAAGGATAGCTTTTAGTGAAAATATTTCATGCGCATTAAATGCAGGAAAAGAGGAATGAAATGGGAAAAGTATGGGAGTACATTTATTGGCATCTTCCGGTAGGAAAAAGACAGTTCTTTGATAAAGCAAATAACTTATTGGAGAAAGCGGATTCCTTAAAGCAGATTTTAGAATCAGGGGTAAAAAATAGTTATAATCATCGAAATGAACTTTATAATCAGATGAGTGGAAAAATAGATGGTTTAGCAAACGAGGTGAAACGTTTGCATGAGGAGAATGCTCGTTTGGAAAGAATTATTACACATTATCATAAACAAGATATGCAGATGTTCTGGCAAGAATATCGAAAAGATGGGGAGTCTACAGTAGATGCTCAAAAGAGATTCTTTCTTGCATTACCGAAAACTCAGGGGGTAAATAGAAATTTACAGCTTCTCGAAAAAGATTTGCTGAAAGCTTTTGTCAGGATTTGCGATGAGCATCAATTATTTTATTGGCTTTATGCCGGAACTTTGTTAGGGGCAGTAAGACATAAAGGATTTATTCCGTGGGATGATGATATAGATACTTGTATGGCTCGAGAGGATATTGATAAATTAAGAGAAATATTAAAGGATAATCAAGAATATCGTCTTACAGTGAGATATGATGCTTGGGGATTTTGTAAACAGATTCGTTTTACTTACAAAGACTCACCGGTTCCTGTTTTTATTGATGTATTCCCGTTCGATTGGATTAGTGAAGCAACATATGAAAAATGGGAGGGAAATCAAAAGGTTAAAAGAGAGTTAAAATCAGAACTGACAGATGAAAGTAATCCGTTAATCCGAGAGTTTCGTAAAGCTGGATGTGTCGATGCTGATTCGACTATTGGTGTACAAGTTTCAAAGATATTTGATAAATATTTTAATAAACTTCGAGAGGAAAACGTGGTTTGCGATAAAAAGGATGCAAAGGGATGCTTATATAGCTTTGATAGTTGGAGTTATTGCGATGATAGGAATATAATTGCAAAAGATAATTTTTATCCTCTTAAGAAAATAGAATTTGAAGGAGATAAATATTATGTGCCTAATAACTATATTTATATTTTAGAAGAGTTATATGGTTATGATTTTTATACATTTCCTTGTGGAGAGCCGCATTTTATTCATGCAGACTGGAAAAAGAATGAAAAAATTTTAGAGGAAGAAGTAAAAAAAAGAATTAAATAAAAAAGAGCAGGCGGTCACAATTTAAAATTGATGATCCGCCTGTTTTTCAAAAATTATCAGAAGAAGTGATATGAAATACATTCGTATCACTTTCAAAAATCTGTATAACTTTTGTAATATTTATAGATAGTTCTTTGGAGAGATTATTTGGTAGTTGATTCCTTCGGATTGCTCTTAAAAATGCTACTAATTCATTGCGTATACCTTCTCCATCTAATTGATAAAAATAACGTCGATTGTTATTTTGGTTTTCAAATCGTACTTCAAAATATTCTGTTTTCCACCAAGGGGCAGGTACATAAATGTAACCTTTGGTACCGGAAATAATCAATTCACCTTCTGATTTGACTCCTTTTCCTACTTTTAACGAAGCAACTGCGTTAGGATAAGTAAAATTTATTTTTGTAAATAAATCAAAAGTAGAAAACTCATCCATCATAAGAGATGAGATATTTATATCAACCCAATTTGTACCCAGAATATGAAAAATAGGTAACATGGCAGTAGGGCCCCATGAACAAATGCTATTCCAATAATTTGAAATATTTTTTACTGGATTAGCATTTAGGTTTTTTAAGCTTGTACAGGTTGATTCAACAGAAAGAATATTACCTATTTTTCCTGATTTTAAAAGTAAAAGTAAACGATTATATGCTGTGGAGTATGCTGTTTTTATAGCATCCATTAAAATTAAATTTTTATCAGTTGCCAGTTGATAAAGTTCTTTACATTCTAATTCGGAAAGGGCAATTGGTGATTCGCATAAAACATGTTTTCCGTCAAGTAAAGCCTGCCTGATATGGTTATAATGTTCAGTTGGATGTGAGGCAATATACACAGCATCTACACAAGAAAGAAGATCACTATAGGTGTCTTGCGTTATTAGATTACTTTCGGATTTTAATTCAGGAGTAATGGATGAAGCTGAAATGGCTGTAACATCTGCACCGTTGACAAATTTACTTTCATGAAAATATTTTTCCACAAGAGTAGAGTTCCCTGTTAATCCAAGCTTTAAATTGCTGTCTTTTGCTCGAAGCTCAGAACTGGATACACCTGCTGTTCGATCTAAATAGACAACTTTACAATATTTTTTTAAATAGTCAAAATATCCAACCCAATCAGAACCAACAGTAAAAATGTCAACATTGTAATGTTGGATATCATCAATTTTTTGCCCTTCATATTCTTCAATAATTATTTTGTCAGCAAGCCCGGTAGAACGGACGTTTTCAATACGTTCCATTAGGGACTGCTGTACATTTATTTTTCCACGTGTTTTGTCAAAATCATCCGATGTTACTCCAACGATCAAATAATCGCCAAGAGCTTTTGCTCTTTCTAATAATCTGATATGACCGTAATGAAGTAGATCATAAGTTCCATAAGTTATAACTTTTGTCATTAAAAAAGCGACTCCTTTAATTTATATTGTCTAGTTCAAATAAAGCATCTAAAAAGCGTTCCATATATTGTCTGGCACCAATTGTAACTCGAAGACAGGTACCAAAGTTTCCAACATTAGAATAAGATTTTATTAAAATTTGTTTTTCTGATTTCATTTTATCAACAATAGATACAGCATCTGTTTTGGGCTTTATAAAAATGAAATTTCCAGCATCACCTTTGTGGAGATATCCGTGAGTATCTAATTCTTTAACTAAATAATCGCGTCCAAGATTATAGTTTTCAATTAAATAAGTTAAAATACCGGGAGCCTCTAAAATTTTTTCAGCGATCAGCATAGCAAAAGCATTAGTATTATGAGGTGTACATAATTTCTGTACCATTTTTATTTCATCAGGATGCCCAACGACATATCCAAGGCGGCAACCAGCCATTGAAAATAATTTCGAGAAGGTTCTTGTAACAAGAATATGTTTTGAGTTAAAAGCATATTTGATGAATGTTTTTGGGTAAAAATAATGATAGGCTTCATCAACAAGGATTGTGATTTCAAGCTGTTCACATACTTTAATGATTTCCTGAAATTCGGTTTCTGAATATACATTTCCCATGGGGTTATTTGGGTTAAGTAATATAAGTAATTGTGTATCAGGGGTTAACGTGGAAATAATGTTTTGAATATCCATTGACAGGTCGTCATTGTAAGGTACTTTTACAAAAGAACGGTTATACATTTCTGAATATACCTGGAACATGAAATAGGACGGAACAACGCCGACAATTTTTCCACCTTCTGAAGTGAAAGCCTGAATGATATAGCGAATTCCTTCAGCAGATCCGTTTACAAGGCAAAGGTGTTCTGGTGTAGTATCCAGATGCTTTGCAAGTACTTCAGAAAAATGGCGTGTTTCAGGATATTGTGCAATTAATTGAGGTGTTATTTCTGGCAGAATAGAATCAATAAAATCTTGTGGAAGTCCCCCGGGATTTTCGTTTAAGTCAAGTCGTAAATAATTTTTTCGTTCGTTTTGATCAAATATGCGAACTAAATTTTTTAAATTGTTGTTTAAGTAATACATAGTAAATCTCCTTTAGTGAATGTGATAAAATCCTTTCGTTAATTTCCAAAATAATATTTTTTGGCGATTCCCCCAGATATATTTTTGCCATAATAATTTTAGACTTGGCGGAGTAGACCATTTTTTGCAAAGAGCTATATAAGGCATCGATTTCAAATCTTGAATAAATAATGCACGGTCTGAATTTGGGGTGATACGCTTTCTTAGAGGGCTCTGATACCTTATAGCTGTTTCATAATTGAGTTCATGTCCAACAAAAATATCTTTGGTACTTAGAAAAGCTTCTTTACCTTTAATAGAATTACATATAATCAGTGATGCCCCTTTATTGTGATTATATAATTCGGGACAATATAAATGCACACCCCATAAATCGCCCAGTGAAATATCTGCAAGGCGTTCAGGTGTTGCATATGGACAATGATAACAGGAAGGTCGACTCATTAGATGATTGATCCAAATTGACCAGAAAGGATTAAACCATCTGTCTGTTTTGAACTTTCTATTATTTTCTAAAGAAAGCTGCATAACTTGGAAATCCCATCGTCCGATTAAATGGTTAAAATAAGATTTAAAATCTTTATAACGATAATCAATTGATTTAACAGATGAATGATATTTTGCAGTAATATATTCATTGTAACTCTTCAAATAAAGAGGAGTAGGAACACCTTCGCAAATAACTTCAACTGTTAGCAAATTTGTTTGATCGCAATTGAGCAAAAAAGATTTTAAACCGGCGATTTGACAGGGAGTGCCGGAAAATAAAACTTTTTTTCCATTTTGTAAAAATTTTTTTACATAAGTATAGGCATTACCTATATTGCTCTGCATATATTTTGATTTTCTGAATTTATCTAAATATTTTTTGTCAAAAATATGATCATGATATACATTTAAACCATCTGATACAGCTCCGAAAATTACATAATTTTTATCGCACCATGCATCAACGATTGCAGAGAAAGCTCCACCAGAGGTGCTTTCTGATAAAACTTTTTGATTTTTTATATGTCCTCCAAAAGTATAATTCATTCCGGAACATTTTTGAGGAGATAAATTATAAGGACAAACTTTACGGCATAATCCGCAATTCGTGCATAAATCTATATTGATTTTTGGATAGCGAAATTCTTCTGAATCAGGAATCATACAGATAGCTTTGTGTGGGCAAATATTTGCGCAGGCTTCGCAGCCGGAACAGGTAATTTTATCATTTGTATCAAGGTAACACATGCTTAATGATCTCCATTCAATAAATTAAGTTCTTTCGTGAGAAAGTCCAGAGAAGTTTCTCTTGCAGTATTTATACGTGTATGCACGGCATCATAATCGTGGATTTGTGGAATTACTGAAGGTGCTTTTGTGAGAAGGCATTCTTTTAAATCAAATAACTCCAGAACTTCGGCAATTTTATTGTCACCGGATTCTCTGGAAAATACTGCCATTTGTTTTCGGTATTGTACAGCAAAAATCAAACCATGGAAAGAGTTTGTTATAACGTATTCTGAATATTTTACCAGAGAAAGAAATTCTTCCACACCTGCTTCATAAAACATTTTATGTCCTTTGGCTGAGTTTGTACTGCGTAAGCTGATTTCAACAATTGTCCATCCGTTATCACGGGCTATTTTTTCTGCAAAAGCTTCCATTTCTTTGTTGTATCGTCGTGCATATAATAATAAATATTTCTCAGTTATAATACGAGATGCGGCTATGGTATCATAATCTTCAGTGGTTAGCAAAAGAGTTGGATCGATTGTTCTAAAAACTTGAATTCCATTAGAATTAATATGTTCTTTTAGATAAGGTATAAATTTATTTTCCCGTAAACCAATTGCTAAAAAGTTTTGAAGCCGGTTATTTAATATCTGGTAGCTATCTGTGTCAAAATGGGCATCACCAAAACTTGCAGCATAAGATACAGAATTTCCTTTCATTACATCGTAGTTAGCAAAATAACCATCATCAAATCCGTTAAATTCATTAATACAGAAAATGGTATCACTGCCACATACAAAATGGTTAATATCATCAAAATAGGCAATAGAATTAAAGTTTTCTGAAGTATATTTTTGAGAAGTTAAACCAAAGTATGTGTGATAAAAATGATCAAATTTCTGATAATTAGTATGAATGGCAGGAAGAGACAATTCACACATTTTTCTGGATTCTGGGTCCTGATCCCACATATTGGAAAAAGGATTTAAAGGATCTTTGTCAGAGAGAGAATCCGGGCAATAGTCAACTAAAACTGGTTGATACAAATCCGGAGAAATACGCTTTATAGATTGGTAAAGTGCCCAGGATTGTAGGGCGGATCCATAATTCGTAAAATTGCAATATATATTATAACTGACTATACCTATTCGAATCATAAAAATACTCCTTGAAATTATATAAAATAAGTTGTTAAATATACTAATCATGTTATCATGGATTTTAGGAGACAACAAGTGATATTGTAAAGAAAACGTTGTTATATGAACAAAAATATAGTATAATAGCACGGTTTGAAGAAGAGAGAATATTTTACGAAAGGATAACAGAAATGAAAAAAGAAAAAGATATATTTGATCGTATCATGGAATTTCCGGTTTTAAGGATTTTTAATCCATTTTATAAAAAAAATAAAGAAATATTATTATACTTATTTTTCGGAGGTTTAACATTTATAGTAAGCATTGCTTCTTATGCATTTTTTAACATTCAACTAGGATGGAATGCTCTGGTAGCAAATATTGGTTCATGGATACTGGCAGTTGCATTTGCTTATATAACTAACAGGATTTGGGTGTTTGATTCAAATGCAAGTACAGCAGCTGATTTTATCAAAGAGATCACCAGTTTCGTAGGCGGTCGAGTAGCAACGCTGATAATTGAGGAACTGATTTTATTCATTTTCATCACAAATCTGGGAATGAACAGTATGTTGGTTAAGGTAGTAGCACAGGTGATTGTAATCGTGCTTAATTATGTGATCAGCAAGCTGATTGTGTTCAAAAAATAGCAGAAAAGTAGTTAAGAAATAGTTTTAATTGTATTTTATGGAGTTTTTTGGTAGTATATACTATGTAATAATTTTGTAATAATTGTTACATAGTATATTTTATTTTAAAGAAAGAAGATTATTTATGGAGAATATGCATATCGCTTTTTCTCCTCCGGATATCACGGAAGAGGAAATAGCAGAGGTTGTAGATACGTTAAGAAGTGGCTGGATCACAACAGGACCAAAGACGAAGCTTTTTGAAAAGAAACTGGCAGAATATATGGAAACAAACAGGGTGGTCTGTTTGAATTCAGCAACAGCCTGTCTGGAGATGACACTGCGTCTTCTGGGAATTGGACCGGGAGATGAAGTAATTACAACTGCCTATACTTATACTGCATCAGCCAGTGTAGTAGAGCATGTAGGTGCAAAACTGGTTCTGGTGGATGTGGCAAAAGATTCTTACGAGATGGATTATGAGAAGCTGGCAGATGCAATCACAGAGAAGACGAAAGCAGTTATCCCGGTAGATCTTGCCGGAATTATGTGTGACTATGATAAGATATTTGAAATTGTAGAAGCAAAGAAATCACTTTTCCATCCGGCAAATGAACTTCAGGAGAAGTTTGGCAGAGTGATTGTGGTGGCAGATGCCGCACATGCATTTGGCGCAGAGCGTAAAGGAAAGAAATGCGGACAAGTCGCTGATTTCACAAGCTTTTCCTTCCATGCGGTAAAGAACCTGACGACAGCGGAAGGTGGCGCAGTCACATGGCGTCCGATCGAAGGTGTGGATGACGAAGAGATTTATAAAAAATATATGCTTTTTTCACTGCACGGTCAATCCAAAGATGCGCTAGCAAAGACGCAGCTTGGCGCATGGGAGTATGATGTTGTGGCACCTTATTTCAAATGTAATATGACTGACATTATGGCTTCCATCGGACTGGTACAGTTAAAGCGTTATGATGCATTATTGGCACGACGTCGGGAAATCATAGGAATGTACAATAAAGCGCTGGAAAGTCTGCCGGTGAGTGTACTGAATCATTTTGATGAGGGTCACAAGTCCAGCGGACACCTGTATCTGATCCGTATTCAGGGAAAAACACGGGAAGAATGTAATGAGATCATTACGAAGATGGCAGAGCATGGCGTAGCAACGAATGTGCATTACAAACCGTTACCGTTGTTATCTGCATACAAAAATATGGGATTTGATATCAAAGATTATCCAAATGCTTATGCTTTATTTGAAAATGCAATTACATTACCGCTTCATACGAAACTTACCGATGAAGAGGTAAAATACGTGACAGATGTATTGAAGGAATGCATCGGATAGGAATGCTGTATGAGAAAATGGGACGAACTTCCGAAGTTTATGAGAACAGACGAAGTAAAACAATACTATGATATTCTGATCAGACACGAAAAAGAATTAAGATTAAAGAGATATTTTGACATTCTGCTTTCGATGATTTTACTTGTCATTTTATCACCGATCATGTTAGTCATCAGTATTGCAATCAAGCTGGATTCACCGGGACCGGTGATTTACAAGCAGGTGCGTGTGACACAGTATGGAAAGAAATTTCACATTCTAAAGTTCCGTACTATGGTGCAGAATGCAGACAAGATGGGAACACAGGTTACGATCAGTCAGGATTCCAGACTGACACGGGTTGGAAAAGTGATCCGTGGCTGCAGGATTGATGAATTTCCGCAGCTTATCAATGTTCTTCGCGGAGAGATGAGTTTTGTTGGAACCAGACCGGAAGTTGTGAAGTATGTAAAAGGATATACTAAAGAAATGTATGCGACTCTTTTGTTACCGGCAGGAATCACTTCCAGAGCCAGCGTATGCTACAAAGATGAGGGTGAAATGCTGGAGCATGTAGAAGATGTGGATTATGCTTATATTCATGAAGTGCTTCCGGAGAAGATGAGTTATAATCTGGAAGATCTGCGCAAATACAGTCTGTGGAGAGATTTTATGACCATGTTTATGACAGTATTTGCAGTATTACGATAAGATCTACAGTATAGGAGAAATGTATGTTAGTATCAGTTTGCACGATTGCGCGCAATGAAGAAGAGTATCTTCCACATTTGCTGGAGGATATCACAAAACAGGATTACCCGGCAGAGCAGATCGAAGTTGTGATGGTGGACAGCAGCTCAACAGATGGAACCAGACGGATTATGGAACGTTTTGCCGAAGAAAATCCGCAGTATCATAACTGCTTTGTTACGGAAAATCCGGGGAACAATCAGGCCTCCGGATGGAATCAGGCAATCCGTAGTTCAACCGGAGATATTATTATCCGTCTGGACGCACATGGGCGCATTCCGGAGGATTTTGTTTCCAAGAACGTAGAATGCATGGAAAGCGGAGAATATGTCACTGGTGGACCAAGACCGAATCTTCCGGAGAAGGACACACCTTGGCAGAGACTTCTACTGAGCGCGGAAAGTTCGATGTTCGGAAGTGGAATCGCAGGTTTCCGGAGAGAGAATGAAAAGAAATATGTAAAGTCCATGTTCCATGCAGCGTATCGGAGAGAAGTATTTGAAAAGGTTGGACTTTTCAATGAAAATCTGGGAAGAACGGAAGATAATGAGATGCATTACCGGATCCGGCAGGCAGGATACCGCTTATGCTACGATCCGCAGATTCATTCCTGGCAATATGTGAGAAGTTCGATTCCGGGAATGATGAAGCAGAAATACGGCAATGGAGACTGGGTAGCAAGAACTCTTGGCGTATGTCCTGGATGTCTCAGCATTTATCATTTTGTGCCGTTTGCTTTTGTGATTGCGATTCTTGTGACATCCATTTTGGCAGCACTAAAGAAGCCATTTCTGGCGATTGCCATGTGGATCACTTATTGGTGTGGCGCAATCGGAATGGCAATTCTGTCTGTAAAAAATGAGGCGAAGCATATATGTCAGCTTTTGCTTCCGGGAATCTTCTTTTTACTTCATTTAAGTTATGGAGTGGGAAGTGTCGTCGGAATGGGAAAGATGATAAAAGATAAAATTACAAAGAAATAAAAGAGAGGATTTAGTATTATGAAGTATGATTATTTAGTAGTAGGATCAGGATTATATGGGGCAGTATTTGCTCACGAAGCAAAGAAAAAAGGAAAAACCTGTCTGGTAATTGACAAGCGTCCGCATATCGGTGGAAATATTTACTGTGAAAATATTGAAGGAATCAATGTTCACAAATATGGTGCACATATTTTCCACACATCCAACAAAAAGGTTTGGGATTACATCAATCAGTTTGCAGAGTTTAATAACTACATCAATTCACCGGTAGCGATTTACAAAGACGAGCTCTACAACCTGCCATTTAACATGAACACATTTAGCAAAATGTGGAATATCAAGACACCACAGGAAGCGAAAGATATGATCGCAAAACAGGTTGCAGAGACAGGAATCACAGAGCCAAAGAACCTGGAAGAACAGGGATTATCTCTGGTAGGAAAAGATGTATTTGAAAAACTGGTAAAAGGTTATACCGAAAAACAGTGGGGACGTGCCTGCAAAGACCTTCCGGCATTCATCATCAAACGTTTACCGGTAAGATTTACATTTGACAACAACTATTTCAATGACAGATATCAGGGAATCCCGATCGGCGGATATACAAAGATCATTGAAAAGATGCTGGACGGAATCGAAGTAAAGACAGATACCGACTACTTTGAATTTATCAAAGAAAATCCGGATATCGCAGAGAAGACACTGTTTACCGGAATGATTGATGAATACTTCGGATACAAGCTTGGAGCACTGGAATATCGTTCGGTAAGATTTGAAACAGAAGTGCTTGATACAGACAACTATCAGGGAAATGCAGTCGTAAACTATACCGAAAGAGAAGTTCCTTATACACGTATCATCGAACACAAGCATTTTGAATTTGGAAAGCAGGAAAAAACTGTTATCTCCAAAGAGTATTCTTCCGAATGGAAAGTAGGAATGGAACCATATTATCCGGTAAATAACGAACAGAACAATAAGCTGTTTGAAGAATACAGAAAGCTTGCAGACCAGGAGAAGAATGTGATCTTTGGTGGACGTCTTGGGAATTATAAGTATTATGATATGGATAAGGTAATTGAAGCGGCACTGGAGATGGTGGCTGAGGAATTATAGGAAAATATAGCATAAAAAACAGGGTATGAATGAGGATATCCTGTTTTTTATGTAATATGTATGGGAAGAAGTTGAAGATGGAGAAAATAATTGAAATAAGAAATAAGATCGAAATGAAATGGGAAGCTATTCCGTATGAAAAAAATGTGATATGTCGGAAAAAAATTTTTTGTGTGCATTAAGTGTATGGATAATCTATGCGTTTAATTGGATAACGATGTTTCATATACAGTGACCTGAACATTTATATTTTTATATACAGGTTTTTGTTGGTATGGCAGTGTTGTTTAGATACACGGTGCTGACTTCTGAGAATATAGATGCTTTGGTTTTAGCTCTTATAGTTTTAGCTGTATTTGTAATTTCAAAAGATAGAAATGGAACAGAATTATTACTTGAAACAGGATTGTTTATTATCGGAGCTAGAAAAATTGATTATAAAAAGATTTTAAAAGTATATCTTGCAATTGAAATCCCGTTAACGCTTATCACTTTAATGGCTGCACGTTTGGGAATAATTGAAAATTTAGTATATCACCGTGGAGAACAAGTGAGAATGACCTTTGGATTTGTATATCCTACAAATTTTGTGTCGTATCTTATGTTTATAATTGCTGCATGGATTGCAATAAAAGAGGTAAAATGCACATTTTTAGAGTTAGGTATGATTACGATACTTGTAGTTTTCCTGGACAAGTATTGTGATGCAAGGTGTGGAGAAATATGTATTATTCTTATTGTGCTTTGTACTGCATATTTAAAATGCAGAATGTATTTTGCAGAGAAAAAAGGAAAAAAGTATAAGACATCTAAGCTCTTAAATTTTTTATGTTTATGTGTGCCGTTTTTAGGTGCAGGAATAATGATTCTTTTGTCCAGATTTTATGATCCAAGTAAAGGCTGGATGGAAAAACTGAATAGTATTACGTCAACAAGACTTTTTTGGGAAAGAAAACTTTTGATTTGTATGATGTGAAGTTGTGGGGACAGTATATTGAAATGTATGGAGACGGTGGAACGACAGATCCTGTCCCAGATTACTTTTTTATTGATTGTTCGTATTTAAATATACTAATGAGATTTGGATTTGCTGTTTTTGTGATAGTAATGTTGTTATTAAGTATTATGATTATTAAGAGCTTTAATAAACCGTATTTGATGGCGATGATAGTTGTAATATGTATACATTCGGTAATAGAGCAACATTTGTTTGAATTGCATTATAATATATTTTTAATGTTAGCATTTGCAAATTTTAATGTACAAGATAATAGGAAAAAGGCGTTTATAAAAAACAAGAATAATAACGGTCTAGAATGAATCAGGATATGGGATAAAAACATATCCTGATTTTTACATTTTGATGATTTTGTAGTTGTTGTCAATCTTGCATTTTCCCAATATTTATGCTTTACTATGTTATGTATGTTTGTAAATACTAAGTAAAGGAAATGAAAGGAAAATGAAAAAACCAAAGATAAAGAGTATCGGATATGGATTCTATTGTATTCTAATGATCATAATATCGGTTCTTGGATTTATTCTTTATAATCTGGGGAATTGGGTATTAGACACGTGGGGGCTGTTGTCTATCGATGAAATTATTTTTCATCTGAAAGTACCGCTTGATGGGACAAACTCAGACGTAGTACTTGATGGGATCAATGCATGCGTACCATTGGCAGTATTAGTATTATTTTTATCTATTTTCCTGATTATAGGATTAAGGAATAAGCATGGAAAATGTATGATTGCGTTATTTCTTGTAGCTGTGATTGCCTGTGGAAGTGCAGGAAGGGCGGCTTATGAAGTATATGATGAATTGGATGTAAAAGAATATCTGGTAAGTCAGAAGGAAGAATCGCATTTTATTGAACAGAATTATGTGGATCCACGTACAACGAAGATTACGTTTCCTGATAAAAAAAGAAATCTGATTTATATTTATCTGGAGTCAATGGAATCTACCTTTGCGTCAAAAGGAGATGGAGGAGGACTGGATTTTAACTGTATTCCGGAATTGACGACTCTTGCAGAAGAAAATACTAATTTTTCCAATTCAGATAAATTGGGTGGTGGATATCCTGCTTATGGAGGAACCTGGACAATGGCAGGTATTTTTTCACAGACTTCAGGAATACCGATCAAGAATTCGGAACAGACGGATGATGTAAATGCAACACTTGCAGAACAGTCTTCTTTCTCTTCGCAGGCAAGAAACTTAGAGGATATTCTTGCAGATGAAGGATATAACCAGTGTTTTATGATTGGCTCTGATGCGACTTTTGGGGGAAGAAGAGCATACTTTGAGAGTCATGGAAAAGGAAAAACAGAAATCTGTGACTATAATACAGCGAAAGAAAACGGACAGATACCAGAAGATTACTATGTATGGTGGGGATATGAGGATCAGAAGCTGTTTGCAAATGCGCAGGAAAAACTGACTGAATTAAGTTCAAAAGATGAACCGTTTAATTTTACTATGCTGACGGTAGATACCCATTTTGAAGATGGATATGTATGTGAACAGTGTCAGAATGAATTTGGTGATAACCAGTATGCAAATGTAATGGCATGTTCGAGCAGGCAGGTAGATGCATTTGTAAAATGGATTCAACAACAGCCATTTTATGAAAATACAACGATTGTAATAAGTGGGGATCATTTGACGATGGATTCTGATTTCTGTAATGATGTCAGTGAAGATTATGAACGTAGTGTATACAATGTATTTATCAATCTTCCAGAAGGTCTGGACACTTCATTTGAAAAAACACATAACAGAGAGTTTGCAACACTGGATATGTTCCCGACCACGTTGGCTGCGATGGGAGTAACAATTGAAGGAGACAGGTTAGCACTTGGAGTGAATCTGTTTTCTGATGAGCAGACACTTACCGAGCAATATGGAAGAAAAGGTCTTGATAAAGAGCTGATGAAAAAATCAAAATTCTATGATATGCTGATCAATGATGTGGATATTGATGCACTACAGAAAAAGCGAAAGGAAGAGGCCGAAAAACAGCAGGAGGAAAATGCAGATAATCAGGAAAATACAGATAATCAAGAGCAGCAGACGAATCAGCCAGATGCAGGTGTAGATACAAGTGGTATTGAAACGCCGGATGCATGGCAGGGGTATACGCAGGATAATTACCAGTATAATTATAATGACGGATCGAATGATTACTGGTATGACGGAGGAAATTCCTGGGACAATTCATGGAATGGAGGATATGATGATAATACTTATGTAGAACCAACTCCAACGCCGGAACCGACTCCAGCTCCAACGCCGGAGCCAACACCAGATCCAACGCCGGCACCGGATCCAGTGCCAGAGCCGACACCAACACCAGATCCGGCACCGGATTCAACACCAACTCCGGATCCCGGTGGAGGCGCAGAAAGCAATGCAGGCGGAACAACAGAAAATGTAAATTAGAGAAGAACTCCGGTTTATGCCGGGGTTTTTCTTCGGATAAATAAAGCAGAACGGAGTTGTCCGTAAATTGATACAATGAGAAATTCTACAAACAAGTAGACATTTCCCCATAAAAAGTGTAAGATAGAGTCTAAGAGTATTTATACTTACAATTAATATGGTTAGAAAGAGGAAAGTACATGAAGATGAAGTTTACGAAAAAAATAGCGACAATTCTTTTGTCTGTATGTCTGATCGTACCATGTTTTTCTGTGATGGCGCTAGCTGCAAATGGTGTGATATTCTTTTCTGATCTTGAGACAAGTGTCGGGGATGAATTTACGATCACAGGTACAGCAGTTGTCAGCGGAGATGTAATCGGAGACGCAACGATTCATATGACTTACGATCCTTCTTATATGCGATTTGAAGAGGGAGACGGAGTGAATGCAGACACGGATGGTAATCTGACATTTAAAGGTTCAGGTGACGGAAGCAGTGACCGGATTGAGTTTACAATGAAATTCCAGGCTCTCCAGGAAGGAAGTACAAGACTTGAACAGGGAGATGCGACGGTTACAGACAGCGCTGGATCAAGTGTGGCATGTGAAGAAGGATATGCGGATGTTACGATTGGAGCAGGAGATCCGAGCAAGATTAAAGATGTTGCGAATGGAGCAAGTGTCACGATTGATGGTCAGGAGTATACCTTATCCGGTGATTTCTCAGACAGCATGATTCCAGCTGGATTTACAGCAGGAGAGATTACTTATAATGATTCGACGTATAAAGGTGCTGTGCAGGAAAAGACAGGACTTCAGATGGCTTACTTGGTAGACGGCGATGGAAAAGGCGATTTCTGGATGTATGATTCATCTGACAGTAGCTTCTCACCGGCAGAACAGGTTGTGATTTCAGATACTTATTCTATCGTAATTTTTGATGCAGGCAGTAAAGTGTCTATGCCATCAAAGTATTCAAAAGGAAATCTGGAGATCAACGGCAAGACTTTTGAAATCTGGGATGAACCGGATCGCGATGATTTCTATGTATTATATGCAGTAAATAATGACGGTGAAGAATCCCTCTATTTATATGACTCTGTAGAGCATACTTATCAGAGAATGGAGACTCCGAAGTCTGCGACTACACCGGATAAGAAGAGTGCAAGCAAGTTTGACGCAATTTTAGAAAAGATTTCCGATCATTTGATCTGGTTTGTAGCAGCGGCAGCAGTTATCGTTATTCTTCTGGTAATCTTCCTTCTTGTTTCCGTTGTGAAGTTACATAACCGCAACAGAGAGTTGGATGATCTGTATGATGAATATGAATTGGACGATGAGCCGCAACGTAATCCGGTAAAACCGATCCAGCCTGTTAAGGCAGAAAAGAAATCACAGTTCAAAAAGAGACAGGATGATGATTTTGAAGATGATTATGACGACTTCGATGATGATTTCGACGATGATGATTATTATGATGATGACTTCGACGATGATTATGATGACGAAGGAATAAGTGATGATACTCGTAGCGTTGATGAGTTTGATAATGACGACTTTGATTCGTTCGATGATTATAATATCAAGAAAGAAAAGCGTAAAAAAGGTGATACTTTCGAAATGGATTTTATTGATCTGGATTAAAGAGAAAGGCGGGGATGACGATTGTTATTCCCGCTTATTCTTTACAAAAAGTCCCATATTTGCTACAATGTAACGAAAAGAGTAAAATTTATTTTTGCAAAAAAGACTGGAGGATATAGATAAATGTGTGGAATCGTAGGATATGTTGGATCGCAGCAGGCGGCTCCGATCTTACTGGATGGACTGTCAAAGCTGGAGTATCGTGGATATGATTCAGCAGGGCTTGCTGTCCGTAATGGAACCGAAGAAACGGAAGTCATCAAGGCAAAAGGCCGTTTGAAAGTATTAGCTGAGAAGACCAACAACGGTACAGCAGTTCCGGGAACCTGTGGAATCGGTCACACCAGATGGGCAACACACGGGGAACCGTCAGAGAACAATGCGCATCCGCATATGAGTGACGATGGCAATGTAGTTGCTGTACACAACGGTATTATTGAAAACTATCAGGAGTTAAAGAACAAGCTGCTTCGCAAAGGATATACATTCTACTCTGAGACGGATACAGAGGTTGCTGTTAAGCTGATCGATTATTATTATAAAAAGTATGAAGGAACACCGGTAGATGCGATTAACCATTCTCTGGTCCGCATTCGTGGATCTTATGCGCTTGCTGTGATGTTCAAGGATTATCCGGAAGAAATTTATGTGGCAAGAAAAGACAGTCCGATGATTCTTGGCGTAGGAGATGGAGAGAGTTTTATTGCATCAGATGTGCCGGCTATTTTGAAATATACAAGAAATGTATACTATATTGGCAACCTGGAGATGGCAAAGGTCAGCAAAGAGGAAATTACCTTCTACAATCTGGACGGAGAAGAGATCCAGAAAAAAATGAAAACTGTTGACTGGGATGCGGAAGCAGCTGAAAAAGCCGGTTATGAGCATTTTATGATGAAAGAGATCCATGAGCAGCCAAGAGCGGTTAAGGATACTCTGAATTCTGTATTAAAAGACGGAAAGATTGATCTGACTGATATCGGATTAGCGGAAGAGGATATCCGGAGAACAAGCCAGATTTACATTGTAGCATGTGGTTCTGCTTACCATGTAGGTATGGTGGCACAGTATGTGATCGAGGATCTGGTGAAGATTCCTGTTCGTGTGGAGCTGGCTTCTGAATTCCGTTACCGTAAGCCAATTCTGGATCCAAATGGTCTGGTGATCATTATCAGCCAGTCAGGAGAGACCGCAGACAGTCTTGCAGCGCTCCGTGAGACAAAAGCGCAGGGAATCCGTACACTTGGAATTGTCAATGTAGTCGGATCTTCTATTGCAAGAGAAGCGGATAAGGTATTCTATACTCTTGCAGGACCGGAGATCTCTGTGGCAACAACGAAAGCGTACAGTACACAGCTGATGGCTTCTTACATCCTTGCAATTGAGTTTGCCAAAGTAAAAAATACAATCACTGAAGAGCAGTATGAAAATTATATTGCCGAATTACAGGCAATCCCGGAGAAGATCGAAAAGATTATTGAAGATAAAGAAAGAATCCAGTGGTTTGCAGCAAAGCAGGCAAACGCAAAGGACGCATTTTTTGTCGGACGTGGAATTGATTATGCAATCTGTATGGAAGGCAGCCTGAAGATGAAAGAGATCAGTTATGTTCATTCAGAGGCATATGCAGCGGGAGAACTCAAGCACGGAACCATTTCTCTGATAGAGGATGGAACGCTTGTGATCGGTGTGCTGACACAGCCGGAATTATATGAAAAGACGATCAGCAACATGGTAGAGTGCAAGAGCCGTGGTGCATATCTGATGGGACTTACAACTTATGGCAATTACAGCATTGAGGATACTGCTGATTTTGTGGTTTACATTCCGAAGACAGATGAGCATTTTGAGGCATCGCTTGCAGTGATTCCGCTGCAGCTGATGGGATATTATGTATCCGTTGCAAAGGGACTGGATGTAGATAAGCCGCGTAATCTGGCGAAATCTGTAACGGTTGAATAAAGTGATGCAGGAAGTTCCAGCGGAATTTACTGTTGAATAAACGAGATGAACGACATAAAAATGTGCCGTTCATCTTTTTTTTCATATTTTATCACACTTTCATCACAATTATGGGCTAAACTCTTAACTATAGAAAAGGAAAAGAAAGGAGTCTTGAATGATGGACAATCAGTACAATTACTACAGACCAGATTCAGATGAAAATAGAGGAGCAGACAATCAGCAGGGATTCGGAGCAGGACCGCAGCAGAATCCGAAAGCTCCAAAACCGAAAAAAGGTTACGCAAAGAAAGTCGCACTTGTTGTAGGAGCCGCCGTATTATTTGGGGCAGTTGGCGGTGTGACGATGCAGGGAACCAGTTATCTGACTGGTAAGCTGCTTGGAAAGAATACAAAGAGTACCGTAGGCACAACAAAGACTGTATCGAACGCAAAGCTTACAACATCTACCAGTACAGTAACTTCTGATGTATCAGATATTGTTGAGAATACACTTCCGTCAATTGTTTCTATTACCAATATGAGCGTACAGGAAGTACAGAATTTCTTCGGAGGAATCAGCCAGCAGGAGAGTGAAAGCGCCGGATCCGGTATCATCATCAGCCAGAATGATTCAGAACTCCTGGTTGTTACCAATAACCATGTTGTAGAAGGAAGCGATACACTTACTGTTACATTTAATGATGGTAACAGCGTGGAAGCGCAGATTAAAGGAACAGACTCCGCAAGGGATCTTGCAGTCGTAGCCGTTCCGCTTGATAAAATTTCAGACGATACAATGAATGCGATTAAGGTTGCAACACTCGGAGATTCAGATTCTCTGAAGGTTGGAGAACCTGCTATTGCAATCGGTAATGCACTTGGCTATGGACAGTCTGTTACAACTGGTATCGTCAGTGCAACCGGACGAACAATTGATGGATTTGACGGAGAATACATCCAGACAGATGCAGCAATCAACCCTGGTAACAGTGGTGGAGCTCTTCTGAATGCAAATGGTGAGGTAATCGGTATCAACTCTGCAAAGATCAACAGCTCGGCAGTAGAGGGTATGGGATTTGCGATTCCGATTTCTGATGCAAGTGATGTTATCCAGAATCTGATGAATAAAGAGACAAGAAGCAAGGTTTCAGATGAAGAAAGAGGATATCTTGGAATCAAGGGATACGATGTATCTGAAGAAGGTGCACAGATGTACAATATGCCGACCGGTGTTTATGTCAAAGAAGTTATGAGTGGTGGCGGAGCTGAGAAAGCCGGTCTTACAAAAGGATCGATCATTACTGGTTTTGAGGGAAGTTCCATCAGTGGTATGAGCTCTCTTCAGGAACAGCTTCAGTATTATAAAGCCGGAGAAGAGGTAACGCTTACCGTACAGATCCCGGATAAGAATGGTGAATATACAGAGAAAGATATCAAGGTTACACTTGGTAAAAATTCATAAAATGATGTGAACACGCCGTTTTATGGGAGTGTGAGGTGTTCGAGGATTGCGGGAATTGCATAGCAATGGAGCAATCCGGTTACATCATAAAATACTAAAGAAAGATGCCGTCAGATCAGAAATGGTCTGGCGGCATTATTGATGTTACGACCTGTTTGAAACGGAAACGGGCATCAGATTATGCCGGATGCAAAAGTCAGAACCCTTTTTTTAAAATTACCATACAATAATATTGCAGATATAAGAAAGGGGAGCCAAAACAATGCAAAATTGCAGAAATAATAATCCATATATGAGACGTGCAAATTGTGGATGTGGCAATAATAACAATAGCTGTAATAGTAATTCATGTATGGCGAACAATGATGGAAGAAATCTATCGATGTCAGCACCTGTTTACCGAGAACGATCTGGATGTAGTGATCGGGACGATGCGTTGGATGGAATGTCGATCGCAATGGCTTATGTGCCATGGCAGAGTTGGAGACACATTTACGAAGCCGGAAAAGGATTCTACAGAGGAACCATATTCGAAGAGCTTGATCTTCCGTTTAAGGGGAAAGGAGGATGTAACGCATGAATGAAATGCCAAATTCCAAACCTTGTAGAAAAGATCTCCTGATGCAGATTGGTCATGCGAGCTTTGCGGTAGATGATGTGAAGCTTTATCTGGACACTCATCCTCGTGATCAGGAAGCGCTGGACTTTTTTTATGAATATAATAAAAAAAGGAACCAGTTGTTGAAAGAATATGCAAAATATTATGGACCACTCACAGTAGATACCGCTGTTCCTTCCTGCTCAGACAGATGGAACTGGATCAATGAGCCATGGCCGTGGCAGGAAGGAGGGTGTTAGTTTATGTGGAATTATGAAAAACGTTTACAATATCCCGTAAAAATTACCCAGACCAATCCGAAGATGGCCCAGGTAATCATCAGTCAGTTCGGTGGACCGGATGGAGAATTAGCTGCGTCCATGCGTTATTTATCACAGAGGTACACCATGCCGTACAAAGAAGTGACAGGAATTTTAACCGATATTGGCACAGAGGAACTTGCCCACATGGAAATGATATGTGCCATTGTTTACCAGCTTACCAAGGATTTATCTCCGGAGGAAATTAAGGCTTCTGGTTTTGATAAATATTATGTGGACCACACACTTGCACTTTGGCCGCAGGCAGCCAGTGGAACACCGTGGACAGCAACTTATTTTCAGTCCAAGGGTGACCCAATTACAGATTTACATGAAGATATGGCCGCAGAGGGTGCGATTGTATAAAGACAACATTGAGGTTTTAAAAGAAAGTTCCCGATAA